>BNJU01004808.1_pt1 | contig 348695 bp, 419 predicted proteins | sample 8539281 | NCBI WGS metagenome assembly BNJU01 (sample SAMD00202456, study PRJDB9452) | human saliva metagenome | isolation source: human saliva | place: Japan
TGTAAACACGACGTGTTTTCGAAGTTTAGTGAATATTTCTTCAATTGAAGACGTGTCTGGAGTGTTACGTTTGTTTTTAGAAGTAAGGTACAGCGTTCACCAGATTCTTTGTGTTCAAGTGTAATATTACGCACATGGTATCTCCCTTCTATTATTCAGCTGATGCAGCTTTAGCGATCTTACGTCCTTTGTAGTATCCTTTTAAGTGATACACGGTGTGAACGTGAGTAATCTCCAGTTGCTTCGTCAAAAGTTTACAGATGGAGCTGTTACTTTGTAGTGCGTACGACGTTTGTTTTTCTTCGCTTTTGATGTGCGACGTGCAGGTACTGCCATTTCGTTTTTCTCCTTTTAAGATATAAATTCAGTAGGTTTGATTTTCATCAACTTTAACAGTATAACAAAACTTTTTGTAAAGTAAAGTTACTTGACAAAAATTGAAATTTTTGAAAAACTTTCTTCATCTGTCTGACTTTCAAAAGTCCTTACTATCTTTGTGGCCTTTTATGCTATAATGGTAAAAATGAAACGAGAGGAATGACATGACAGAAATTAGACAAACGCCATCGTAGTAGTGTCTACGATAGCATGGTAAAATCTCCCAACCGTGCCATGCTTCGCGCGACGGGAATGACCGATGAAAGTTTTGAGAAACCGATTGTCGGAGTGATTTCGACATGGGCGGAAAATACCCCTTGTAACATCCACCTCCATGATTTTGGAAAATTGGCCAAAGAAGGTGTGAAAGATGCAGGAGCTTGGCCGGTCCAATTTGGGACCATTACAGTTGCGGACGGGATTGCTATGGGGACGCCTGGGATGCGCTTCTCCTTGACGTCTCGTGATATCATTGCGGATTCTATCGAAGCGGCTATGGGCGGTCACAACGTCGATGCCTTTGTAGCCATCGGGGCTGTGATAAGAACATGCCTGGTTCGATGATCGCCATTGCCAATATGGATATCCCAGCGATCTTTGCCTACGGAGGAACCATTGCACCGGGTAATCTGAACGGCAAGGATATCGACTTGGTTTCTGTTTTCGAAGGAATTGGGAAGTGGAATCACGGCGATATGACCGCTGAAGAAGTGAAAGCAACTGGAATGTAATGCCTGCCCTGGCCCCGGTGGCTGTGGTGGGATGTATACGGCCAACACCATGGCGACAGCGATTGAGGTCCTTGGTATGAGCTTGCCAGGTTCCTCTTCTCACCCTGCTGAATCAGCTGATAAAAAAGCCGATATCGAAGAAGCGGGTCGTGCAGTTGTCAAAATGCTTGAAATGGGACTGAAACCATCTGATATCTTGACCCGTGAAGCCTTTGAAGATGCGATTACAGTGACCATGGCGCTGGGTGGCTCCACCAATGCGACTCTTCACTTGCTTGCGATCGCTCATGCGGCCAACGTTGATTTGACACTTGAAGACTTCAATGATTTCCAAGAGCGTGTGCCTCACTTGGCAGACTTGAAACCTTCTGGTCAATACGTCTTCCAAGACCTTTACAATGTCGGTGGTGTGCCAGCCGTCATGAAATACCTTCTTAAGAATGGTTTCCTTCATGGGGATCGCATCACATGTACTGGTAAAACAGTAGCTGAGAACTTGGAAGCCTTTGCTGATTTGACACCAGGTCAAAAAGTCATCATGCCACTTGAAAATCCAAAACGTGCGGATGGTCCATTGATCATCTTGAAAGGGAACTTGGCTCCAGAAGGGGCGGTTGCCAAAGTATCAGGTGTGAAGGTCCGTAACATCACGGGTCCTGCTAAGGTCTTTGACTCTGAAGAAGCTGCCATTGAAGCCGTTCTTTCAGACGAAATCGTGGATGGTGACGTTGTTGTTGTCCGTTTCGTAGGTCCCAAGGGTGGTCCTGGTATGCCGGAAAATGCTGTCCTTGTCATCCATGATCGTTGGGAAAGGCCAAGGAGACAAGGTAGCCTCTCTTGACAGACGGACGCTTCTCAGGTGGGTACTTACGGTCTCGTTGTCGGTCACATTGCGCCTGAAGCTCAGGTTGGTGGCCCAATCGCCTACCTCCACACTGGGGATCTGGTGACAGTTGATCAAGATACCAAAGAACTCACCATGCACGTTTCAGACGAAGAGTTAGCAAAACGGAAGGCTGAAACAACCTTGCCGCCACTGTATAGCCGTGGGGTTCTGGGTAAATACGCCCATATCGTTTCTTCAGCATCACGTGGTGCTGTGACCGACTTCTGGAATATGGAACAGTCTGGTAAACAATAATTGCAAGGACGACTTTGTCCAAAGAGAGAGTGGGACAGAAATCGGTAATTCGTTAGAATTCGATTTCGTCGTCCCACCTCCGCACAGTTGAGTAGGGCTGTAAAAGCTGATGAAATCAGCGTAGTAGAGCCCACCCAACTACTGCGTCTTGCTCGACAATCCAAAAAAATAATTGAGAGGCTAGGACTTTTGTCCCAGCCTCTTTTTAGCTCAAAGTCGCTATTTTTTTCAACCCTGTCGCTGAAAGCGTATGAATATTACTTTTTGGGGATTTGAGTGTATTATCTGTCATTTTTTTCTTGTAAATCCGTCTATAATTTGCTATAATTGTGACTAATCGAATCAATCCTTTAATACTGTCCAGAGAGGCAGGCAAGGAGCTATGGAAATGAAAGGCCTGGGAAGACCAGCCTATATTTTGTGTATCTCCTTGTTGTGGGGGATTTTTGTATAGTTGAAAAGTGGTTTGATGAAAAAAAGAAATCGTCGATGATGGAGCATGAGCACTCCCTTACGATTTCGGTCATCGAAGGTAGACGTTTTTTGTTCAGCCATAACTTGTCGCATCTTTAATTTTAGGAGGTTTTTACGATCGTGAATGACGTTAAAATATGATGTGAATGATATGCCAAAACCTGGTTTATTGGTTGGTTTATCTTTCCAGCATTTGTTTGCCATGTTTGGGGCGACAGTACTGGTACCCGATTTTTGGTTGGGATTGATCCTGCCATTGCTTTGTTCTCATCTGGTTTGGGGAACCTTGGCTCACTTGACAGTGACCAAGTATAAGATTCCCTGCCTACATGGGGATCTAGTTTTGCTTATATTGCTGCTATGCAGATGTTGATGAAGACAGATGGGATCGCAGCAGTTGCCCAAGGTGCCATGGCGGGTGGTTTGGTCTACTTGTTTGTAGCTCTGATTGTTAAGCATGCGGGTAAATGATTGGATTAATAAAGGTCCTTCCACCAATCGTGGTTGGTCCCATTATCATGGTAATTGGTTTGAGTCTTGCTGCAACATGCTGTCACTGATGCGACAACCTTAAATGAAAAAAAGCTACAGCGGTGATGCTCTGCTTTGATTTCGATGGTGACCCTCTTTTGCTGTTATCCTCTTTAACATGTATGGCAAGAAAGATTATCGGTGTCGTCCCAATTTTTACTAGGGATTAATTGTAGGGCTATATTTTTCTCATTGGCTCTTGGTTTGCTGACAGGACATAGTTTTGTCCAATTTCTCAGAGGTAAGTGCAGCCATTGGTTCAAAGTTCCAAACTTTGACATTCCATTTGTGGATTATAGCTTTAAACTCTATCCAAGTGCGATTTTGACCATGGCTCCGATTGCTTTTGTGACCATGACAGAACATTTTGGTCACCTCATGGTCTTGAAATAGTTTGACTGAGCGTAGATTTACTTCAAGGATCCAGGGCTTGACCATACGCTTACTAGGGTGATGGCTTTGGCACAGATTATTGCTGGATTCTTTGGAGCTCCTCCAGTAACTTCTTATGGGTGAAAAACATTGGGGTGATGGCCCTTAGTAAGATCTACTCAGTTTACGTTATTTCAGGTGCAGCAGTGATTGCGGTTGTCATGAGCTTTATTGGGAAGCTATCAGCACTCTTTGCACTCTATTCCAACTCCTGTATTTGGGAGGTTTGTCTATTGCCCTCTTTGGGAGTTATCGCGCTAGCGGTTTGAAAAATCTTTAGTTGAACATAAGATTGATTTTGATAATAAAAAGAATCTCTTGATTGCAAGTGTGATCCTAGTATCAGGGAATCGGTGGTTTGATGATTGACCTCGGTGGTCTTCAAATCACTGGTGTCGCAACGTCAACAATTCTTGGGATTGTGTTGTATCAAATCCTTCCAGAACCAAAAAGCTGATGAGGCTTAGTCCATTCTGGTAGTGAAACAAAGTTTGAATGGATTCAAACATTATAAAAACGAGGAACAAACTCTGATGGCAGAGCTGGTGTTCCTCGTTTTTTTATTATGGATCGGATTTCCAAAGAGGCCTTCCTTCATTAGTTGACTGCGTTTTCTTAAAATGGTAATGATTGTTATCGTGGTGGAAGACCAAGGGCGATGCGCCCGTATCGGCTGATTCGTGTAATTTTCCAAGCGGGTGACCAGGTTACTTCAACCTTGACATCTTCGATCCCCTCGATTTCTTTTTAGGCGAGCGACGATTTCGATCGGAAGGCTCTCAGCACAGCTACAAGCCGTATCGGTAAAGGTCATAACCACCTTGCAAGTGCCGGCTTCATCTAGATGGATCTCGTAGATCAGTCCCAGATTATAGACATCTAACTCAACATCGGTATCAAATACAAGCTCCAATTTTTTTCGATTAACGACTTCTCTAGTGCCAGGGCGCGGTCATTGATTTTGATATCCTCTCTCATCGCAAGATCCTTTCAGTGTAGTATGGCTTCCATTTTTCTCATAATTCAGGCTGATAAGGCAAGAAGAGAAAGAGGTTTTTGAACGTGTCGAACGAAGGAAATTCGGTCCAGTCTCCATTTCTCTTCGAATTTGTGGTAAAATAGAGGCAAAAGTAAGACAAAGGATGAAGGCTATGAAATTACAAAAACCAAAAGGGACCCAGGATATCCTTCCTGGCGATTCAGCGAAATGGCAATATGTAGAAGGCTTTGCACGCAAGGTCTTTGCGCGATACAATTATGATGAAATCCGCACACCGATCTTCGAACATTATGAAGTCATCAGCCGTTCAGTAGGGGATACGACGGATATCGTTACCAAAGAAATGTATGACTTCTATGACAAGGGAGACCGTCATATCACGCTTCGTCCAGAAGGAACAGCTCCTGTTGTCCGCTCGTATGTAGAAAATAAACTCTTTGCGCCTGAGGTACAAAAACCAAGTAAGTTCTATTACATAGGCCCAATGTTCCGTTACGAACGTCCTCAAGCAGGTCGTTTGCGTCAATTCCACCAAATTGGGGTAGAATGCTTTGGATCGAGCAATCCTGCAACGGATGTCGAAACCATTGCCATGGCAGCGCAATTCCTGAAAGAACTAGGAATTGACAATGTGACCTTGCACTTGAACACCTTGGGAAGCCCTGCTAGTCGTCAGGCTTATCGTCAAGCCTTGATTGATTATCTCTTGCCAATGAAGGATCAATTGTCTAAGGACAGCCAACGTCGCTTAGAAGAAAAATCCGCTTCGTGTCTTGGATTCAAAAGAAAAAGAAGACAAGGCGGCGGTTGAACAGGCTCCTTCCATCCCTAGACTATCTAGATGAAGAAAGCCAAAGCGCATTTTGATGCGGTTCGTCGGATGTTAGAAGACTTGGGAGTAGCCCTATGTCATCGATACCAATATGGTGCGTGGCTTGGATTACTACAACCACACGATTTTTTGAGTTCATTACAGAAATTGAAGGCAATGAATTGACAGTCTGTGCAGGTGGTCGCTATGATGGTTTGGTTGAATACTTCGGTGGCCCTGCGACAGCTGGTTTTGGATTTGGTATCGGTGTGGAACGGATCCTTCTCGTTCTTGAAAAGAAAGGCATTGAATTACCGATCGAAACAGGCCTAGATGCCTATATCGCTGTCCTAGGAGATGAGGTCAATGAAGCAGCGCTTAGCTTGGTTCAAGCCCTTCGAATCCAAGGTTTCAAGGCGGAACGTGACTATCTTGGACGCAAGCTCAAGGCACAATTTAAGTCAGCGGATGTCTTTGCGGCTAAAGCCTTGATTACCTTAGGAAGTAGTGAAGTTGAGAGCGGTCAAGTTACTGTGAAAAATAACCAAACTCGTCAAGAAGTAACGGTAGCTCTTGAAAGCTTGAAGAAAGACTTCCCATCTGTTTTTAGCAGAGTTGGGATTGGCTTGATCAAGTCTTTCAGACACCTGAAAAACAGATTCGCATGGGAGTAGGGAGCAAAGTCGTTGCGCCTGCTCTTTTATCTAGCTTCTGTTTGCCGACCTTTGCCAAGATTTGGCGAAAAAGCCGTTAAATTTTTCTGACATTTATGATATAATGAGAAGACTACTAGTAAAGGAATGAAAACAGTCATGACATTAGTTTACCAATCAACACGAGATGAAAAAAATACTGTAACAGCTAGTCAAGCCATCCTTCAAGGATTGGCGACAGATGGCGGTTTGTTTACTCCAGTCTCTTATCCTCAAGTAGAGCTGGATTTTTGATACCCTCAAAGACGCTTCTTACCAAGAAGTGGCCAAGCTGGTCTTGTCAGCCTTTTTGGACGACTTTACAGCAGAGGAGTTGGACTACTGTATTTCTCATGCTTATGACAGCAAGTTTGATACCCCGGCTATTGCTCCGCTTGTCAAACTCGATGGACAATACAACTTTGGAACTCTTCCATGGTTCCACCATTGCCTTTTAAAGATATGGCTTTGTCGATCTTGCCTTACTTTATGACAACAGCAGCTAAAAAAAGCACGGTTTGGAAAAATAAAATTGTCATCTTGACGGCGACTTCTGGAGATACTGGTAAAGCTGCCATGGCAGGTTTTGCAGATGTTCCAGGGACAGAGATCATTGTCTTTTATCCAAAAGATGGTGTCAGCAAGGTGCAAGAATTGCAAATGACGACTCAGACTGGAGACAATACCCATGTCATCGCGATCGATGGAAACTTTGACGATGCCCAAACCAATGTCAAAACACATGTTCAATGATGTGGCGCTTCGTGAAAAAAATTAGCAGCCAACAAGATGCAATTTCTCATCAGCCAACTCTATGAACATTGGTCGTTTGGTGCCTCAGGTTGTCTATTACGTATACGCCTATGCGCAATTGGTGAAGACAGGCCAAATCACAGCGGGAGAAAAAGTCAATTTCACTGTTCCAACAGGAAACTTTGGAAATATCTTGGCAGCTTTCTATGCCAAACAAATCGGTCTTCCAGTTGGGAAAATTGATCTGTGCGTCAAATGAAAACAATGTCTTGACAGACTTCTTCAAAACACATGTCTATGATAAGAAACGTGAGTTCAAGGTGACCACCAGTCCATCGATGGATATTTTGGTCTCTTCAAACTTGGAACGCTTGATTTTCCACTTGGTAGGCAATGATGCCACAAAGACCAAAGAATTGATGGAAAGCCTTGTTGCAACAGGTCAGTACCAATTGTCCAACTTTGATGCAGACATCTTAGATTTGTTTGCGGCTGCATACGCAGATGAAGCAGAAACTGCTGCAGAGATCAAGCGGGTCTATGAAGCGTCTGATTACATCGAAGACCCTCATACAGCCGTAGCATCAGCCGTTTATCAAAAATACCGGACCCAAACAGGGGATACTGCTAAAACAGTCATTGCCTCTACAGCAAGTCCTTATAAATTCCCAGTTGTGGCAGTAGAAGCGGTGACGGGCGAGACAGGTCTAGGTGATTTCGAAGCCTTGACTAAATTACACACACTCTCAGGTGTTCCTGTGCCACCGGCTGTAGACGGCCTTGAAACTGCACCGGTTCGCCATCGTACAAGCGTGGCAGCCAAAGACATGCAAGCAGCCGTAGAAGACTACTTGGGACTTTAATTCTCTGTATTAGAAAGATCAAAAGAGCCGTTTGGCTCTTTTATATACGCATGAATTCATACAAAAAAATCTTAAATATCGCCCTTCCTGCCATGGGTGAAAATTTCTTACAAATGCTGATGGGCATGGTGGACTCTTATTTAGTAGCTCACCTGGGCTTGATTGCCATTTCAGGTGTTTCCGTCGCAGGGAATATCATCACCATCTATCAGGCTATCTTTTTGGCACTGGGTGCGGCAGTTGCCAGTGTCATGTCCAAAAGCTTGGGCGAAAAAGATCAAGATAATATTGCCTACCATGCGACAGAGTCACTGAAGGTGACCTTACTGTTGAGTGCTCTCTTAGGAGGGGCTTCGCTGTTATTTGGACGCCAGATGATTTCGCTGTTGGGGACTGAAGCTGCAGTAGCCGAAAGCGGGGGGATTTACCTTTCCTTGGTTGGCGGGACCATAGTTCTCTTAGGATTGATGACGACCTTGGGCTCCTTGGTTCGGGTGGCCAACAATCCACGTCTTCCTATGTATGTGAGCCTGTTGACCAATGTTTTGAATGCTTTATTCTCCTCTGTGGCCATTTTCCTTTTTGGTTGGGGCATTGTTGGCGCAGTTTTGGGGACGGTGCTGGCCCGTCTGGTGGGAGTCATCCTCTTGTGGCAAAAGGTTCAGTTACCCTTTGCACCCCTTCGTTGGGGATTGGATCGTAAGCTCTTGAACTTAGCACTTCCAGCTGCCGGAGAGCGGCTGATGATGCGGGCCGGAGATGTGGTGATCATTGCGATCGTGGTTGCTTTTGGGACCGAGGCAGTCGCAGGAAATGCTATCGGAGAGACCCTGACCCAGTTTAATTATATGCCTGTATTTGGAGTGGCCACAGCGACGGTCATGCTCGTAGCACGGAGCCTGGGTGAAGGTGATCTTGAGCAGATTGCCCGCCTTCGAAAAGCAGTCTTACTGCTTGTCCTTTCGTATTAATGTTACCCATTGCCTTGGGAATCTTTTTTTGGGGGCACTCTTCTGACCCATCTCTACACACAAGATACAAAAGCAGTAGAAGCTAGCTTTATCGGTTGTCCTCTTTTTCTTTGTTAGGGAACGCCGTTTACAGCAGGAACGGTCATCTATACAGCTGTTTGGCAAGGCTTGGGAAATGGGAAACTTCCATTTTATGCAACGACGATTGGTATGTGGGTCATTCGAATTGGAGCCGGTTATCTGCTTGGAGTAACCCTTGGCTTTGGCCTTCCAGGGGTCTGGACGGGGACACTGCTCGACAATGGTTTTCGTTGGCTATTTTTGAGTCAGCTATATAGACGAAAAGTAGGAGAGAAGAAAAAATGACAAAACGAGCCTTTATTTGGGATTTGGACGGAACCTTGCTGGATTCCTATGATGCTATTCTGGCAGGTCTTGAGGAGACTTATGCATCTTATCAGCTTCCGTTTGACCGAACCAGCATTAAAGATTTCATCTTGAAGCATTCGGTTCAAGATCTTTTAGTAGCCGTGGCGGAGGAGTATCATCTGGATGTGACTGACTTGAATCATCGCCGAGCAGAAAGTCTAGCAGAGAAAAATGCCCAGGTCCTTCTGATGGATGGGGCGCGTGATGTCCTAGCCTGGGGACAAGAAGCTGGAATTGAGCAGTTTGTCTATACCCATAAGGGAGAGAATGCCTTTGTCATCCTGCGGGACTTTGGGTTTGGAATCTTTTTACAGAGATTTTGACCAGTCAAAGTGGTTTTGCCCGCAAGCCTGACCCCAGAAGCTGCCATGTATCTGATGGAGAAGTACGGCTTGGAGCCAGAAAATACCTACTATATTGGGGATCGGAGCCTGGATATTGACTTTGCAAGAAATAGCCAGATTCAGAGTATCAATTTCTTGACGTCTGACTATCAAGGCAATCATCAGATGAACACCTTACTAGATATTCCCAGCTATTTTTAAACGCTGAAAAAGAATCTGTAAAGAATTTGTTTTCATTTTGAAATAAAGTCGTAAGCTTTCTTTAAGAAATGTCCGCTATAATAGAAAGCATAAACAAAGACCTCCTAACTTTGTTTAGAAAAAAATCCTAAAACTTTTCTTTTTCATAATAATCTCCCTAAGAGTCGCCAAATCAGGCGGCTTTTTGTGTGAAAAAAACAGTGCAAGCTCTTTTTCTTGCAAGAGGATATGAAATATTTTATAATTGATTAGTCAATTATTGATTTATCAAAAATGAATAGAGGAAGGGAATATGGCAGAAATAAATGATTTGCTCTACCAACTACGCTTTGGCGGATCAATCAACTACGCAACTTTTTGAAAAGCGCCTAGGGATTAGCTTAACACGTTACCAAATCTTTGCAGGATTTATTAGAACAAGCGCCTTGCAATCAGATCGCGGTTCAGGAGCGCTTGCAGATTGATCCAGCAGCTTTAACCCGGCATTTCAAAAATATTAGAAAAGGAAGGATTTGTCCATCGGAGTCGAAAATCCAAAGAATCAGCGGGAAATCTTAATTCATTTGACGGATACGGCCTATAATCGTTTGGTCAAACATCCCCTCGCCATCATGTGGCGGTGAAAGAACAGATGAGTCGGATTTTGACCACTCAAGAACAAGAGCAATTTTCTTACCTGCTGGACAAATTAGTATCTGGCATTGAACAAATAACAGTTGAATAAAAAGGAGAATCTACGATGTCATTACTGACGATTATTTTAGCAAGTCTTGCTGCACTGGAGCATTTGTATATTTTTTATTTAGAGAGCATCAGAACCACATCTGATACCACAAGTCGGGTTTTCAACATGGATAAAGAAGAACTCGCTCGCCCATCTGTGACCTCTTTATTTAAGAATCAAGGGATATACAATGCCTTGATTGGTGTGTTCCTCTTGTATGGATTGTTTGTCTCTAAAAAAATAGTGAAGTTGTTACGATTTTTTTGTGCTTTTTTTATTATTGGAGCTGCAGCCTACGGTGCGATGACAGCCAATAAAAAGATTATCTTGACCCAAGGTGGTCCTGCAATTTTGGCTTTGTTGAGTATCCTATTGTTGGGATAAAAAGGACGGGCCACTAGGGCTCTTTGAGCTGATTTTTATTAAATTAGTGTAGAAAAAAAGTATAAAAAAAGACTAAAAATTTTTATTGACTTTCTAAGAAAAAAAGGGTTATAATGGTAGCAACAGAAAAGTAATGAGTCAGCTATTTTCAGGGAGCTTGTGGGAATTGTGAACAAGCAATAGCGACTGATGAAAAATTGGACTGTTATGATCAATGAATTCTAACCCATGTGAATTCGGTTGGCACCCTCTACCGTGCAACTCCTTGATAGAGGAGATAGAGATGTAGGGAAAGACCAGCTATTTTTCCCTATAAAAGAGGTGGCACCGCGGACACTACGCCCTCACACAGTTTTTGTGTGAGGGCTTTTCTATGTGCCTTAGCAAGCGAAGCGAGCTTAGGCACATTGATCCCAAAGCGCAAACAGAGCGATGGGATACCCTTGATCGCCTTAGCAAGCCAAGGTGCGGTTGAATTCATTAGAATAAAAGAGTTCTAAAAGAGAGGTTTCTGATATGAAAAAAGTTTTATCTGCTGATGTGTTGAGTCCAATTTTGGCTTATATGCGTTTGGATGCGCCCCATAAAAATGATCTTGAGTCGATCCCTCGTGAAAAAAAGAGAATGCGCGTTTTTTTCAATTGTAGCCTATCGGCCAGTCAGTGAAGTCAAGTTTGAAAATGGCGTCCTCTATTACAATGATCAAATTGTTGAAGAGGATCCTTTGGACTTTTTGAATCGCATCACGGTCAAAACGAAAACTTCCGAAGAACTTCCTTTTAACGGTGGGGCGATTGGATTTGTCGGCTATGACTTGATTGGCCTCTATGAGAACATTGGTTCCATTCCTGAAGATACGATTGGCACACCAGATCTTCACTTTTTTTCTTATATGAAAGCTATGTGATTTTTTTGATCACAAAAAGGAAAAAGGTCTATGTGGTGGAAGAGAACCTCTATAGTGGACGGAGTGAAGCAGAGCAAGCGTCGAGCTTGGAGCAAGTATTAGCACAATTGGCAAGACCTGCAAAAGGAAGAGTTTCAGGACAAGGACCTGCATGCGCTTCATTTCCACAATCATTTGGAGCAAAAAAAGAGTTTGAGGAAATGGTGGCCCTAGCCCGGGACTATATTCGAAAAGGAGATATGTTCCAATGCGTGCTCAGTCAACGTTTTTCAGCTGATTTTTCAGGAAAACCACTAGATTATTACCGCAATTTGCGCGTGACCAACCCTTCGAATTATCTCTACTTTTATGATTTTGGGGAGTACCAAATTATCGGTGCTAGTCCAGAAAGTCTGGTGTCGGTCAAGGATCGAGTGGTGACAACCAATCCCATTGCTGGGCACGCGTCCCAGAGGGATCGATGAAGAGAGTGATCGGCAATTGGCAGCTGATTTGGCAGGGGATCCAAAAGAAGTCGCAGAACACCGGATGTTGGTGGATCTAGGGCGAAACGATATTGGTCGTATCGCTCAAAATGGGTCAGTTGAAGTGACCAAATATATGGAAGTGGAATTCTTCCGTTATGTCATGCACCTGACGAGTGTGGTCAAGGGTCAATTACTTCCTGGACTAGCCTCCATTGAGGCTCTGAAGGCAACTCTTCCAGCTGGGACCGTTTCGGGTGCTCCCAAGATTCGAGCCATGAAGCGAATCTATGAGGCAGAAAAAGAGAAACGAGGCGTCTATGCGGGTGCTATTGGCTATCTCTCTGTGACGGGGGATCTCGATTTTGCTATTGCGATTCGAACCATGATCCTCAAAAATAAGAAGGCTTATGTGCAGGCCGGAGCAGGAATCGTTTATGATTCGATCGCTGAAAATGAATACCAAGAAACCGTCAATAAGGCAAAATCGATGACAAGGATTGGAGAAGAAGGATGATTTTTATTAGTCGATAATTACGATTCATTTACCTACAATTTAGCACAGTATATCGGAAAAATTTGATGAGGTCCAGGTGCTTCGAAATGATGATCCGGATTTGTACCAAGTTGCCCAAGAAGCAGATGCCTTGGTCTTTTCTCCAGGTCCAGGTTGGCCAAAGGATGCGGGCAAGATGGAGGAGATGATCCGAGATTTTCGCAGGGGTCAAACCAATCTTGGGGATTTGCTTGGGGCATCAAGCGATTGCGGAAGTTTTTGGAGGGCGCTTGGGATTGGCTCCACAGGTCATGCATGGCAAACAAAGCCAGATCCAGCTAGAAGCTCCCTCTCCGCTATACGCGGGTGTCGCAAAAGAAGTCCCAGTCATGCGCTACCATTCGCTGACGATTGAAGACATGCCAGAGGATTTTGTCATTACCTCTCGGACGACGGATGATCAAGCGATTATGGGAATTCAACACCGCAGCTTACCGATTTATGGTTTTCAATACCATCCAGAAAGTATCAGGGACGCCAGATGGGCTCAAGACCATCGAAAATTTTTGTCAAACTAGTCAAGGAGCGGAAGATGAAACAAGTGCTTGCAAAAAGTAGCGGAAGGAATGGATCTAACCAGTGCAGAGTTAGAAGCTGCCATGGAGGAAGTCGTTGCTGGTCGTGCTTCAGAAGCACAGGTGACGGCCCTTCTTCTAGGTCTCAAAATGAAGGGAGAAACGGTTGAAGAGCGGACGGCTATTGCAAAAGTGATGCAGGCCTATGCAGTCGCTATTCCTACAGAAGTTCAAGGAGCAATGGACAATTGTGGAACGGGGGGCGATCGTTCTTATAGTTTCAATATTTCAACAACAGCTGCCTTCGTCCTTGCTGGTGGTGGCATCAAGATGGCGAAAACACGGAAATCGTTCGATCTCTTCTAAATCTGGTTCTGCGGATGTGCTAGAAGCTCTAGGGATTAACCTTGATTTGGGTCCAGAAGACTTGGGACGAGTGTTTGAAAAAGGCGGGGAATTGTCTTCCTATTTGCCAAAAAAATCTGCATCCTGGCATGCGCTATATTATGCCCGCTCGCTTGGCATTAGGGGTTCCAACGGTGATGAACTTAACTGGTCCTCTTATCAATCCGATTCCTCTAGAAACCCAGCTATTGGGAACCAGTCGTCCGGATATGCTGGAAAGTACGGCAGAGATTCTAAAGAATTTGGGTCGGAAAACGCGCAGTGGTGGTGAGTGGTCCACAAGGTTTGGACGAGGCAGGCCTTGATGGAGAAAACCCAGCTCGCTATTCTGGAAAATGGACAGGTTACCTTATCCAGCTTTCAACCAGAAGATATCGGAATGGAGCGCATTGAAATTGATCAAGTACGAGGTGGAGACGCCAAACGCAATGCGGAAATTTTGCTCAGCGTCTTGGAGAATGAAGCAAGTCCCTTCTTAGAGGTGACTGTCTTGAATGCTGGCCTTGGTTTTTTATGCCAACGGCAAGGTAGATTCTATCAAGGAGGGATTGCCTTGGCACGTGAAGTGATTGCCAGTGGGGCTGCCCTTGAGAAATTGAGATTATTACAGGAGTATCAAAAAAATGAGTCAAGAATTCTTGCCAAAGATTCTAAAGGAAAAGGCGCGTGAAGTGGCTGTGATGAAAGAAGAGGAACTCCAACCTTTGCGCGAGACCTACCGCCTGTATGATTACCTAAAGAGTCATCCAGAAAAAGCTTCAGGTCATTGCGGAAGTGAAAAAAAGGCTAGTCCCGAGTCTGGGAGATATTCATGTCGATGTGGATATCGTCGCGCAGGCTAAGACTTACGAAGAAAAATGGGGCCGTGATGATTTCTGTCTTGACTGATGAAGTGTTTTTTTCAAGGGCAGTATCGAGTATCTCCGGGAAATATCTAGTCAAGTACGTATCCCCACCCTCAACAAAGATTTTCATTGTGGATGAAAAAGCAAAGTGATTCGGGCGCGAAACGCAGGGGCGACCGTGATCTTGTTGATAGTTGCAGCCTTTATCAGAGGCTCGTCTGAAAGAACTCTTCGAGTTTTGCGACCCATCTTGGCCTGGAGGTCTTGGTGGAGACCCATAATCTGACAGAACTAGAGGTCGCTCACCGGATTGGGGCTCAGATCATCGGGGTCAATAATCGCAACTTGGTGACCTTTGAGACAGATCTTCATACTAGCCTTGAATTGGCGACAAGCTTTTGAACAAGAACCGGTTTACATCTCTGAGTCTGCTATTTTTCACAGCAGCAGACGCGCGCATGCTGGCTCCTTATTTTAATGGCATTCTCGTTGGGACAGCCCTCATGAAGGCAGACAATGTGGCTGAAAAAAAGTAAAGGAGTTGCAGATTGACAAAGGTTAAAAATTTGCGGATTGTCCACTCCGGAAGCCGTCCAGACAGCTGTTGAAGCCGGTGCGGACTACATTGGTTTTGTCTTTGCACCAAGCAAACGGCAAGTCACGCTGGAGCAAGCTCGGCAGTTGGCTACAGGGCATTCCAAAGGGGGTTCAAAAAGTCGGTGTTTTTGTATCACCACAAAGAGAAGAAGTGGAGCAAGCTTGTCAAGTTGTGGGCTTGGACCTGATACAAGTGCATGGGCCGATGGATGAAACCATCTTGCAAGACCTTCCCCAACAAACGATTCGCGCTGTTCAAGTGGGGAAAGACGCAGCTCTTCCTGAGACCGGTGCCGATTATCTGCTCTTTGATGCTCCTGTAGCAGGAAGTGGGCAGACCTTTTAACTGGCAAGAACTCGAAAGCCCAAAAACTTTCACAAAGCCCTTCTTTATTGCAGGAGGCTTGACGGAAGATAATGTAGCAGATGCTATTCGCTTCTTTTCATCCTTATGCGGTGGATGTATCCAGTGGGGTCGAGACAAATGGAATAAAAGATCAAGAAAAGATAAAACGATTTATAGAAAGGGTCAAGCATGGCATATAAACAACCAGATAAAAACGGATTTTACGGGCGGTTCGGGGGACGATTTGTCCCTGAAACCTTGATGACAGCAGTTTTAGAATTAGAAGAAGCCTACAGAGAAAGTCAAAAAGATTCTTCTTTTCAAGCAGAATTGGATCAGCTTCTGAAACAATATGTCGGTCGGGAAACACCGCTCTATTACGCTAAAAATCTTACCAAGTATGTCGGTGGAGCCAAGATCTTTCTTAAAAGAGAAGACCTCAACCACACAGGGGCTCATAAAATTAATAATGCCCTAGGACAGGTTTTATTGGCACACCGGATGGGCAAAAAGAAGATCATCGCAGAAACAGGGGCCGGACAGCACGGTGTTGCAACGGCAACAGCTGCTGCTTTATTTGATATGGAATGCACCATCTACATGGGGGAAGAAGATGTCAAACGCCAAGCCCTCAATGTCTTTCGGATGGAATTGTTGGGCGCCAAGGTTCAATCAGTAACAGATGGGTCACGTGTTCTCAAGGATGCGGTCAATGCTGCTCTTAGAGCCTGGGTAGCAAATGTGGAGGATACCCACTATATCATGGGGTCTGCTCTAGGACCTCATCCATTCCCAGAAATTGTCCGTGATTTTCAAAGTGTCATCGGTCGAGAAGCCAAACGCCAATTTGCAGAGCAAAATGATGGTGCGCTACCAGATGCAGTCTTAGCCTGTGTAGGAGGCGGATCGAACGCCATTGGCCTCTTTTATCCTTTTGTTGAGGATACCTCTGTTGCCATGTATGGGGCAGAAGCTGCTGGGCTTGGAGTGGATACAGACCAGCATGCAGCAACCTTGACCAAGGGACGTCCGGGAGTCCTTCACGGCGCCTTGATGGATGTTTTACAGGATGCCCATGGACAGATTTTAGAAGCTTTTTCGATTTCAGCAGGTCTCGATTATCCCAGGGATTGGGCCAGAGCATTCTTATTTCCATGACATCAAGCGGGCGACCCTATGTGCCTGTGACAGACAAAGAAGCCCTAGAAGCCTTTCAATTGCTTTCGAAAGTAGAAGGAATCATTCCAGCTCTGGAATCGAGCCATGCTATCGCCTATGCGGTGAAATTGGCTAAGGAGATGGGGCCTGAAAAATCCATGATCGTTTGCTTATCAGGTCGTGGGGATAAAGATGTGGTACAAGTCAAAGACCGCCTAGAACAAGAGAGAGGAGAGTAAGATGGGAAAGACCTTAACAGAGCATTTACAAAAGCTGAAAGACCAGCAGCAAGGGATCTTTGTTCCTTATATTATGGCAGGAGATCATGAAAAAGGCTTGGCAGGTTTGCAGGAAACCATCCAATTTTTGGAGGGGCTTGGTGTCTCAGCGATTGAGGTTGGCATTCCTTTTTCGGATCCGGTGGCAGATGGTCCTGTGATTGAAGAGGCAGGATTACGCAGTTTAGCCCATGGGACGACGACAGAGGAACTGGTGCAAACGATCCAGCGCTTGGAGACAAGTGTTCCTTTGGTCATCATGACCTATTTCAACCCCTTGTTCCAATATGGTCTAGAAAACTTTTTTAGAGATGTAGAAGGAACAGCAGTCAAAGGAGTGATTATTCCGGATCTTCCTCATGAGCATGCGGATCTGGTAGAGCCTCTATTAGCGGATAAAGACATCGCTTTGGTGCCACTAGTGAGCTTAACCACAGGAATCGAGCGCCAAAAGAAATTGATCCAAGATGCAGAAGGATTTATCTATGCCGTTGCTGTCAATGGAGTGACGGGGAAAGCTGGTAGCTATCGAGATGATTTGGATCACCACTTGGCCCAATTACACGAAATAGCATCCATTCCTGTTTTAACAGGTTTTGGAGTTTCCAGCATGGAGGATGTTCACCGTTTCAACAAGGTCTCAGATGGGGTTATTGTGGGGTCTAAAATCGTTAAGGCTCTCCACCAAGGGGAGACAGACGCCATCGCTCGTTTTATTTCTCAAGCAGTGAAGGGCTAGAAGCTTCATTCCATTCATCATCAGCTTGATTCTCCTAGATCAAGCTCTTTGTCTACTATTTTTAAACATTCCCCTCGTTTGGTCTTTACAAACGAGGCTTTTCTCGTTACAATAGAGGTAGTAACAAGAAAAGAGGAGAAGAGAATGATAAGCCTTGAAGAGATTGATCAAGTTGTCCAGTCAGGTCCTTTTGAACCAACCTGGGACTCTCTTAGCCATCAAGTCTGTCCAGATTGGTATCGAGATGCCAAATTTGGAATATTTATCCACTGGGGCGTCTACAGTGTACCTGCCTTTGGTTCGGAATGGTATTCGCGAAATATGTATATCCAAGGGAATCCTTGCTATGACTATCATCGAGAGCATTTTGGAGACCAGGCCAGCTTTGGCTATAAGGATCTCATTCCTCTATTTACAGCCGATCGTTTTGATCCGGCATCTTGGCTAGATCTCTTTCAAAAAGCGGGAGCCCAGTATCTTTTTTTCCAGTTGCGGAGCACCACGATGGTTTTTCAGATGTATGCCTCTACTCTCGCCTTATAATAGCTTAGAAATGGGGCCGAGACGAGATGTCTTAGGAGAGCTGAGGGAGGAAGCAGAAAAACGTGGCCTGCACTTCTGTACGTCCTCTCACCGGGCAGAACACCAGTTTTTCTTTTCACATGGCAAGGAATTCACTAGTGACATTCCGCAAGAAGTCCCAAGAGACAGCCTTTATTGGCCAGCGGAGCCAGAGCCCAAAGGATCATTTTTGATCTGACTTCCAAGCCTTATCCAAGCAAAAGAATTCTTGGAAGATTGGCTGTTGCGAACCCTGTGAACTGGTGCGGGACTACCAGCCAGAGCTCCTTTATTTTTGACTGGTGGATCCAGCATGAGAGTTTCCGTCCCTACTTGATGCGCTTTTTTTGGCTTATTATTACAATCTAGCAGCACAAGAGGATCGCAAGGTGGCTGTTTGTTACAAACAGGACGCCCTCCCTTTCGGTTCAGGAATCGTTGAGATGGAGCGGGGAGGATACGGAGAGACGCAAGCCTTTCCGTGGCAAATGGATACCGCGATCGCCCGTAATTCTTGGTGCTATACCCAGGATCTAGCCTACAAGACCAGTAAGGAATTGCTGCAAAATTTAGTTGATGTTGTGGCCAAAAATGGCAATCTTCTGCTCAATATTGGACCCAAGGCAGATGGCACGATCCCTGAGCAAGACCAAGACATCCTCACAGAGATCGGGGACTGGCTGGCGGTAAATGGAGAAGCCATTTATCAGAGTCGGCCTTGGCGGGTGTCATCGGACGGACCGACCGAGGCCCAGGAAGGTTCCTTCTCAGACGGGCAAGCGCCACTCTATACCAGCCAAGATTTCCGCTATACCATGCGTGATGGCTTTCTTTATGCTATCCAGCTGGAACCAAGTGGAAGGACGGAAGGGTTGACCTTGCCGTCTCTCGCCTATGATCTCAAGCAACCGAGAATTCTTCATGCGCGCATTCAAAAGCTAGAGCTCCTTGGAGAAAAGTCAGCTCTTTCTTGGAGCCAAGATGAGACAGGGCTCCATCTTCAGTTACCAGCTTGCAGCAAAAACAACCGCGTGTTTTGCGCCTCAGCTTTTTAGTTTTTCTTGAAGCTTTCTATAAGGAATCGTTTAGGTTTCTCTTGTATACTGTACTCATCCAATAAGAAATGAGGTACAGAAAATGAAAAATCTCAGTTAATTATCCAAAACGCTTTAAGAAATTGCCACAACAAGGTTCTTGTTACGGCGAATAAACACTTCTCTTCATTTTTCATAAGAAACTCCTAAAGAAGGCTCTACCCGAAAGGGTAGAGTTTTTATGTACCAGAGACCTTGTGATTCGTGGTATAATAGGCCTATGGAAAAAAAGAATAAATTACTACTCATCGACGGGTCTTCCGTCGCTTTTCGTGCCTTTTTCGCACTCTATAATCAAATTGATCGCTTCAAAAATGCCAATGGTCTGCATACCAATGCGGTCTATGGCTTTAATCTCATGTTGAGCCATCTCTTGGAGCGCATCCAACCAACCCATGTCCTCGTTGCTTTTGATGCAGGAAAGACGACCTTTCGGACGGAGATGTATGCCGACTACAAAGGGGGCCGTGCAAAAACTCCAGATGAGTTCCGTGAGCAGTTTCCTTTCATTCGTGAGCAATTAGATCATTTGGGAATCCGCCATTATGAGCTGGCCCAGTATGAAGCGGATGATATTATTGGAACGCTAGATAAGATGGCAGAAACTACCTCGGTGCCCATTTGATGTGACCATTGTCTCTGGGGATAAGGATTTGATCCAGCTGACAGATGACAATACGGTGGTTGAAATCTCCTAAAAAAGGGGTAGCAGAGTTTGAAGAATTCACTCCAGCCTATCTGAAAGAAAAGATGGGACTGACACCAGAGCAATTTATCGACCTCAAGGCCTTGATGGGAGATAAGTCGGATAATATCCCAGGTGTCACTAAGATCGGAGAAAAAGACCGGGATCAAAACTACTCCTAGAGTACGGCTCTCTCGATGGCATTTACGAGCATATCGACGAGATGAAGGCTTCTAAGATGAAGGAAAACCTCATCAACGACAAGGAGCAGGCCTATCTGTCTAAGACTCTCGCAACCATCGATACCAATGCGCCCCATTGAAATTGGGCTGGACGATATCACCTATACGGGCCCTCATCTAGAAAAATCTCGCCAAGTTTTATGAGGAGATGGGCTTCAAGCAACTCCGTCAGGCCTTGGATCTCAGTGGAGAAGAAGCAGCTCCTGTAGCTATTGACTATACAGAAGTCGAGCAAGTCACTTCAGATATGCTCACGGAAGATAGTTTCTTCCATTTTGAGATTTTTTTGGGGACAATTACCATACGGAACCCATCATCGGTTTTCGCATGGGGGACCAAAGGTCAGCTCTACGCGAGTACAGATACTGGTCTTTTACAAACACCGATTTTTCAAAGAATTTTCTCGAAAAAAACGCCCCTCAAGGTCTATGACTTCAAGCGGGCCAAGGTCTTGCTCAGCCACTTGGGCATTACCCTTCAAAAATCCCGCGTTTGACAGTCGATTGGCCAAGTATCTCTTGTCGACCGTAGAGGACAATGAAATTTCAACCATTGCGAGTCTCTATAGTCAGATTGCGCTACCGCTGGACGAAGTCGTTTATGGCAAGGGAGCCAAAAAGCTATCCCAGAAAAAGGCGGTCCCTATTAGAGCATTTGGCACGGAAAAGTCGCTGTTCTACTGGATACCGAAGAGCCCATGATGGAGCAGTTGCAAGCCCATGACCAGCTAGATTTGCTCTATGATATGGAGCAACCACTAGCAGCTGTTTTTGGCCAAGATGGAAATCGCGGGGATCAAGGTAGAGCGCCAGACCCTAGAAGATATGCAGGTGGAAAACGAAGTGGTCTTGGAGCGCTTTGACCCAAGAAATCTACGAGCTTGCAGGAGAAGAGTTTAACATCAATTCTCCAAAAACAATTGGGGGTCATCCTCTTTGAAAAAAATTGGAACTCCTCTTGAATATACTAAGAAGACCAAAAACCGGCTATTCAACAGCCGTTGATGTCTTGGAACGCCTGGCTCCAATTGCACCGATTGTGTCTAAGATTCTTGAATACCGCCAAATTGCTAAGATCCAGTCGACCTATGTCATCGGTCTTCAAGATTGGATTTTGGAAGATGGGAAGATCCATACCCGCTATGTACAGGATTTGACGCAGACAGGCCGTTTGTCCAGTGTGGATCCCAACCTGCAAAAACATTCCTGTCCGTTTGGAACAAGGCCGTCTCATTCGTAAGGCCTTTGTCCCAGAAGAGGAAAAACAGTGTCTTGTTGAGTTCGGACTATTCACAGATCGAATTGCGCGTCTTGGCCCATATTTCGGGAGATGAGCATTTGATTGATGCCTTTAAACATGGGGCAGATATCCATACATCGACTGCTATGCGAGTTTTCAATATTGAAAAACCAGAAGATGTGACGCCGAACGACCGTCGCAATGCAAAAGCAGTAAACTTCGGTGTGGTTTATGGAATTTCCGACTTTGGACTGTCTAACAACCTAGGGATCAGTCGAAAAGAAGCCAAGGCCTACATTGAGACCTACTTCGAACGCTACCCTGGCATCAAGGACTATATGGAGAGAGTGGTACGGGAAGCGCGTGATAAAGGCTATGTGGAGACCCTCTTCAAGCGTCGTCGGGAGATTCCAGATATCAATTCTCGCAACTTCAATGTTCGAGGCTTTTGCGGAGCGGACAGCTATCAACTCACCCAATCCAAGGATCTGCAGCAGATATCTTGAAAATTGCCATGATCCACTTGGACCAAGCGCTAGAAAGCAGGAGCATACAAGACCAAGATGCTTCTTCAGGTGCACGATGAAATCGTTCTGCAAGTACCAAGTGATGAACTGGCAGCGATCAAAGAACTCGTCAAAGAGACCATGGAATCCGCTATCGAACTTGCAGTACCACTGGAAGCTGATGAGAACGAAGGCAAAACATGGTATGAAGCCAAATAAAGATTGAGTTTGTTCAAAACAGAAAGCGGTAGGAGACTTTTCAGTTTCCTACCGCTTTTAACGACAAACACTTGCAATGCCCTTCCGTATTGTTATACTATTTAAAGAAAGGAAACGCATACAAAAGGAGATTCTTATGGCTTATTCATTTCGCAATCCTAGTGATGGCATTATCAAACATTACCTAGAAACCAGCAAGATCATCGCTGTAGTTGGATTATCTGACCGTGAAGATACGACCAGTCATCGTGTCAGCAAGGAGATGCAAGAGCGGGGCTATCGGATTATTCCTGTCAACCCTCGTGCAGCTGGTGGCCAGATTCTTGGAGAAACGGTGTACGCTAGCTTGCAGGAGATTCCTTTCCCAGTAGATATCGTCGATGTATACCGTCGCAGTGAGTTTTTACCAGATGTGGCACGTGATTTTATTGAGACGGATGCGAAAAATTTTCTGGGCACAATTGGAGCTGGAAAAATCAAGAAGCAGAAGAAATCCTTCGTGGAGCTGGACGAGAAGATATCGTCATGAACCGCTGTATCAAACGGGAACACACCCGACTGATCTTAGGAGACTCCTATACGGTTTATAAATGATAAACATTGATATAGAAGAAAACCCCAGCATGCTGGGGTTTTTCTTTACTCTTATTCAGTTTCATGGCTTGGATGGCCTGTGAAAATGGCGCAGCCCTTGTTTAATCTGCTTGATTTGATCATAAAAAGGCAATTTGGCAGTTGATAAAGTAAGGCATGGTATAAAAGCCGATGACATCGCGCGTGAAGTAATTCAAGAAGTACCAACCAATCAAGGTTAGATCGAGCACCAAGCGATTGCTGCGGAACCCTTTCATGGTTTCACGACTTTGGCGAAGGACTCCAAAGGCTCCCTTGTAGTCGCCGTCTCGTAATTGCTCATAGAGGATCAATTCGACCAAGCTGAGACTGTAGTATTGTGGCAGGTAAAAAGAGGAGGCCGATCAGGCCCAAGCACGACACCAGCAGTCATCAGAGGCATTTGTTGCATGAGAGATTGGAATTCAGGACTGGAAGCACTCAGAGTGCTAGGGTTGCTCACCTTATCGTAGATCGCCAAAAAAATCGAATGCTGGCGTAGGTGCTGATGAGACTCCCCACATAGAGGATGAGTCCCCATAAAAAGAGGACGACTTGCTTCAAGATCAAGGTGGCAAATACAGAGGTAAAAGCGATCTTGTTTAAAGATATCTAAGACGCGTGTTCGGTGTTCGATCTTGGGATTAATCGTATCTAAATAGCTAAAAAGTCGCACCGACCACTAAAATGGAGATGACAAAGGAGACGACAGAAGGAAAGAGCTGCCGCTGGATCATGTAGATACTTGCTTGCTGCAAGGTCATATCCGGTAGTAGATCGACCAGATCTTGCCCACTTAAGAGAAAGTTAGCAAGAATGGTCAACAGGACCGGAAGAGCAAAAAGGATAGCTAAGCCCGGTTGCTGGACTTGCATGGTACGTGCCCGGAGGCGAATCAGTTTAAGGTTCATAGATGACACTCTCTTCATAGTAGTACTTTTTATTATAACATAAGTCCGTGACAGAGCCGGTAAAATTTGGTACAATCGTACAGGTGCTCACAGGAAAACTGTGACAGGAATAAGAAGGCTGGGACTGTTTTTCCCAGTACGGAGGTAACCATGACAGATTCACCGATTCAATATCGATTAATCAAAAAAGAAAAGCATACAGGTGCTCGTCTGGGAGAAATTATCACCCTCACGGGACCTTCCCGACCCCAATGTTTATGACTGTAGGGACTCAGGCAACCGTTAAGACCCAATCGCCAGAAGAACTCAAGGAAATGGGTTCCGGAATTATCTTGGCCAACACCTACCATCTCTGGCTTCGTCCCGGGGACGACTTGGTCGCAAAAGCAGGAGGACTGCACCAGTTCATGAACTGGGACCAGCCCATTTTGACAGATAGTGGAGGCTTCCAGGTCTATTCATTAGCGGATACCCGCAACATCACCGAAGAAGGGGTAACCTTTAAAAACCACCTCAACGGCTCGAAGATGTTCCTCTCTCCAGAAAAAGGCCATCTCCATCCAAAACAATCTAGGAAGCGACATCATGATGTCCTTTGATGAATGCCCTCAGTTCTATCAGCCCCTATGATTATGTGAAAAAATCGATCGAACGGACCAGTCGTTGGGCAGAACGTGGCCTGAAGGCTCACCGTCGCCCTCATGATCAAGGTCTTTTCGGGATTGTCCAAGGGGCTGGATTTGAAGACTTGCGCCGTCAGTCTGCTCAAGATTTGGTCAGCATGGACTTCCCAGGCTATTCCATCGGTGGCTTAGCTGTTGGGGAAAGCCATGAAGAGATGAATGCGGTACTAGATTTCACAACTCCGCTCTTACCAGAGAACAAGCCGCGCTATCTCATGGGAGTAGGAGCTCCAGACAGTCTGATTGATGGCGTTATTCGTGGAGTGGACATGTTTGACTGTGTCTCTGCCGACGCGGATTGCGCGAAATGGTACCTGTATGACTAGCCAAGGACGCCTAGTAGTGAAAAAAATGCGCAATTTGCAGAAGACTTTACACCGCTGGATCCCTGAATGTGATTGCTACACTTGTAAGAATTACACCCTGAGCTTATCTTCGCCACCTCCTCAAGGCAGATGAGACCTTCGGCATTCGCTTGACCAGCTACCACAACCTGTACTTTCTTGATCAACCTCATGAAGCAGGTCCGTCAAGCCATCATGGATGACAATCTCTTAGAATTCCGTGAGCATTTCGTCGAAAAAAATATGGCTATAACAAATCAGGACGGAATTTCTAGAAATAGATAAATAGGAAGAAAAAAAGACTACAGCCATCTGAGAATAATAGGAATAACTGCTAGACGCAGTGGTTGATTGGTATCTTTGTTCGCTTGTTAAGCTCCAAAGATAACCTAATCAATCAGTGGGGGAGCGAGACGACGAACAAATTGGATATAAATTTGTTCTGTCTCGCCCCTTTTTCCTATATAATAGCAACTTTTTTAGCACTCTATTTTCTTTCGAAAACACTTTCATCAAAAAAACGAAAAAAATCTTCTCAAATCCCTTTGCATTGGGCCTTTGTTTGTGTTAAACTACTATGGTGCTGTGAAAAAAACAGCTATTAGCTTTGATGCAAGAGGTTGCGACACGCTCGGTTGCATTGCCACGCAACGCGCGTCGGTTTTTCTTGTGAGCTAGCCTATTATCTTAAATAGACGAAAAAGGAGAAAAAGATGGCAAACAAAAAAATCCGCATCCGTTTGAAAGCGTACGAACACCGTACACTCGACACAGCGGCTGCAAAAATCGTAGAATCAGCTACTCGTACAGGTGCACAAGTTGCGGGTCCAATCCCACTTCCAACTGAGCGTAGCCTCTACACAATCATTCGTGCGACTCACAAATACAAAGATTCTCGCGAACAATTCGAAATGCGTACACACAAACGTTTGATCGACATCATCAACCCAACTCAAAAAAACAGTTGACGCTTTGATGAAATTGGATCTTCCAAGTGGTGAAAACGTAGAAATCAAACTTTAATCTAAAGCTTGATCCAGAGCATAAAAAAACGCTCGTTAAAAAAACTTTTTGAATAAAAAAACTATAGAAAAGGAACTATTTTTCTCATGACAAAAGGAATCTTAGGGAAAAAAAGTGGGAATGACTCAAATCTTCACTGAAGCTGGCGAATTGATCCCTGTAACAGTTATCGAAGCAACTCCAAACGTTGTTCTTCAGTTAAAAACTGTTGAAACAGATGGTTACAACGCTATCCAAGTTGGTTTCGATGACAAACGCGAAGTATTGAGCAACAAACCTGCTAAAGGACATGTAGCAAAAGCTAACACGGCTCCTAAGCGCTTCATTCGTGAATTCAAAAACGTTGAAGGCTTGGAAGTTGGTGCTGAAATCACAGTTGACACTTTCGAAGCTGGAGACATTGTTGATGTAACTGGTACTTCTAAAGGTAAAGGTTTCCAAGGTGTTATCAAACGCCACGGACAATCACGTGGACCAATGGCTCACGGTTCTCGTTACCACCGTCGTCCAGGTTCTATGGGACCTGTTGCACCTAACCGCGTATTCAAAGGTAAAAACCTTGCAGGACGTATGGGTGGCGATCGTGTAACAATTCAAAACCTTGAAGTTGTACAAGTTGTTCCAGAAAAGAACGTTATCCTTATCAAAGGTAACGTACCAGGTGCTAAGAAATCTCTTATCACTATCAAGTCAGCAGTTAAAGCTGGTAAATAATAAGGAAAGGGGAATACAGTCAAAATGGCAAATGTAACATTATTCGACCAAACTGGTAAAACAAGCGGGCGAAGTTGTTCTTAACGATGCGATCTTTGGTATCGAACCAAACCAAGCAGTTGTATTTGATGTGATCATCAGCCAACGTGCTAGCCTTCGTCAAGGAACTCACGCAGTTAAAAACCGTTCAGCTGTTTCAGGTGGCGGACGCAAACCATGGCGTCAAAAAGGAACTGGACGTGCTCGTCAAGGTTCTATCCGCTCTCCACAATGGCGTGGTGGTGGAATCGTCTTCGGACCAACTCCACGTAGCTATGCGTACAAACTTCCTCAAAAAGTTCGTCGCCTTGCACTTAAATCTGTTTACTCAGAAAAAGTTGCTGAAAACAAATTTGTAGCCGTTGATTCTCTTGAATTTACAGCTCCAAAAAAACTGCTGAATTTGCAAAAAGTTCTTGCAGCTTTGAGCATCGATTCTAAAGTCCTTGTTATTCTTGAAGAAGGAAACGAATTCGCAGCTCTTTCAGCTCGTAACCTTCCAAACGTGAAAGTTGCGACTGCTACAACTGCAAGTGTTCTTGACATCGCAAATAGTGACAAACTTCTTGTTACTCAAGCAGCTATCTCTAAAATCGAGGAGGTTCTTGCATAATGAATTTGTATGATGTTATCAAAAAACCTGTTATCACTGAAAAGTCAATGGCTCAACTTGAAGCAGGCAAATATGTATTCGAAGTTGACACTCGCGCTCACAAACTTTTTGATCAAACAAGCTGTTGAAGCTGCGTTTGAAGGTGTAAAAAGTTGCGAATGTGAACACTGTAAACGTAAAACCTAAAGCAAAACGCGTTGGACGTTACACTGGTTTTACTTCAAAAACTAAAAAAGCTATCATCACGCTTGCAGCTGATTCTAAAGCAATCGAGTTGTTTGCTACTGAAGCTGAATAATCTAAGGAGGAAATATCGTGGGAATTCGTGTTTATAAACCAACAACAAACGGTCGCCGTAATATGACTTCTTTGGATTTCGCTGAAATCACAACAAACACACCTGAGAAAACTTTGCTTGTTTCTCTTAAAAACAAAGCAGGTCGTAACAACAACGGTCGTATCACTGTTCGTCACCAAGGTGGTGGACACAAACGTCATTACCGTTTGATCGATTTCAAACGTAACAAAGATGGAGTTGAAGCAGTCGTTAAAACGATCGAATACGATCCAAACCGCTCAGCTAACATCGCGCTTGTACACTACACTGACGGTGTGAAAGCTACATCATCGCCCCTAAAGGTCTTGAAGTAGGTCAACGCATCGTATCAGGACCAGAAGCAGATATCAAAGTCGGAAACGCTCTTCCACTTGCTAACATCCCAGTTGGTACTTTGATCCACAACATCGAATTGAAACCTGGTAAAGGTGGAGAATTGGTACGTGCTGCTGGAGCTTCTGCTCAAGTATTGGGTTCTGAAGGTAAATATGTACTTGTTCGTCTTCAATCAGGCGAAGTTCGTATGATTCTTGGAACTTGCCGTGCTACAGTTGGTGTTGTCGAAACGAACAACATGGACTTGTTAAACCTTGGTAAAGCGGGACGTAACCGCTGGAAAGGTGTTCGCCCTACAGTTCGTGGTTCTGTAATGAACCCGAATGATCACCCACACGGTGGTGGTGAAGGTAAAGCACCAGTTGGACGTAAAGCGCCATCTACCCTTGGGGTAAACCTGCGCTTGGTCTTAAAAACTCGTAACAAGAAAGCGAAATCTGACAAACTTATCGTTCGTCGTCGCAACCAAAAAAATAATCATAAGCAACTAGCTTACACTTTCCGCCAGCTCGGTAGCGTTGCCTAGCAGCGCAAGCCGCTGTGGTACTAAATTTTAAAGGAGAAAATTACAAAATGGGACGTAGTCTTAAAAAGGACCTTTCGTCGATGAGCATTTGATGAAAAAAAGTTGAAGCTCAAGCAAACGACGAAAAAGAAAAAGTAATTAAAACTTGGTCACGTCGTTCAACGATCTTCCCAAGTTTCATCGGATACACTATCGTAGTTTATGATGGACGTAAACATGTACCTGTTTACATCCAAGAAGACATGGTAGGTCACAAGCTTGGTGAATTTGCACCAACTCGTACTTACAAAGGTCACGCGGCAGACGACAAGAAGACACGTAGAAAATAAGGAGAACATAAATGGCAGAAATTACTTCAGCTAAAGCAATGGCTCGTACAGTGCGTGTTTCACCTCGTAAATCACGTCTTGTTCTTGACAACATCCGTGGTAAAAGCGTAGCCGATGCCATCGCTATTTTTGACATTCACACCAAACAAAGCTGCAGGGATCATCCTTAAAGTGTTGAACTCAGCAGTAGCAAACGCTGAAAACAACTTTGGTTTGAAAAAGCTAACTTGGTAGTATCTGAAGCATTCGCAAACGAAGGACCAACAATGAAACGTTTCCGTCCACGTGCGAAAGGTTCAGCTTCACCAATCAACAAACGTACAGCTCACATCACAGTAGCTGTTGCAGAAAAAAATAAGGAGGTAAACTCGTGGGTCAAAAAGTACATCCAATTGGTATGCGTGTTGGTATCATCCGTGATTGGGATGCCAAATGGTATGCTGAAAAAGAATACGCGGATTACCTTCATGAAGATCTTGCAATCCGTAAATTCATTCAAAAGAATTGGCTGACGCAGCCGTTTCAACTATTGAAATCGAACGCGCAGTAAACAAAGTTAACGTTTCTCTCACACTGCTAAACCAGGTATGGTTATCGGTAAAGGTGGAGCAAACGTTGATGCACTTCGTGCAGCTCTTAACAAATTGACTGGTAAACAAGTACACATCAACATCATTGAGATCAAACGTCCTGACTTGGATGCTCACCTTGTTGGTGAAGGAATCGCTCGTCAATTGGAACAACGTGTTGCTTTCCGTCGTGCACAAAAACAAGCGATCCAACGTGCTATGCGTGCTGGAGCTAAAGGAATCAAAACTCAAGTATCAGGTCGTTTGAACGGTGCAGATATTGCCCGTGCAGAAGGATACTCTGAAGGAACTGTTCCACTCCACACACTTCGCGCTGATATCGATTACGCTTGGGAAGAAGCAGACACTACTTACGGTAAACTTGGTGTTAAAGTATGGATCTACCGTGGTGAAGTTCTTCCAGCTCGTAAAGACGCTAAAGGAGGTAAATAACCAATGTTAGTACCTAAACGTGTAAAACACCGTCGCGAATTCCGTGGTAAAATGCGCGGTGAAGCAAAAGGTGGAAAAGAAGTAGCATTCGGTGAATACGGTCTTCAAGCTACAACCAGCCACTGGATCACAAACCGTCAAATCGAAGCTGCTCGTATCGCCATGACTCGTTACATGAAACGTGGTGGTAAAGTTTGGATTAAGATTTTTCCCACACAAATCATACACCGCTAAAGCTATCGGGGTACGTATGGGATCTGGTAAAAGGGGCTCCTGAAGGTTGGGTAGCACCAGTTAAACGTGGTAAAGTGATGTTCGAAATCGCTGGTGTATCTGAAGAGATCGCACGCGAAGCACTTCGTCTTGCTAGCCACAAATTGCCAGTTAAAACTAAATTTGTGAAACGTGAAGCAGAATAAGGAGAGGTCATGAAACTTACAGAAGTAAAAAGAATTTGTTAAAGAACTTCGTGGTCTTTTCTCAAGAAGAACTCGCGAAGCGTGAAAATGAATTGAAGAAAGAATTGTTTGAACTTCGCTTTCCAAGCAGCTGCTGGTCAATTGGAACAAACTGGACGTTTGAAAGAAGTGAAAAAACAAATCGCTCGTATCAAAACTGTTCAATCAGAAGCTAAATAATAGACTAGGGAAGGAGAATTTCAATGGAACGCAATAATCGTAAAGTTCTTGTTGGACGCGTTGTGTCTGACAAAATGGACAAAACAATCACAGTTGTAGTTGAAACTAAACGTAACCACCCAGTCTATGGTAAACGTATCAACTATTCTAAAAAATACAAAGCTCATGATGAAAACAATGTTGCTAAAGAAGGCGATATCGTTCGTATCATGGAAACTCGTCCGCTTTCAGCTACAAAACGCTTCCGTCTTGTAGAAGTCGTTGAAAGAAAGCGGTCATCATCTAATCATACCTGAAAGGAGAAAACGTAAATGATTCAAACAGAAACTCGTTTGAAAGTCGCTGACAACAGTGGCGCACGCGAAATCTTGACAATCAAAGTTCTTGGTGGTTCAAAACGTAAATTCGCGAGCATCGGTGATGTAATCGTTGCATCTGTAAAACAAGCTACCCTGGTGGTGCGGTTAAGAAAGGTGACGTTGTAAAAAGCTGTTATCGTTCGTACTAAATCAGGTGCTCGTCGTAAAGATGGTTCATACATCAAGTTCGACGAAAATGCAGCAGTGATCATCCGTGACGACAAAACTCCTCGCGGAACTCGTATCTTTGGCCCAGTTGCACGTGAATTGCGTGACGGTGGATTCATGAAGATCGTATCACTTGCTCCAGAAGTACTTTAATCAATCAAAAACAAACACAGTCCCCTGGCTCAGCCAGGGTGCCCATCGGGCGTAAGAATAAAAGGAGAATAAAATGTTTGTAAAAAAAGGCGACAAAGTTCGCGTTATCGCTGGTAAAGACAAAGGCGTAGAAGCTGTTGTTCTTACTGCTCTTCCAAAAGTAAATAAAGTTGTTGTAGAAGGTGTAAACATCATCAAGAAACACCAACGTCCAAATAACGAAAACCCTCAAGGTGCAATCGTTGAAAAAGAAGCTCCAATCCATGCTTCTAACGTTCAAGTTTTGGACAAAAACGGTGTTGCTGGACGTGTTGGCTACAAATTTGTAGACGGCAAAAAAGTTCGCTACAACAAAAAATCAGGCGAAGTGCTTGACTAATCACGAAGGAAAGGAGAAGTATAATGGCTAATCGTTTAAAAGAAAAATACCTTAATGAAGTAGTACCATCATTGACTGAGCAGTTCAACTATTCATCAGTTATGGCTGTGCCAAAAGTTGATAAAATCGTTTTGAACATGGGTGTCGGTGATGCAGTATCAAATGCTAAAAACCTTGAAAAAGCTGCTGAAGAGCTTGCTTTGATCTCAGGTCAAAAACCATTGATCACTAAGGCTAAAAAATCAATCGCCGGCTTCCGTCTTCGTGAAGGTGTTGCGATCGGTGCAAAAGTTACCCTTCGTGGTGAACGTATGTACGAATTCTTGGATAAATTGGTAACAGTTTCACTTCCACGTGTACGTGTCACAAACTTGAAAACTGTGTATCTAAACCAGGTTTGCGTGTTTATCAAAAACGTGAAGATCTTCCAAAAGTTCTTAACGGACTTGGAATTGCTATCCTTTCAACTTCTGGAAGGTTTGCTTACTGATAAAGAAGCACGCCAAAAAGAACGTTAGTGGAGAAGTTATCGCTTATGTTTGGTAATATTTAGTTCCCAGATTTCGTTGTGACTGCGTTATTGTCTCTTTTGCCTAACCCAGAAGTTATGTCTGCGAGACAACGTCTTGATTCACTTTTAGAAAAATGAGACGTAAACATTAACTTTTTAAATCTAAAAAGATTTAATCCCCGTGAAAACTGGCCAACAAGGCCTGACAATTTAACAGGAGAATAAAAACATGTCACGTATTGGTAATAAAGTTATCGTGTTGCCTGCTGGTGTTGAAATCACTAACAATGACAACGTTGTAACTGTAAAAGGACCTAAAGGAGAACTTACTCGTGAGTTCTCAAAAGATATTGAAATTCGTGTGGAAGGTACTGAAGTAACTCTTCACCGTCCAAACGATTCAAAAGAAATGAAAACTATCCACGGAACTACCCGTGCTCTTTTGAACAACATGGTTATTGGTGTATCAGAAGGATTCAAGAAACAACTTGAAATGCGTGGGGTTGGTTACCGTGCACAACTTCAAGGAAACAAACTTGTCTTGGCTGTTGGTAAATCTCATCCAGACGAAGTTGAAGCTCCAGAAGGAATTACTTTTGAACTTCCAAACCCAACAAACATTGTTATCAGCGGAATTTCAAAAGAAGTAGTTGGTCAAACAGCTGCTTACGTACGTAGCCTTCGCTCACCAGAACCTTATAAAGGTAAAGGTATCCGTTACGTTGGCGAATACGTTCGTCTTAAAGAAGGTAAAACAGGTAAATAATGTTGAGTGGTTGATCTTCAACCACCAGCATATTTTCCAACTTTGTGCATAGCACACGATTTAAAACTAAAGAGGTGAAAACTGTGATTTCTAAACCAGATAAAAACAAACTCCGCCAAAAACGCCACCGTCGCGTTCGCGGAAAACTCTCTGGAACTGCTGATCGCCCACGTTTGAACGTATTCCGTTCTAATACAGGCATCTACGCTCAAGTTATTGATGACGTAGCGGGTGTAACGCTCGCAAGTGCTTCAACTCTTGACAAAGAAGTTTCAAAAGGAACAAAAACTGAACAAGCCGTTGCTGTCGGTAAACTCGTTGCAGAACGTGCAAACGCTAAAGGTATTTCAGAAGTGGTGTTCGACCGCGGTGGATATCTATATCACGGACGTGTGAAAGCTTTGGCTGATGCAGCTCGTGAAAACGGATTGAAATTCTAATAGGAGGACACTAGAAAATGGCATTTAAAGACAATGCAGTTGAATTAGAAGAACGCGTAGTTGCTGTTAACCGTGTTACTAAAAGTTGTTAAAGGTGGACGTCGTCTTCGTTTTGCAGCTCTTGTAGTCGTTGGTGACCACAACGGTCGCGTAGGATTTGGTACTGGTAAAGCTCAAGAAGTTCCAGAAGCAATCCGCAAAGCAGTAGAAGATGCTAAGAAAAACTTGATCGAAGTTCCTATGGTTGGAACAACAATCCCACACGAAGTTACTTTCAGAATTCGGTGGAGCTAAAGTATTGTTGAAACCAGCTGTAGAAGGTTCTGGAGTTGCCGCTGGTGGTGCTGTTCGTGCCGTTATCGAGTTGGCAGGTGTAGCTGATGTTACATCTAAATCTCTTGGCTCAAATACTCCAATCAACATTGTTCGCGCAACTGTTGAAGGTTTGAAACAATTGAAACGCGCTGAAGAAGTTGCTGCCCTTCGTGGTATTTCAGTTTCTGATTTGGCATAAGAAAGGGGATAAAATGGCTCAAATTAAAATTACTTTGACTAAGTCTCCAATCGGACGCATTCCATCACAACGTAAAACTGTTGTAGCACTTGGACTTGGCAAATTGAACAGCTCTGTTATTAAAGAAGATAACCCAGCAGTACGTGGTATGATCACTGCAGTATCTCACTTGGTAACAGTTGAAGAAGTAAACTAATGAAATTTTAGGGGATGTGCAGTATACCATCCCCTAAAACTAGATATAGTCATCTTTGATGACAAAGGTATAGGCGAGTTGATAGGAGAGACAACCTTTTCTCTCTTATCGGCGCTAGCATTTTACAAAAGAGGAGAAAATATATAATGAAACTTCATGAATTGAAACCTGCAGAAGGTTCTCGTAAAACTCGTAACCGTGTTGGTCGTGGTACTTCATCAGGTAACGGTAAAACATCTGGACGTGGTCAAAAAGGTCAAAAAGCTCGTAGCGGTGGCGGAGTTCGCCTTGGATTTGAGGGTGGACAAACTCCATTGTTCCGTCGTCTTCCAAAACGTGGATTTACTAACATCAACGCTAAAGAATACGCAATTGTTAACCTTGACCAATTGAACGTCTTTGAAGATGGTGCAGAAGTAACTCCAGTTGTTCTTATCGAAGCAGGAATTGTTAAGCTGAAAAATCAGGTATCAAAATCCTTGGTAACGGTGAGTTGACTAAGAAATTATCTGTGAAAGCAGCTAAATTCTCTAAATCAGCTGAAGAAGCTATCACTGCTAAAGGTGGTTCAGTAGAAGTCATCTAAGAGAGGTGACCTATGTTTTTTAAATTATTGAGAGAAGCCTTCAAAGTCAAGCAAGTTCGATCAAAAATTCTTTTTACAATTTTTATCGTCTTTGTCTTCCGTATCGGGACTAGCATTACGGTTCCATGGGTGAATGCCAATAGCTTGAATGCTTTGAGTGGTCTATCTTTTCTAAATATGTTAAGTTTGGTGTCTGGTAATGCCATGAAAAACTTTTCAGTTTTTGCACTTGGTGTTAGTCCATACATTACTGCTTCTATCGTTGTCCAACTCTTACAAATGGATTTATTACCGAAGTTTGTAGAGTGGGGCAAACAAGGGGAAGTTGGTCGTAGAAAGTTGAACCAGGCAACTCGATATATTGCCCTTGTTCTTGCATTCGTGCAATCTATCGGAATTACTGCTGGTTTTAATGCTTTATCTGGAGCCAAACTTTTGACTGTTCCTCTAACACCACAAGTTTTCCTTGTGATTGGAGCAATCCTAACAGCGGGTAGTATGATTGTAACTTGGTTGGGAGAGCAAATTACTGATAAGGGTTATGGAAATGGTGTTTCCATGATTATCTTTGCGGGGATTGTTGCTTCAATTCCTGATATGATCAAGGGAATTTATGTTGACTACTTTGTCAATGTACCAAGCAGTCGCTTGACTTCATCCCTCATTTTTGTTGCTATCTTAATTGTAGCAGTCTTATTGATTGTTTACTTTACAACTTATGTTCAACAAGCTGAATATAAGATACCAATTCAGTATACTAAGGTAGCACAAGGAGCACCGTCAAGTTCCTATCTTCCATTGAAGATTAACCCTGCAGGAGTTATTCCAGTTATCTTTGCTAGCTCAATTACAGCAGCACCAGCGGCAATTTTACAATTTGTAAGTGCATCTGGTCTTGATTGGGCCTGGGTACGTAGTGCTCAGGAGTTGCTATCTACAACAGCCCCTACAGGTATCGCTCTGTACGCTCTGTTGATTATCCTCTTTACATTCTTCTATACATTTGTACAGATTAATCCAGAGAAGGCAGCAGAAAATTTGCAAAAGAGCGGTGCTTATATCCACGGTGTCCGTCCTGGTAAAGGGACAGAAGAGTATATGTCAAAACTTCTTCGTCGTCTCGCAACAGTCGGTTCCCTCTTCCTAGGTGTCATTTCTATTTTACCTATTGTAGCTAAGGATTTATTCGGTCTTTCAGAAGTCGTTGCTTTTGGGGGAACAAGTCTTTTGATCATTATCTCAACAGGTATTGAAGGAATTAAACAATTGGAAGGTTATTTATTGAAACGTAAGTATGTTGGTTTCTTAGATACAACAGAATAATTGTAATAGAAAAGAAAATTCACTATTGCTCAGAGAGTGGAGTTTAAAAATCAAAGACCTTGTCAGATTTTTATCTCCTCTCTTCTATTTTGTTTTTAAATAGGAGTTGAAATGAATTTTTGCTTCTATTTAAAAACAAAAAAGGAGTTTGAATCATGAATCTTTTGATTATGGGCTTACCTGGTGCAGGTAAGGGTACACAAGCAGCAAAAATTGTTAAACAATTCCATGTTGCTCATATCTCAACAGGTGATATGTTCCGTGCAGCAATGGCTAACCAAACTGAAATGGGTGTCTTAGCTAAGTCTTATATCGACAAAGGCGAGTTGGTTCCAGATGAAGTTACAAATGGTATCGTGAAAGAGCGTCTCTCACAAGATGACATTAAAGAAACTGGTTTCTTGTTGGACGGGTACCCACGTACAATTGAACAAGCTCATGCCTTGGATAAAACTTTAGCTGAATTAGGGATTGAGCTTGAAGGTGTTATTAACATCGAAGTAAATCCAGATTGTCTTTTGGAGCGTTTGAGTGGTCGTATCATTCACCGTGAAACTGGCGAAACTTTCCACAAAGTTTTCAATCCACCAGTTGACTACAAAGAAGAAGATTATTACCAACGTGAAGATGACAAACCTGAAACAGTAAAACGTCGTTTGGATGTTAATATTGCCCAAGGTGAACCAATTATTGCCCACTATCGTGCAAAAGGTTTGGTACATGATATCGAGGGAAACCAAGATATCAATGATGTCTTTGCAGATATCGAAAAAGTATTGACAAAATTGAAATAAAAGCGTTTTTCATGCTTGCAAAATGTCTCTACAAATGTTATACTGAATTAGTCTGACTTATAATTGTTGTCTCTGTGTCTAGAGGCATCAAATCGAAATTTATGGAGGTACTTTTGCGTGGCAAAAGACGATGTGATTGAAGTTGAAGGTAAAGTAGTTGATACTATGCCGAATGCAATGTTTACGGTTGAACTTGAAAATGGACATCAGATTTTAGCAACAGTTTCTGGTAAAATTCGTAAAAACTATATTCGTATTTTAGCGGGAGATCGTGTTACTGTCGAAATGAGTCCATATGACTTGACACGTGGACGTATCACTTACCGCTTTAAATAATCGAAAAACTTGGAGGGATAAGAAATGAAAGTAAGACCATCGGTCAAACCAATTTGCGAATACTGTAAAGTAATTCGTCGTAATGGTCGTGTTATGGTAATTTGCCCAGCAAATCCAAAAACACAAACAACGTCAAGGATAAGATAGAAAGGAGAAAAACATGGCTCGTATTGCTGGAGTTGACATTCCAAATGACAAACGCGTAGTAATTTCATTGACTTATGTGTACGGTATCGGACTTCCAACATCTAAGAAAAATCTTGGCAGCTGCTGGAATTTCAGAAGATGTACGTGTTCGCGATCTTACACCAGATCAAGAAGATGCTATCCGTCGTGAAGTGGATGCAATTAAAGTTGAAGGTGACCTTCGTCGTGAAGTTAACTTGAACATCAAACGTTTGATGGAAATCGGTTCATACCGTGGTATCCGTCACCGTCGTGGACTTCCTGTCCGTGGACAAAAACACTAAAAACAACGCTCGCACTCGTAAAAGGTAAGGCTGTTGCGATTGCTGGTAAGAAAAAAATAATATAGGAGGTAAAAAGTCTTGGCTAAACCAACACGTAAACGTCGTGTGAAAAAGAATATCGAATCTGGTATTGCTCATATTCACGCTACATTTAATAACACTATTGTTATGATTACTGATGTGCATGGTAATGCAATTGCTTGGTCATCAGCTGGTGCTCTTGGTTTCAAAGGTTCTCGTAAATCTACACCATTTGCTGCTCAAATGGCTTCTGAAGCTGCTGCTAAATCTGCACAAGAACACGGTCTTAAGTCAGTTGAAGTTACTGTTAAAGGTCCAGGTTCTGGTCGTGAGTCAGCTATTCGTGCTCTTGCTGCCGCTGGTCTTGAAGTAACAGCAATTCGTGATGTGACTCAGTGCCACATAATGGTGCTCGTCCTCCAAAAACGTCGCCGTGTATAATCATAACCTTACACTGCTTTTTCGTTTAAGAGGGAGTAACTAAATGATCGAGTTTGAAAAACCAAATATAACAAAAATTGATGAAAATAAAGATTATGGCAAGTTTGTAATCGAACCGCTTGAACGTGGTTACGGTACAACACTTGGTAACTCTCTTCGTCGTGTACTTCTAGCTTCTCTTCCAGGGGCTGCTGTAACATCTATCAATATCGAAGGTGTATTGCATGAATTTGATACAGTTCCGGGTGTTCGCGAAGACGTGATGCAAATCATTCTGAACATCAAAGGTATTGCAGTAAAATCTTACGTTAAAGACGAAAAGATCATTGAACTAGATGTGCAAGGTCCTGCTGAAATTACAGCTGGAGATATCTTGACAGATAGCGACATTGAAATTGTAAATCCAGATCATTATCTCTTTACAATCGGTGAAGGTTCTTCTCTAAAAGCGACAATGACTGTTAACAGTGGTCGTGGATATGTACCTGCTGATGAAAATAAAAAAGATAATGCACCAGTTGGAACACTTGCTGTAGATTCTATTTATACACCAGTTACAAAAGTCAACTATCAAGTTGAACCTGCTCGTGTAGGTAGCAATGATGGTTTCGACAAATTAACCCTTGAAATCTTGACTAATGGAACAATTATTCCAGAAGATGCTTTAGGGCTTTCAGCACGTATCTTGACCGAGCACCTTGATTTGTTTACAAATCTTACAGAGATTGCTAAGTCAGCAGAAGTGATGAAAGAAGCTGATACTGAATCGGACGACCGTATCTTGGAACGTACGATTGAGGAACTTGACTTGTCTGTGCGTTCATACAACTGTTTGAAACGTGCCGGTATCAATACTGTGCATGATTTGACAGAAAAATCTGAAGCAGAGATGATGAAAGTAAGAAATCTTGGACGCAAGAGTTTGGAAGAAGTGAAAGTCAAACTCATTGATTTGGGTCTTGGATTAAAAGATAAATAAAGGAGGAATAAATGGCTTACCGTAAACTAGGACGCACTAGCTCACAACGTAAAGCAATGCTTCGCGATTTGACAACTGACCTTTTGATCAACGAATCAATCGTGACAACTGAAGCTCGTGCTAAAGAAATCCGTAAAACTGTTGAAAAAATGATTACTCTAGGTAAACGTGGTGATTTGCATGCACGTCGTCAAGCAGCTGCTTTCGTACGTAATGAAATCGCATCTGAAAACTATGATGAAGCAACTGATAAGTACACTTCTACTACAGCACTTCAAAAATTGTTCTCAGAAATCGCACCTCGTTATGCTGAGCGTAACGGTGGATATACTCGTATCCTTAAAACTGAACCACGTCGTGGTGATGCAGCGCCAATGGCGATCATCGAATTAGTATAAAGTCATCAATTTTGTTGAGTGTTATGATGATGGAGTCTTGTGCTCTTAGTCTAGCTCTGGTCTACCGCTAGGACTTATGTCCTAGCGGGAACACTCATCATAAGATGATAAGGTAGACGCTTGTTTACGAAATTGTTTTTTACTTAAGAACAATTTCGTAAGCAGGCGTTTTTGAGTATTTTATTAAGAAATATGCTATACTATTGAAAAAGAAAATCAACAATGTTCATTTTTTCAAAAATATTCTATAAAGAGGTTATGAGCCAATAAATTATCAGTTTTAAGTTCTAAACTAGCGACTTGGTAAAAAATACTAGCCTGGTACAAGATCAACTAAGAGTTTTTTTAGGGTTTCAACTTGGATAATTGTTCACTATTAAGTGATTTAGTTACTCTATCCCCCTTTTTCATTTTATTTTTGTCCAAAATGGATATCGTTCTGTGTTAGAAACGGAGTTTAATCATGAAAGCTATTATTACTGTTGTTGGTAAAGATAAATCTGGAATTGTTGCAGGTGTTGCGACAAAAATTGCTGAATTAGGCTTAAATATTGATGATATCTCACAAACAGTCTTAGACGAATTCTTTACTATGATGGCTGTGGTATCTAGTGATGAAAAACAAGATTTTACTCATCTTAGAAACGAATTTGAGGTTTTTGGTCAGACTTTGAATGTCAAAATCAATATTCAAAGTGCAGCTATTTTTGATGCTATGTACAATATCTAGGAGGTATTTATGGATATTAGACAAGTTACCGAAACAATCGCAATGATTGAGGAGCAAAACTTTGACATTAGAACCATTACCATGGGGATTTCCCTTTTGGACTGTATCGATCCAGATATCAATCGTGCTGCAGAAAAAATATATGAAAAAATTACTACAAAAGCAGCTAATTTAGTAGCTGTTGGGGATGAAATTGCGGCAGAGTTGGGCATTCCCATCGTAAATAAACGGGTATCAGTTACTCCAATTTCCTTGATTGGTGCTGCTACCGATGCGACGGATTATGTAGTCTTAGCTAAAGCACTGGATGAAGCTGCGAAAGAAATTGGTGTTGACTTCATTGGTGGTTTTTCAGCCTTGGTACAAAAGGGTTATCAAAAAGGTGATGAAATCCTCATCAACTCTATTCCTCGTGCCTTAGCAGAAACGGATAAGGTTTGTTCATCAGTAAATATCGGTTCTACCAAATCGGGTATCAATATGACTGCAGTAGCGGATATGGGACGCATTATCAAGGAAACAGCTTCTTTATCTGATATGGGGGCGGCTAAATTGGTTGTATTTGCCAACGCGGTAGAGGACAATCCTTTTATGGCAGGCGCTTTTCATGGTGTTGGTGAAGCAGATGTCATCATCAATGTCGGTGTTTCTGGTCCAGGTGTTGTTAAACGTGCCTTGGAAAAGGTTCGTGGTCAGAGCTTTGATGTTGTTGCTGAAACTGTTAAAAAAACAGCCTTCAAGATTACCCGTATTGGTCAATTAGTCGGTCAAATGGCTAGTGAGCGACTTGGAGTTGATTTTGGAATTGTTGATCTGAGTTTGGCTCCAACTCCAGCAGTGGGTGATTCTGTAGCCCGTGTCCTTGAAGAAATGGGACTAGAGACAGTTGGGACTCATGGAACGACTGCTGCCTTGGCTCTCTTGAACGATCAAGTTAAAAAGGTGGAGTTATGGCTTGCAACCAAGTTGGTGGTTTGTCTGGTGCCTTTATCCCAGTTTCTGAGGACGAGGGGATGATTGCTGCTGTGCAAAATGGCTCCCTTAATTTGGAAAAACTAGAAGCGATGACAGCTATCTGTTCAGTTGGTTTGGATATGATTGCCATTCCTGAAGATACACCTGCAGAAACAATTGCAGCAATGATTGCGGATGAAGCTGCTATCGGAGTCATCAATATGAAAACAACTGCTGTACGTATTATTCCAAAAGGAAAAGAAGGCGATATGATTGAGTTTGGAGGCCTTTTAGGAACAGCGCCAGTCATGAAAGTCAACGGTGCATCATCTGTTGATTTCATTGCACGTGGAGGGCAAATCCCGGCTCCAATCCATAGTTTTAAAAATTAAAAAGAAGTGGAATCTGTTTAAGTTGGATTTAAGGATAGACCTGTATACTACTATCATTAAATAAAGACCTCCTAACTTTATTTAATTAAAATCCTAACTTTTTCATAATAATCTCCTACAAAAGTCACTCTTTGGAGTGACTTTTGTTTTATATCAAGAGAAAAATAAAGAAAGTAGCATGTTCAAATTTGTAAATTTGTTTAAAAAAATAAGATGATTTAAAGGATAAAACTAGTTTTTTTCATTCTGTAAAATGGGCTAAAAACCTTGCTATGATTGGCTTTTTGAAAAAAATTATGGTATAATAGTAGTAGTTTTTAATAGATGGAGTTGAATTTTTGAAAAAAACGCTTTCGTGTAAAAAAAGAGAAAGATTTTAGTGCAATATTTAAAAAAAGGGGAGAGTTTTGCTAATCGTAAATTTGTTATTTATCGATTAGAAAAATACTGAACAGCATTTTCGAGTTGGCCTATCTGTCAGTAAAAAATTAGGAAACGCTGTCACGAGGAATCAGATCAAAAGAAGAATTCGACATATTCTGATTGAGCATAAAAATCAGCTGGTTGAAAATGTAGATTTTGTTGTGATTGCTCGAAAAGGTGTTGAAATCTTGGACTACGCGGAAATGGAAAAAAATCTACTTCACGTATTAAAGTTATCAAAGATTTACCAGGAAGGAAATGGGAGTGAAAAAGAAATTACAGTTGACTAGCTTAATGGTGCTTGCTTTATTTGTAATGAGCGCCTGCACAGCTAGTGGTACGACGAGTGAGATTACAGCTGAATCAACAGGTTTTTGGAGTAAATTTGTTTATTTTTTTGCTGAAACCATTCGCTTTTTATCATTTGATACAAGTATTGGTCTGGGGATTATTTTATTTACCCTTCTAATCAGAACCATTCTTTTACCAGTCTTTCAGATACAAATGGTGGCATCTAGAAAGATGCAAGAAGTACAACCACTGGTTAAGGAGTTGCGAGAACGTTATCCGGGACGGGATATGGAGAGCCGTACCAAGTTGGATCAAGAAATGCGTCAGTTGTTCAAACAACATGGTGTCAAACAGTCAGCTTCTCTCTGGCCAATTTTAATCCAAATGCCAGTCTTGTTGGCCTTGTTCCAAGCTTTGAGTAGGGTAGAATTTCTAAAAACGGGTCATTTCTTATGGATTAACCTTGGTGGTGTTGATACGACTTTCGTTTTGCCTATTCTGGCAGCTATTTTTACTTTCCTTAGCACATGGTTATCCAATAAGGCCATGGTTGAGAAAAATGGCGCCATGACAGGGATGATGTATGCAATGCCAGTCGTGATTTTCTTCTTTGCCATGTATTCACCAAGTGGGGTTGCCTTATACTGGGCGGTATCCAATGCTTATCAGGTGCTCCAAACCTATTTGCTCAACAATCCATTTAAGATTATTGCAGAGCGTGAGGCGGGAGTACAGGCTAAGAAGGATTTAGAAATCAAGAAGAGAAAAGCTCTCAAGAAAGCACAGAAAAAGAAAAAGTAAGGAGGAATCTTGTAATGGTATTATTTACAGGTTCAACTGTTGAGGAAGCGATCCAAACGGGATTGAAGGAATTGGGGATTCCTAGAATGAAGGCGCATATCAAGGTTGTTTCAAGGGAGAAAAAAGGTTTCTTTGGCCTTTTTGGGAAGAAACCAGCGCAAGTTGATATCGAAGCAATTAGTGAGACAACTGTTGTGAAGGCAAATCAGCAAGCAGTTAAGGGAGTTCCAAAGGAAGTTAATGCTAAGAACGAACCCGTTAAGACTGTTAGTGAAGCAACAGTAGACTTAGGCCATGTTGTTGAAGCAATCAAGAAAATCGAGGAAGAAGGGCAAGGGATCTCTGAAGAGGTTAAGGCCGAAATTCTAAAAAATGAGAAAAAAGCTAGTACAATTTTAGAGGAGACTGGTCATATTGCCATTCTAAAAGATTTACTGCCAGAAGAATCTAAAGAACAGGAGGAAGTCGAGCAGAATGATGATTTAGAAAATCTAGGTTTGAAGATTGAACCGACCTATGATATTGACCAGGTGGTTGAAGAAGTGACCAACTATGTTCAAGGTATTATTGATGATATGGATGTTGAAGGAGCAATTTCAAGTACCTCAAATCGCCGTTCTATCAATATGCAAATTGATACTAATGAACCGGGACGTATTATCGGTTACCATGGTAAGGTTTTGAAATCTCTCCAGCTTTTAGCGCAAAATTATCTTTATAACCGCTATTCAAGAACCTTCTATATTACCATCAATGTTAATGATTATGTAGAGCACCGTGCAGAAGTCTTGCAGAGCTATGCACAGAAGTTAGCTACACGTGTCCTAGAAGAGGGGCGTAGTCAGGTGACTGATCCAATGTCTAGTAGCGAACGTAAAATCATCCATCGTATTATTTCACGTATGGAGGGTGTCACTAGTTATTCAGAAGGTGATGAGCCAAATCGTTACGTTGTGGTTGATACAGAATAAAATAGAAAATCAGGGGGCTCCCTGATTTTTTGCTAGCTAAGGGAGGTTGATCTTATGTTGAATACAATGAGAGAATATCTAGCTTTCTCTGGTTTACAGTATCAAAAACCCGAGAGGGCAGGTCAAGAAGCTGAAAAAATGCTATATTTGAGGAGTAAGGGACAGGAAGCTAGAAAGGCTTTTACAGAACTGGCTAAAGCTTTTCAAGCAAGGCATCCAGAATGGATACTGCAAAGATCGAGTCAGTGGATGAATCAAGCCCAACGTTTGCGACCCCATTTCTGGGACTATTTGCAGCGTGAGGGAAGAGTGACAGAACCTATGTTGGCCCTTCGTTTGTATGGAAGCCCTTCTGATTTTGGAGTTTCACTAGAAGTGAGTTTTATTGAACGTAAGAAGGATGAGCGAACTTTAGATAAACAGGCCAAGGTCTTAGAAGTTCCAGTGGTAGAAGGGATTTACTATCTAGTCTACTCAGATGGAGAAAGTCAAAAGATGGAGGCTACTGAGGAAAATCGCCAAATTTTAAGAGAAAAACTATTCCATCAGGAAGTCCGAAAGGTTTTAGTTAAGGTAGATGTTCCAGTGACAGACGGACAAATTCTAGACAAGTTTTTAGATGAATTAGACAAAACTTTTGATAAATTATTACCTTACTATCAAGCAACTAGAAATTAGTATAGTCGATTGATTCATTTTTATAGTAAATTGTTTTATTGCTATTCTAGATATTTTTTTCATATAATAGTAAAATAAGATGCGTGATAGACCTATCACCTCAAAGAGAAAGGAAATTCTATGTCAAATCTATCTGTTAATGCGATTCGTTTTCTAGGTATTGACGCTATCAATAAAGCGAATTCAGGTCACCCAGGGGTGGTTATGGGAGCTGCACCGATGGCATACAGCCTATTCACTAAAGAACTTCGTATCAATCCAGCCCAACCAAACTGGATTAACCGCGACCGTTTTATTCTTTCAGCTGGTCACGGATCAATGCTTCTTTATGCCCTTCTTCACCTTTCAGGATTTGAAGATGTGAGCATGGATGAAGTGAAGAACTTCCGTCAATGGGGCTCTAAAACTCCAGGTCACCCAGAATTTGGTCATACAGCAGGGGTTGATGCAACAACAGGCCCTCTAGGACAAGGGATTGCGACTGCGACAGGTTTTGCACAAGCAGAACGTTTCCTTGCAGCTAAGTACAACCGTGAAGGTTATAACATCTTTGACCACTACACTTACGTTATCTGTGGAGATGGTGACTTGATGGAAGGTGTCTCAAGTGAAGCTGCTTCTTATGCAGGCTTGCAAAGCTTGACAAGTTGGTTGTTCTTTATGATTCAAATGATATCAACTTGGATGGTGAGACAAAAGATTCATTCACAGAAAGTGTTCGCGATCGTTATAAGGCTTATGGTTGGCATACATCTTTGGTAGAAGATGGAACAGATTTAGAAGCGATTCATGCTGCAATCGAAGAAGCTAAGGCTTCAGGAAAACCATCTTTGATCGAAGTGAAAACTGTTATTGGTTATGGTTCTCCAAACAAACAAGGAACCAATGCCGTACACGGTGCCCCTCTTGGAGCAGATGAAACTGCAGCAACTCGCCAAGCACTTGGTTGGAACTATGAACCATTTGAAATTCCAGCGGAAGTTTATGCTGATTTCAAAGAAAATGTTGCAGACCGTGGTGCATCAGCATACGAAGCATGGACAAAACTAGTCGCAGATTACAAAGAAGCTCACCCAGAACTTGCTGCAGAAGTGGAAGCAATCATCGAAGGGCGCGATCCAGTTGAATTGACTCCAGAAGACTTCCCAGCTTTAGAAAATGGCTTCTCTCAAGCCACTCGTAACTCAAGTCAAGATGCTTTGAATGTAGTGGCTGCTAAATTGCCAACCTTCCTTGGTGGCTCAGCTGACCTTGCACATTCAAATATGACTTACATCAAAACTGACGGACTTCAGGACGATGCAAATCGCTTGAACCGTAATATCCAATTTGGTGTTCGTGAATTTGCTATGGGTACAGTCTTAAACGGAATGGCTCTTCACGGTGGACTTCGTGTTTATGGTGGAACATTCTTCGTCTTCTCAGATTATTTGAAAGCGGCTGTACGCTTGTCAGCCTTGCAAGGTCTTCCTGTAACCTATGTCTTCACACACGATTCAATCGCTGTTGGTGAAGATGGACCAACTCATGAGCCGATTGAACACTTGGCAGGACTTCGTGCAATTCCAAACCTCAATGTTTTCCGTCCAGCAGATGCGCGTGAAACTCAAGCAGCTTGGTATCAAGCAGTGAAGAGTGAGAAAACACCAACTGTTCTTGTCTTGACTCGTCAAAACTTGACTGTTGAGGAAGGAACAGACTTTGCTAAAGTTGCAAAAGGAGCTTATGTTGTCTATGAAAATGCAACTGACTTTGACACTATTTTGATTGCAACAGGTTCAGAGGTTAATCTGGTTGTTGCAGCTGCTAAAGAATTGGCAAGTCAAGGTGGAAAAGTTCGCGTAGTCAGCATGCCGTCTACAGATGTATTTGATGCACAAGATGCAGCCTACAAAGAAGAAATCTTACCAAATGCAGTTCGTCGCCGTGTAGCAGTCGAAATGGGAGCAACTCAAAACTGGTACAAATACGTTGGTCTTGATGGAGCAGTTCTTGGTATTGATACCTTTGGAGCATCTGCCCCAGCACCAAAAGTTTTAGCAGAATATGGATTTACAGTTGAAAACTTAGTTGAAATTGTAAACAACTTGAAGTAAGAAAAATCAGAGCTTTGCTCTGGTTTTTTATTGTCTCAAAACCAGGGTATAATCTTGTAAAAACAAGTGAAATTTGTTATAGTAGTTTTATCTGAATTACAAAGGAGTAAAAAATAATGGGTGGGAATTTAACATTCTTGATTATGCTTGTTTTGATGTTCGGCTTGATGTTCTTCATGCAACGTTCTCAAAAGAAACAAGCTGAAAAACGTATGGAGAGCCTCAACAAACTTCAAAAAGGCTATGAAGTAATCACTATCGGTGGTCTCTACGGTACAGTTGATGAAGTTGACACTGAAAACAAAACGATTGTACTTGATGTAGACGGAGTATATTTGACTTTTGAATTAGGCGCAATTAGAACAGTTTTGCCAGTCAAAGAAGCTGTTACACCAGAAGGTACAGTTGTTGACGGCGAAAGCGCAATTGAAGAATAAAACGGGGTTGATCTTATACCCCTTTTTCTATGATAATGAGGAGTAATGATGAAAAAGGTTGTTTTTGTTTGCCTTGGTAATATTTGCCGAAGTCCGATGGCAGAATTTGTGATGAAATCTTTAACCGATGATTATGAGATTGAAAGTCGAGCAACTTCTTCTTGGGAACACGGAAATCCAATTCACAAAGGAACTCAGAAAATCTTTAAAACTCACGGTATTCCTTATGATTCATCAAAAACGTCGCAACAAATCTCTAAGGATGATTTTGAATATTTTGACTATATTATCGGAATGGATGAGTCCAATCTTCTTGACTTGACTCGGATGTGTCCTCAAGAACAACAGCATAAGATAGAGGCGTTCGCTTCTGAAAGTGTTCCAGATCCATGGTATACAGGTGACTTTGACGAAACTTATGATCGAGTTTAGCTGGTTGCCAAGCATGGCTAACACGTTTAGAAAATGAGGCAAAAAATGGATAATTTAAAGAAATTCTATGATAAATACAGTGTTTATATAACACGTCCTCGTTTAGAAATTGCAACGGTAGTAGTCATAGTCCTTTGTGCAATTTTTGTATTTGTAGGAAATACGCCAAAACAAGGAGTCTTAAAACTGGATGGTGACTCAATTGTATACGATGGGAGCATCGTTCGTGGAAAGATGAACGGTCAAGGAACAATAACCTTCTCAAATGGCGACACCTACACTGGACAATTTAAAAATGGGGCATTCAATGGCAAAGGTACCTACCAAGCAAAGGATGGCTGGGTTTATGAAGGTGATTTTGTTAACGGCCAAGCTGAAGGAAAAGGAAAACTAACTACTGAGCAAGAAGTTGTCTATGAAGGCGACTTTAAACAAGGGCTCTTCCAACAAGCACAATAACCTCCTAACAAGGAGGTCTTTTATCAAGACGATAAGAAAGCGCTTCCTTGGATTTTGCGTTAAAAACATCATAAAATAAGTTTGTGAAATAAAATAATTTCAAAAATATTTTCACAAAGATTGATGAAAGACTGCATAAAAACAAGAGTTTGAGAAAAAAATCACAATAAGATGAAAATTCTTTTGTGAAATATCTATGAAACTGTTTACAAAGTATAAAAAAAGAGTTATAATAAACTTGTGAAAAATTTAACAAAGGGTTTAACCCTTGAAGGCTATGGAGGAAAATATGGCTGATAAAAAAACTATGACACCTGAAGAAAAGAAACTTGCTGCTGAAAAGCATGTAGATGGATTAGTGCAGAAAGCTTTAGTTGCGCTTGAGGAAATGCGCAAATTGAATCAAGAGCAAGTTGACTATATTGTTGCAAAAGCATCTGTTGCTGCCCTTGACGCACACGGAATTCTTGCTCAACACGCAGTAGAAGAAACTGGACGTGGTGTATTTGAAGATAAGGCGACAAAAAATCTATTTGCCTGTGAACACGTAGTGAACAATATGCGTGGAGTTAAAACAGCTGGAGTTATCGAAGATGATCCAATTACAGGTTTGACGAAGATTGCGGAGCCAGTCGGAGTTATTTGTGGTATCACTCCAACAACAAACCCAACTTCAACAGCAATTTTCAAATCATTGATTGCTTTGAAGACACGTAACCCAATTGTTTTCGCCTTCCACCCATCAGCTCAAGAATCTTCTGCTCATGCTGCACAAATCGTTCGTGATGCAGCCATCGCAGCTGGCGCACCTGAAAACTGTGTACAATGGATTACAGAACCATCTATGGAAGCAACTGGAGCGCTTATGAACCACGAAGGTGTTGCGACTATCCTCGCAACCGGTGGGAATGCCATGGTTAAAGCAGCATACTCATGCGGGAAACCAGCTCTTGGGGTAGGTGCCGGAAACGTTCCTGCTTATGTAGAAATCTGCTGACCTCCGTCAAGCTGCTCATGACATCGTTATGTCTAAATCATTCGATAATGGGATGGTCTGTGCATCAGAACAAGCCGTTATTATTGATAAAGAAGTGTATGACGAATTTGTAGAAGAATTCAAATCATACCATACTTACTTTGTAAACAAAAAAGAAAAAGCGCTTCTTGAAGAATTCTGTTTCGGCGTGAAAGCTAACAGCAAAAACTGTGCGGGTGCTAAACTAAACGCAAACATCGTTGGTAAACCAGCAGCATGGATTGCTGAACAAGCAGGATTTAGCGTTCCAGAAGGAACAAACATCTTGGCTGCAGAATGTGCAGAAGTAGGACCAAAAGAACCATTGACTCGTGAAAAATTGTCACCAGTCATCGCTGTCCTAAAAGCTGAAGATACAGAAGACGGTCTTAAAAAAGCTCGTCAAATGGTTGAGTTTAACGGACTTGGTCACTCAGCAGCTATCCATACAAAAGACGAAGCTCTTGCTAAACGCTTTGGTACAGAAATCAAAGCAATGCGTATTATCTGGAACTCTCCATCTACTTTCGGTGGTATCGGTGACGTATACAATGCCTTCATTCCATCATTGACACTTGGATGTGGCTCATATGGACACAACTCAGTTGGTGATAACGTGAGTGCGATCAACCTTCTAAACATCAAGAAAGTAGGGAAACGTAGAAATAATATGCAATGGTTTAAAGTTCCTTCAAAAATTTACTTCGAACGCAATTCTATCCAATACCTTCAAACATGTGAAGATATTGAACGCGTAATGATTGTTACAGACAAATCTATCGAAAAACTTGGTTTTGTTCAACGCATTATCGACCAATTGAACAAACGTAGCAACCGTGTAACTGTCCAAGTCTTCTCAGATGTTGAACCAGATCCAGATATCACAACTGTAGAACGTGGAACTGAAGTGATGCGAAAATTTGAACCAGACACAATCATCGCACTTGGTGGTGGTTCTCCAATGGATGCTGCTAAAGTAATGTGGCTCTTCTACGAACAACCAGAAATCGACTTCCGTGACTTGGTTCAAAAAAATTCATGGACATCCGTAAACGTGCCTTCCGCTTCCCATCACTTGGTAAGAAAGCGAAGTACATCGGTATTCCAACAACTTCAGGTACAGGTTCAGAAGTAACACCATTTGCCGTTATCTCTGATAAGAAAAAAACAACCGCAAATACCCATTAGCTGACTACTCATTGACACCAACTATTGCCATTGTTGACCCTGCTTTGGTTGAGTCAGTTCCAGACTTCATCGCTGCTGATACAGGTATGGACGTCTTGACTCACGCTACTGAAGCCTACACTTCAAACTTTGCTAACGACTACACAGATGGTATCGCTCTTCAAACAATCAAGCTTGTCTTCGAATGGTTAGAAAAATCAGTTAAGACAGCTGATCCAGAAGCTCGCGAAAAAATGCATAATGCTTCTACAATGGCTGGTATGGCCTTCGCCAATGCCTTCCTTGGGATGAGTCACTCAATGGCCCATAAGATTGGCGCGGTTCACCACACTGTTCACGGACGTACAAATGCAATCTTGCTTCCATACGTAATCCGTTACAATGGAACTCGTCCATCTAAGACTACTACATGGCCTAAATACAACTACTGGAAAGCTGATGAGAAATTCCAAGATATCGCGAAAATGCTTGGCTTGCCTCACTCAACTCCAGAAGAAGCAGTTGAAGCATACGCTAAAGCTGTTTACGACCTTGGTGTTGCAGTAGGTATCAAGATGAACTTCAAGGATCAAGGAATTGATGAAAAAGCTTGGAAAGACAGCTTGCATGAAATTGCCTTACTTGCTTATGAAGACCAATGTTCACCTGCAAACCCACGCTTGCCAATGGTAGCTGATATGGAAGAAATCATGGCAGATGCTTACTATGGTTATGCAGAACGTCCAGGACGTCGTAAATAATAGATTATCAGCCAGAGGCAGGAGGAATCCTGTCTCTTTTTTGTAATTCTTTTTGAGAAATGGTATAATAATCGTATATATTCATTTGAAAATCAAATCTTTTATAATCGTGTGAGGGAGAAATGTAAGAGATGAATGAGCTAGGGGAAAAGGTAAGGCTTCTTAGAGAGGAGAAAGGACTAAGTCGTCCAGTTTTTTGTGGGGATGAGTCCGAACTATCAGTCCGTCAGTTGGTGCGCATTGAAAAAGGAGAATTTCGTCCTACTATAAAAACACTGGAATATATTGCAGATAGGCTAGACATTCCCTCCTATGTCTTGATGCCAGATTACAAGGAATTACCTAAACGTTATCAAGAATTAAAGTACTTTCTTCTTCATCATCCTGACTACGGAGACAAAGAGTTGCAGGAACAGAAGGAAGACTATTTTTGATGAGATTTTTTTGAGTGTTTTTTATGATGATTTGCCACGTGATGAGAAAGTGGTAGTGGATTGTCTTCAAGCTATAGATGCAGTGAGAGCAACTGGTAATTCTTTGTATGGTACCAGTGTGCTTGAAAATGGTCTGCAGAACTTACTATCCAGAGATGTATATAAAGCGGAGGAACTATTAAGACTGAGGTTGTATTTTGCATGTAACTTAATGGATGGTTTGAAAGCGGGTGAAATAAAAGAATCTGAGCATGAAACCATTCTTTATTTTCATGATAAACTAAGTTCTCAGGTTGATAAGATGGAGTTCGATTGTTTAGACTTACTTAGAGACTCCTTGTTAGCTTCCTTAACTTGTATAGAGATTATGGGTCTGTTTCATTATTTTAAGAGAGCGGTTGAAACCTTAAATAAAATAGGACAAAAAACACGAGATTTTCAAAAACAACCGATTGTTTTGATGCTTGAGTGGAAATATTATATTCAGATAGATTATGATACAGCCAAACAAAAGTATGAAGAAGCAAAAATGATGGCGAGAATGTTTGGTAATGAGCAGTTAATCGTTAGTTTAGATAATGAATGGGCTGAGGACCTAGAAAGATATTGTTAAAGGGTTTATAGGAGTGACATTTCTGTCATTGGGGAAATGTCACTTTTTTGTTACAATGAATTTGTAAATAAGAAGGGGATTTGCTATGGTTAAGATGTTGTTTTTTCTACTTATCACTGGTGGGTAGTGGGTCTGAGTTTAGAGGTTTGATATGCTAGAATTTGAAAGAATAAACAATGTTTTATTGACTGGCATGTCAGAAGTAGGAGATGTATTGCTCATTCGACAAACGCTATCAAATCTTATTCAAGTAGAAATAAGAGTTAACGGCTATTTATTGGATTTGATTACAATAAAACCCCAAAAGTTAAGAATTTATCCTTTGGTAGGCATTAAAAAAAATGCACTTATTCTGGTTCAAGAAGTAAGTGTAGGACTTGATATGACGTTGGAGAGTAATAGAACATTTAGAGATTTTTGATTTTTTTAGAAAATTAAAATAGAAATTTAAAAAGGGAAAAGAATATATGTGGCGTTGGGTATGGAAAAATAGTAAAATGGGTTTTGATTAATTTGATATAGGAAACTATCTGGGGCTGGGTTAAAACAATGGTTTAGTTAAGAACAGATAATAACTAATTTCTATTTGAAATTATTAGAATGATCATAATTGAATAAAAATAATTGATAGTTATGTCTCGGTTTGAAAATGGGCATTCTCAAAAAGATTATAGACATAACTATCAACTATTTTAATTGTAATATAAAAAGGAGAAAAAAATGAAAGTAGAAAACGTTTCGTATAGGGTAGATAATCGTATACTGTTTGATAATATTTCTTTTGATACTTCAAATTCAGGGCTTACACTGATCACTGGTAAAAATGGTGCAGGGAAGTCAACATTATTAAAAGTATTACTAGGAATTGTTCAACCATATTCTGGCTCATTGATTTCGAACGAAAAGGTTAGCTATGTTCCAGATTCTTCGGACAACTATTTCATCGGTTTATCTCCTAATTTACTATTCGAATTTTTTTACAGAAACAATTTTTTTATTGAAACAAATTTGTTTGAAAAAAACGATTAAGAGAATTACGAGAACAATTTTATTTGAATGAAAAAAATTGATGACGCAAACAATTCAATCATTATCATTAGGAGAAAAGAAAAAAGTAATGCTTATAGCAGCATTCTTATTGGATTCGGATTTGTATGTTATGGATGAGCCTTTATCGGGATTAGATCAAGTTTCGGTTGGAAATCTGGTGCAGTTGATTGAGCAAAAGATAAATTTAGGTAAACACTTCATTATTGTGAGCCACGAGAGGCAGGAAATTTTACCGACAGTTGATCAGATTATTTCTTTGTAAAGGAAAGTTGTATGGAAAAAGTTTTATTATTCTATTACTCTGTTATTCCTATCCCGACAGGGATACTGGAACGATTCGAATAATGTCAAGGAATTATCGCTAATTCAATTGACCTACAAATATTTTTTATCTTCTATTGCCTTGATTTTTATATTTTTGTTGGCTAAACAAGAAATTTATAATCTATTGAAAGAAAATCAAATTTGGGGTATCCTATCATACTTTGAATTAGCAACAATACTTGTTCCTGCGATTCTGTTATTAGGAATAATTTATGAAAATATTTATGTTTTAAAAAAACTAAAACAGAGAGTACAATGAGGATATTTTTTTAATATCACAGGGAGAATTTTTGGAAGATAGTATTTTTTTAAGAATTTAATTCTAGTTTCGCCCATCTTAGTAGTTGTTTTTTTCTATAATATTTTTTTAGGACTATTTTTCATGTTTACTTATTTTTTTACTTAATAGCATATTTTTATATACCGAAGATTAGGTATGTTAGGTCGAGATCTAAACAATCATTCAACGTGTCATATTTACTGTCTGTCGTTGATAGTTTAACAATGTTTAAAGCTATTACCGTACCTATCTTTTTCAACATTTATTTTTTTATGTTTATGTGGTTGGTTTTACCAGATTTTTTTAGGAATCGATACCTCAAATAAAGTGATGATATTGAATACAGCTTTATTCTCAGGGACAGTATTTTTTTAGTAATAAAGGAATAAATTTCTATTTTTCTCGCTTTAAACAAAGATTTTTCCTTATCTGAAGGCTGTAGGAATCGATCTAAATAAATTTATAAAAAAAGAATTTGGTCTTTAAATGTTATTAGTATTTTTATTTCCTGCTACTCCTCTATATCTCTTTCTAAATTATTTGGGGTATAGTTTGATAGATATCTTCTTATTTCTTTTTCGGAATTTCTCTAGCGTATTTTTTTATGTCAAGGAATACAAATGGTAGAGGTGTTACTATTTCGAAAAATATCATTTTCGAGATGCGAAAGAACTGGAAGCTTTTTTTCGATTCCTATGAATATGAGAATTAAGATATATTTTATTCGCTTTATACCAATTATAGTTTGCTTATTATTCAATCAGATTAAGTTATTTGGTTTATGGAGTTTAATCTTGTTAAATTTAATTTATATTAGTATTGTTTATTATAGTTTGTATCGTTATACGATATCACAAGTGATTAAAGGAGATGCCCATGTCCATTTTATCCATTAAATATTTCAAAATTTTACGCCTTGGATGGTAATAATCAAGAACAGGCTTTAAGGAATATAAACCTGCAGATTGAAGAAGGGAAAATTACTGCGATTTATGGTCCGTCAGGCTGTGGCAAAACCAGTCTACTCAATATCATCAGCGGTTTAGATAGGGAGTACGAGGGAGTTTTGGAATTTAAAGGAGCCTCACTCCGTGAGCTATCAGAGATTGAACTAACTCAATTTCGCAAAGATAATATTGGATTTGTCTTTCAAAACTTCAATCTTATTCCCCACCAGTCTGTTTTGGACAATGTCAAGTTGCCTCTCTATGTCAAAGATTTATCGGATAAGGAAATGACAAGAATAGCGCAAGAGCAACTAGTCAGTTTAGGAATGGAACCTTTTATGGCTAAGAATGTCAAGCAACTTTCTGGTGGTCAAAAGCAACGTGTAGCCATTGCACGTGCTCTTGTCAATCAACCGGATATGATTGTGGCTGATGAGCCAACAGGGTCTCTGGATTCTCAATCTCAAGAAATAGTATTAGAAGTATTTAAAAGTTTGGCCAAATCTGGGAAAACAGTACTGATTGTGACTCATAACCCAGAAGTAGCTGAATATGCAGATGTAATTATCAAAATGAAGGATGGTGAAGTCGTTGAAGAAGTCAAAAAATAAAGGATTATCCTTTAAAAATAAATTCAAACTTTCTTTAAGTAACTTTATGGAAAGAAAGTGGCGTAATTTGTTGATTGCGGTAGCAACTTCAATCGGTTTTGTAGGCGTACTGATTTCTTTTGGTCTGGGAAATGCTCTGATTTCTATGATTGATGAAAATACAAACGGAGGGAAGCTCCCTTCCCAAGTGCAGATTGCACTGAATTCCAGTGCTGCTGGAAGAGGTTTTTTGAACCAAGATGATAAAAACTACATCACGGATATAGTCGGAAAAGAGTCTATTAAATATTTAGAAAGTCCTTTTAGCATGAGCATGTCAAAGATTAGCATAGACGGACAAGAAGTAGACTTTAGTCAAACCATGCCTTCTTATGCTCAGGTTGTGAGTTTATATGAGGATACAAGTATCTCTGTTAGTAGTAACGAGGAAAACAAAGTATTAGCGGGCTCTATTTACACTGATGCGAAAGAACAGGGATTGACGATTCCGATGAGTCTACTGAAAAATTGGAATGAACAAACAGGGAAAAATCTGACAGCTAGTGATGTTATAGGCAAAACAGTATTGGCAAGCATTGTAGAAAATGGTGCTGAAGGTAGCAAGACTTCTCAATTTCAAACTCAGATTGTACGTGTGATCAATGATGAAGATGACATGGAGGACAGTAACAGTTTTATGTCATCCTATCAAATGGAATCTATTTTGAAAGAAGCTGGATTTACAAAGACTGTATCTTATTTTATTTTGGAACTCAAAGATCCATCTCAGACAAAAGCAGTAACAGAAGAATTGCAAAAAAATAAGAAGTATACAGTTCTTTCTCAACAGGCAGTTCTTGATATTGTGATTACCTTTATTCGTGTTATTCAGGGGCTCTTGATAGTACTTTCTTCTCAAGCTATTTTGGTATCCGCTGTTATGATAGGCATTATTATCTACATCAATATCATGCAACGTTCTAAGGAAATAGGTGTTATGAAGGCAGTTGGTTATCAAAATAATGATGTGAAAGGTATCTTTATCTACGAAGCTATTTGGATTGTAGGGATTGCTTTGTTTATGGCATTTTTTGATTGCACAAGGGCTTGGAAGTTTGGCGAATGTAGCTGTGAATCATTTCTACCCGTCTATTTCTAAAGTTTTTTGAATTAAACTTCCTCTCTATTTTTTTAGCACTCTAGTTTTTTTGCCGTACTACTTGCTTATATTTCAGCCTACTTTCCAGCCCGTAAGATTAGTAAAATGGATCCGGTAGAATCTTTACGCTATGAATAAGCGCAAAAAGAAACTAGCATAGAAAATCAAGGCCAGCGCTTGCAATTTAGCTTAAATAGTTATATAATAAAAACGTTGAAAGGTGATTTGTAGTGATTCAAGTTACTCTTTTCACAATAAAATTTTCATGATTTTCATAAGGAGGAAATCACTAATGGTAGTTAAAGTTGGTATTAACGGTTTCGGACGTATCGGTCGTCTTGCTTTCCGCCGTATCCAAAACGTAGAAGGTGTTGAAGTTACTCGCATCAACGACCTTACAGATCCAGTTATGCTTGCACACTTGTTGAAATACGATACAACTCAAGGTCGTTTCGATGGTACTGTGGAAGTTAAAGAAGGTGGATTCGAAGTTAACGGTAAATTCGTTAAAGTTTCTGCTGAACGCGATCCAGAACAAATCGACTGGGCTAACGACGGTGTAGAAATCGTTCTTGAAGCAACTGGTTTCTTTGCTACTAAAGCAGCTGCTGAAACACTTGCACGCTGGTGGTGCTAAGAAAGTTGTTATCACTGCTCCTGGTGGATCAGATGTTAAAACAGTCGTATTTAACACTAACCACGATATTCTTGATGGTACTGAAACAGTTATCTCAGGTGCTTCATGTACTACAAACTGTTTGGCTCCAATGGCTAAAGCTCTTCATGACAACTTCGGTATCGTTGAAGGTTTGATGACTACTATCCACGGTTACACTGGTGACCAAATGGTTCTTGACGGACCACACCGTAAAGGTGACCTTCGCCGTGCTCGTGCTGCTGCAGCTAACATTGTTCCTAACTCAACTGGTGCTGCTAAAGCAATCGGTTTGGTTATCCCTGAATTGAATGGTAAATTGGACGGAGCTGCTCAACGTGTTCCTGTACCAACTGGTTCAGTAACTGAATTGGTAGCAGTTCTTGACAAGAACGTTACTGTTGATGAAGTAAACGCAGCTATGAAAGCAGCTTCTAACGAATCATACGGATACACTGAAGATCCAATCGTATCTTCTGATATCGTAGGTATGTCATTCGGTTCATTGTTTGATGCAACTCAAACTAAAGTTCTTGATGTTGACGGTAAACAATTGGTTAAAGTTGTTTCATGGTATGACAACGAAATGTCTTACACTTCACAACTTGTTCGTACTCTTGAATACTTCGCTAAAATCGCTAAATAATTCCTGAGTCAATCAAAGCAAGGCCGACTGGCCTTGCTTTTTGCTTATAATAAAAATGGATGATGAAATCATCCATTTTGTTTTAATTCTCTTTCAAATGTATCTGATAGCGCAGTAAAGCTTAATTTTTTTAAAGTTAGAGGGTGGATAAAGGATAGCTTAAATGCGTGAAGCATCAGTCTGCTAGTTTTGGAATGTGGATTGTAGAGAGGGTCTCCAAGAATTGGATGACCGTGGTGAGATAGATGAACTCGAATCTGATGAGTACGTCCTGTTTTTAATCGACAACGAAGAAGACTGGTTTTGTGTTGAAATTGCTTCAATCGAGTTACATGAGTTTCAGCATATTGACCATTTTTGAAATCCACCACCCGTTTTCTACGATCGTGACGATCACGACCGATTTTGTCTCGAAAGACAAGCTCTTTAGTTCCTATGTTCCCCTCAACCAGAGCCCAGTATTCGCGGGAGATTTCTTTTTTCTCCAATAATCGATTTAGGATGGGCAGTATAAATGGATTTTTAGCAAATAGTACGAGTCCACTTGTTTCTTTGTCTAGTCTATGAACGACATAGCAAGTTTGACCTACATAGGCGCTGACATGATTGAGAAGAGCAATCTCATCAGGCTGATTTCCATGTGTTTTCATACCCTCGGGTTTGTTGACGATGATTAAATGTTGGTCCTGATAAACTTCTTGGACAAGATTAGGATTCCCCCAAACAATTTCTTTTGTAGGATAATCTTCCTCATCGAAAATCAGTTGACATTCATCTCCGGCTTTGACAGTTTGATGCCAATGGACTTCTTCTTGATTGATGAGAATGTGCTTTTTAATTCTCAAGAAATGCCGTATTTTTCTTGGAATGAGTAGTTGTTCTTCCAAGAAGACTTTGATAGTCATTTCAGGAAGAGAGTCAGGGATAACAAAGGTAAATTTCATACAGATATTGTAACAAAAAATAGATTATTTGGATAGAGAAACTAGCTAAATTCTTGTCTTCCTATGGGGAAGATGATAAAATAAACGCATGAAATTAGATACATTATTTGAAAAATTTCTTTCTTTATTTAAGAAAGATGAAGCTGAAATGGAAGAAATAGAAATCGACGAAGCTAATAATGAAGAAAATACCTCGACTAATTTAAGACGGTCAAGAGGTGGGCGAAAGAAAGTTGGGCAAGTCGGACCTATTCGAAAATTTTGGCGTCGCTATCATTTGACCAAAATCTTTCTAATTCTTGGACTAAGTGCAAGCTTATTTGTTGGGGTCTATCTATTTGCCTTGGCTAAATCGACAAATGTTACAGACTTGCAGAATGCTTTGAAAACGCGAACAGTGATTTTTGACAGAGAAGAGAATGAGGCTGGTGCCTTATCAGGCCAAAAAGGGACCTATGTTGAGCTCTCAGAAATTAGTGAAGATTTGCAGAATGCTGTTATTGCGACAGAAGATAGAAGCTTCTATAAAAATAGTGGAATTAACTATGGTCGTTTTTTCCTAGCTATCCTAACAGCTGGTCGCTCGGGTGGTGGATCTACAATTACTCAACAGTTGGCGAAAAATGCTTATCTTTCACAAGACCAAACTGTGCAAAGAAAGGCAAAAGAATTCTTCCTTGCTTTAGAATTAACCAAAAAATACAGTAAAAAAGAAATTCTAACCATGTATTTGAACAATGCCTACTTCGGTAATGGAGTTTGGGGTGTTGAGGATGCTAGTAAAAAGTACTTTGGAGTTTCGGCATCGGAATTAACTCTTGATGAAGCTGCCACTTTAGCAGGCATGCTTAAAGGCCCAGAATTGTACAATCCTCTGAATTCCATTGAGCATTCAACAAATCGAAGAGATACTGTCTTACAAATATGGTGGCTGCCGGCTACCTTGATAAAAATAAGGAAGCGGAGGCAGCAAGTGTTGATATGGCTTCTCAATTGAAAGATAGTTATGAAGGGAAAATATCAGACTACCGTTATCCTTCTTATTTTGATGCAGTTGTTAATGAAGCTATTGAAAAGTATAATCTAACAGAGGAAGAAATCGTTAATAACGGTTATAGAATTTATACGGAGCTAGATCAAAATTACCAAGCAAATATGCAGGTTATCTATCAAAATACTTCGCTCTTTCCGACAGCTGAAGATGGGACACATGCAGAGTCTGGTAGTGTCACTTTGGAGCCAAAAACGGGTGGAGTTCGAGGAGTTGTTGGTCGAGTGGCAGGGGATGATAAGACAGGTTTCAGGAATTTTAACTATGCAACCCAATCAAAAAGAAGCCCAGGTTCGACTATTAAACCCTTGATAGTGTACACACCAGCGGTTGAAGCGGGTTGGTCTCTTAATAAGGAGTTGGATAATCATACCATGCAATATGGTGATTATAAAGTAGACAACTATGCAGGAATCAAGACATCACGAGAAGTACCCATGTATCAAGCTTTGGCTAAATCTCTAAATTTACCTGCAGTAGCTACTGTTAAAGAACTTGGAATTGATAAAGCCTTTGAAGCGGGTGAAAAGTTTGGTCTCAACATGAGCGATGTAGATCGTGTGCTTGGAGTAGCTTTAGGTGGTGGCGTAGAAACGAACCCTCTTCAGATGGCCCAAGCCTACGCAGTGTTTGCAAATGAAGGACTCATGCCGGATGCTCACTTTATCACCCGTATTGAAAATGCTAGTGGTCAAGTGATTGCTACTCATAAAAATACTCAAAAACGAGTGGTTGACAAATCGGTAGCTGATAAAATGACCAGTATGATGTTAGGTACTTTTACAAATGGTACAGGGGTCAGTTCGTCTCCAGATGATTATGTAATGGCGGGAAAAACAGGAACAACAGAGGCAGCCTTTAACCCAGAATATACTAGTGATCAATGGGTGATTGGCTATACCCCTGATTTAGTGATTAGCCATTGGCTTGGTTTCCCTACTACCGATGAAAATCATTATCTAGCAGGTTCGACTTCGAATGGTGCTGCTCACATTTTTAGAAGTATGGCGGAAACAATCCTACCATATACGCCAGGTAGCACCTTTACAGTTGAAAATGCTTATAAAATGAATGGTATTGCACCAGAAAATACACCTAAACAGACTACAAGTGATACTAGTACGCAGTCGGATGATATATTAGCAGATATTCGTGGACGAGCACAAAATCTGGTCGATGAAGCAGGAAAAGCTATTTCAGATGCTAAGATTAAAGAAAGCTCAGACAGTTTGGGATACCATTGTAGATCTGTTTCGCTAAATTGTTTAAAAGGTAAAAGGCAAGGATTCAAATCTTTGTCTTTTTTACCCTCACTTGTCAGTATTCATACTTCCTGATACACCTTGGACTTGAAAAGAATTATGAGAAGGTGAAAGGAATTGTCCATAGATGCCGAAAAGACTACTATCTTCACCTGTGGGAGAAAGAGGATTGGGACCAAGAAGGACTGATCTGTCTCCATGAACTTCTAGAAAAGCATCCAGAACTAGTGGAAGAGGAAAAGAAACTCTACGTCTACTTCAAAACAAAATTTCGCAATCGAATCCTTGATAATGTCAGAAAACAAGAGAGTCAAAAACGTCGCCTAGATCGGATGGCCTATGAAGAAGTAGGGGAGATTAGCCGTCGCCTACCAGAAGGAGGATTGTGGTTGGATGATTACTACGCCCTTCATGAATTGTTGAATACTTATAGAAGAAAATTATCAGAAGATAAGCAAGAAGCTTACGACCGCCTCTGGGCAGACGAACGGTTTAAAGGCCGCAAAGCCCTTCTCAGAGAGCTGAAGGAAACATTACAAGACTTCTAAAAAAAAAAAGTTAAAAAAAGGTGTTGACAAAGTAAGAAAAGTCGGTATAATAGTAAGAGTTGAAAATAACAACTCCGGTCCGTTGGTCAAGGGGTTAAGACACCGCCTTTTCACGGCGGTAACACGGGTTCGAATCCCGTACGGACTATAGTATGAAGCAGATGAAACACTAGATGAAAAAAATTAAAAAAAGTTTCAAAAAAGTGTTGACAAGCGAAAGCAGCTGTGATATACTAATATAGTTGTCACTTGAGAGAAGCGAGTGACAAAGACCTTTGAAAACTGAACAAGACGAACCAATGTGCAGGGCACTACAACTAAGGTTGTAGTACTGAACAATGAAAAAACAATAAATCTGTCAGTGACAGAAATGAGTGAGAACTCAAACTTTTAATGAGAGTTTGATCCTGGCTCAGGACGAACGCTGGCGGCGTGCCTAATACATGCAAGTAGAACGCTGAAGGAGGAGCTTGCTTCTCCGGATGAGTTGCGAACGGGTGAGTAACGCGTAGGTAACCTGCCTGGTAGCGGGGGATAACTATTGGAAACGATAGCTAATACCGCATAATAGTAGATATTGCATGATATCTGCTTGAAAGGTGCAAATGCATCACTACCAGATGGACCTGCGTTGTATTAGCTAGTTGGTGGGGTAACGGCTCACCAAGGCGACGATACATAGCCGACCTGAGAGGGTGATCGGCCACACTGGGACTGAGACACGGCCCAGACTCCTACGGGAGGCAGCAGTAGGGAATCTTCGGCAATGGACGGAAGTCTGACCGAGCAACGCCGCGTGAGTGAAGAAGGTTTTCGGATCGTAAAGCTCTGTTGTAAGAGAAGAACGAGTGTGAGAGTGGAAAGTTCACACTGTGACGGTATCTTACCAGAAAGGGACGGCTAACTACGTGCCAGCAGCCGCGGTAATACGTAGGTCCCGAGCGTTGTCCGGATTTATTGGGCGTAAAGCGAGCGCAGGCGGTTAGATAAGTCTGAAGTTAAAGGCTGTGGCTTAACCATAGTACGCTTTGGAAACTGTTTAACTTGAGTGCAAGAGGGGAGAGTGGAATTCCATGTGTAGCGGTGAAATGCGTAGATATATGGAGGAACACCGGTGGCGAAAGCGGCTCTCTGGCTTGTAACTGACGCTGAGGCTCGAAAGCGTGGGGAGCAAACAGGATTAGATACCCTGGTAGTCCACGCCGTAAACGATGAGTGCTAGGTGTTAGACCCTTTCCGGGGTTTAGTGCCGCAGCTAACGCATTAAGCACTCCGCCTGGGGAGTACGACCGCAAGGTTGAAACTCAAAGGAATTGACGGGGGCCCGCACAAGCGGTGGAGCATGTGGTTTAATTCGAAGCAACGCGAAGAACCTTACCAGGTCTTGACATCCCTCTGACCTCTCTAGAGATAGAGATTTCCTTCGGGACAGAGGTGACAGGTGGTGCATGGTTGTCGTCAGCTCGTGTCGTGAGATGTTGGGTTAAGTCCCGCAACGAGCGCAACCCCTATTGTTAGTTGCCATCATTTAGTTGGGCACTCTAGCGAGACTGCCGGTAATAAACCGGAGGAAGGTGGGGATGACGTCAAATCATCATGCCCCTTATGACCTGGGCTACACACGTGCTACAATGGCTGGTACAACGAGTCGCAAGTCGGTGACGGCAAGCTAATCTCTTAAAGCCAGTCTCAGTTCGGATTGTAGGCTGCAACTCGCCTACATGAAGTCGGAATCGCTAGTAATCGCGGATCAGCACGCCGCGGTGAATACGTTCCCGGGCCTTGTACACACCGCCCGTCACACCACGAGAGTTTGTAACACCCGAAGTCGGTGAGGTAACCTTTTAGGAGCCAGCCGCCTAAGGTGGGATAGATGATTGGGGTGAAGTCGTAACAAGGTAGCCGTATCGGAAGGTGCGGCTGGATCACCTCCTTTCTAAGGATAAGGAATGCACATTGGTCTTGTTTAGTCTTGAGAGGTCTTGTGGGGCCTTAGCTCAGCTGGGAGAGCGCCTGCTTTGCACGCAGGAGGTCAGCGGTTCGATCCCGCTAGGCTCCATTGGTGAGAGATCACCAAGTAATGCACATTGAAAATTGAATATCTATATCAAATAGTAACAAGAAAATAAACCGAAACGCTGTAGTATTAATAAGAGTTTATGACTGAAAGGTCAGAAAAATAAGGTTAAGTTAATAAGGGCGCACGGTGGATGCCTTGGCACTAGGAGCCGAAGAAGGACGTGACAAACGACGATATGCCTTGGGTAGCTGTAAGTAAGCGATGATCCAGGGATTTCCGAATGGGGGAACCCAACAGGTACTACCTGTTACCCATATCTGTTAAGGATATGAGGAGGAAGACGCAGTGAACTGAAACATCTAAGTAGCTGCAGGAAGAGAAAGCAAAAGCGATTGCCTTAGTAGCGGCGAGCGAAACGGCAGAAGGGCAAACCGAAGAGTTTACTCTTCGGGGTTGTAGGACTGCAATGTGGACTCAAAGATTATAGGAGAATGATTTGGGAAGATCAGCCAAAGAGAGTGAAAGCCTCGTATTCAAAATAGTCTTTGTACCTAGCAGTATCCTGAGTACGGCGGGACACGTGAAATCCCGTCGGAATCTGGGAGGACCATCTCCCAACCCTAAATACTCCCTAGTGACCGATAGTGAACCAGTACCGTGAGGGAAAGGTGAAAAAGCACCCCGGGAGGGGAGGAAATAGAACCTGAAACCGTGTGCCTACAACAAGTTCGAGCCCGTTAATGGGTGAGAGCGTGCCTTTTGTAGAATGAACCGGCGAGTTACGATATGATGCGAGGTTAAGTTGAAGAGACGGAGCCGTAGGGAAACCGAGTCTGAATAGGGCGCTTTAGTATTATGTCGTAGACCCGAAACCATGTGACCTACCCATGAGCAGGTTGAAGGTGCGGTAAGACGCACTGGAGGACCGAACCAGGGCACGTTGAAAAGTGCTTGGATGACTTGTGGGTAGCGGAGAAATTCCAAACGAACTTGGAGATAGCTGGTTCTCTCCGAAATAGCTTTAGGGCTAGCGTCGACATTAGAGATTCTTGGAGGTAGAGCACTGTTTGGGTGAGGGGTCCATCCCGGATTACCAATCTCAGATAAACTCCGAATGCCAAAGAATTATGGTCGGCAGTCAGACTGCGAGTGCTAAGATCCGTAGTCGAAAGGGAAACAGCCCAGACCACCAGCTAAGGTCCCAAAATAATTGTTAAGTGGAAAAGGATGTGGGGTTGCACAGACAACTAGGATGTTAGCTTAGAAGCAGCTATTCATTCAAAGAGTGCGTAATAGCTCACTAGTCGAGTGACCCTGCGCCGAAAAATGTACCGGGGCTAAAAACAATTTACCGAAGCTGTGGATACCTTTTATAGGTATGGTAGGAGAGCGTTCTATGTGTGGTGAAGGTGTACCGTGAGGAGCGCTGGAACGCATAGAAGTGAGAATGCCGGTATGAGTAGCGAAAGACAGGTGAGAATCCTGTCCACCGTAAGACTAAGGTTTCCAGGGGAAGGCTCGTCCGCCCTGGGTTAGTCGGGACCTAAGGAGAGACCGAAAGGTGTATCCGATGGACAACAGGTTGATATTCCTGTACTAGAGTATGTAGTGATGGAGGGACGCAGTAGGCTAACTAAGCAGACGATTGGAAGTGTCTGTCTAAGCAGTGAGGTGTGAATTGAGTTAAATGCTTAGTTCTATAACATTGAGCTGTGATGGGGAGCGAAGTTTAGTAGCGAAGTTAGTGACGTCACACTGCCAAGAAAAGCTTCTAGCGTTAAACATACTCTACCCGTACCGCAAACCGACACAGGTAGTCGAGGCGAGTAGCCTCAGGTGAGCGAGAGAACTCTCGTTAAGGAACTCGGCAAAATGACCCCGTAACTTCGGGAGAAGGGGTGCTGACTTTAAGTCAGCCGCAGTGAATAGGCCCAAGCAACTGTTTATCAAAAACACAGCTCTCTGCTAAATCGTAAGATGATGTATAGGGGGTGACGCCTGCCCGGTGCTGGAAGGTTAAGAGGAGTGCTTAGAGGTAACTCGAAGGTATGAATTGAAGCCCCAGTAAACGGCGGCCGTAACTATAACGGTCCTAAGGTAGCGAAATTCCTTGTCGGGTAAGTTCCGACCCGCACGAAAGGCGTAATGATTTGGGCACTGTCTCAACGAGAGACTCGGTGAAATTTTTAGTACCTGTGAAGATGCAGGTTACCCGCGACAGGACGGAAAGACCCCATGGAGCTTTTACTGCAGTTTGATATTGAGTGTCTGTACCACATGTACAGGATAGGTAGGAGTCTATGAGATCGGGACGCCAGTTTCGAAGGAGACGTTGTTGGGATACTACCCTTGTGTTATGGCCACTCTAACCCAGATAGGTGATCCCTATCGGAGACAGTGTCTGACGGGCAGTTTGACTGGGGCGGTCGCCTCCTAAAAAGGTAACGGAGGCGCCCAAAGGTTCCCCTCAGAATGGTTGGAAATCATTCGCAGAGTGTAAAGGTATAAGGGAGCTTGACTGCGAGAGCAACAACTCGAGCAGGGACGAAAGTCGGGCTTAGTGATCCGGTGGTTCCGTATGGAAGGGCCATCGCTCAACGGATAAAAGCTACCCTGGGGATAACAGGCTTATCTCCCCCAAGAGTTCACATCGACGGGGAGGTTTGGCACCTCGATGTCGGCTCGTCGCATCCTGGGGCTGTAGTCGGTCCCAAGGGTTGGGCTGTTCGCCCATTAAAGCGGCACGCGAGCTGGGTTCAGAACGTCGTGAGACAGTTCGGTCCCTATCCGTCGCGGGCGTAGGAAATTTGAGAGGATCTGCTCCTAGTACGAGAGGACCAGAGTGGACTTACCGCTGGTGTACCAGTTGTCTTGCCAAAGGCATCGCTGGGTAGCTATGTAGGGAAGGGATAAACGCTGAAAGCATCTAAGTGTGAAACCCACCTCAAGATGAGATTTCCCATGATTATATATCAGTAAGAGCCCTGAGAGATGATCAGGTAGATAGGTTAGAAGTGGAAGTGTGGCGACACATGTAGCGGACTAATACTAATAGCTCGAGGACTTATCCAAAGTAACTGAGAATACGAAGTGTGAAGGAATTTCTTGGAATTTGAAAGATATTCAATTTTGAGTAGGTATTACTCAAAGTTAAGTGACGATAGCCTAGGAGATACACCTGTACCCATTCCGAACACAGAAGTTAAGCCCTAGAACGCCGGAAGTAGTTGGGGGTTGCCCCCCTGTGAGATAAGGAAGTCGCTTAGCTAAAGGGAGTTTAGCTCAGCTGGGAGAGCATCTGCCTTACAAGCAGAGGGTCAGCGGTTCGATCCCGTTAACTCCCATAGGTCCCGTAGTGTAGCGGTTATCACGTCGCCCTGTCACGGCGAAGATCGCGGGTTCGATTCCCGTCGGGACCGTTTAAGATAACGGAAGTTATTTTAGACTCGTTAGCTCAGTTGGTAGAGCAATTGACTTTTAATCAATGGGTCACTGGTTCGAGCCCAGTACGGGTCATGATTGCGGGTTTGGCGGAATTGGCAGACGCACCAGATTTAGGATCTGGCGCTTAACGGCGTGGGGGTTCAAGTCCCTTAACCCGCATAATAGAAATAAGCCGGCTTAGCTCAGTTGGTAGAGCATCTGATTTGTAATCAGAGGGTCGCGTGTTCAAGTCATGTAGCCGGCATTTTTTTAATATAACCAAGAGGTCGATGCGAACGTAGTTCAGTGGTAGAACACCACCTTGCCAAGGTGGGGGTCGCGGGTTCGAATCCCGTCGTTCGCTTAGAGAGGCCGGGGTGGCGGAACTGGCAGACGCACAGGACTTAAAATCCTGCGATTGGTAACGATCGTACCGGTTCGATCCCGGTCCTCGGCATATAATGAGCACCCTTAGCTCAACTGGATAGAGTACCTGACTACGAATCAGGCGGTTAGAGGTTCGACTCCTCTAGGGTGCATTTTTTCTATTTAACTCGGGAAGTAGCTCAGCTTGGTAGAGTACTTGGTTTGGGACCAAGGTGTCGCAGGTTCGAATCCTGTCTTCCCGATTGATATTACAATAGTAAGAACACTGGTTGTTCTTTTTTTGTTTGTTATGACCGTTTTTTCAATAAAATGGCTCTCTGTCAACTGTAGTGGGTTGAATAAAAGCTAACATCTGGAGAGGACAAGCGTTGTCCTCTCCATTTTTATATTCAGAGCGATGAAAATTCGTTTCTTAAAGTTATCAAAGTTCCGAAATCCAAAGGCATTTCGTTTGATAAGTTTGATGAGATTATTAGTCGCTTCCAATTTGGCGTTGGAATAAGGTAATTGAAGGGCGTTGACAATTTTCTCTTTGTCCGTGAGAAATGTCTTAAAGACAGTCTGAAAAAGAGGATGAACCTTTTTTAGATTGTCTTCAATAAGTCCGAAAAATTTCTCGGGCTCTTTATTCTGAAAGTGAAAAAAAGCAAGAGCTGATAGAGATTATAGTGGTATTTCAAGTCTTCTGAATAGCTCAAAAGCTTGTCTAGAATTTCTTTATTCGTTAAGTGCATACGAAAAGTAGGGCGATAAAAACGTTTATCACTTAGTTTACGGCTATCTTGTTGGATGAGCTTCCAGTAGCGTTTTATAGCTCGATATTCATGGGTTTTTCGATCAAACTGATTCATGATTTGGACACGCACACGACTCATAGCACGGCTAAGATGTTGCACGATGTGAAAGCGATCAAGTACAATTTTTGCATTAGGAAAGAGCTGTTTAGCTAAGTCATAGTAAGGACTAAACATATCCATTGTAATGATTTTAACTCGACATCGAACAGCTCGATCGTATCGAAGAAAGTGATTTCGGATAACAGCTTGTGTTCTTCCCTCAAGAACAGTGATGATGTTGAGATTGTCAAAATCTTGTGCAATGAAACTCATCTTTCCCTTAGTGAAAGCATACTCATCCCAGGACATAATCTCAGGAAGTCGGCTAAAGTCATGCTTAAAATGAAAGTCATTGAGCTTACGAATGACAGTTGAAGTTGAAATGGCCAGCTGCTGAGCGATATCAGTCATAGAAGTCTTTTCAACCAACTTTTGAGCAATCTTTTGATTGATAATACGAGGAATTTGATGATTCTTCTTGACGATAGAAGTCTCAGCGACCATTATTTTTCGAACAATGATAGCACTTGAATCGACGCTTTTTAAGAAGAATTCTGGTAGGCATACCAGTCGTTTCGAGGTAAGGAATTTTTTTGACGGTTTTTGAAAATCATATTTCTTCATTTGATTTCCACAATCAGGGCAAGACGGAGCAGAGTAGTCCAGTTTAGCGATGATTTCCTTGTGTGTATTCTTATTGATGATATCTACAATCTTTATGTTTGGGTCTTTGATATCAAGCAGTTTGTGATAAAATGTAATGGTTCCATATGATTCTTTCTAATGATGGTTTGGTCGCTTTTCATTATAGATCTTATGGGACTTTTTTTCTACACAAAAATAGGCTCCATAATATCTATAGGGGATTTACCCACTACAAATATTATAGAGCCAATAAAATTTGGCTCTTTTCTACCATTTGTCAAGTCTATCAAGGCTTTAAGTAAAAAAAGAGATAAGACAGTAGCTATTCTGAGGTTACTGTCTTATTTTTAACACTTTTTGATCCATAAAAGGGCATGCTAAAAACCACCTTATCTGGTATTTTTTGAAACAAGGTGTTACAATAATACGGCATAGACAGCCTTATCGATTTTGGGTCAAAGAGTAATCGTAAAGTTTGTTATGCGTAATAAGGTAATACATTGTTCGAATGAGCCGATGTATAGAGGCAATCGCATGTGGCTTAGTTGAAGCTATTGTCGATTGTCTTTTTCGTTTCTCATAAAAATCCGCGATATGGCAGGGATTGGTATGACTAGCTGAAGCGATGTTGTGAATGCACTTGAACAAGATTTCTGGCATAGGGATTACCTCGTTTAGTGATGTGTTCCTTAGCGAGAAAGTTCCCAGATTCATAGTGTCTCAGGTCAATGCCAATAAAAGCGTTGATTTGCTTGGTAGACTGAAAGAGACGAATATCTCCCAATTCGCTAATGATAGATGTCGCTGTGGTTTCTGCGATGCCAGGAATTGACCGTAAGATATCATACTCTGGCAAAGGTTGAGCTAGAGCTACCATGTCGTTTAAGACAACTTGTCTGCGTTCAGAAAGACGAAGCCATTCTTGGGCATAGTAACGAACCTCTTCAAGCATTGGAGAGGTTTTCTTGACCGCACAAAAAGATTGTTTAGCGAGTTTTATAAGTTTATCAGTCAGGTAAGCAATACGTTTTTCAGAGATGCGTTTGGAAGTAGATTGACGGATAATCTCACACAAGTCACTTTGAGATAGGCTTAATACAAACTCTTTGTATGGGAAAGCCATCACTAAGTTCCAATATTGTTCTCCAGTTGGTGTGGATAAGAGATTTTCCCATTCAGGAAAGGTGACTTGAAGGACCTTGTGCAGACGGTTTTTAGCTCGAACAAGATCTTCAGTCATATTTTGATAGAAACGGCTTAAATCAGGCAGGTGTTGATAAATTTCTTCCTGCACGCAAGTTGGTTTACGATTGTGCACAAGCTGAGATTTAGCCAACTTTTCAGCGTCAATTTTATCTGTTTTACGAACTCGCAGACTGTCCAATTACTTCATTTGACTTTCGCAATCCGGACAAGATGTGGCATTGTAATCCAGTTTAGCGATGATGTCCTTGTGAGTAACCATATTGATGATATCTAGAATCTTGATGCTTTGGTCTTTGATTTCGAGTAGTTTTGTGATAAAATGTAATGGTTCCATATGAATCTTTCTAATGAGTTGTTTTGTCGCTTTTCATTATAGGTCATATGGGACTTTTTTCTTATGAAAATGTGTTAAAAAAATCACAAATATTTGAAAAAATAGAAAGTATATTATATAATTAACTTAAATATATAGCGTGAAAGACGCAAGGAGGAAAAAATATGGCAACATTTTACGTTCCAGCAGTTAACCTTATTGGTAAAGGTGTGGTAAATGAAGTTGGGCCTTATGTTAAGGAGTTGGGCTATACTAAGGCTCTTTTGGTGACAGATAAGTATATCGAATCAAGTGATATCTTGCCAAAAATTTTAAAACCTTTAGATGATGAAGGGATTGCTTACGTTATCTTTAGTGATGTTGAGCCGAACCCTACTTGTAAAAATGTTATGGATGGGGTTGCTGCTTTGAAAGAGCATAACTGTGACTTTATCATCTCTGTCGGTGGTGGCTCTCCACAGGATGCTGCTAGCTGTATTTCTGTAATCGCGACTAATGGTGGTAAGCCACAGGATTATGAAGGTTTGCATAAGTCTGCTCAAAAAGGCCTTCCTGTTGTAGCTATCAATACTACTGCAGGTACATCAGCAGAAATTACCATCAACTACGTTATCACTGATGAAGAACGTAAGGTTAAAATGGTAATGGTTGATAAGAACAGTCTTGCTCTTCTCTCTGTTAATGACCCTGAATTGATGGTTTCAAAACCTCAAGCTTTGACTGCTGCTACTGGTATGGATGCTCTTACTCACGCTGTTGAAGCTTTGGTAACACCAGGTGCTTATGATGTGACTAAGAAACTCTCTATCGGAGCTATCGAGCTAATCAAAGAATATCTTCCACGTGCAGTAGAAAACGGTCACGACATCGAAGCTCGTGAAGGTATGGTTAATGCCATCTTCCTTGGAGGAATGAGCTTTAACAATGCTGGACTTGGTTATGTTCACTCAATGGCTCACCAATTGGGTGCTGTCTATAACTTGCCTCATGGTGTTTGCTGTGCCATGCTTTTGCCAGTTGTTGAGCGTGAAAATGCCAAACGTGTACCTGTAGCCTTCCGTAATGTTGCTAAGGCCTTGGGTATGCAAATCGAAGGAAAATCAGATGAAGAATGTGCTGCTTATGCTATTTCTGAAATTGAAAAACTTTCTGAAACTGTCGGTATTCCTAAGAAACTGACTGAACTTGGTATCGAAGAAAAAGACTTTGACTTTGAATACCTTTCTAAGAATGCCTTGATTGATGCTTGTGCACCAGGTAATCCATTCATGCCAACTTTGGAAGAAACCATTGCTTTCTATAAGGAATTATTCTAAGCAAAGCTACTTTGGAATTTTTTAGGGATAGTAAATTTAAGATTCTTACATTACGAATTCCTCCCGAATATTCAAATAATGTACTAGGGAATCAAATACTATTCCTATGATTTAAAACCAATAATATTTAAGAAGAACTATCCTTGTGATAGTTCTTTTTTGGAAAATTTGATATGCTAGAATTATGAAGAAAATAAAAATCGATGTTGTGGTTGTCCCTTTAAGTGGTCATTTGTACCCAACAATGAATCTATTAGCACCTTTACTTAATAACCCTCGATATGAGATTCGTTTATTCACAGGTCCTCAGAAAAAGGCTGTTGCAGAGGCAGTTGGTTTTCAGGTTCTTCCCATTTTAGAAGGACACGTAAAAGAATTTGAAAAAGCTGCCAACAATAAGGAGCAGTTAGGAATTATTTCAGCCTATCGACAGTTGTCTGCTAGTCTTGATTTGATAAACCTAGTTTCGAACCAATTAATCCAAGAATGGACAAATCATCGTCCGGACATTGTCATAGTGGACTTTATCACACTATCTGGTGGACTTGTAGCTGAGCAGATGGGAATTCCGTGGATAACAACTATGGCGACCCAGTTTGCGATTGAGACGACAGAGGGACCTCCTTGTTTCTTTGGAGGTATGGGGGCTCCCCAGAATAGTTGGCAGGTTCTAGAACAGTTTCTTGGGAGAAAAATAACGCGTTTGGGAAAACGGATAGTAACTTTTTTATTACGAGACCGCTTAAGGCGTTATCATTTTAAACTTTACAATCAGAAAGGCCAAGAAACTATTTATTCTCCCTATTCTATCTTAGGTATTGGGATGAAAGAAGTGGAGTTGAAGAAGGGATTTCCAGAGCACTATTGCTGGGTAGGACCTTTTGGCGCTTCAGTTGAGGCTGTAGAGGATTATCCATTAGATTTATCGGCTTTTCCTAATCGCAAGAAGGTTTTGGTAACTTGTGGGACGCAACTAGCTTGGGCCAAAGATAATCTAATCTATCAAACTAAGCAACTAGCTAAAGTACATCCTGACTTTCACTTTTTTGTGACTCGTGGAGTTGGTGGACAACCTTTCAAGTGTGAGAATCTGATGGAGAATCTTTCCGTTGTTTCTTATCTTCCTTACAAGGAATACATTCCTCAGATGGACTATGTCATTCATCATGGTGGAGCAGGTATCTTTTATCAGTGCATTATTTATGGCAAACCTGCTTTGATATTGCCTCATGATTATGATCAATTTGATTATGCTGTTCGGGGTGTGGAAGCGGGTGTTGCTTTCTCATCTAAAAGAGATAATAGCAAGGAGATTGGGCAGGCCTTTGATAGGCTATTGGCTAAAGAAAATTGGACAGAATTGGAGAATCTCCGCCAAGTCGCACAATCTTATCATCCGACAGAAATATTGGAAGGTGAAATCCACCGCCTGTTAGCAACTAAGGAGAAAGAGTGATGAAAAAAAGTATTAGTTACAGGAGCCACTGGTTTTCTTGGAAAATATGTTGTAGAAGAACTAGTTGAGCATGGTTACCAAGTGCGAGCTTTTGGTAGAAACAGTAAAGTAGGTCACTCTTTAGAGAATTCCTCGGTTAGTTTTTTTCAAGGAGATTTGACCAAAGTTGAGGATGTGCTAGAGGCTTTCAAGGGGATGGATATGGTCGTTCATGCGGGAGCCCTGTCAACAGTTTGGGGTCCTTGGGAAGATTTTTATCAGGCCAATGTTTTAGGAACTAAATATGTTCTCGAAGCTTGTCGCCAAGCTGGGATTCAGCGCTTAGTCTATGTATCCTCACCAAGTATTTATGCAGCACCTAAAGACCAACTTGGTATTAAAGAAAGTGATGCTCCAGAGGAAAATAATCTCAATAACTATATCCGTAGTAAATTGGCTTCGGAGAAAATCTTTAAAGATTATCCAGATGTTCCGAGTATCATCTTGAGACCTCGGGGGCTTTTTGGGATTGGGGATACCAGTATTTTGCCACGGGTGATTAATCTTAGTCAAAAAATAGGAATTCCTTTGATTGGAGATGGGCATCAGCTCATGGACATGACTTGTGTGGAAAATGTTGCTCTTGCAATCCGTTTGGCCATAGAAGCTCCAGAAGCTAAAGGTGATATCTATAATATCACTAATGGCGAACCAAGGGCTTTTAGGGATTTGCTGGAGGAAAGTTTGACAGGTTTGGGTTATCCAATCAAATATAGAAAAATTCCAGCATCTCTCTTATCAGGAATTGCAAGTAGTTTAGAATTTATATACAAGACCTTGAACCTTAAAGGGGAGCCACCTCTAACTCGATATACCTATTATCTGCTTCGCTATAGTCAGACTCTTGATATTAGCAAGGCTGAAAAGGGCTTGGGTTATCATCCGAAAATTAGTATTTCAGAAGGGATTGAGCAATATGTCCAAGATTATCGAAAGCATTGAGTATTTCCCAGCCGGATATTGTACGAGTTATGCCGGTTTGCTATTCAAGGGTGTCAAGAATAGAAAGATGACTTTCCCCGCAGGAGTGTTCCTTATCAAGCATAGGGATAAGGGATATTTGCTCTATGATACTGGCTATCACTATGATATTAAGAGAAAACTTCGTTATGCTTTACCGTTTGGGGACGCCAGTTCAAATGACGGAGAAAGATCAGATTTCGCACTTGCTAAAAGATAAAGGGATCAAGCCAGAAGAAATTAACTATGTCTTGCTGTCTCATCTACATCCTGATCATCTGGGAGGGGCTAGCTTCTTTCCGAATGCAAACTTTATCCTGAACCAGGAAGTCTATGATGTTTACAAGAAACCAAAACTAAAAGATTTAATTTTTAAAGAATTTTTGCCGAGTGATTTCGAGAAAAGATTGACAGTCATCAAGACAAATCAGCAAAATGCTAACTTTAAGTATCGCCCTACCATCGATCTTTTTGGAGACGGAAGTATCCTTGTAGCTTCGATAGATGGGCATGCCAAGGGGGCAAGCTTGTCTCTTTATTCCAGACTATGATCTCTTTATCGCGGCAGATCTTTGTTGGGGAATAGACCTCTTACCTTACACCAAACAGATGCATCTGATTCCTTCCTTGGTGCAGGAGAACAAAGAAGCCTATATCAAGGGAACAGAGTTGCTGGAAGAGGTTTTAAAGGATGGAATAGAAGTACTAGTTAGCCATGACCCTGTAGAAAGGATTGAGCGAATTTTATATGAAAAAAATAACCTTTCTTAAAACTTTTTTCCAAACTCGTTGGCTTCATAATTTTAAGTCTCGAGAAGCTTTAGAAAACTATCAGAATAAGCAACTGGCTGCCTATATGGACTTTCTCAAACGTGAGTCACCTTATTTTAAAAATGGTGTACCTAGTGACTTTGACCATATGGACAAGGCTTTTATGATGAGTCATTTCAATGAGCTCAACACCCAAGGAGTGGATCGAGACGAGGCCTTGGCTTTGGCAATCGAAAGTGAGAAGACTCGAAATTTTACAGAACTCAAAGGTGAAATAGCTGTTGGGTTGTCTTCTGGGACATCTGGACACCGGGGACTTTTTATCACAACTGAAAAAGAGAGAAGTATGTGGGCAGCAGCTATCTTGGCAAAGATGTTGCCCAAAGGTCACCTTTTGGGGCACCGCATAGCCTTTTTCCTCAGAGCGGATAATGAATTGTATCAGACCATCAATACGGCGCTTATTCGTTTAGAGTACTTTGATATTTTCAAGAATACAGATGAGCATATCGAGCGTCTCAACAATTATCAACCGACCATTGTGGTGGCACCTGCTTCTATGTTGATTGAATTGAGCAAACGTCTAAAAGCTGGGGAGTTAGTCATTCACCCACAAAAGATCGTTTCGGTGGCTGAAATCTTGGAAGATAGTGATAAGGAGCGAATTTCGAACGCTTTTGAGTTACCGATTATTGATCAGGTTTATCAAGCAACGGAAGGTTTCTTAGCTTGTACGTGCTCGGCTGGGAATCTTCATCTCAACGGAGACATCATTTTTGTGGAAAAACACTACTTGGATGACCGTCGTTTTTATCCAGTCATTACTGATTTTAAGCGGAGCAGTCAGCCTGTTTATCGCTATCATCTCAACGATATCTTGGTTGAAAATCCTGAACCTTGTCCTTGTGGATCTCATTATACAAGGATTGACAAGGTTGAAGGGCGTTCTGACGACATCTTCTATTTTGATGGACAAGATGGAGGTCAGGTCACGATTTATCCTGACTTTATCAGACGTTGCATTCTCTTTGTGGAGAATGTCGGAGATTACCAAGTCAAACAACATTCTGAGAAGTTAGTGGAAGTTTGTCTGAGTCGAAGGGACGAGCAAGTAGAAACAGCAATCACAGAGCAATTCAGACTCTTAGCTCAACAGAAAGAGTTTAAAGCACCTGAAATCCGATTTTCAGATTATCACTGGGATACAAGCCGTAAGCTCAAACGTATCCAACGTTTATGAAAGGACAAAAGATTATGACAGAAGTAAAAAGACATGTAGAAATTGCAGGCTATGGAGTTTGCCTTCCAAAAAATACAGTGCAATTTAAAGATCAAACGCGTTACCGTGTCGTAGAAAATGAAGAAACACAGCTAGATTTGGCAGAAGCGGCTATCCAACGTGCACTTGAAAATGCAAACTTAAGTATTAAAGACATTGATTGCCTTGTATCAGCTAGCGCGGTAGGTGTTCAGCCTATTCCGTGTACAGCTGCTTTGATTCATGAGCGCGTGGCAAAAGGGCTCTCTATACCAGCTATGGATATCAACACGACTTGTACAAGTTTTATTTCAGCTCTTTCGACTATGTCACATTTGATTGAAGCAGGAGAATATCATCGCGTTTTGATTGTATCCAGTGAAGTTGGTAGCTTGGGTCTCAATCCAAAGCAAAAAGAAAGTTATGAACTCTTTGGTGATGGAGCTGCAGCCTTTATTTTCCAAGCAAGTGACAAGGATAAGGGAGTGATAGCAAGCCTTCAACGTACTTGGTCAGAGGGAGCCCACGATACTGAAATCCGTGGAGGTTTGACTTCATATCAACCAAGAGAGTACTCTGAAGAAACTAAGACCAATTTCATGTTTGATATGAAAGGGAAGAAAATCCTCTTGCTTTCTGCTCGTGTCATTCCAGAAATGTTCCAAGAATTCCAAGAGAAATCTGGTATTTCTAAAGATGCTGTAGACTATATTATTCCACACCAAGCTAGTCGAGCATTACCACTTGTTATGGATAAATTAGGAGTTAACAAAGACAAGTATCTCAATATTGTCAGTGAGTATGGGAATATGGTTTCCGTTGCGGTACCTTTTGGCTTGGCCTATGCACTCGATCATGGCTATGTGAAGGAAGGAGATACTATCTTCTTAATGGGGACTGCAGCTGGTATGACGGTTAATATGTTGGCGTTGAAATTGTAAAACGAGAGCAGGCACATGTAAATTGCCTGTTTTTAAATGATTTTATAGATAGAACCATCGGCCTATACAGAAAAAACTTGATAAGTTTTATGAAACTAAGTATACTAGAAGGTAACAAGCGTTTTCAGACGGTATATTAGGGAGTATACTTAGAAATTGAGAGGGAGAGATGGGAATAAGAAAATTTCGATTATTGATGTCCAAGTATGGCTTTAGTATTGCGATTATTTTGATAGAATTATTTCTTGTTTTCGGAATTATTCTTTACATGAGCCAGATTGCTCCGATTATTTGGGTGACTCTTGTATTTTTGATCAGCGTTGCAACTGTTATAGCGATTGTGAATCGTTCGATGACACCTGAAAGCAAAGTGACTTGGTTGATTGTGACCTTTGTGCCGGTATTTGGTCCACTGCTTTATCTCATGTTCGGTGAGAGAAGACTATCAAAAAAAGAACAGAAACAACTCCAGGAGTTGAATTCTATTGCCTTTCATGAGAATCAGGGGCACCAACTCCATCTGCAGTTGCAGGAAACAGATAAATCTGCCTACGGGATCATCAATGCCTTGCTACATATGGATAGTAATGCAGAGGTTTATGACCATACAGACTCACAATTCTTTGCTAATGGAAAAGAAATGTGGCAACAGATGCTGGAGGATCTGAAGAGGGCTGAAAAATTTATTTTTCTAGAATACTACATTGTCGACGAAGGTTTGATGTGGGATAGTATGCTTGAAATTCTTGAAGAAAAAGCTGCTCAGGGAGTCGAAGTCAAGATGCTCTACGATGATATTGGTTGTATGGTGACTTTGCCTGGGGATTATACCGTTCATTTGCGTTCTAAAGAGATTGATGCTCATAAGTTTAATAAGGTGATTCCTCGTATGACAGTGGCCTATAATAACCGTGACCACCGAAAAATATTAGTCATTGATGGGCAGATTTCCTATACTGGTGGGATCAACCTTGCAGACGAATACATCAATCAGATTGAACGTTTTGGACACTGGAAAGATAGTGGGATTCGGATAGACGGTCCGGCGACTCAAGCCTTTACCAGACTATTTCTCATGAACTGGTACATCAACCGTGGAGAAATTAGTGATTTTGATCAGTATCATTTGGAAAATCAGACACGACCAGGTGGTGGTCTTTGTATCCCGTATGGAAGTGGCCCTAAGCCTATCTATAAAATGAAGGTGGGTAAAATCGTCTATCAAAATCTGATTAATCAAGCGGAAGATTTTGTCTATATCACCACGCCTTATCTCATTATTGATTATGATTTGACAGAGGATATAAAAAATGCAGCCATGCGAGGTGTAGATGTGAGAATTATAACTCCATTTATCCCAGATAAAAAGCTCATCCAGTTAGTAACTCGAGGGTCTTATCCTGATCTTTTGTCTGCTGGTGTACGTATCTATGAGTATACTCCTGGTTTTATCCATAGTAAGCAAATGATTGTTGATGATCGATTTGCGGTTGTTGGAACCATAAACCTTGATTATCGCAGTTTGGTTCACCACTATGAAAATGCAGTTTTATTGTATGAAACACCATCCATTGCAACTATTCGCAATGATTTTGAAGAAATTTTTGAAGAGTCGCAAGAAATTTTTCCTGGAACAATCAAGCCTACTTGGTATCAAACATTAATCAAAGAAGTAGCTCAGTTGTTTGCGCCAATGCTCTAATTGAAAGAGCTAGTTCATCTGTATAATTAGAGAAAGAGAAGGTTTGCCGTCTCTTTTTCTGTAAGCAGTTTCCTTGACATCTTGTTTGTTTTGCGTTATCATATGTCCATATAATATATGGGAGTCTGTGTACAGTCTGAGAGGAAGTGTTAAACTTCGACCGCACCTGATCTGGGTAATGCCAGCGTAGGGAACGATACTTAGCCTAATTTTGCACCTTTTTCATATATGAAAGAGGTTTTTCTTTTTTCATAAAGAAAAACTGTAAATTAAAAGGAGGTTTGAATGAAAGCAAGCATTGCTTTACAAGTCCTGCCCCTGTCACAGGGGATTGACCGCATAGCTGTAATTGATAAGGTCATTGCTTATCTGCAAGCTCAAGAAGTGACCATGGTGGTGACACCATTTGAAACGGTCTTAGAGGGAGAGTTTGATGAGCTTATACGCATTCTCAAAGAAGCGTTAGAAGTGGCGGGGCAAGGAGCAGACAATGTTTTTGCCAATGTGAAAATAAATGTAGGAGAGATTTTAAGCATCGATGAGAAACTTGAAAAGTATAATGAGACGGCATATTAGTCTGCTGGGATTTTTGGGTGTCTTGTCTCTTTGGCAGGTGGCGGGATTCTTAAAACTCTTACCAAAGTTCATCCTACCGACGCCACTTGAAATCCTCCAGTCTTTTGTTCGTGATAGAGAATTTCTTTGGTACCATAGTTGGGCAACCTTGAGAGTAGCCTTACTAGGTTTGGTGCTGGGTGTCTTGATTGCCTGTATCATGGCCGTCCTTATGGATAGTTTGGGCTGGCTCAATGACCTGATTTACCCCATGATGGTGGTTGTCCAGACCATACCGACCATTGCCATAGCTCCTATTCTGGTCTTGTGGCTAGGCTATGGGATTTTGCCCAAGATTGTTTTGATTATCTTGACGACAACTTTTCCTATCATCGTCAGTATTTTAGATGGTTTTAGGCACTGTGACAAGGATATGCTGACCTTGTTTAGTCTAATGCGTGCAAACCCTTGGCAAATCCTGTGGCATTTTAAAATCCCTGTCAGCCTGCCCTACTTTTATGCAGGTCTGAGGGTCAGTGTCTCCTATGCCTTCATCACAACAGTGGTATCTGAGTGGTTGGGAGGCTTTGAAGGACTAGGTGTCTACATGATTCAGTCCAAGAAACTGTTTCAGTATGATACCATGTTCGCCATTATTATTTTGGTATCGCTTATCAGCCTGCTGGGTATGAAATTAGTCGATATCAGTGAAAAATATATGATTAAATGGAAACGTACTTAAAATAGAGCGTTTTGGAAAAAGAAAAGAGGAAATAAAAATGAAGAAAACATGGAAAGTGTTTTTAACGATTGTAACAGCTCTTCTAGCCGTTGTACTTGTGGCTTGTGGCCAAGGAACTGCTTCTAAGGATAACAAAGAAGCCGAACTCAAGAAGATTGATTTTATCCTGGATTGGACACCCAATACCAACCACACAGGGCTTTATGTTGCCAAGGAAAAAGGTTATTTCAAAGAAGCTGGAGTGGATGTTGATTTGAAATTGCCACCTGAAGAAAGCTCGTCAGACTTGGTTATCAATGGTAAGGCACCATTTGCTATCTATTTCCAAGATTACATGGCTAAGAAATTGGAAAAAGGAGCAGGTATTACTGCTGTTGCAGCAATCGTTGAGCATAATACATCAGGGATCATCTCTCGTAAATCCGATAATGTAACTAGTCCTAAAGACTTGGTTGGGAAGAAATACGGAACTTGGAATGACCCAACTGAGCTTGCGATGTTGAAAACCTTGGTAGAATCTCAAGGTGGAGACTTTGAGAAGGTTGAAAAAGTACCAAACAACGATTCAAACTCTATCACACCGATTGCAAATGGCGTTTTTGACGCTGCCTGGATTTACTATGGTTGGGATGGAATCCTTGCTAAATCTCAAGGTGTAGATGCTAACTTTATGTATTTGAAAGACTACGTTAAAGAATTTGACTACTACTCACCAGTTATCATCGCAAACAACGACTATTTGAAAGATAACAAAGAAGAAGCTCGTAAAGTCATTCAAGCTATTAAAAAGGTTACCAATACGCTATGGAGCACCCAGAAGAAGCGGCTGATATCCTGATCAAGAATGCCCCAGAACTCAAAGATAAGCGTGATTTCGTCATCGAATCTCAAAAATACTTGTCAAAAGAATATGCAAGTGATAAGGAAAAATGGGGACAATTTGATGCGGATCGCTGGAATGCCTTCTACAAATGGGATAAAGAAAATGGAATCCTCAAGGAAGACTTGACAGATAAAGGATTTACCAACGAATTTGTAAAATAATGACAGAAATTAGACTAGAACACGTAAGCTACGCCTACGATGATGAAAAGATTTTAGAGGATATTAACCTGCAAGTGACTTCAGGTGAAGTTGTCTCTATCCTAGGCCCCAGTGGTGTAGGAAAGACTACCCTCTTTAACCTGATTGCAGGGATTTTAGAAGTCCAGTCAGGACGAATCATTCTTGACGGTGAGGAAAATCCCAAGGGGCGCGTGAGCTATATGCTCCAAAAGGATTTACTTTTGGAACACAAGACGGTGCTAGGCAATATTATTTTGCCCCTCTTGATCCAAAAGGTGGACAAGGCAGAAGCCATTGCCAAAGCAGATGAAATCCTTGCTACCTTTCAGTTGACGGCTGTAAGGGATAAGTACCCTCATGAACTCAGTGGTGGGATGCGTCAGCGTGTTGCTTTACTCCGGACCTATCTTTTTGGCCACAAGCTCTTTCTTCTTGACGAGGCTTTTAGCGCTTTGGATGAGATGACCAAGATGGAACTCCACGCTTGGTATCTGGAGATTCATAAGCAGTTGCAGCTAACAACCTTGATTATCACGCATAGTATCGAGGAGGCCCTCAGTCTCAGCGACCGCATCTATATCTTGAAAAATCGCCCTGGGCAGATTGTTTCAGAAATTAAACTAGATTGGTCTGAAGATGAGGACAAGGAAGTCCAAAAGATTGCCTACAAACGTCAAATCTTGGCAGAATTGGGATTAAATAATTAGAAAGACAGGGAGTTGGTGAGGGTTGTTCATTACCAGCCCCTTTTTCTTTTAAAAAATCGAAAAATTCGGTATAATAGTCAAAGATAGTCAAGGTTCAAAGAAAGAGGTGGCGTTCTATGAGATTTAAAAATACATCAGACCATATAGAGGCCTATATCAAGGCGATTTTGGAGCAGTCGGGTATGGTTGAGTTGCAACGAAGCCAATTGGCGGATACCTTTCAAGTCGTGCCTAGCCAGATCAACTATGTGATTAAGACTCGATTTACTGAAAGCAGAGGCTATTTAGTTGAAAGTAAGCGGGGAGGTGGCGGTTATATTCGCATTGGTCGGATTGAATTCTCAAACCACCATGAAATGCTCCGCGATTTACTGTATTCGGTAGGTGAAGAAGTTAGCCTAGCTATCTTTGAAGATGTTTTAAGACTCTTGTTTGAGCAGGATTTGGTGACCCGTCAGGAGATGAATCTATTATTAGCGATGGCGACAGACCGAGTTTTAGGCGATGATGCCAATCTTATCCGTGCCAATATGCTTCGGCAGTTATTACAAGAGGTAGATAGAAAAGGAAAATAGAACTAAATGAAATATTCAAAAGCATTGAAAGAATGTATAGAAAGTGCCTTTCTGGTCGCCAGTCATTTTGGGGCAGAATACCTAGAGTCTTGGCACCTATTGATTGCTATGGCCAATCATAGTTACAGTGTAGCTGGGGCGACTTTAAACGAATTTCCATATGAGATTGATCGTCTGGAGGAAGTTGCTGTAGAGCTGACTGAAACAAAGTATAGCGATAAGGAAAATTATCAGGAGCTTCCTTTTTCCCACCGTTTGAAGGTATTGTTGTTGGAAGCAGAGCACGTTGCTTCTGTTGTGCATGCCAAGGTATTGGGAACAGAGCACCTTCTTTATGCTATCTTACATGATGGCAATGCCTTAGCTACTCGAATTCTGGAAAGCGGGCTTTTCTTACGAAGATCAGAAGGATCAAGTCAAGATTGCTGGACTTCGTCGTAGTCTTGAAGCGCGTGCTGGTTGGACTAGAGAAGATTTGAAGGCCCTTCGCCAGCGTCATCGTACGGTAGCGGATAAGCAAAATTCCATGGCTAATATGATGGGTATGCCTCAGACACCAAGTGGAGGTTTGGAAGATTATACGCATGACCTTACGGAGCAAGCTCGTTCGGGTAAATTGGAACCAGTCATCGGGCGCGACCAAGAAATCTCTCGTATGATTCAAATCTTGAGCCGTAAGACAAAAAATAATCCAGTCCTAGTTGGAGATGCAGGTGTCGGTAAAACAGCTCTAGCACTTGGTCTTGCGCAACGTATTGCCAACGGGGATGTACCTGATGAAATGGCTAAGATGCGAGTTTTAGAACTTGATTTGATGAATGTGGTTGCGGGAACTCGTTTCCGTGGTGACTTTGAAGAACGTATGAACAATATCATCAAAGATATTGAGGAAGATGGAAAGGTCATCCTCTTTATCGATGAGCTTCATACCATTATGGGGTCAGGAAGTGGGATTGATTCGACCTTGGATGCAGCCAATATCTTGAAACCTGCCTTGGCACGTGGAACTCTGAGAACTGTCGGTGCGACCACTCAGGAAGAGTATCAAAAGCACATCGAAAAAGACGCTGCCCTTTCTCGTCGCTTTGCAAAAGTGATGATTAAGGAGCCAAGTTTAGCAGATAGTATGGCTATTTTGCAGGGCTTGAAAGCAACTTACGAGAAACACCACCATGTCCAAATTACAGACGATGCAGTAGAAACAGCTGTCAAAATGGCACATCGTTATTTGACGAGTCGTCATTTGCCAGACTCAGCCATTGATCTATTGGACGAAGCAGCTGCAACAGTGCAAAATAAATCGAAACACGCTAAACAAGATGAGTCAGGTTTAACACCAGCTGATAAGGCCTTGATGGATGGTAAATGGAAGCAAGCTGCTCAACTCATTGCAAAGAACAGGAAGTACCTGTTTATAAAGACTTGGTGACAGAATCAGACATTTTGACCACCTTGAGTCGCTTGTCAGGTATTCCAGTTCAAAAATTGACCCAAACAGATGCCAAGAAGTATCTCAATCTTGAAGCTGAACTGCATAAACGTGTTATCGGGCAGGAGCAAGCTGTGTCTAGTATCAGTCGTGCCATTCGTCGAAATCAATCGGGTATTCGCAATAACAAACGTCCAATTGGATCCTTTATGTTCCTAGGACCAACAGGTGTTGGTAAGACCGAGTTGGCCAAGGCCTTGGCGGAAGTTCTCTTTGATGATGAGTCTGCTCTTATCCGCTTTGACATGAGTGAATACATGGAGAAATTCGCAGCCAGCCGTCTTAACGGAGCTCCTCCAGGTTATGTAGGTTACGAAGAAGGCGGAGAGTTGACCGAGAAGGTTCGCAATAAACCGTACTCAGTACTTCTCTTTGACGAAGTAGAAAAGGCGCACCCAGACATCTTTAATGTACTCTTGCAGGTCTTGGATGATGGTGTCTTGACAGACAGTAAGGGTCGCAAGGTTGACTTCTCCAATACCATCATCATCATGACTTCAAACCTTGGTGCAACAGCCCTTCGTGATGATAAAACAGTCGGATTTGGAGCTAAGGATATTCGTTTTGACCAAGAAAATATGGAAAAACGGATGTTTGAAGAGCTGAAAAAGGCTTATCGTCCAGAGTTTATCAACCGTATTGATGAGAAGGTAGTCTTCCATAGCTTGTCAAGTCAAGATATGCAAGAAGTAGTTAAGATTATGGTCAAACCATTGATTGCAAGCCTGGCAGAAAAAGGAATTGACTTGAAACTCCAAGCATCTGCCCTTAAACTCCTAGCTCAGCAAGGCTATGATCCAGAGATGGGGGCTCGCCCACTACGCAGAACTTTGCAAACAGAAGTAGAAGACAAACTAGCAGAACTTCTCCTAAAAGGTGAATTGGAAGCTGGTAAGGCTCTGAAGATTGGTGTCAAAGCTGGTCAATTAAAATTTGAGATTGTTTAAAATTGTGAGGTTGGAACAGATTGTTTCAGCCTCTTTTTTGAAAAGTTATTGCCCAAATAGCTACTTGGATTGTGCATTTATTTTAAGGATTTTAAAACAGAATTCTCCTGATCAGGTTTTGCATATCAAGTAAAAAAATTCTTATCATGTAGCAATGTTTTTTTATAAAAAAATAATAAAAAAAGTGTTGACAAACAATAGAAGGAATAGTACGATATAAAATATAAAAAATTATAAAAAGGTTGAAAAGACATGAAAAAAAAAGATAGCATTGGTTTTTGGAACCTTTGCTCCCTTGCATCAGGGGCATATTGATTTAATCCAAAGAGCAAAACGTCAATGTGATGCTGTATGGGTGGTGGTTTCAGGTTATAAGGGAGATCGTGGTGAACAGGTGGGGCTTACACTACAAAAGAGATTTCGCTATATTCGTGAAGCTTTTCGAGATGATGAGTTGACCTCTGTTTGTAAACTTGACGAAAGCAATATTCCACGCTATCCAATGGGCTGGCAGGAGTGGTTGGATCAGATGTTGCAGGCCATTTCCTATGACCAGACTAGTGAGGAGCTTATCTTTTTGTAGGAGAGTCCGAATACCAACAAGAATTGTCAGAACGTGGTTTTGAGACTGTTCTACAGGAAAGAAACTTTGGAATTTCGGCTACCATGATTCGAGAAAATCCAAGTAAATATTGGAAATATATCGCTCAACCTTTCCGCCGTCAGTTTACGAAAAAAGTGTTGATTATGGGAAGTGCTAGTAATGGTAAAACAACTCTAGCCAAGGATTTAGCTCGCTTCTATGATGCGCCAGTCAGTCTGGAGTATGCTCGTGAGTATCAGATAAAAAATAATGTCCGAGATGATGAGCTTACCCCAAAAGATTATTATTACCTTCTTTTGGGCCAATATGACCAAACTTCCAAGTTAATCGATAGCAATGCCAATCGAGGCCTAGTCATTGCAGATACCAACTCACTAGTAACCAAGGGCTACTATGATTACTACATGGAAAGCGAAGAGCAGGAGGACTTGTCCGTAGAGACCTTTGATAATCTCTTTGTTTCCATCTTAGCCAAGGAAAAGTGGGATTTAATCCTCTTTGTGCAACCTATTGGCTCTTATGTCAATGATGGTTTTCGCGACATGACCATGGCAGAAGACCATATCCGTCACAGTTTTTCTCAGCATTTGGATATGATGAGGGAGCAATATCTAGCTAATATTCCTCATGTTTATCTAGCGGATGATTATCTAGGAAATTATGAAGCAGCAAAAGTAGCTATCGATGCTATTTACCAAGCAGATTAGGAGAAGAAAATGAAAAAAATAACTGAAAAAATTACTCGATTTATCGCAAACTTTAAAAATGTTCATGCAGAAGCTCGTAAAATTGGTTTTGCAGGAGTTATGCGTTTGCTTTGGAATGACCTCTTTGTGGGACGCAGTCTTTTCCAATGGCTCTATTTGATTGTTTTATCAAGTGTTCCTCTTATTCTGGAGTTTACACAAAACACGGAAAGTCATGACTGGGTTGGTCTCTTAGCCTCTTGGACAGGGATTGTCTGCGTTATATTGGTTGCAGAAGGTCGAGCTAGTAACTACCTTTTTGGTGCTATTAACTCTGCTATCTACTTGGTATTAGCCATGGATGCCACTTTCTATGGTGAAGTATTGACTACAGTTTATTTCTTTGTGATGCAGCCTATTGGTCTCTATACTTGGTTGTCTAATCGTATCAATGAGCAAGGAAAACCAGAAGAATCCCACTTTGAAGCTAAGAAACTTGGCCTGATTGATTGGCTCAAATATTTGGCTTTGACTGCTATCATCTGGATTGGCATGGGATTAGCCTACCAAAGTATCAGCAGTGCTCGTCCTTTCCGTGACAGTGTTACCGATGCGACCAATGGTGTTGGTCAGCTCTTGATGACACGTCTTTACCGTGAGCAATGGATTTTCTGGATTGCAACCAATCTCTTTAGTATTTACCTCTGGTGGGGTGAAAACATCCATATCCAAGGTATGTACTGGGTTTACACCATCAATAGTCTAGTCGGTTGGTACCAATGGACGAAGGCTGTCAAGGAGGGATAAGATGACTGAAACGATAATCCCAACTGGAATGACAGAGAGAGAATATTTTGAGATTCATGCGACTGAGAAGGAATTTTTAGACTGGTACTGCAAACAGGATCTTCCTCAGTATGAAAAACCGAGCGTGACGGTGGATATGGTAGCTTATTGCTTTGTGGAAGGGAAAATCAAACTCTTGCTAATTCGTCGCAAGGCCCATCCTTATCAAAACTGTTTGGCTTTGGTCGGTGGTTTTATGGATAAGAGCGAAGATGCAAGGCATGCTTGTCAGCGTGAAGTGAGAGAGGAGGTTAACCTTGACCTTCCTTTGGAAAAAATCGAACAGTTGATGACAGTGTCTACCCCAGGTCGTGATCCGCGGGGCTGGACGGTTACTATCGCCCATTTGGTGTATCTACCTAGCCGCGCACTTGATCTCGTTCAAGCTGGAGATGATGCCAAGGATGTGGTTTTTGTCGATGTTGATTTTCAGACGGGCAAGTGCTTCCTAGAGGGACTAGAGCTGGGGGAGCAAGCCTTCGCCTTTGACCATTATGCCATTATCCAAGAATCCATCAAACGAATCCAAGGCCGTCTCGACTGGAATCCGACCTTCCTCTATCTGCTGGAGGAGGAGTTCACTGTCTACGAAGGAACTGAACTGGTCAATCTTATCAACCCTGGTCGTCCAATCGTCAGCAATAACTTTCTCGTAAAATACGGTGAGTATGTAGAAGAAGTTGGGCTCAAACGAGTGCCTAAAAAGAAACCAAGAAAAACCTATCGATTGAAATAAAAAAGCTTGGAGACCGAAATCGATAGACCAAGTCTCGATTTATTAGTTTCAGTCCTGAGAAGTTTCAACAAATCCGATGGCTGGTTGAGCTTGAGAATAGAGAAAATACAGTTTGTGTCAAAAGTCAATTCAGCCATCGTGTCAAAGACTTATTAGTCATAAAAAAGCGAGGTCGGGATTTTTTCCCGACCTCTTTTTTGACTATTGGTTGAAGGCTGTTCTGCTTAAGAGTGTTTGTTTTTCTTTGAATTACTCATGGTTCGAATGAATAGATCTTTGTATTTATATTTTAAATAGTGTTCGTGTAAGTACATTAGAGACACATAGACAATCATGAAAATGGCAGTTAAATAGAACAAATCAAATGTTGTTTGAGCGTAATGAGTAGCAACCCCATAAGAAGAGAAAGCACCAATAATCAACCAAGGAAGATATTTGTAATATTTCTTTGACATAAACCTACACCTCCAATATCCTATTTCAATTTTATTATAGCCCTTCAAGAAAAAAATGCAAGCGATTACACGTATAAAAATATAGTATTCTCATAGGAAAAAAATTTTTCCTGTTTTTTTAAATTCTTTACGAATAAAAAGATATAGGAGGGATAAGGAAATAAATGTACTAAAAAAATAATTCTAAAAATATTTTAGATAAATAGTTGACAGATTCAAAAACAAATATTACAAAAATATTTCTTAACATTTCAAAAAAACGTTACAAAAAGGAGCATAAAATGAAAAAAATAAAACTTCTATCAAATTAATGACCGTAACTGTACTCGCTTCAACATTACTATTGGGGGCTTGTGGCAATAAGAAAGAGAATACTGCAGGTGATAGTTCTAGCAAGACAACACAAGCATCTTCTAGTTCTAAGGCAAGTTCTTCAAGTAAAGAGAACAAGACTCAGAAGTTCTCAAGTTCAGCTTCAACAGAAAAAGCTAAATCATCATCTTCTGATCAGTCAACGACTACTGCTAACCAATCGCAAGCAACACCAGCACCAGAAACAAAACAAAATCAAGAGCCTTCTGCTAAACAAACCCCTGCACAAGTCCCATCCAATCAACAAGGAACACAAACAAAAACGAATCAGTCAACTTATGATCCAGCAACTGATCGCAAACTCCAAGAAAAGCAAGCAGAGCACAACAAACGTTACAAGGGAGTTCTAACCATGGTGGATAGAGATTTCTCAGCTGCAGCGGGGAATTGGAAGGGTGCGAATGGTGAAACGATCACTGTCTCATCAGCTGGTCAATTTACAGTAGAATCTGCTGATGGTAAGAAAGAAAACTACTCTATCCAAAGCTATTCTTATACCCTTGATGATGGGAAATACAATGCTGAAGTAGGTGGTGGAAAAGTCATCCAAATTACAACAGGTGCAGATGGTACTGTTTCAAGTGTTACTTTGATTAAGCCATAGACTTCAGTACAGAAATAATTTGTTTAAAAATAGTTCAGTTGATGAGTACCTACAGCATTTGAAGTTGACAAGACGTCATAAATGAACTACAGAGTTGAGACTAACTTAGGAGTATATGTAATCATGTCTACCTGAACTGACCGTTTTCACTTAGTTTCTTTCAGAGAAAGTGGTATAATGAAAAAATCAAAGGGAAACGAGTGAAGAATAAATGGCGGATAAATTAATTTTACCTCAAAATACACGACTCATGGGAGTATTTCTTGGCTTTATAGGTGGTTCTTTGGATGTGTTCTGTCATATCCAGTACCATAGTTTGGTGGCGACACAGACAGGGAACATTCTCCTACTGATATCAGATTGGCACGATTCACATGTCATCAATACCATGTTGCGATTCTGCTCGATTATATTCTTCCCTAGGATTTCTTTTTGCCTTACACATGAAGGGATATCGTAAAACAGCTTATTGGCGAGTTAAGATGCTGCTTCCCTTATTTATTGGGACTCTTGTTCTGCCTTTCTTTTCCCGCTTTCCTCTATTAGAAGTTCCTTTTATTGCTTTTGGAACTGGAATGATGCTGCTAACATTTACGGGTAGTTTGATTGAAGATCATCCCTATGTCATTTTTATGACGTCTGGAAATTACCGAAAGATGTTGACTGCTTTGTATCGCATCGTTAGAGGAGAAGGAGATGTTCAAGAATATCGTCGTCAAGCCTTGAACTATGGCATTGTTGTAGGTAGTTTCGTAGTGGGGGCCATTAGCTTGGCTGTATCTATGCATTTTTTCCATGAATGGTCTATTTGGATTGTCAGCTTTAATTTGTTTTTGATCATGTCCTACTATATTGCTAGAGTGAAGCAACTAGATTTGCAAGATGAAAATATATAAATAAAAAAACGGCAAATCCCTCAATTTGAGGGATTTGCCGTTTTTGGTACGATAGACATGTTGTACATCTGAGGTGGAAGTTCCTCGCTACCAGTGAACTCAATAGTGATTCCCAAACCTGACTATCGTGAGGTAGCGGATTAAAACGGTCTGGTGATAGAGCGTTTTAAGTCTGATGTTTGAAATAGGAATCGTCAGAGGAAGGGATGGCGAAATCGTGGCTCTACGAACACAAGGCATGTATAGTGGATAAGGGGTTGCAAACTCTAAAGTCCAAATAGGGAGATGTAATCTATATATGTAAATCACGAGAGTAATTGAATTCGGACTAAGCTTTGTGTGAAAAAGTCATCATGAAGCTCTTAGAGTACCTAAATGGATATAGACATAGAGAAATTTTTCGATACAGTTCCTCAAGATAGATTGATGTCTCTACTACATAACATTATTGAGATGGAGGTACGGCATCCTTGATTCGTAAGTATCTTCATTCGGGTGCGGTTATTAATGATCAGCGTAATAAAACGCTAGTTGGCACGCCACAGGGAGGAAATTTATCTCCTATCTTATCCAATGTCATGCTTAATGAATTGGACAAGGAATTAGAAAAGAGAGGGCTTTAATTTGTATGCTACGCAGATGATTGATTGTGTGATTACGATCGGAAGCGAGGCAGCCGCTAAGCGTATGATGTATTCAGTCAGTCGTTTTATTGAGAAACGACTAGGTTTGAAAGTAAACATGACCAAAACTAAGATTACCAGACCAAGCGAGTTGAAATACTAAGGTTTTAGGTTTTAGAAATCATCAGTTCGTTGGGAAAGTTGTTCACATCAAGATAGTGTTAAGAGATTTAAGTGTAAATTGAAGAAACTAATACTGAGAAATGGAGTATAGACTGAACGAGACGTATTGAGCAACTGAATTTGTCCATTCGGGGATGGAGAAACTATTTCTCATTGGGAAATATGAAGCGCATAGTAACCAGCATAGATGAGCGCTTGCGTACTCACCTATGATTGATTATCTGGAAGCAATGGATGAAAAAATCTAGGCGACTAAAGGGGCCTACTTAAGTTAGAGGTTCCTAAATGGATAGCAGATAAGGTATCTGTCTGGGGTGACCACTATCAATCAGGGTTCAGAGGTCGGTACTTAAACGCGATATATCAAAACCAGTCCTCGAAAACGTGGACTGGTTTCTTACTTGCTTTACTACCTTGAACGGCATGCCTTAAAAGTTAGTTGAACCACCGTATGCCGAACGGCATGTACCGTGGTGTGAGTGGGGTTAGTCTTAGTCACTACTCGATTTTATTTAACCAACTTCTTCATCTCATCAATACGCGCTACGGTCGCGTCGTATTTAGCTTGGTAGTCAGCTTGTTTGTCGCGTTCTTTTTGAACGACTTCTGGTTTGGCATTGGCTACGAAGCGTTCGTTAGAGAGTTTCTTACCGACCATATCCAGTTCTTTTTGCCATTTAGCTAGTTCCTTGTCGAGACGAGCGAGTTCTTCTTCGACATTGAGGAGGTCTGCGAGAGGCAAGTAGATTTCTGCTCCTGTGATGACGCTTGACATAGCGAGTTCAGGCGCAGGGATGTTTGATGCGATTTCCAGGTGTTCTGGATTTGTGAAGCGTTTGATGTAGTTGACATTGCTGTTAAAGAAGGCTTCCAAGTTGCTGTCGCTAGTCTTAACAAGAATCGTGATAGGCTTGCTTGGTGCTACGTTCACTTCCGCACGCGCATTACGAACAGCACGGATCAAGTCTTTGAGGCTTTCCACACCAGTGTGAGCAGCGAGGTCTTCAAAGGCTGGGTTGACAGTTGGGTATTCTGCTGTAACGATAGAGCCTTCTGAGATTTGTCCAAAGATTTCCTCTGTAACGAACGGCATGATAGGGTGAAGGAGACGAAGGATCTTATCCAAAGTGTAAAGGAGAACAGAACGTGTGATGACTTTCTCTTCTTCGTTATCGCTATAAAGGACTTCCTTGGTCAACTCAACGTACCAGTCCGCAAACTCGTCCCAGATGAAGTTATAGAGAATGTGCCCAGCTACACCAAACTCAAACTTGTCAAAGTTAGCAGTAGCTTTTCCGATGGTTTCATTGAGGTTGTGGAGAATCCAGCGGTCTGTAACATTTCCAGCTTCCTTGTTGGCAACTTTTTCGACATTGGCAGTTGCCTGCTCAAGGGTCAAGCCTTCATTGTTCATGAGGATGTAGCGAGAGATGTTCCAAATCTTGTTAATGAAGTTCCATGAAGCATCCATTTTCTCGTAAGAGAAGCGCACGTCTTGCCCTGGTGCAGAACCGTTTGAAAGGAACCAACGAAGGGCATCGGCACCGTATTTCTCGATAACATCCATTGGGTCAATCCCGTTTCCGAGTGATTTAGACATCTTGCGTCCTTGCTCGTCACGGATAAGACCGTGGATAAGGACGTTTTGGAATGGCTGACGGCCAGTGAATTCCAATGATTGGAAGATCATACGAGACACCCAGAAGAAGATGATGTCGTAACCTGTAACCAAGGTTGAAGTTGGGAAGTAACGTTTGAAGTCTTCTGAGTCCACGTCAGGCCAGCCCATAGTAGAGAATGGCCAAAGGGCAGAACTGAACCAAGTATCCAAGACGTCTTCGTCCTGAGTCCATCCGTCACCTTCAGGAGCTTCTTCAGCGACGTACATTTCACCCTCAGCATTGTACCAAGCAGGGATTTGGTGACCCCACCAGAGCTGACGAGAGATTACCCAGTCATGGACATTTTCCATCCATTGGAGGAAGGTATCGTTGAAACGAGGTGGGTAGAATTCTACCTTATCATCTGTGTCTTGATTGGCAATAGCATTTTTCGCCAATTGATCCATCTTGACGAACCATTGAGTAGACAAGCGTGGCTCAACCACAACACCTGTACGCTCTGAGTGACCAACACTGTGGACACGTTTTTTCGATTTTAACAAGGGCACCGATTTCTTCCAACTTAGCAACGACTGCCTTACGAGCTTCAAAACGATCCATTCCTGCAAATTCGAAGGCAAGCTCGTTCATAGTTCCGTCGTCGTTCATGACGTTGACTTGTGGCAAGTTGTGACGTTGACCAACCAAGAAGTCGTTTGGATCGTGGGCAGGTGTGATTTTCACGACACCAGTACCAAATTCAGGATCTGCGTGTTCATCCCCAACGATTGGAATGAGTTTATTAGCGATCGGAAGGATGACGTTTTTACCAATTAAGTCCTTGTAGCGTGGGTCTTCTGGATTGACCGCAACCGCAACGTCCCCAAACATAGTCTCAGGACGAGTTGTCGCCACTTCAAGGGCGCGTGAGCCGTCTTCTAGCATGTAGTTCATGTGGTAGAAGGCACCTTCAACATCCTTATGGATAACCTCGATATCAGAAAGGGCTGTGCGAGCTGCTGGGTCCCAGTTGATGATAAACTCACCACGGTAGATCCAGCCTTTTTTGTAAAGGTCCACAAAGACCTTGCGAACAGCTTTTGACAAGCCTTCGTCAAGAGTGAAACGCTCACGAGAGTAGTCTACAGAGAGCCCCATCTTGCCCCATTGTTCCTTGATGGTAGTGGCATATTCATCTTTCCATTCCCAGACTTTCTCGAGGAATTTCTCGCGACCAAGGTCATAGCGGGAAATGCCCTCACCACGTAAGCGCTCCTCAACCTTAGCCTGAGTGGCAATCCCCGCGTGGTCCATACCTGGAAGCCAAAGCGTATCAAAGCCTTGCATGCGTTTTTGACGGATGATGATATCCTGTAAAGTCGTATCCCAAGCGTGACCAAGGTGGAGTTTACCAGTTACGTTTGGTGGTGGAATTACGATAGAGTAAGGTTTAGCCTTTTGATCGCCTGAAGGCTTGAAAACATCGGCATCAAGCCATTTTTGGTAACGACCAGCCTCAACCTCGGCTGGATTGTATTTAGGTGAAAGTTCTTTAGACATGTGTGTGTCCTTTCTCTATTGTTTTCATTTTTTCTTGAATCTGCTTTGCAACTTCTTCTGCGGACAGATTCGTATTATCAATTTTAAGGTAGTGGTGAAGAGCACTCGGTTGCTTTTGAGAATTAAGTTGATTCGTTTTATCAGTCTCTAAAATCTCTCTTTCAGATACCTCAAAATACCGTTTCAAGGGTTTGTATTTCAACCGATTCTCCGTCCGATTGCGACGTAAGCGCTCCTCAAGAGACGTTTCTAATTCAACAAAAAGAATCTGCTGATGATACTCATTTAACAAATCCTGAATTTGCTTCAAATACATCAGCTGGTACTGATTTGAAAAATCAATCACGTCTGTTAAAATCACCGACCGATGATTCCTAGCGCTTGTTCCAAGAAAAGAAAAGTTAACGCTACGAACAAATTCCCACATTTCTTCCGTAAAATCCTGATAGATTTCGAGTGCGAAATCTATAGGTTGATGGTTGAAAAAGAGAGTCGCACCGGTGAGTTTCGAAAGTTCCTGACCAATGGTCATTTTCCCTGAGGCTGGAGCTCCAATGATGAAAACATGCATCAATCCGCCTCCCTACTCACTCTTCAGCAAGCCGTATTTCAAATCATCACAGCGATTCCCTTGGGCATCTTTGCGATCTCGGATACGAGCTTCAAGGGTAAATCCTAATTTTTCCGCAACTCGTTGACTTTGAAGGTTGTAACCAAAACAAGTTAGTTCAATCTTGTGTAGGTTCAATTCTTTAAAAGCTAAATCAATCAAGGCACGGGCTGCTTCTGGCACATAACCTCGGCCCCAATAGTCTGGGTGCAAGGTATAGCCAATCTCCAGCACATCGTCTTCGTAGCGACGGGGGAAATCGACAGAACCAATGATTGTATCGGTCCCTTTAATCACAATTCCATAGCCTGCTGGGAGATTATCCTTTTGATTACGCTCGGGAAGGATATGTTCTAGGTAATAAATCTCATCTTCCAAGGTTTTGACAGGTGGAAACCCTGCTGGGTAAGAGACTTCTGGACGACTGGCATAGTCAAAGATATCCTCGGCATCAGCCACTGTTCGGACTCGCAAGACCAGCCGCTCCGTTTCGATTTGTTCTGGCAGTTCAGTTCTTGTCATTCTTCTTCCTCGCTTTCTTGATGAAGCTTCCCATGGGATCGACTCGGTCGTCTAGATAACGATAAACGCGCTGGTGGCCGTCCCCCATAAAGTAAGTCGGCGCAAAGCGGTCATTTATAAAATGCCCCTTGTCATCCAAGAACTCTGGATCAGCAAGTCGCTCAATAATCTTAGCAAAGATATGGCAGATGCCATCTTCCTCGATAATCCGATCTACCTGACAGTCCAATACGACTGGACAAGCCTCCAAAATTGGAGCCTGAGTCCGTTCAGAAATCTCGTAGTCAAGCCCTAGGTGTTTCAATTTCTCTCGATGGCTGATAAAGCCAGCCTGCTCCATCTCAAGCATGAGGTTTTCGTCAGGGATGTTCACGCTGAACTGTCGATAATGCTTAATCTGGTCGGCTGCATTTTCCTCAGCACCAACACCGATGACCAACCAATCTCCCAGACTATAAGAGGAACTGCAGGTCGTGATATTGTGCCCAAAGTTCTGGTCCTGATAGCCCAAAATGAAGATAGGAAAACCATAGTAGAGCTTACTGGTGTTAAAAGATTGTTTCATGGCAACCTCCTTTGACTAGGGGTCTAAAATAAAAATCGTCCCTGCCATCAATCTGACAGGGACGAATGTGTTTATCCGCGGTACCACCCAATTTCGGGCAGCTGCCCGCAACTTTAATCTTCTTGTTTCTCTTTTATGACGTCGTTAGCTCGTCTTGCCGTACTTGAGTACAGCCTGCAACTCGCTGTCTAGTCCTAAAAGGAAACAAAAAGATTTATATTTCATTTTTTAATTTCATCCATTAGCAACCAGTTTTGACACATTTGTGGACTTCTCAGCACCGCCACTTTCTGTAAAATGTGGGACTCAAAACACCTCTAACGGCTATATTTTAACAAGTTTGACGGAAAAGCAAGGAACAAGAAAGATTACTTGAACTTGATGCCGTTTTCTTTTAATTTCTTGATAGTTGCTGGACCGATTCCTTTCAAAGCAAGGAGTTCTTTTTCTGTCCAGTTTTTGAAGTCAGCTGCAGATTTGATCCCTTCATCGTAGAAAGTCTTGGCGCGGTCAACTGAAAGTCCCCCTAGGTTAGCTGCGAAATCTTCTACAGAAGTAGCAACTTTTTGTGCTTGTTCTTTAGTTACTTCTACAGTTTTTTCAACCTTCTTAGAGACAGTTTTACCTGCATCACTTGCCGCTTTTTCAGCATGTTTCACGACTTTCTTTGTTTCTTCGATAACCTTGTTTACAGTATTTGCAAAAGCACCTGAGCGACGAAGGCTGTTTCTTAATTGTTTTTTACGTTGGAGTGTCTTTGACATGATAAAATCCTTTCAATAAAAAATCCCTGTGGCTGAACAAGGATTGAATCTCTATGGTTTTATTGTATCAACTTTCTTTAGGAATTGCAAGGCTTGATATACTGGAGGTGCAGGATATATATGGAAAATTTCGCTAAATTCCCAAACTAACTTCCATCGCCAATAAAAGTGGAAGTTAATCTGATAAAAATCCTAAAAACCAGTGGAAAACCGTGTCAGGGTAAGTTCCACTGGTTTTACTAATGCTTGATTTCATCGCTTTGTAGCCGAAAGGAATCGAAAAAAAGAGCGCACAAAATCCTCTCATCTGAAAGCGTTTCAGATTAAGTTCCGCTATGGTGGAAGTTAGTGTGAGACGTTTGAATGGGGTTGAAGGTTAATTTTTAGAACTTATGTTGGAGTAATTTAGACGACTGACAGACGTCTTCTGCAGGTATTTTAGAAATGCCCAGAAGCTTAGGAATCTCTTCTCCGTAAGTAAAAGCAAAGATTTCATAGGCTGACTTTCCATTTAAAGCAGCACGTTTGACGTTGTTGACATGAGAACAGACGAGATTGATGTCCTCTTGAGTTAAGTTGTCAAAGGAAGTTCCCTTAGGTAGAATGTCGCGAATCATCGTGTGATTTTTCTCAATTCTCCCTTTCTGGTCAGAGCGATTAGGGTCACAAAAGAAGAGCTTACTCTCTCCTCGAACATCCATTTCGATGTCATCAACCCTGGCAAACTCTCCACCATTATCGGTCAGAATGACAGGAAAGAGTTGGAAGAAATCTTTGTCAGCTTCGTGAAGGGTATTCTTAATATCATAGAGGTGTTTGGTAACCTCAAGGGCAGTTTTATTTTCCAGAATCCTAGCGAAGATAAAATTACAGAAAGATAGATTGAAGGTGAGTAGGACTTTACCTCCCATTCTGCCCATAACTGTATCCATTTCCAGCCAAGAGTTTAGTTGGTTAAGGACTAAATAGTTTTGAAAATCCTCATAGGAACGGTCTTTTTTATCTTCTTTAGGGATGGAAGGTAGATTACTTTTTCGTCTTTCTTTAAATTTAACGGCTCTGACTAGGTCAATAGGAGCGATAGATAGATATCCTTTTCGGATATGTCGATAGACGGTTGAGGAGCTAACATCAAGATTGTGAATTTTGAGGATATGATAGATGTGTTGTCCCTTTTTAACACCATCAGAAATGACTTTGTCCATGTCCCAGAAGGTCTTGGAATTGAGAGGAGTTCCTTCACGAGCTTCTACAAGAGTTTGTTCGTACTGTTTTTGAGCTTGTTTAGCGAGGTAGAAGATTTTCTGATAGCCACAATTTTGTCTTCTTTTAGGGCATCCATTACAGACAAAGGGAGCCTTATCGAGTAGAGGGCAAGGAAGGTTATCGCATGTAGATTCTCTAACTTGTCTGTTTCGTTTGACTTCTTTAGAAACAGTAGTTGGGTCTTTTAGTATAAATTGCCCAATAGCTTTGAAGGTTTCACCGCGCTCTAAACCTAATTGGATATCATTACGGTCTGAAAGGGTAAGGTGTTTATGTTTGGTCATAGTAGGCCTCATTTCTACCACAAACGTCTCACACTTAATTCCACCATAAAAATCCGTTTTAGACTAATTTCCACTTTGGTCAGGCAAGTGGAAGTTACTTTGAGAAGTTACCTATGGAAAATTTCGCCTTAGAATAATGGATAATAATAGAAGAAAAGTGAAAAATATGGTATAATGAAATGATAGATTTTTGAATAGGAATACAATCATGTTTGGATTTTTAAAAAAAGATAAAGCAACAGAAACCCCTACAATGGTGCCAGATCACATCGGTGTGATCATGGATGGGAATGGCCGTTGGGCTAAAAAACGGATGCAGCCACGTGTCTTTGGTCATAAGGCTGGGATGGATGCTTTGAGAAAGGTAGCTATTGCTGCTAGTGATATGGGCGTCAAAGCCTTGACAGTCTATGCCTTTTCAACCGAAAACTGGACCCGTCCAGATCAGGAAGTCAAATTTATCATGAACCTGCCAGTTGAATTCTATGATAAGTTTGTTCCTGAATTGCATCAGAAGAACATGAAGATTCAAATGATTGGGGAGACTGATCGTTTGCCGAAGCAGACTTTTGATGCCTTGAAAAAGGCAGAAGAGCTGACCAAGCTAAATACAGGTTTGATTCTCAATTTTGCCCTTAATTATGGTGGACGAGCTGAGATTACACAAGCGGTCAAGTTGATTGCACAGGATGTTTAGATGCAAAGATCAATCCTGGTGATATCACAGAGGAATTGATTGGGGAATACCTCTTTACGGGTCATTTGCCAAAAGTTTTGCGTGATCCTGATTTGATTATTCGGACTAGCGGTGAACTTCGTTTGAGTAATTTCTTGCCTTGGCAGGCTGCTTATAGCGAGCTCTATTTCACGGATGTCTTGTGGCCTGACTTTGATGAGGAAGCCTTGAAAGAAGCTATCATCGAGTACAATCGTCGCAACCGTCGTTTTGGAGGAGTTTAGGAGATATTATGATACAGGATTTACAAAAGAGAACCCTTTTTGCTATCTTGGCCTTGGCTATCTTTATCCCAATCTTGGCGATTGGTGGCTTATGGCTCCAGATTGCCATGGGGATTGTGGCTATGTTGGGAGTTCATGAGTTGCTTCGTATGAAGGGGTTAAATACCATGACTCCTGAAGGGCTCTTGACTTTACTAGCAACCTTTTTCTGACTATTCCTTTGGAAAACTACCTGAAGTTTTTGCCCGTGGATGGGAACGTTGTTGCTTATAGTGTCGTGATTCTCATTTTGCTAGGAGCAACGGTTTTTAGCAAGAACTATACCATTGAGGATGCTGTTTTTCCGATTGCCATGAGTTTTTATGTTGGCTTTGGTTTTAATGCTTTGGTCGATGCTCGTATTGCAGGTTTGGATAAGGCACTTTTGGGACTTTGTATGGTCTGGGCAACCGATAGTGGCGCCTATCTAGTAGGGATGAAGTTTGGTAAGAGAAAGCTAGCTCCGAGAGTTTCCCCTAACAAGACCATAGAGGGTGCCATGGGAGGTATCTTGGCTGCTATGCTAGTGACTTTGATTTTTATGCTAGTTGATAGTACCGTTGCTTTACCTTATGGGATTTACAAAATGATGGTCTTTGCTATTTTCTTTAGTATAGCTGGTCAGTTGGGGGATTTGATCGAAAGTGCTATGAAACGTCACTTTGGTGTCAAAGACTCAGGCAAGTTTATCCCAGGTCATGGTGGGGTACTGGATCGTTTTGATTGCATGCTGGCTGTATTCCCGATTATGCACCTCTTTGGCTTATTTTAAGGAAAGGTAAATAGAAATTAAATGATAGGATTACTAACATTTATCCTAGTTTTTGGGATTATCGTGGTGGTTCACGAATTCGGGCATTTTTACTTTGCTAAGAAGTCCGGGATTTTGGTTCGTGAGTTTGCCATTGGTATGGGTCCCAAAATCTTTGCCCATATCGGAAAAGATGGGACTGCTTATACTATTCGTCTCCTGCCACTGGGTGGTTACGTTCGTATGGCAGGTTGGGGTGAAGATACGACAGAGATTAAGACTGGAACCCCTGCAAGTCTAACATTGGCAACGGATGGTAAGGTCAAGCGTATCAATCTCTCTGGGAAAAAGGTTGACCAGACTGCTTTACCCATGCAGGTCACTCAGTTTGATTTTGAGGATAAACTCTTTATTAGAGGCTTGGTCTTAGAAGAGGAGAAGACTTTCTCAGTTGACCATGATGCGACCATTGTGGAAGCTGATGGAACGGAAGTCCGTATCGCTCCCTTAGATGTCCAATATCAAAATGCGACTGTCTGGGGCAAATTGATTACCAACTTTGCTGGTCCTATGAATAACTTTATCCTAGGAGTTATCGTCTTCTGGATTTTGATTTTCATGCAAGGTGGCGTTCGTGATACGCAAACGAACAATTTCAGTATTATTCCAGATAGCGCTTTGGCTAAGGTTGGAGTTGAAAATACGGCTCAAATCACTAAGGTCGGAAGTTATGAGATTTCAAACTGGTCAGACTTGATCCAGGCGGTTGATGCAGAAACCAAGGACAAAACAGCGCCCGTTTTGGATGTGACGGTTTCTGAAAATGGCACTGAAAAACAAGTGAGTGTGACACCTGAGGAAAGTCAAGGGCGTTATATTTTGGGTGTCCAGCCGAGACTCAAATCAGATATTTGGTCTATGTTTATGGGCGGATTTACGACTGCGGCTGATTCAGCCTTGCGCATCCTCAATGCTTTGAAAAGCTTGATATTCCAACCAGATTTGAATAAACTAGGCGGTCCCGTTGCTATCTTTAAGGCAAGTAGCGATGCTGCCAAGAACGGACTGGAAAATGTCTTGTACTTTTTGGCTATGATTTCCATCAATATCGGAATTTTCAATCTGATTCCAATCCCTGCGCTCGACGGTGGAAAAATCGTGCTTAACATCATTGAAGCTATTCGCCGCAAACCACTAAAACAAGAAATTGAAACCTATGTCACTCTGGTCGGAGTTGTCATTATGGTCGTTTTGATGCTCGCCGTGACATGGAACGACATCATGCGTACCTTCTTTTAAGAAATAGAGGAGTCATTATGAAACAAAGTAAAATGCTTATCCCAACGCTTCGCGAAATGCCAAGCGATGCTCAAGTTATCAGTCATGCCCTTATGTTGCGTGCTGGTTATGTTCGTCAAGTATCAGCAGGTGTTTACTCATACCTACCACTTGCTAACCGTGTTATCGAAAAAGCCAAGAACATCATGCGTCAAGAGTTTGACAAGATTGGTGCTGTTGAAATGTTGGCTCCAGCCCTTCTCAGTGCGGATCTTTGGCGTGAGTCTGGCCGTTATGATACCTACGGTGAAGACTTGTACAAATTGAAAAACCGTGAAGGTTCTGACTTTATCCTAGGTCCTACTCACGAAGAAACCTTCACAGCGATTGTCCGTGATTCTGTCAAGTCTTACAAGCAATTGCCACTGAACTTGTATCAAATCCAACCTAAATACCGTGATGAAAAACGTCCACGTAATGGACTTCTCCGTACGCGTGAATTTATCATGAAAGATGGCTATAGCTTCCACGCTAACTACGATAGTTTGGATGTAACTTATGATGAGTATAAGGCAGCTTATGAGCGTATCTTCACTCGTAGTGGTTTAGACTTCAAAGCCATCATCGGTGATGGTGGAGCTATGGGTGGTAAGGATAGCCAAGAATTTATGGCCATCACACCTGCTCGTACAGACCTTGACCGTTGGGTGGTGTTAGACAAGTCAGTCGCATCATTTGATGAGATTCCTGTAGAAGTGCAAGAAGAAATCAAGGCAGAATTGTTCAAATGGATGGTTTCTGGTGAAGATACTATTGCCTACTCAAGTGAATCAAGCTATGCAGCTAACTTGGAAATGGCAACGAACGAGTACAAACCAAGCAATCGTGTTGTAACTGAAGATGAAGTAGGTCGCGTGGAAACACCAGGTGTCAAATCGATTGATGAAGTCGCAGCCTTCTTGAATGTCTCTGAAGAGCAAACAATAAAGACCTTGGTTTATATCGCAGATGAGGAGCCAGTTGTGGCACTACTCGTTGGCAATGACCAGCTCAATGAAGTCAAATTGAAACTATCTTGGAGCAGACTTCTTAGAACCTGCAACTGAGGCGGAAGTCAAAGAATTATTGGGAGCAGACTTTGGTTCACTTGGCCCAGTAGATCTTCCAGAAAATGTCAAGATTATCGCAGACCGCAAGGTACAAGATAGCCGCAATGCTGTTGTTGGTGCCAACGAAGATGGCTACCACTTGACTGGTGTAAACCCAGGTCGTGACTTCACTGCCGAGTATGTGGATATCCGTGAAGTTCGTGAAGGTGAAATTTCTCCAGACGGACAAGGTATTCTTAACTTTGCGCGTGGTATCGAGATTGGTCACATCTTTAAACTGGGTACTCGTTACTCAGCAAGTATGGGTGCAGATGTCTTGGATGAAAATGGCCGTGCTGTGCCAATCATCATGGGTTGCTACGGTATCGGTGTCAGCCGTCTCCTTTCAGCAGTTATGGAGCAACACGCTCGTCTCTTTGTTAACAAAACGCCTAAAGGTGAATACCGTTACGCTTGGGGAATCAACTTCCCTAAAGAATTGGCACCATTTGATGTACACTTGATTCCAGTTAATGTCAAGGATGAAGCAAGTCTTGAATTGACTAATCGCATCGAAGAAGCCTTAGTCAATAAAGGCTACGAAGTCTTGACAGATGACCGTAACGAACGTGTCGGTGTTAAATTCAGTGATAGCGACTTGATTGGTCTTCCAATCCGTATCACTGTTGGTAAAAAAGCAGCGGATGGTATCGTAGAAGTGAAGATCAAGGCGACAGGAGATACAATCGAAGTTCACGCAGATAACTTGCTTGAAACTCTTGAAATCCTAACAAATAAATAAAATCTATAATCAGAAGAAAAACAAGACAAAAATGTAACTAGTTTTTGCCTTGTTTTTTCTTTATAATGAGAGAAAGTAAGACTCAATGAAAATCAAAGAGCAAACTAGGAAACTAGCCGCAGGCTGTACTTGAGTACGGCAAGGCGACGTTGACGCGGTTTGAAATTGATTTTCGAAGAGTATAAACATTAAAAGAGTAAAAAGAGGTAGTGCTATGCTAAAATTTCCAAAGGATTTTGTCTGGGGTTCCTCAACTTCTGGGCCGCAGACAGAAGGACGAGTGCCTGGTGATGGCAAGGGAGATAATCTCTGGGATTATTGGTACCAAGTAGAGCCAAATCGTTACTACAATGGTATTGGACCAGACAAAACGTCGACATTCTATGAAAACTGGGAAAAGGATATCGAACTTTTGTTAGAAACTGGCCACACAGCCTTTCGAACTTCTATCCAGTGGTCTCGTATTTTCCCACAGGGACGTGGGGAAGTCAATCATCAAGGGGTGGCTTTCTATCGCCAGGTTTTTGAATCCATCAAGGCTAAGGGCATTCGTCTTTTAGTCAATCTTTATCACTTTGACTTGCCTTTTGCCCTTCAAGAGGATGGAGATGGTTGGGAAAATAAGGCGACGATTAAGGCCTACGAAGAATATGCTCGTTTCTGTTTTGAAACTTACGGAGACTTGGTTGATCAATGGATTACCTTCAATGAACCTATCGTTCCTGTAGAGTTTGGCTATTTCTATGATGCCCATTACCCTCATAAGGTAGATGCCAAAGCGGCCGTTAAGGTTGCCTACCATACCCAGCTAGCCAGCACTCTTGCAGTTAAGGCTTGTCATGAAATCTTACCAGACTCTAAAATTGGGATTGTACTCAACTTAACACCAGCCTATCCACGTAGCAAACATCCTGCCGACGTGAAAGCTGCTCGTATTGCCGATCTCTTTCAGGCACAATCTTTCCTAGATCCGTCTGTTTTAGGAGCTTATCCAGAAGAGTTAGTGGAAATTTTGTCTGATCATGACTTGTTACCAGAATACACAGCCGAAGAGTTAGAACTCATTCGCGAGAACACTGTTGACTTCCTAGGAGTCAACTACTACCAACCTTTGCGTGTTATGGCGCCACGTTTTGCTAAGCATCCTGACAGTCCACTCTTGCCAGAGCATTTCTATGAACCTTACGTGATGCCAGGTCGTAAGATCAATCCACACCGCGGTTGGGAAATCTACGAGCAAGGAATTTATGACATTGCCCAAAACATCAAGAAAAACTATGGGAATATCGAGTGGATGCTGACAGAGAATGGGATGGGTGTTGAAGGTGAGGATAAATTCCGTGAAAATGGAATGATCCAGGATGATTACCGTATCGACTTTGTCAAAGGTCATCTGCGTGAGCTCCATCGTGCTATCGAAGGCGGTGCCAACTGTAAAGGCTATTTGATCTGGACCTTTATCGATTGTTGGTCATGGCTCAATAGCTATAAAAACCGCTATGGTTTGGTTGAACTTGACTTGGAAACACAAGAACGTCGCCTGAAAAAATCAGGCCACTGGTTTAAAGAACTCAGTGACAATAATGGATTTTAAAATTTTGTAGTCTAACGATTGATATGAAAAAACCATTGGAAATAAAGGGCTCTTAGAGAGTTTCCAATGGTTTTTATTTGTCTTAAAGTAATCCGATAAAAAGCATCAAGGCTGATAAAGCAATGAAGGCTAGGCTTGCTAGACCACGTTGGCCTGGGCTGTATATCTTTCGTTCGCCTCGAACGGGGAAGACGATAGCTAGTAATGCGCCACCGACAGCTCCACCTACGTGTCCAGCAAGGCTGATGCCAGGCATTAAAATACTTCCTACTAGGTTGATGACCAAGAGGGAGAGGTAAGATTGACCGAGCTGTTGAAGATAGGGGTTGCGTGAGGCATAACGGAGAACGACAATAGAGGCGAACATGCCATAGAGGGCAGTTGAAGCACCAGCAGTAATGGCATTGGGACTAAAAACGAGGACAAAGAGATTTCCCATCATACCTGATAGAAGGTAGATAAAGAAAAATTGTTTAGAGCCAAAGATTTGTTCCATCTGACGTCCCAAGAAGTAGAGGGATAGCATATTGACTAAAAAGTGCTCCAAGCCAATGTGAACAAAGGTTGCTGAGAGTATGCGCCAGATTTGTTCAGGCATGGCCTTGATTGCTGGGGGATACACAGCTCCGAATTTATACAAGGTAGCTGCGCTTGTGTAGTTGAAACCACTGGTTAGAAACATGAGTATAAAAACTAGGGTGGTCACGAGAAGAAAGAAGCTCGTGACAGGATAACGACGATCAAAAATCTCTTTCATAGATGAGTACCTCCTCAACGGGAATATCGTGTGGATCAGGATGGAAATCCTGAATCTGACAAGGATAGAGTGTACTAATGGTGTGGCCAGTAAAATGCTCCAAGTAGCGGTCGTAATAGCCACCACCGTAGCCAATTCGATAACCAGAAGTATTGAAAGCCAAACCAGGAACATGAATCAGGTCAATCTGCGAGGGTTCAAGGATAGTAGCCTCTCCCTGTGGTTCAAGAAGTCCAAAGGAATTTTTTTCAAGTTTCTCTGGTTCATAGAGCACCAAGTCCATTTTCCCATGTGGATAAGTTTTGGGAATGAGAATAGTCTTTCCATCTTTTTGAGCTTGTTCGATCAGTTTAGCTGTCTGAAATTCATGGGGAAAAGACAGGTAAGTAGCGATGGTTTTTGCTTCCTTATAAAAAGGATGTTGAAAGAACTGTTCTGTGAGCCAATCGTTCATACTTTGCTTTTCTTCCTTGGATAGAGACTTAAGTCCTTGTAAGACCTGCTTGCGTAAGCTTTTTTTCATCGTTTACTCCGCAACTTTCTTGGCTAAAAAGCTTGATACAGCCTCGACACCGACAGCCAGAGCTTCTTCCTTAGGACTCATCTGTGGATGGTGAAGAGCATAGGGGCTATCAATTCCAAGCCAGAACATGACACCAGGAACCTTGGAGAGAAGATAACCAAAGTCCTCTCCTGTCATGGCAGGTTCGATGTCGATTAGTTCAATTCCCTCTTTTTCATCAAAGAAGGTCATCAATTCACGGGCTAGTTCAGGGTTGTTTTCGACTGGTAAATAACCTCCCTGCTTGAGTTCGATCTCCACATCCATATCAAAAACAGCTGCCACACCTTCAGCGATAGTTTTGACACGTTTTTGAACCAAGAGGCTCATGCTGTGTGTAAGAGCTCGAATGGTTCCATGCAAGAAGGCTGTATCAGCGATGACATTATTGGTTGTTCCAGCTTGAAAGACACCGAAAGTGACAACAGCCCCCTCGATAGGATCGACATTACGGCTGACAACTGACTGGACTTGGGTAACAAAATAGCTAGCTGCAACCAGAGCATCGTTTGCTTCATGTGGAAAGGCAGCGTGCCCCCCTTTACCCTTGAAGCGAATCTTGACTTCGCAAGTTCCAGCAAAAAGTGTATGGGTATTGGTCGCAATTTGTCCAACTTTTAAGTCGGGGCGAACATGAAGTCCATAGAATTGGTCAGGCAACCAGTCGCCAAAAGCATCATCTTCATACATGAGCATACCACCTGCTTCGTTTTCTTCTGCAGGTTGGAAGAGAAAGAGGAGATTGTTTTTGGGTTGGTTTTCTAAAGCACGTTCAAGACTTCCAAGTGCAATGGTCATGTGAAAATCATGCCCACAAGCATGCATGCGGTCTGGATGCTGAGAGGCAAAAGGAAGACCTGTTTGTTCAACGATTGGGAGTCCATCAATATCTGTCCGCCAACCAATGGTACGTTCTGGCTGACTTCCCTGCAAGTAAACTAAAATACCGGTTCGCCAAGTACGAATCTGAACAAAATCCTTACCGGCTGTTAATGTTTCAATGACATTGAGTAAATAAGCGTGAGTCTTGAATTCTTCTAAACCAATCTCCGGAATTTGGTGAAGATCGCGTCGAGTTTGAATTAAATCTAACATATCTAATTTCCTTCTACTGATACGATAAAGAGGCTGGAAATATTTCCGCCTCTGTTACTAATTACAAGGTGCGAAGCGCATCTTCTAGCGCTGTTTTTTGTTGGGTTTGGCTATCGATTTCCTTGATAACACGAGCTGGGACACCAGCCACTACAACATTTTCTGGAACATCTTGAGTGACGATAGCACCTGCAGCGACAACAGAACCACTACCGATTTGAACACCTTCGATAACTACAGCGTTAGCACCGATGAGAACATTGTCACCGACACGGACAGGTTCAGCGCTAGCTGGCTCGATAACGCCTGCAAGAACAGCACCTGCACCAACGTGGCTATTTTTACCGACAATAGCGCGTCCGCCCAGAATAGCTCCCATATCAATCATAGTACCAGCACCGATTTCAGCACCGATGTTGATAACAGCACCCATCATGATAACAGCATTGTCACCAATCTCAACTTGGTCACGGATGATAGCGCCTGGCTCGATACGAGCATTGATGTCGCGTTTATCAAGGAGAGGTACAGCCGAGTTGCGAGCGTCTTGTTCAACAACATAGTCCTTGTTTTCTGTCAATCCTTCGAGAAGTGGAGCGATATCTTTCCAGTCTCCAAAAAGAACATTCCCAAGCTTGACAACAGAAGCAGGGATGGCTCCAGCAAGTTGCCCCTCAAAGGTCACTTTTACACTTGTCTTTTTCTCAGCATTTGCGATAAATTGGATAATTTCTTGTGCATTCATTTTTGTAGCAGTCATAGGTGTCTCCTCACTCTTTGTAATGCTTACTATTCTACCAAAAAAGGCTTCAATTTTGAAGCCTTAAGTGTTAAAAGAGGATTCTTTCAGTTTGTTTTTTGATTCTTCAATGGATAGAAAGATCATTGGAATGATAATCAAAATCATAGCCAGTAGCAGATACCCATCCAAGACTAAACCTAGAAAGAGGACGCTTAGAATAGCAGATGATAAAGGTTCGCTTGCGCTAACGACCGACACCACCAATGGGGAAACGAGAGAGACAGCCTTCATCGATAGGAAGAAGGCAAAAGCAGTTCCCAAAAAGGCAATGGTCAAACAAATACAGATACTGATGGCATCAACCTGGAAGCTAATCTTATAAACGGGGTAGAGAGAAAATTACTAAAAAGTCCAGCGATAATCATTCCCCAGCCAACAGTTGGCACAAAACCATATTTTTTAGCAAAGCGTTGGGGTAAGATGACATTGAACATGACGCCTAGGGCACTGAGAAGTCCAGTCAGTAAAGCAAGAGGAGTGATGGATAGCTTAGACAAATCGCCTTTGGTAGCCATCAAAAAGACTCCAAGCATAGCAGTCAGAACATAGAAGATCGCTTTTTTAGAAGCTTTTTTCTTGTAGATAATACGGTTGTAGATAAGAATGAAGACAGGACTGATAAATTGGAGAATGGTTGCAGTTGTAGCGTTGGAGTACTCCACACAGAGATAAAAGAAAAATTGTACGGAGAAGATCCCTAAGATAGCATAGGCAAGGAAAGGAAGGTAGTTGTTTCGATTTCTCCAGATATCGAAAAGCTGGAACCGGAGTTTAAGGCTAGATAAGATGATTACGAAATTACCCGCGACGAGTAGACGCATAGAAGTAATCCACCCTGAAGAGACCTGATAATGTGAAAAAAAGTACTCTCCAAAGATTCCGCAGATTCCCCAGATCAAGCCAGATAGGAGAGAATAAATGGTTCCCTTAAAAATATTCTTTTGATAGTTATTCATGTTGCTATTGTACCATGAAAGGAAGAAAGAAAAAAGAGAGTGGAGAAAAATCATTTCTTTCAGAAATCTTCTTTCCCACTCTCAATGATTGTGCTGTTTAGTTAGCGCTGTTGATTGCTACTTCTGTTATTGGAACTAGAGCTACTATTACTGTTCCCGTTACTATTAGAAGTATTATTACGATTATTATTATTGTTATTGTTACTGCTATTGTTTGATGAGGAAGAAGATGCTTTTGGTAGACTTCCTAAAATGGTGTTCCAAGCATTTTGGTAGTCTGCATCGCTTCCACCAATAGCAAATTTGTAGCTAGTAGTTGGAGCACCAGCTTGGTTTGCCCAGTAGCTAGTCACCGTTTCTCCGCTCAGATTAATTTCTTTTCCATTAATAGTCACCTTTCCTGGCTTTTGACCAGTTGATTTGAGGACTTGTGATGAAGTGACACTTGAATCGAGTTTGAAACGTTCTGAACCCCAAGCAGAAGGGGATGCTTGTTGAATGGCATTTACCAGATGAGCCATATATTTTGCATTGCGGTAGTAAGCTCCCTGGGCTAGAGAACTGTTATCGTCATGTCCAACCCAGCCTCCCAGAGTTAATCTTGGAGTAGAGACCATTAGCCACATATCTCCTTCTTCATTGCTTGTACCAGTTTTTCCGATCCAGTCAGCACCTGCTAAACTGGAATTGATGGAAGTCAGATCCGTTTGGAAGCTTGTAGTAACTCGAGATGAAAGCACATCTCTTAGCAAACTCTGCATAATGGTTGCAGTAGCTTTAGAGTAAACTTGGATGGGTTTAGCCTGATGTTCATAGAGAACCTCACCACTCGTTTTCTCAATTTTTGAGATCATGTATTTTTTATGATAGGTACCATTGTTAGCTAGCGTTTGGTAGCCATTGGTGTGCTGGGCTACAGTAACTTCAATTCCTCCTCCCATTGGAAGACTTCAATGCCATATTCTGGGATTTCATAGCCCATTTTTTCCATATAAGAACGGACATCAACCCCTTTTTCACGGAGCATTCTGTAGGTCCAGTAAGCTGGAATGTTCCAAGAATAGTTGAGAGCTTCTTTAAGGTCTATCATGGCTGTTCCAGGACTGTTGACATGCATGATTGGAGTTCCGTTAGAGAAGTTTGTTGGATAGTTTGAGAGGATGCTAGCACTTCCCATAAGCCCTTGGTCGATAGCAATACCGTAGGCCAAGAGTGGCTTGGTAGTGGAGGCAGGGGAACGTTTGGTATCGAAGGCGTGGTTGTTTTGATTGGCCTGATAATCTCGTCCACCTACAAAACCTAAAATCGCCCCAGTTTGATTGTCCATCAAGACATTCCCAACTTCAGGTTGACCCGAGCTATCATTTAGAAGGTATCCGTAGTTTGTTACGGCGTTCTGCATAGCAGTATGAATCGTTTTATCGATGGTAGTTGTAATACGGTAACCACCGTTTTGGATTTCTTTTTCGGCCAATTCTTGATAAGATTTTCGGATCGATTCGTTCTGTAGTTCTTGGTCAGAAACATTGTCCTTTTGCACCAGATAATCATACATAATCTTGGTAGCCTCATCGAGCGCAGTGAAGTAGAGGAAGCCCTTGGAAGTAACGCTAGCATTTTCTGCTGGCAAGAAATCTTGCTTAATGTCATAAGCCTTGTAGGTTTCATAGTCTTCCTGGCTGAGGGCTCCTGTTCGATACATATTGTAGAGAACATCTTTTGAGCGCTTAATACCGAGTGCAATATCTTCTTCGCTCTTTATCTCACCAGTAGATTCATAAGGTGAGTAGGAAATAGGGCTTTGTGGTAAACCTGCTAGGAAAGCTGCTTGAGGAATGGTTAGTTTGCTTGCATCCACCCCAAAAATCCCTTTGGCGGCCTGTTGAGCACCTGCGATATTTTGACCTTTATTGTTACGACCAAAAGGAGCAACGTTGAGATAGGTGGTTAGGATTTCGTCCTTGCTCATGGCTCTTTCCAAGGCCAAGGCATCCACGATTTCACTGGCTTTACGGGCAAGCGTAGGAGCATCACCAACCACTTGTTGTTTGATGAGCTGTTGTGTTAGGGTAGATCCTCCACTGGAAGAACCAAGTCCGATGAATTTTCCTAGACTGGCACGAATAACCGCTTTAGGAACGACACCGTTGTGCTCTGCAAAGTGTTCATCCTCGGTTGCAACGATAGCTTGCTTGAGATTATCTGAAATGGCATCTGATGACACAGATGTGCGAATTAGATCGCTTTCAATAGCGCTAATCATGGAACCATCTGCATAGCGAATTTCAGAGATGGATGAAATATTATTGACCTGCTTGATCAAATCCTCCGTTTGAGGGACACTAACTTGATCAAAGAGAGAAACAGCATAACCCAAGGCAACCCCTGTTCCAAGGAGACCGCCAATAAAAGCTAGGATGAAAAGTGTGTTAAAAGTTGCCTTTATACCAAGTAAGATATTGGTCAAATAGAGTCCCAAATATCGAATGGTGTTTGAGTTTTGCTTTTTTTCTGCTTAGAGTTTTTTTCTACTCTTTTTCTTTGCATTCATTTTAGAAGCTGTTAATTTTAGAGACCCAAGTAAGGCCAGTCCTTTTTGTTTTATTCTTGTTACATGTTTGTTCATAGAATTCCTCACTCTTTATTATTATACCATAAAAGCAATTATTGCAAGAAATTAGGCTTAGAACAGGGCTTTGGATAGGGATTGGAGTTCGAAATTTAGACATTGAAAAAAGCCAGATTTAAGCTAAATCTGACTGTTTGACAAATTGTTTATTTTTCTCCTGAAAGTTCTTTTCCTAGATCAATCAAGTAGTCCTTCAAGTGGTCTTTGACTTGTGGATGTTTAAGAGCGTATTCGATGGAAGTCTTCATGAATCCAAACTTATCTCCGACATCGTAACGTGCACCTTTAAACTCACGAGCAAATACTCGTTGAGTTTTGTTGAGTGTATCGATAGCATCTGTTAGCTGGATTTCATTTCCCGCACCAGGTTTTTGGTTTTCAAGAATACCGAAAATTTCAGGTGTGAGGAGATAACGACCGATGATAGCTAAATCACTTGGTGCATCTTCAGGAGCTGGTTTTTCAACGAAGGTTTCAACGCTGTAAAGTCCATCTTTTCCTTCGCCTTGAGGAGCGATGACTCCGTAGGAAGAAACTTCTTCATGTGGGACAGGCATGACGGCGATAGTAGAAGCATGAGTCTTCTCATAATCGTTCATGAGTTGCTTGGTCAGTGGAACAGCCTTGTCATCTGTGATATCCATGAGGTCATCTCCAAGCATAACCACAAAGGGTTCATTCCCGACGAAAGCTTTTGGCTTGTAAGACGGCATCTCCAAGTCCACGTGGGTGTGTTTGACGGATGAAGTGAAGGCGCATGCCAGTTGTTTCGTCAACTAGTTTCAAAAGGTCGGTTTTTTTCCTTTTTTTCCTTGAGGTTGTATTCCAACTCAAAGTTTGAGTCAAAGTGATCTTCGATAGAACGTTTTGACTTTCCTGTTACCACAAGAATGTCCTCAATTCCAGACTTGAGAGCTTCTTCGACGATGAAACTGGATGGTTGGTTTATCCACGATTGGCAACATTTCTTTGGCCAAAGCTTTAGTTGCAGGTAGGAAACGAGTTCCAAGTCCCGCAGCAGGGATAACGGCTTTTCTAACTTTTTGCTTCATGAGCTTCCTTTCTAACGGTGACTAAGACCACTCGTTCTCTGCCTTGAACTCATTGCTCATGAGTTCAGAAACAGCATTCTTAATATTAACATTTTCATAAATAACTTGGTAGATGGCTTGAGTAATAGGCATATAAACTCCTAGTTCTTGTGCTAATTCATAAGCAGCTTTGGTTGTTGAAATTCCTTCAATGACCATTCCCATATTTGCTTCGATATCTGCCAAGACTTCGCCACGTCCAAGAGCATCTCCAGCACGCCAGTTACGTGAGTGGACAGAAGTTCCGGTAACGATTAAATCCCCAACACCTGAAAGTCCGCTGTAAGTTAATGGATTTGCTCCAAGTTTAACCCCCAGACGAGTAATTTCCGCAAGCCCGCGCGTGATAATAGCTGCTTTGGCATTATCTCCAAATCCAAGTCCATGAAGGGCACCTGCACCAACAGCGATGATATTTTTAAGAGCACCAGCTGTTTCCACTCCGATCACATCTGTATTGGTATAAAGTCGGAAGTAGTGGTTGCTAAAGAGTTTTTGAACATATTGAGCAGTTTGTAAATTTTTAGAGGCAGCCGTAATCAAGGTGATGTCGCGTACAATCGTTTCTTCCGCATGGCTAGGACCAGATACAACCACAATTTCACTACGCAACTCTTCAGGGATTTCTTCTTCTAGAATGGTTGAAAGGCGTTTGTGGCTATTGGGTTCGAGGCCTTTTGAAGCATGCATGATCACTACTTTATGATCCAAAACAGCAGCCACCTGTTGGGCCACCAATCTAGTCACTTTGGTTGGCACCACAAACAAGACAGCATCAACCCCCTTTAAGGTTTCTGCCAAATCATGATAGGCCACAATTTATCGTCTAATACAGTATCCTTAAAATAGCGTTTGTTGGTATGTTGTGTATTGATTTCGTCAATTTGGTCAGGAATATTTCCCCAGATACGTACTTGGTGTCCATTGTCATTTAAAACTTGTGACAAGGCAGTACCCCAAGAACCAGGCCCTAAAACAGCGATGGTTTGTTTGTCCATATTTTCCTCCTTCTGAGAAAGCACTTTCCTATATTCTACCATAAAAAGCCTTATCTTGCATCTATATTATTTATGAAGAGCAAACTGAGTAAGAGAGAATAAAAAAACAGCCAATAAGTCATTTGGCTGTCTTTAGAAGAAAAACTAGAGCGTAATACTGTTGTTTTTAGAAATCTTCATAAACAATAACAAGGAAGTAACTGTCAAGACAGTAAGGATTGTAGATAAGGCTGCTGCCACACCATAATTCCCGCGAAGTACTTCAGTGTAGATAGCTACGGTCATTGTTTTAGTTTTAACATTATATAAGAGAATTGAAGTAGAAAGTTCTGAAATCATTGTTACCCATGATAGAATAGATCCAGAAATAATACCGGGTAACATCATTGGAACAGTGATGTTACTGAAAGTATTGAGACGGCTACTTCCTAAACTCTCAGCTGCTTCTTCAATACTAGGTGATATTTGTTGTAAGCTAGCAACAGATGAGCGGATTGTATAAGGGAGTCTTCTTACAGATAAGGACATAATCAAGATGAAGGCTGTTCCTGTAATCATAAGGAAGCCACTTCCGAAGATACCTGTATTGAATGAAGAGATAAAGGCAATACCGAGAACTGTTCCTGGTACGATATAAGGTACCATACTAAGGCTATCAATTAAGTTTGTAAACAAATTTCGTTTTCTAACAGCTAGGTAGGAGATAAATGATGCAAATAAAACAACTAGAATCAAAGCAATCAAAGGAATGCGAATCGTATTAAAAATACTAGCTCCCATGCGATTGAAGGCAATCTTGTAACTATTTAGAGAATAGCCTTTGACAAATACCATACCTGATGTTTTTATGAAAGAGGTATAAATCAAAAATAATTGAGGTAGAACAGAAAATAAGACAATTCCGTAAACTGTTGCATAAATTGCTACCATTTTTCCTTTTGTAGTTTTTTTCGGCTCAATTGGATGGAGAGAATTCATGCTGAAACTATAGCGATTGGAAATATATTTTTGGATAAGAAAGATTGTTAAAGCAATGATAATCGCCATGATTGCTAAAGCAGATGCAAATGCAGAATTTCCGCCAACCTCACTAATGAATTGATTATAAATTAAAACAGGGAAAGTTCGATATCCTTCACCAATTAACATAGGAGTTCCGAAGTCGGAGAATGCCCTCATAAATACGAGTAGGGCAGCAGCAAGTAAAGTTGGAACTAAAAGGGGTAAAATAACTGTTATCATTCGTTTGAATCCAAATACCCCCATACTTTCAGCGGCTTCAAGAAGAGAATGGTCAATTCTTTTTCATGGCTCCAGCCACGTATAGAAAAAAACTAATGGGAATAGCTGGAGTGTAAACACAAGTACAATACCTTTAAAGCCATAAATATCAATAGCTGGAAGATGAAGGGCATTTGGTCAAAGAAATTTAGTGATGACACCATTTCGTCCCAACAAGAGAATCCAGGAGTATGCCCCTACGAAAGGAGCTGACATGGAAGCAATGATAGTCAATATCTGTAAAACTTTCTTTCCTTTGAAGTCATATATAGAAAAGAGATAAGCTAATAAGGTCCCTAAAACTAGGGAAGTTACAGTAGAAGTAATGGAGACATTAAAACTGTTTACTAGTGTCTCAGAGTAATAGGATTTACTAAAGAAATCCTCAAAATTAGCTAGTGAGAATTTACCTTCATGTATGAGTGCTTGCTTGAGTACAATAATAATTGGATAAACAAGAAAAATAAGATAGGTAAGAAAGATGAAGAACGATGAGGCTGTCCAAATATTTAGTTTTTTACCTTTCATAGCCAACTCCTGTAATAAGATTTTGGGAACCATCTGCAGAAAAGACATTTAACTTTTGAGTATTGATTCGTAGACGAATCCGATCCCCTTTTTGAAGATCTTCTTCAAAAGTTGATTCTTCGCTGACCTGTATTTTTGAAGAAAATGCAGTCTCTACAAAATATTCAGTGGTGAGTCCAAGATAAACACTATCGGTGATTGTTCCATCGATTGGGCCATTTTCATCACGGATAAATTCTTCAGGACGAATGCTAACACGGATGTTTTGCTCGTCAACTTGGTCAAGAGTTGGCATACGAAGAGAATAGCCGTCTTCGAAGACTATGTAAGCTCCATCAGTTTGTTTTTCTAAACGAGCAGGGATTATATTTGTTCTACCAATAAATGTTGCAACAAATTCATTTGCTGGTTTATGATAGAGTTCCTTTGGTCGTCCGACTTGTTGGATGACTCCGTCTTTCATAACAGCAATCTGGTCTGAAATAGCCATCGCTTCTTCTTGGTCGTGGGTCACATATACAGTTGTAATTCCCACTTCGTGTTGAATTTCTCGAATAACTTGGCGCATATCTAAGCGAAGTTTCGCATCCAGGTTACTAAGTGGCTCGTCCATGAGGAGAACACTTGGATTAACAGCTAAGGCACGTGCCAAGGCGACACGTTGTTGTTGTCCACCACTGAGTTTATCGGGCTTTCGATCTGCGTATTGATCAATTTGCATTAGTTCCAGATATTTATTAGTTTGTCGAACTAATTCATCTTTTGGAACCTTTTTTTGTTTAAGACCAAAAGCAACATTATCTCGAACAGTCAAATGTGGGAAAATAGCGTAGTTTTGGAAAACCATACCGATGTTGCGTTTGCTGGGTTCTACGTTATTGATTTTAGTATCATCGAAGTAAAATTCTCCGCCTTCAATACTGTTGAAGCCTGCAATCATTCGAAGAAGAGTCGTTTTTCCACAACCTGAAGGTCCAAGAATGGTGAAAAGACTTCCTTTTGGGATCGTAACATTTAAATTCTCAATGACAGGAATGTCATGGTAGATTTTTTTTGCGTTAATAATTTTGATCTCACTCATAGTGAACCTCTTTTACTGTTTCGATTGAATATTAGTGAAAATATCATTGTACTTTTTAAGAATAGCTGATTTATTTTGGATGACGTAATCAGAATCTTCAGTGGCGATATTGATTTCGGTCATTGATTTCATATTTTTATTGGTTTTAGCATTTTTTCGAATGGGTCTAATGGTTGTTTCAGTTCCTAGTTTATCCTGAATGTCTTGAGAAAGAAGGAAATCGATAAATTTTTTAGAGTTTTTCCATGTGTTTGGCATTTTTTTGATAATAGCTGCGTTACCAGGCAAAAAGACGGTTCCTTCTTTTGGATAAATGACTTTTACATCAACGCCATCGTTTAAGAGTTTCAAGGCAGGATCTTCATAGGTGAGTCCGACAGCCATTTCTCCGTCAGCGACTGATTTGTAGACATTTGAAGAACTAGAAGCAATTTTCCCATCTACTAAGCTAAATAGATTTTTCACATAGGTCCAAGCTTGCTCATTTTCATATCCCCCCTGATCAACGAGCATGTTTGTTAATTGAGCAAAGGCGCTAGAAGAATTACTTGGATCAGCAGTTGCGATTTTTCCTTTTAATTTAGGATTGAGTAGATCATTGTAGCCTTCAATTTTAATATCTTTTGTAAGAGCTGAATTGGCAATGATGACACTGACATCAAGTGTATAAGGCGTGTAGAATCCAGTTTTATTTTGATATTCAGGGATTATCTGGTCGTTCTCTTGAGAAATATAAGGTTCAAAAAGATTTTCGTTAGAAGAGAAGAGGGCGTAGGAGCCTCCGAAAATGACATCGGCTACAGGGGATTCTTTTTCAGCCTCAGCTTTTTTGAACAATTCACCAGTGCTGGCTTGTACTAAGTCAACCTTAATACCATATTTTTCTTCGAAGGCTGGGATTGTTTCTTCGATAAGGTCTTCAGGGTTAGGCGAGTAGATAACCAAAGTGTTATCTGAATCTTTTTCAGAGCTAGTTTCCGCTTCTGTTGTTGAAGAACATCCTGATAAAGTAAGAAATATCCATCCACAAGAGAGAAAGAATAGTAGTTTTTTCATAAGAGTCTCCTTTTTTACGAACGTTTTTACTCTACGACTTGCTTAATGTTTATAATTTGCAGAGTTCTATAGGATATAATAAAAACCTTAAAGAAATCTAAAACGAGAAATATGAGTTAAAGAAGTTAGGGGAAGTAGCTACAAGAGACAAATAATCAATAGAAGTTAGCTCCGATTAGGAGCTAATTTTTTTCCTGTTAAATAAGTTGGATTTGCGATTCAGTCTTTCTTTCCATCCAAGCCCAAAAGAACATTTCTCGACTTTCAAATTCCCCCAAAAATGGTATAATAGTAACATCACTAAAATTGGAGAGATAGCATGAGTTTTTACAATCATAAAGAAATCGAGCCTAAGTGGCAAAAATACTGGGCTGACCATCACACTTTTAAGACAGGAACAGACGCTTCAAAACCTAAGTTTTATGCGCTTGATATGTTCCCTTACCCATCTGGAGCGGGTCTTCACGTAGGACACCCAGAAGGCTACACAGCGACTGATATCCTCAGCCGTTTTCAAACGCGCCCAAGGCTACAACGTCCTTCACCCAATGGGATGGGATGCCTTTTGGTTTGCCTGCAGAGCAATACGCTATGGATACAGGAAATGACCCAGCGGAATTCACAGCAGAAAACATTGCCAACTTCAAACGCCAAATCAATGCGCTTGGATTCTCTTACGACTGGGACCGTGAAGTCAATACTACAGATCCGAACTACTACAAATGGACGCAATGGATCTTCACCAAGCTTTACGAAAAAGGCTTGGCCTATGAAGCGGAAGTGCCAGTAAACTGGGTTGAAGAATTGGGAACAGCTATCGCCAACGAAGAAGTACTTCCAGATGGAACATCTGAGCGTGGTGGTTATCCAGTTGTCCGTAAACCAATGCGCCAATGGATGCTTAAAATCACTGCCTATGCAGAACGCTTGCTCAACGATTTGGATGACCTTGACTGGCCAGAGTCTATCAAGGATATGCAACGCAACTGGATTGGGAAATCAACAGGTGCTAACGTAACTTTCAAAGTGAAAGGGACTGACAAGGAATTCACCGTCTTTACGACACGTCCAGATACCCTTTTCGGTGCGACTTTCACTGTTTTGGCTCCTGAGCATGACTTGGTAGACGCTATCACAAGTCCTGAACAAGCTGAGGCTGTAGCTGACTACAAACACCAAGCTAGCCTCAAATCAGACTTGGCTCGTACAGACCTTGCCAAGGAAAAAACAGGGGTTTGGACTGGTGCCTATGCCATCAACCCTGTCAATGGTAAAGAAATTCCAATCTGGATTGCGGACTATGTTCTTGCTAGCTACGGAACAGGTGCTGTTATGGCTGTACCTGCTCATGACCAACGTGACTGGGAATTTGCTAAACAATTTGACCTTCCAATCGTAGAAGTGCTTGAAGGAGGCAACGTTGAAGAGGCTGCCTACACAGAAGATGGCCTTCATGTTAACTCTGACTTTCTAGATGGACTGAACAAAGAAGAAGCTATTTGCTAAAGATTGTGGCTTGGTTGGAAGAAAAAGGCTGTGGTCAAGAGAAGGTTACCTACCGCCTCCGCGACTGGCTCTTTAGCCGTCAACGTTACTGGGGTGAACCAATCCCAATCATTCATTGGGAAGATGGAACTTCAACAGCCGTTCCAGAAAGTGAATTGCCACTTGTCTTGCCAGTAACCAAGGACATCCGCCCTTCAGGTACTGGTGAAAGCCCACTGGCCAACTTGGCAGACTGGCTTGAAGTGACTCGTGAAGATGGTGTCAAGGGTCGTCGTGAAACAAACACCATGCCACAATGGGCAGGTTCAAGCTGGTACTACCTCCGCTATATCGATCCACACAACACTGAGAAATTAGCCGATGAGGATCTTCTCAAACAATGGTTGCCAGTAGATATCTACGTGGGTGGTGCAGAGCATGCTGTACTTCACTTGCTCTACGCTCGTTTCTGGCACAAATTCCTCTATGACCTCGGTGTTGTTCCGACTAAGGAACCATTCCAAAAACTCTTTAACCAAGGAATGATCTTGGGAACAAGCTACCGTGACCACCGTGGCGCACTTGTGGCGACTGACAAGGTTGAAAAACGTGACGGTTCCTTCTTCCATGTGGAAACAGGGGAAGAATTGGAGCAAGCACCAGCCAAGATGTCTAAATCCCTCAAGAACGTTGTCAACCCAGACGATGTGGTGGAACAATACGGTGCTGATACCCTTCGTGTCTATGAAATGTTCATGGGACCACTCGATGCTTCCATCGCTTGGTCTGAAGAAGGCTTGGAAGGAAGCCGTAGTTCCTTGACCGTGTTTACCGTTTGATCACAACCAAAGAAATTGTTGCGGAAAACAATGGCGCTCTTGACAAGGTTTACAACGAAACCGTTAAATCTGTTACAGAGCAAATCGAGTCTATGAAATTCAACACAGCCATTGCCCAACTCATGGTCTTTGTCAACGCTGCTAATAAGGAAGACAAACTCTATGTGGACTACGCCAAAGGCTTTATCCAATTGATAGCCCCATTTGCACCTCACTTGGCAGAAGAACTCTGGCAAACAGTCGTAGCAACAGGTGAGTCTATCTCTTACGTTGCTTGGCCAACATGGGACGAAAGCAAATTGGTTGAAGACGAAGTCGAAATCGTCGTTCAAATCAAAGGAAAAGTCCGTGCTAAACTTATGGTCGCTAAAGACCTTTCACGCGAAGAATTGCAAGAAGTGGCTCTGGCTAACGACAAAGTTAAAGCAGAGATCGATGGCAAAGAAATTGTGAAAGTGATTAGTGTCCCTAATAAACTCGTTAATATCGTCGTTAAATAACGAGTTTATTAGCCCTATCTGCCACCTTCAATAGTCCACTGGACTATTGAAGCCAACTAAATTGGTTAATATTGTTGTGAAATAAAAATGAATCCTTCAGAGTTCAGCTCTGGAGGACTTTTTGTATTGCTATATGCTATAATAGTCCCAACTAAGATAAAAACACAGTTCTGGTTGGTAGTCCAGACGTAGGCAAGCCTATCAGTAACCTTCCTCCTTGGTTGTCCATTCTTAGGGATAGATTTAAGGAGGTGCTGTCGTGGAAACAATTTCAATTGGATTGACAGTTTATTTTGAAGATGGATTTTGGCATGGTTTGTTCGAACAAGTGTATCGAGAAACTTATCAAGTTTGTCGTGTGACATTTGGTCAGGAGCCAAAAAGATGATGAAATTCTAGAGATGTTTACAGACTCAGTTTACTCATTTATCTTTTAGTCCAGAAGCTACAGTTAAGCAACATGTAAAAATCAAGAATCCTAAACGATTACAGCGAGCTGTGAAGAAACAAGTAAAGAAGAAAATTTCTTCCAAGTCGAAAGAACTATTGCAATTGCAGTATGAGGAAAGGAAAAAGATTTCAAAACATCAATCTAGTGTTCAAAAGCAATTGCTCAAACAAGAGAAATTCGAACGCAAACAGCAAAAACGTAGAGAGAAGCACAAGGGACATTAACTCACTCGTTTCCATATTTGCTCAATCCTCCATAAACTGGAGGATTTTTTGTAGATTACCTGTGAGATGTGATATACTATTCACATCTTTAAACTTATAAGAGTAAGACAAGGAGAAAGCTATGCCAGTAAATGAATATGGTCAGATGATTGGTGAACCTGTAGACGATACACCTGGAGTTTTGCCTTCACTTGTACGGATAGAAGGACAGTATACGATTATCGAAGCTCTGTCAGTAGAAAAGCATGCGGAGGATTTGCTAGCTGTTTATGGTCCAGAATCACCTCGAGAGATGTGGACCTATCTCTTTCAACCACCAGTAGAAAATCTTGAAGAATTAATTGTTGCTTTAAAGCAGATGATTGAGCGCAAGGATCGCTTCTATTATGCGATTATCGATAAAGTGACTGGAAAGGCGCTGGGGACTTTTTCTCTCATGCGTATTGACCAAGCCAATCGCGTGATTGAAGTTGGAGCCGTGACCTTTTCTCCAGCTCTCAAACAGACCAGGATGGGAACTGAAGCCCACTATTTGCTAGCGCGTTATGTCTTTGAAGAGCTCAACTATCGTCGTTATGAGTGGAAATGTGATGCGCTAAATCTACCTTCTAGAAAAGCAGCAGAACGGTTGGGTTTTATCTACGAAGGCACTTTCCGTCAAGCTGTTATTTATAAAGGGCGTACCAGAGACACGGACTGGATGTCTATGATTGATAAGGACTGGCCAAAGGTCAAAGCTCGTTTTGAATCGTGGTTGAGTCCGGATAATTTTGATGAAAATGGGCAACAGTTGAAATCTCTACGAGAATGTTAGGAATGTTTGTTATGATTAAGATTACAAAAGAAACATCTGTTTCACTTGATGACGTTTTGCATCTCTACCAGGCAGTTGGTTGGACAAATTATACCAATCAGCCCCAAATGTTGTCCCAGGCTCTGACTCATTCGCTAGCGACTTATCTTGCCCGTGATGGTGAGGAAGTCGTTGGTCTAGTTCGCTTGATTGGAGACGGTTTTTCTTCGGTTTTTGTCCAGGATTTGATTGTTTTGCCTAGCTATCAACGCCAAGGGATTGGTAGCACCTTGATGAAGCAAGCTCTAGCTGATTATAAGGATGCCTACCAAGTACAACTAGCGACAGATGAGTCAGAAAAGACTCTTGGATTTTATCGTTCCTTAGGTTTTGAAACCTTGTCTAGCTTCCAGTGTACGGGCATGATTTGGGTGAATCGAAAAAATTTACAATAATTTTTTTCTCTTAAGCTAACTTTAAGTCTTCTTCTGTATCATGTAACCATTAAATAAAGACCTCCTAACTTTATTTAATGGAAATCCTAAAACTTTTTTTCATCATAATCTCCTAATAAAGTCACCCAATTTGGTGGCTTTTTTTCTTGTTTACTTTTAGCAATTTTTTTAATTAGTATTTATTATTTTTTTGAACAAAATTAAAAAAACTAGAAAATCTTAAGTTAATTTTAAGTCTGCCTGTGTATCATGTAATCATTAAATAAAGACCTCCCTAATACTCTTCGAAAATCTCCCCATACTTCGTTAGAGTCGACTTACCTAACTTTAGTTATGCTTGCGTCGCTCTGCCTAGTCTGATTTCGATTTTCATTGAGTAACCTTTATTTAATAGAAATCCTAAACTTTTTTCATCATAATCTCCTAATAGAGCCACCCAATTTGGTGGCTTTTTTGTTTGATAAAGAAAAATCTCCCTAGTAAATCACTAAGGAGACATGTAGTTAGGATTCTTTTTTGAGTTGTTGATTTCGATACTGTCTGGGAGTTAACTGGAAGTGTTGTTTGAATTGTCGATTAAAATTTGAGAGGTTAGTAAAGCCAACCTGGCTTGCTATTTCTTGAACACTTTGATTGGTCTGTACGAGTTTTTCGCAAGCTTTTTCCAGGCGCAATCGTATGAGATACTCCATGCAGCTTGTCCCAGTGTGTTGTTTGAATATATTCATAAAGTGATTTTTGCTGTATCCAAATGTAGCAGCAAGCTGGTCAATTTGAATGGGCTCTGCATAGTGTTGCTCAAGATAGCTAATCATTTCTTTTAATTTCTGATATTTTTGATAGGTATCATCTGTATAGTGTCGATTGACATACCTGTACTTAAAGAGAAGATAGAAATTCATAGAGTTTTAGACTTTTAATAGGAGATCGTAATAAATACTCTGTTCTTCAAGGATAGAAAAAAAGAGATAAAAAGACAATCGCGAATCGGTTCATAAGCATGATCATCTGGCGAAATCCGAGGAGTGAGATAAAAAAATGCCCAGAGTATAGAGGTTGAATATAGCGTTGGCTAAAAGCTGTCTATTTGACTTCTACCTAGGAAAATCTAAATGAATACGAAAAACTGTAGAAATTTGTTCTTGATTTTTCAATAGGGTAGATAGCGTGAGGAGAAGTTGGCTGAATCAGAAAAATATCACCTTCATGACTTTCAAAGCGCTCAGAGTTGATATAGAAGGTAGCAGTTCCTTTTTTGACATAGACAATCTCGAGTTCAGAATGCCAATGATAGATGGTATTAGAAGATTGCTTAGATAAGATTTGTTTTTCAAAATCATAGGGAAAATCAGATGGGTTATCTCGTAAAAGTCTTGACTGCTGAGCCATGATAAAACCTCCCAATAAGCTATTTCTAGTTTTATTATACCAAAAAAAGGGCGGGACAAAAGATCCCGACCCTGCCTTGAACTAGCAATGAGTATTTGATAAGAACTTCTTTCTCTAACCTTTCTTCTTCATGTAAAGGAGGTTGAGAAGAAGCCCAACAACTGCGATAGCGATAGCGACGTAGAATGCGGCACTGTAATTTCCATTGTTAGCTGCTGCCATTTGAACCGCAACTTTAGGTGCAAAAATGCAGCTAAAGAATAACCTGTGAAGACGATACCGTAGTTGACACCTTGATTAGCAGGTCCGTAGTTCTCCATGACAATAGATGGGAAGACACCCATAACACCACCGAAGCAGATACCAAGGCCGATGATTCCTAGAGTAAAGCCAAATTGACCAGGGACGATAGTTAAGGAGAAGAGCGCCAATACGATAACAGAATAGATAATCAATAAGGTCTGTGAACGACCAATTTTATCAGAAAGTGATCCCCAGATAAAGCGTCCGCTAGAGTTTGCGATTGAATAAAGAGAGACATAGAGAGCTGCTGTACCAGCAGATAGTCCAAACATTGATTGACCAATTGGGGATGCTTGAGAGGCGATCATCAAGCCAGAAAAAGCACCAACAAAGAACATGCTGATAATAATGTAAAATAGCGGACTTTGCAGCATTTCTTTCCAGTTTTTATTGGCAGGTCCTTGTTTAGTTTGTACGGGAGCTTTCCAACCTGCTGGTTGGTAGCCACTTGGTGCCGCCTTGATGAAGAAAATCACACAGATAATAACAACAATATAGACTAGTCCAATTGTTCGAAAAGCAAAGAAAGCATCTTGTTTTTGAATAAGACTACTTGCAACTGGTGACGCGATAACTGCAGCAAATCCCATACCTCCTGTTAGAATCCCAGAAGCTAAACCACGTTTATCAGGGAAGAGACGAAGAGAGTTTGAGAGGGCTCCTGAATAAGCAAATCCTTGACCAAGACCTGCCATCAAACCATAGGTCAAATAGAGCATGGCTGGTGAGCTTGCATAACCAGTTAGGAAAAAACCACTAGCAAATAGAAGAGCACCAAGGGCGATTGTCCATTTTACATATCCCTTATCTACCAGATACCCTCCAAGAATCATAGGAATAGGTCCGATAGCTGAGTTGATGGCAAATGCAAGCATGATTTCGGACATAGACCAACCTGTTGAAGAACTTAGAGGTCCAGCGAAAACGGAAAAAGAATAGACAGCACCTGTACAGAGAAGAATAGCAGTTGATGCAGCTAAAACTTGCCAACGATTGAATGTCTCTTTCATAAAAAGACCCTCCTTTAACTTAATACATATTTTCACAAAGACTATAACATAGTTAAAAATGAGGGTCAATACTTTCTCGGAAAATATTGTTAATTTTTTCACTAAGTTATACTAAGATAAGATAAACTGATAGAATAACACAATGTTTTAGTGTCATGAATGTCGAAGATAATTTAAAGTTGTATAATAAAAGTGAATAAAACAAAAAGGGGGTAGCAAGATGAAATTAGTTGCTATCGTTGGAACAAATTCTGACCGCTCAACCAATCGGAAGCTCTTGAAATTTATGCAAAAGCATTTTTCAGATAAAGCCGATATTGAGGTATTGGAGATCAAACAATTGCCAGCATTTAACGAACCTGAGGACAAGCTAGCACCAGCCGAAGTTCAAGCTTTTTCAGAAAAAATCCTTGATGCAGATGGTGTGATTATCTCAACACCTGAGTATGATCACACTATACCGGCACCCTTAGCTTCAGCCTTGGAATGGATTGCCTATACCAGTCGTGCTTTGATTAACAAACCAACGATGATTGTCGGAGCTTCTCTTGGATTGCTTGGAACATCTAGAGCCCAAGCACACTTGCGTCAGATTCTTGATGCGCCTGAACTGAAAGCAAGAGTGATGCCAGGGACAGAATTTTTCCTAGGACATTCTGAACAAGTATTGGACGACGACTATAATTTGAACAATCCTGAAAAAGTCGCAGAGTTGGAAGAACATTTTGCAGAATTCCAAAATTTTGTTGAACTAACAAAGGCTTTGGTCAAACCAGAAGATACAAATCGTAAGAAATCTTTCATCTGGGAAGAATGGTTGAAAGCATAAGTATTTCAAGAAAGGAGAACAATCCATGAAATTAGTAGCTATTGTTGGTACAAATGCCAAACAATCCTATAACCGTAGTTTGTTGCAATTTATGAAAGACATTTTGCATCAAAAGCCGATGTTGAGATTTTAGAAATTACCGATGTACCGATGTTCAATGAAACCGATGATCAAACAGATACACCTGTTATTCAGAAGTTTAACGAGGCGATTTCAGAAGCTGATGGTGTCATCATCTCGACACCCGAGCACAATCATACAATTCCATCAAGTTTGAATAGCTTGCTCGAGTGGTTGTCTTTTAACATTCATCCACTAGATGGGAAGCCAACCATGATTGTCGGAGCTTCCTATGATGTTCAAGGCTCTTCACGTGCCCAACTTCACCTTCGTCAGATCCTTGATGCACCTGGAGTAAATGCAACAGTTATGCCAGGAAGTGAATTTTTACTTGGTCGAGCTCATCGAGCATTTGATGCAAATGGAGATCTGATAGATGAGCGAACGGTTGATTTCTTAGATAGCTGTTTCTATCGTTTCCTTCGCTTTGTATCTGTTGCAAACCAACTAAATCTTCCTGAAGAAATTCGATTTGAACCAGGAACTTATCATGTTACAACTGAAGGTCACAATGGTAAATTACCGATGGACGTCACCGTTTCTGAAGACCGTATTGAAAAAATTGAAATTGATTCTTCTGGAGAATCTTCAGGAATTGCAGATGTCGTATTTACCCGTATTCCAGCAGAAATCATTGAGGGGCAAACCTTAAATGTTGATGCGGTATCAGGAGCTTCTGTGACTTCAAATGGTGTCTTGGACGGAGTTGCGCGTGCAGTTAAACAAGCTGGTGCAAATCCGGATGTTTTACGCAAACGTTCAAAAGCACCATCTGCCCTAGATAAAGAAGATAAAACCTATCAGGCAGATGTTGTCATTGTCGGAGGTGGAGGAGCTGGATTAGCTGCAGCTGCCGCAGTCTTACAAGCTGGTAAGAAGCCGATTGTTGTTGAGAAATTCCCAGCAATTGGAGGAAATACCGTTCGTGCAGGTGGTCCAATGAATGCACCAGATCCAGCATGGCAAGGAATTTTGCAGCTCATCCAGGTGAGGCACATACGCTTCAAGAATTGATTGCGACAGATGAATCAACAATTGACCCAGAATATTTAGAGGACTTTAGAGCCTTGAAAGCTGAGGTTGAGCAGTATTTGCAGGATCCTAGCTATTTGTTTGATTCTACCTTACTTTACCGTATCCAAACTTATATCGGTGGAAAACGAAAAGATTTACAAGGGCATGAAATTCATGGCCAATATGATTTGGTTTCTGTATTGACTGAACGTGCCCTAGAGTCTGTTCGTTGGTTGGAAGACATCGGTGTTGAATTTGTTCGTAGTGAAGTAACAATGCCAGTTGGAGCCCTTTGGCGTCGTGGCCATAAGCCGGTTCAACCAATGGGGTATGCCTTTATCTCGGTTCTACAAAAATATGTTCTAGAAAATGGAGGCAAGATCTTGACTGACTCTCCAGTTAAAGAATTGCTTGTAAAAGACGGGGCTGTCAAGGGTGTCAGAGCAGAAGGTCGAAACGGTCAAACCATCATTGTCAATGCAGATGCTGTTGTTCTAGCTTCTGGAGGATTTGGTGCCAATACCAAGATGCTACAAAAATACAATACCTACTGGACCGAAATTGCGGATGATATTGCCACATCTAATACACCAGCTGTAACAGGAGATGGAATCCTCTTAGGTCAAAGTGTGGGTGCAGATCTAGTGGGTATGGGCTTTAGTCAAATGATGCCAGTATCCGATCCAGTGACAGGGGCTCTCTTCTCAGGACTTCAAGTCCCTCCAGCTAACTTCATCATGGTAAATACTGAAGGTAAGCGATTTGTAGATGAGTACGGCAGTCGAGATAAGCTATCTCAAGCAGCGATTGATAATGGAGGCTTGTTCTACTTGATCGCAGATGATCGCATCAAGGCAACAGCCTACAATACTAGCCAAGAAAAAATCGATGCCCAAGTCAAAGCAGGCACTCTCTACCGTGCAGATACGATAGAAGAGTTGGCGGTTCAGATTGGTATGGATCCACAGGTGTTAGCAGATACAATCAAGAAGTACAATTCTTATGTTGATGCAGGATTTGATCCTGAATTTAATAAGGGTAGTTTCGATCTCAAGTGTGAGGTTGCACCATTCTACGCAACACCAAGAAAACCTGCTGTTCACCATACAATGGGTGGACTCAAGATTGATACTTCAACACATGTTTTGAATGAACAAGGTCAGATTATCCCTGGTTTATATGCTGCTGGTGAAGTCGCAGGTGGACTCCATGCAGGTAACCGTCTAGGAGGAAATTCACTTACGGATATCTTTACTTTTGGACGTATTGCAGGTCAAACAGCTGTTAAAGAAAATTGTTAGTGATTGATTTAAAAATTAAGGAAATTTTAAGTCTCCTTGTGTATCATATAATCATTAAATAAAGACCTCCTAACTTTATTTAATGAAATCCTAAACTTTTCTTTTTCATAATAATCTCCCTAAAGAGGCCACCCAATCAGGTGGCTTTTTTGTTTGTGGGCTGGATTTTTGCTATAATAGGAACATGAGTAGAATTTTAGATAATGAAATCATGGGTGGTGAGGAGTTGGTAGAACGTACCCTTCGTCCCCAATATTTACGTGAATATATCGGTCAAGACAAGGTTAAAGACCAGCTTCAAATCTTTATTGAAGCAGCAAAAATGCGTGACGAGGCGCTAGACCATGTTCTTTTGTTTGGCCCTCCAGGTCTCGGGAAAACAACCATGGCTTTTGTTATTGCCAATGAACTGGGAGTCAATCTCAAACAAACGTCTGGTCCCGTTATCGAAAAAGCCGGTGATCTGGTAGCGATTTTGAATGACTTAGAGCCAGGAGATGTGCTCTTTATCGATGAGATTCATCGCTTGCCCATGTCGGTGGAAGAGGTGCTTTACAGTGCTATGGAAGACTTCTACATCGACATCATGATTGGTGCGGGGGAAGGTAGTCGCAGTGTCCATCTAGAATTACCACCTTTTACCTTAATTGGTGCGACGACACGAGCAGGAATGCTGTCAAATCCACTTCGTGCGCGTTTTGGGATTACTGGTCACATGGAGTATTATGCCCATGATGACTTGACAGAGATTGTCGAGCGGACGGCAGATATTTTTGAGATGGAAATTACTCATGAGGCTGCAGCTGAGTTGGCCCTCCGTAGCCGTGGAACTCCTCGTATAGCCAATCGTCTCCTTAAGCGCGTGCGTGACTTTGCGCAGATTATGGGCGATGGCTTGATTGATGATGTGATTACGGATAAGGCTTTGACCATGCTGGATGTAGACCATGAAGGTTTGGACTATGTGGACCAGAAAATTCTCCGTACCATGATTGAGATGTACGGTGGTGGTCCTGTCGGTCTAGGTACCCTTTCGGTTAATATCGCTGAAGAGCGTGAGACGGTAGAGGATATGTATGAACCTTACCTGATCCAGAAAGGCTTTATCATGCGAACTCGTTCAGGACGGGTCGCGACAGCTAAGGCTTATGAACATTTGGGGTATGAATACCATGAAAAATAAGGTTGAAATCTTAGATTCTTTTAGAGAAAATCCTGATATGATGGCTATTCTGACCATTATCCGTGACTTGGAGTTGAATGATTCCTGGTTGGCAGCTGGTTCGGTCCGAAATTTTATCTGGAATCTTTTGTCCGATAAACCAGCCTTTGACCGCGAAACGGATGTGGACGTGATTTTCTTTGACCCAGATGTGAGTTACGAAGAAACGCTAGCTCTAGAAAACAAGTTGAGAGAGGACTTTCCTCAGTATCAATGGGAATTGAAAAATCAGGTCTACATGCACCAACATAGTCCCCATACGGAACCGTATAGAAATTCCTGCGATGCTATGAGTAAATATCCTGAACGTTGTACGGCGATAGGTCTTCGCTTGCATGCTGACGCAACTTTAGAACTCTTTGCGCCTTATGGTTTGGAGGATATTTTGAACTTTCAGGTTCGTCCAACTCCTCATTTCTTAGAAAATGAAGACCGAATGAAGCTCTATCAAAAGCGTTTATCCAAGAAGAATTGGCGAGAAAAATGGAAAAATCTCACATTAAAAAATACTTAAGGAAACTTTAAGATAGGAGTTGTAGACTTATCTCATAAGTTAAGAAGAACTTAACTTTAACTCCTAAAACTTTTTCATAATAATCTCCCTATAAAAAATCAAGTCGCCCAATAGACAGCTTGACACTCAGCACTCTAAAATAATCTGAGTTCATGCATCTTATAAGCGAGTTAAAAGACGGTTCAAATGAGCCGTCTTTTTCATATATTCAACTATCGTTCACTAAAGGAGATTTGAAAATTATACATTGTACAATTAGGATTCTTACAAACTTTTATTACTTTACCACGCGCTCTATCTTCTGCATAAAACCATAAAACTTCTTGGCATTTTGTGCATTTTTCAGTCATATTTATACTCCTATAGTTTATTACCGCAATGGCTACACCGTTCTGGTCGGTCGCTTGTTTTTCGTCCACAAATAGGACATTCAATAGTTGCTGAAATGAGTTTTCGGATTAGTTTAATCATATTTATCACCAACCGAATTTCTTTTGACAAGTTCCATATTCGCACCTATGGTAGGAAAGATTGTGGTAAATAGCTTCTTTGCACCAATCACATTTATTTCCAGCCCCAAGCTTTCTTTCGCAAGCACAAACCCAAGCATTAACATTTCCCATGATAAAACCTCTTTCTACACTATTTAACCCCTAAATCTTGAGCTAATTCTTCCAAAGTATAGCCAGTTTGTCGTTGTAAGGCAAAAATAGCGTTTTGGATTCCATTACGCCCAGCTGATGGTTCTGGTCTCCATTGCAACATATCTTGCAAACAGCTGATAATGTTTTCAAGATCCCGTATAACTGTTTCGGTTAACTCTCTTTCTTGAGTTAAGCTAATGTATTGTTCACGGTCTGCCGAAGCCATTTGCCCACCGAGTTCGTTAATATCAGCAAGATGCTCTAAACGTAATTGTTTAGCTGTTTCAAGAATTCTCATAGCCAATTCTTGCTTCTTACTATACTTATCAATGGAAGATTTTCTAATAAACCATAAAATTACTCCAATAGCTACAATTACAACCAGTAACATACTTTCTCCTTATAAAAATCTATATATTTTTGTAGCAATCATGAAAATTCGTATCTATTTAAATACGAAATACCCCTTTCTTATTTAAACTCAAAAAAATCCCTGCTACAATAGGGGTTGAGTTTGTTTTAGTGAACGGTCGTCAACTAAAACAATGAAAAAATAAAAATGCCAATCCAACAAGGTAACTAAAACCTTATTAAATCAGCATTTGAAATATTTTTATTGATAACTTTGATTGTTTTAACAAACGACCGTTTGCTAAAACTGTTGATAGGTTTAATTTACTATTTTTTTCTAAGGATTTGTCAATCAATTATAGGTTACTTCTTCTATTTATTTTAATGCCATTACGCTTTAGCACATTATAAATGGTTGCGGTGGAAATATTCAGCTGTTTCGCAATCTTGCGCACAGATAATTCTTTTCGTAGGTATTGCTCGATTATTTGTTTTTCGGTAGCTTTAGGCAACCCTTTATTACCAAGCTTCACACCTTTTTCTTTGGCTTTACGGAGTCCGTCTTTAGTACGTTCAGAAATCGCTTGAAGCTCCCATTCTGCCACATAACCCAACATTAAACAAAAGAACTTTCCAGTTAAAGAATCTGTTTCAATATTTTCATGAATAGATTGAAGATGAATACCATGTTTGGTTAAATCTTCAATAATAGCAGAGAGGTGAAGCATTTTTCTCGTAAGTCTATCCAATTTATATACGACAAAATTTGTTTTAACACCTTGTTTAGCATAATTTTTGGCTAATCTTAATGCCTTATCAAGCTTCGGTCTATCTTGATTTCTGCCTGAATCTTTCTCGATATAGAGCTTATCGCAAAAGCTGAGTGCCTCTTTTTGAACAGACAGCCCCAATTCTTGCCGATTATCTGTTGAACTGACACGAGCATAGCCAATAGTAATTGAATCTTTATTTTGATATTGTTCAATATTTTTCTTCACATTTTCCTCCTTACTTTACTATTGTAGCAGGGTGGTTCTATTTTAGAAGAAAAATCAGAATAACTGTAAAGCAAAAACACTTGACACAAAAATAATATGGGAGTATAATTAGTTGAGTCGTAGTTTGTAAGCGATTACTTCCTGCGAAGCAAAATAAAAAACAGTCCCATAAATTTGTTGTGGTTTGGAACTGTTTTATTCTGTTTTAGCGTTTCTTTCTAGGAGTCTTTCGCCTCCGTTTACGAGAAACGTTTGTCTTCCGCTTCTTATTTTTTGATGAAGCGGATTTTTCATTTTGAGCATTCCTAAAATCACCTTGCCTTCGTTTAATTGATTGTGATGTCTTATTAGTATCTTGTTTTTTAAGAAGTTTATCATCTTCGTGTTGAATATGTCTAGGCTCATCATGAATTATTTTTGTCTTTTGTTTCTCGATTGTAGTTGATAGAAATTCCTTTCCAAATATGCGGATACACCGTTGTTTTTTGTTATGAATATTTTTGACTTTAGGAGAGTCTTTTTTAGTTGACGAATTATTAGTGGGGGCTCTTTCTTTTCTAGCTTTGATAGCTTGATTATACAATGAAAGAAGTCCATCCAGGGCCGCTTTCAGAAAAATCGCTATAGTTCCTGAATATTCGTTAGTGTTTTTAAAAACACTAATAACTTGCTTTGAAAATCTTAAAAACGTATCCATTGGCCTATCCTCCTTTTCATATAAAGCCAGAGTGAAACAATTGAATTATTTGCTGCATCGAAAGCATGAGCCTCCTTTCATTTATTTTCAAAACCCTGCCTATACAAGTATTAGTTCAGTCAAGTTAATATGATATTTTCATTTGGTTTGAAGGAGTTGTCTTTGTAGACAGGAAGAGAACCTATTTTTTTAATAATTACATAATACCATAAATCTAGTAAGTTTGCAAGCGCTTACAAAAATATTTAAATATTTTTTTATTATTCAGATTTTTTTCTTAGATTTATTACAATAAATAATGTTTCATATCGTTTATTCACTCAACAATCTTCAATGGGCAACTTAATACTATTCTTGTCAGTAAAGTTCCGCTTTTCAAGATATTCTGCTATATTATATTTTCTATTTGTGATACCTTGACGATCCTTCTTTAGACATCATACAATAATAAGCATTAGTTAGAGTATTTATTTCAAATCCTCTACATCATAAATTTTGACAATAACATCAGAATCAGGCTCCCGTTTGAAATGTTCTGCTAAGTCAGCAAAGAAGCTATTATCTGTTTCAATCTCCAAAATCTCAATCAGAGCTTTAGCGGTATCTGTTAAGTGAAAGGCGCTATATTCGAATGTTATTCTTTCATCGGATTCAGTGGTGAAAGTTAGAACTAGGTTATCATTTTGGAAGCCAGATAGTTCTCCTTTTTCCACAATTATCTCATGTCTACCACCACCAGAAATTAAACCGTATTCTTTCAATCTTGAAATGTCATTTCCTTTGATACCATATTTGGTGAATAAATCTAGAAAATCGGCATGAGAAATCAGGTAATAGTCCAAAACATATTCACCCGAAAGATCATCAAAGGATTCATCATAAAAAGTAAATGGTGCTATTTTTCTGAACAGTTGAAGTTCTTCTTCTGAAAAACGGTTTAAGTCTTGAGTAATGCGCTTCGAATAACTGTTAGCTCGTGATACAAGCTCTTCTAATGGTTTTGAGACAACTTCTGTTTCTTGGCTAAAGTCTGGCTCAATATACTGTTGCTGTTTGTTATGCTGGCAAGCTAACGCATAAAATAAACATTCAGCCAGAAAAAGATAAGGTCGGTCTTGGTGATTGAGCTTGTAAGACTGCTGCAAGCCAAATAAAACAGACTTTGGCAGATTTTGCGATTCTTCTATTAGTTTAAAAAAATCTTCTAACGTGTCAATCAATAAAAACTTATTTTCTTTGTAGTTGGTGTCGCTTAATCGCTTCTCAGCTTGAAAGATGTAGCTGGAAAAGCCTTTTTCTGTTATCTCATCTTGGACGATCCCGTAAAGGGTTCGTCCTTTATTTTGTCCTGTATATAATTTATTGAAACTTGTGTCCGCTAGATAAGCCAAAGAGTCTTCGTGTAAGACGAGTGATAAGCCCACGCTAACTTTCTTTCTGTCAGACCAAGTCGTTTTATTGGCGTGTTTTAAAATAATAGAAAACAAACTAGGAATATCAAACATCAAGCACCTCCGAAACTGGCAAGATTTTAGCACAATTATTGGCAACAAATCACGCTTGGACTTTTCTATAATAAAACCATAAGTTAGCTAACTTAAAACAATTATACCAAAATCAAAGGAGAAATCTTATGAATCATATTCAAAAATCGACCCCAAAAGTGGAACTTTCTCAACTTGTTAGCCCCTATCAGTTAGAAGTAGCTAAAACACTAAGTGAAGCGATGGCAGATAATCAAGTCTTGGAGCTTCTCGCTAGCGATATTTTATATAAAGTGGGCAATCTGGCGCTTACTCAGTCTGAAATACTCAAAAATACACCAGAAGCTAAAGCATATACAGATTATATTCTAAAAGCGTTCACTTATTACGCTACTGAAAAGATGAAATGAGGTAGCTTTATGATGGATTACTTTATAGCTTTTATAATTATCGTTGCTGCTGTATTTCTTTGGGATTGGTTCGAAAAACCAAAACAAGCAGATAAAAAGCACTATAGCGAAGAAGAAATTGCCCTGGCAGAATTTCTGGAAAAACGGCAAGAAATCAATGAACTTTTCTTGGCCGCTAAAGCAGAAATGCGAAAAATTTCAAGAAAATAAAAGGATTGTTTAGACTAGACAAATGGTCAAAATATGTTGAAATATACTGCTGTTTCATTGCTTAAAATTCATTCCAATCGCTCTAAAAACTAAAGGTAATGAAATTTAACTTTTTACCAATTTTCTTGTATAAATGAAGGCAGAAAGGAAACCAGCTATGAGAAAACTAATGGCATATATTCTTGGATTTGTTGCTTGTGCTTGGCTTATTAACTGGGCGGTTAAACTAATTCTGGAAGTTTGGTGGTTCTTGGTTTTGACGACTGCGGTTATTTTCATTGGCTGGCTTGCCTTTCGGATTATTAAATCTAAAGAATGGAGGTAGAGATGAAAAGAAAATTCGAAGCGCTATCTTGGAGCGAGTTTCACTGGCAACGGCCGTTTTCTGAAGAAGACGTCAAAAGTTTGCTTGGACAGTTGGTTGGTCTAACTCGACGTAAAAGTATTGTTTTTGAAGTTCGCATGACTAAAAACCGTGTGCAGTATCTTCTGGGGACGGAAGAACAAGATAAACGTCATATTCACCAGCTGATTCAATCGCACCGAGCTATTCAGTTTTCAAGAGTCTCAAAACGTGAAAAACTTTCGGTTGCGCGGTTAGTAAATATCAAAGAGTCTCACTATGCTTTAAAAACGGATTCTGTAGAAAACATGATACGTTCAAGCCTTACAATTTCAAAAATACTTCAGCCAGATGAAACAGTAGTTGTTCAGTTGGTCATTGGCGCAGGTTCACCACCTCGCCCACAACCAAAAGATTTGCCGAATTTATCCGCTAAATGGTATCAAGTAATTACAAATAATGTTCCAAAGCTTTCCGAAAATTCCAAAAAGCTGATGAAACAAAAATTAAACCAATCTACTTTTAAATGTGAAATTCGTCTTGGTGTCCAATCTCGCAGTATTTTGCGAACAAAGGATTTTTTTGACAGCCTACTTAGTAGTTTTCGTATGATGGAATCAAATGCAACCATTGAATTAAAACCATTAGCTATCCAAAAACTTAATCAAGCACAAGCCTCTTGGTCTTTCCCATATAGTTTATCCGTCTCAGACTTAGCTTGTTTCATGCTTTTACCTATTGGGGAAGAAAATATTTCAGGTGTGCCAAATGTTCACCCTAAATTAGTAGTGCCACCTTTAGGCTACAATATTAATCGGAAGATTCAGAGAAGCCTGGCGCAAACGGTTGAAAGTCAACCAAGACCAATTCAAATTTCAGCTCAAGCTGGCAAAAAGCACACCGTTTTTCTCGGTTCAACTGGTTGCGGTAAAACCACCGCTATGAGTCACTTGATTTTATCAGATATAAATTCTAAAAATCATAGCGTCGTTGTGGTGGATGCCAAAGGTCAACTTACTCATGAACTTTTAGAGCGCACACCAACTGAACACGATGAAGATATTGTGGTGATTTCACCCACTTCAAAGCGAATTGTCGGTATAAATCCTTTTGAACTAACTAAATATGGTATTGAGCCAGAAGTTATTGCAGATTATCTTTTAGAGCTATTTAAAGGACTTTATCCTGAACATTTTGGAATTTACTCACTAGATATTCTATCACACAGTTTTTTAACTTTGGCGCGCATTCCAAACACTTCTTTAGTGATGCTACCGAGCCTACTCACTAACAAGCAGTTTCGCAATAAACTGCTGAAAGAACTCAAAGACCCTATTGGCTTGGAAAGTTTTTGGAACTGGTTTGAACTGCTCAGTGAAGCCCAACGTCACCAGATGTTAAACCCCATTTTGAATAAATTCCGACAGTTTTTGCTTCGCCCGCAACTTCGGGCAATGTTGGGACAAACTAATCCAAATTTCAGTCTTGCGGAAATCTTCAAAAGCCGAAAAATCGTGCTAATTCCACTAAATAAAGCGATAATTGGTTCAGAGTCTGCGAAACTAATTGGTAGCCTAATCACTTCCATGCTCTGGATGTTAATTTTACGCCAGTCGTCAGTTGAGCCAAGCAAACGCCAGTCAGTCTTTATCTATATTGATGAGACACCAAGTTTCTTAGGAATCCCCAATTCTAACTTAGATGAAGCACTTTCGCAATCTCGTCAGTTTAATGTTGGCTGGAATATCGGCTTCCAGCACCTCGCACAGATGTCGCCCCAGTTAAAAGCTGGAATTGAATCTAATGTTGCGAATAAAATTGTTTTTGGCTTAAATCTTGATGAAGCTCGTGAAATGGCAAAATATACTCTGGAGATTGATAAAGAAGATTTTTACAGCTTACCACCATTTTGGGCATATATCAGAACAGAAATCTCACCAAATACCTATCGCTGGCTTATCTGTAAGACCTACCCACCTAAACCAAAAATTAGAGATAGTCACACGCCATTTTTAAATAGTTTGAGCCGATACGGACAAGATATTTCAGAAATTGAAAGTCAATTCGAAAACTACATTTTTGAAAAATCTGCTTCAAAAAATGAAAATTCTAACCAGAAATTAACAGATTTAGGGAGGAAAAAGCGTTCCAATCGCTCTTCGAATCGTGTTGATGAAGAAAATTCTTGCGCCCCTGATAAATAAAGGTTTTCAGGATTTTTACTCACACGACTTACCCCGTAACTATGCACATTTTACGGGAGCACACCTTTAAATTTTAATGGAGAACAAAACAGATGAAATTGAATTACAAAATAGATAATGACACGCAAATTCTTTACTTTTTAAGTCAAGCTAGATATGCCACCACCAACCAACTAGCCAGACTCTTTTTGTGGATAGCGCTCGATTTGAAACCGCCATTCGCCGTGCTAATTCTGCACTTCAAAGTCTGAAGAAAGCTGGATTGGTTTCACACTTGAAACGGCGAGTTGGTGGCGCACGCCGTGGCTCTGCTTCTTATGTTTGGCAAATTACTTTTCAGGGACTAAAATTTCTTAAAAACCAAGATGAAACAGTTGTTTTGCGTTATAAAAATCAGTATGAGCCAACCCAGCACCACGTTGAACATACTTTGGCGATTACGGAAATCTTTGTTGAGACGCTGGAGGCCGTTCGAGATTCAGAAAAGCTATTGCTTGAAATCTTTTCCTTTGAGCCGAACTCTTGGCGCAGCTACCAAAAACTCTCTGGTATTGGAATGACTTTGAAACCAGACGCTTATTTAGAGCTGGTTAATCACGACTACGAAGACCATTATTTTCTGGAAATAGACCGAAGCACGGAAAGTCTTGCGCGCGTTGTGAATACTTGTAAGAAATATATCGAATATTATCGCTCAGGTATTGAACAACGACAAAAGGAAGTTTTCCCCTATGTTTTGTGGGTTGTGCCAGATGATAAGCGAAAGCTGGCGATTTCGAAAGCGATTCAAAAAGAACTATATAACTTTTGGGAACTGTTCACTGTAATAACACTTGAAGAATACCCAGATTATATCAAGGGAGGAATAGCTAATGAATCAAAAGAATAAAGACCGAGACTCAAACCACCCCTCACGCACCGCCGATGAAATTTGTCGAATTGGTCGAACGACTTACTTAATCCGTCACCGTTTTACTGGAAATTGCAATCTTGAAAATATCCTAGAAAGGTTGATTTTAAGCGATAAATCACTACTTTAACAGTAGTAAAAATGGTATAATAGAAGTATAAGGTGTGTGAACTCCAAAAGGAGAAAAACACATGAACAGAACTTTGACAATTTCAGATTATAGACAAGTAGATACTTCCAAACTTTCAGATATTACGGTGGTATATTGTCGCCTAAGTCAAGACGACGGGCTGGACGGAGATAGTAACTCAATTATCAATCAGAAGAAAATTCTGATTGATGTAGTTACAAGAGAAAATCTCCCTAATCCTATCTTGTTTGTCGATGATGGTTTCAGTGGCACAAATTTTGACCGTCCAGCTATTTCAGAAGCTCTTAGATTGGTAGAAAATCGGCAAGTTTCAAACTTCGTCGTTAAGGATTTAAGCCGTTTGGGACGCTCTTATATCAAGGTTGGTCAACTAACGGAAATCACTTTTCCTAGTTTTGACGTCCGCTTCATCGCCTTAAATGATGGTGTAGATTCGAATAAGCCTAATGAAACTAATTCTATTTCTTGCCCATTAAAAGCCTCATGGACGAAATGTATGCGGCAGATACTAGCAAGAAGATTCGGGCGGTGGTTCAAGCTAAAGCGAGAGCTGGCGATCGGGTAACCACTAACCCACCTTATGGCTACCTCAAAGACCCAAGCAATCCTAAAAACTGGATTATTGACCCAGTTGCCAGCAAAGTTGTAAAACGGATTTTTCAAGAAGCGAAAAGCGGAAAAAGCCTTTCGGAGATTGCGAAAGGGTTAGAAAATGACAAAATTTTTAAACCAGACCGCCATCGAATAGAAATTGGTTTGAAGTCGATTTCTTCCAGCCCAAATGTGGAAACTTTGCCTTATTTTTGGACGCGAGAAACCCTAAGCGCTATCTTAGGACGTGAAGAGTATCTAGGGCACACTGTCAATCTTCGAACTCGTACGAAATCATACAAAGATAAGCGTAAGGTGGATAATTCAAAGGAGGATTGGTTAGTTTTCAAAAATACTCATGAAGCTATAATTGACCAAGAAACTTTCGATATTGTTCAGAAGATGAGGAGCCACAAGCGGTCTAATCAACGGTATAAAAATCGGTCTGGTCACGAAAACTTGTTTGCTGGATTAGTTTTTTGTGGAACTTGTGGGCGAAAACATTATTTTTGCCCACAAGAGAAAAATGGACTTAACCACGACCATTACAAGTGTTCTGGCTATCGCAAGCCGATTGATGGTTGCGAAAATCCCCACTACATTCAAAAATCTGCCCTGATTGAGATTGTAAGTGGCAAGCTCCGCCAAACCATTCAGGAAGTCCACTTCGACCAAGAAACCTTTTTGAAGAAGATAGAACAGCAAAGCCAAGCGCAATTCTGCAAGGATAGCAAACGCCAGCAACTGCAACTTCAAAAGGACGAATACCGCTCTAAAGAGATTGACAGCATCATTCAGAAGCTTTATGAAGATAATCTACTTGGTAAAATTTCAGATGAACGCTTTGTGAAACTAAGTCAGAGCTATGAAGAAGAACAGAAACAACTTCAAACTTCCATTTCTGACTTAACCGAAAAACTCGCCAAACAACAAGAAGATAGCTTGAATATCTCCAAGTTTATGGCGAGAATTTTGAAATATACAGAGCTACCAGAACTAACCGTTGAGATAGTGAATGAGCTGATTGACAAGATTGTGATTCATAAACCAACTGGTACGAAACGCAATCGTATTATTCAGATTGATATTTACTACAATTTCATCGGAAAACTAAACAATGAAAAAAGCGAGCCAAACGACCTGGCTCGCTAATATTAACCCATTTAACTAAACTGCTATGTGTCAGGTCAGCTATCAGGCGGCTTTTTTTGCTGGATTGATAATTCTCTATATCTCTGTGTGCCATTCTCAACTGTACGATTTGTGTTTTTAAAAAGGAAGATAAATGATTATTGTACAAAAAACAAATTTTAAATGCACATGAACTCTACAAAATGTATGATGATTTGTATTAATATAGATATGTACTCAAATATTTGGACAGTAAGGAATAGAATGTGATATAATAAAGTGTTTTAGGGAATAATCTATATCAAAATAATTTAAACTTTAATACTAATTTATATGTTGGGGATGATCTGATTTTCCAATATAAGGCTAGTTTATCTTGAAAAACATTTTGATATTTTTATTTTTTATAAAAAAGATCTCAAGGAGAAAAGGCACTGCCCCCATAAAATGAGACACAAGAAAAACACTCCTGTTGAAATCTGGTAAACTAGAAACAGGAGTGTTTTGTTATGGCCAAAAAGCATATTCACTAGAAACTAAGCTAGCCTGTATCGAAATGAAAAAGACAGGTCAATCAAATAAGGTTATCATGGATACCCTCGGTATTAAAAATGTTAGTCAGGTCAAGACCTGATGGCAATGGTATTATAATGATGAATTGTTCCGTTCCCACCAACCTGTGGGGAAACAATATACTTATGGTAAAGGGATGAAGCAGTTATCTGAAGTGGAACAGTTACGTTTGCAGGTAGAATTACTAAAAAAGTATCAGAGCTTGATAAGAAAATCGACAAAGTAAGTCTTATCAAGCTAGTGGAAGAGTATCAGAAAACCTACCCTGTATCTCTTATTTTAGAGTGCTTCGGCGTCAAACGTTCCACCTTTTACCGTTGGAAAGCAGAAAGCAAGGTGGTTAAGAAGAGAGACGAAATAGCGGATGAAATCGAACAACTCTGTAGGGAGAATCACTTTATTTACGGCTATCGAACCATCACTCGCTTGCTCAAGAAAGTTTATAACCTCGTCGTTAATCACAAGAATGTCTATCGTATTATGAAGGAAAAGGGCTGCCTTTACCGTGTCCGTCCCAAGAAGGGACCTAAATTAGGGAAGACTTACCATGTAACAGACAATGAGCTGGATCGTGATTTTCAGGCAGAAAAGCCTATGGAGAAGCTTGTCACAGACATCACCTACCTCTACTTTGGCAACTGTAGGCTCTATCTATCCTCTATCATGGATCTCTATAATCATGAAATTGTAGCTTATACCATATCCGAGTGCCAAGATACGGACTTTGTGCTCGACACACTTCATCAACTTGAGCTACCTCAAGGAGCACTTTTACACAGCGACCAGGGATCTGTCTACACCTCAAAAGCCTACTATCAGTCTTGTACAGCAAAAGGCATCACCCGCTCCATATCCCGAAAAGGAACACCAGCAGATAATGCCTGTATCGAATGGTTCCACTCTGTTCTCAAGTCTGAAACCTTCTATCTCCATAAGTGGAGAAACTTAACCAAAGATAGTATAACAGATATTGTCAAAAATTACATCATATTTTATAATGAAACTAGAATTCAACAGAAATTAAATGACCAATCTCCTGTAGATTACAGAAAACTGACCGCATAAGAGGGGGTTTCTCTTGTCCCATTATTGAGGTGCAGTGCCTCTCTATGGTTCTACTTTTATATCACGTCCTTATATGGACCTCAAAGATAAGTCTGCTTCGGTTGCTCACTTTGAAAAATTAAAGAAACTTTGGGATAAACGAGATATCTTGATCGTCGAAGGTGAAAACTCACGTTCAGGAGTTGGTAATGACCTTTTTGATGATACTCAGTCGGTTGAGCGTATTATCTGCCATTCTAGAAATGCCTACAGTGAAGTTCAGTCAATTCAAGAAGCGATAGAGAAACAGATGGTAAAGTAGTATTCTTGATGCTTGGTCCTACAGCCAAGGTTTTAGCTTATCATTTAAGCAAAAAAGGTATACAAGCGATTGATTTAGGTCATATTGATTCCGAATATGAGTGGTTTAAGATGGGAGCAACTTCAAAAGTAAAATTCTCACACAAGCATACCGCAGAGCATAATTTTGATCAAGAAATTCAGCTAGTTGAGGATGAAATTTATAATAAGTAAGTTGTCGTAAGGATTTAAATAGGATTATGAAGATAAATATTACAAATATTTACGGTATGTCTGGTCAGAGTACAGCTTTGATCGCCCAGAATGAAACCGTTAAAATTGCAAGAAAGTTAGACTTTCACGAGCTTGGCTTTTACTTTTACGATATTTATAGTGATAGTCAAGGTGAGTTGAATAGTCGTTTAGATGGTGTCATGGCTCGAGTGGGTTACGGTGATATTGTCGTTTATCAATCTCCATCATGGAATGGTAGGGAGTACGATCAAAATTTTCATTAGGAAAATGTAAGATTTTAAATACGAAAATTATTACCTTTCATTCATGATGTTCCACCCCTTATGTTCCCATCAAATTATTACTTGATGCCTGAGTACATTGAAATGTACAACCAATCGGATCTAGTAGTTGTTCCATCAGAACAAATGAAGGAACGGCTCATTCAGGAAGGATTGACAGTTCAAAAAATTATTATCCAAGGTATGTGGGACCATGTTCATGACTATCCTTTGAGACAACCTGCTTTTCAGAAAAAACTATCTTTTGCGGGTAGTGTGGAGCGTTTTGAGCACTTATCCAACTGGGCTTACTCAACCCCTCTCGATATTTTCTCAGAATCTAATCAAGAGAATCGTAACCCAACAGTTTCCTTTAAAGGTTGGAAAACCGATCCAGAGTTGCTTCTTGCTTTGTCAGAGGGAGGATTTGGTTTAGTATGGGGAACCAGTGAAAATCCAGCGGATGAGGCAGACTACTATCGCTTGAATATCTCTCATAAAGTTAGCACCTATCTTGCTGCTGGAATTCCAGTAGTAGTGCCATCCTATCTCTCAAATGCCAGTTTCATAAGGGAAAAAGGCTTAGGTTATGTAGTGGATAGTTTGGAAGAGGCCAATCGTCTAGTAGAAGAAACGACAGCAGAAGCTTATCAATACATGGTTGAAATGTATATAAAGTTAGTTATGCCTTGAAACAAGGCTACTTTACAAAAAAACTATTGATTGATGCAGTGATGCAAGTTTTGGATATCTAGAGCATGATCGTTATGGAATACCATTATTGGCAAAAGATTTATTTATAGATTTAGCCATTTTTATTAGAACATTTCATTGGTTAAATAAAGTAGGAGAAAAATTTGAAGAAAAAATTGACATCGGTCGTCGTTAAAAGAGTCATGTGGACGATTTCTTTCTTATTCATCTACGTTCTAGGTAGTAGATTGACACTTCCCTTTGTAAACGTAAATGATACAAATTTTTTGGGCGGAACTACAGCATTCTTGGCCTTTTCAACTGCTATCACAGGTGGAAATCTTCGGAGTCTTTCCTTATTTTCTGTTGGACTGTCTCCATGGATGTCGGCTATGATTTTATGGCAAATGTTTAGTATGTCTAAAAAACTTGGATTGGGGAGTTTGCCAATTGAAGTTCAAGATCGAAGAAAAATGATCTTAACTTTTGTAATAGCTTTGATCCAATCGTTAGCCATTACCCTAAATCTCCCAATTCAGTCAGGGGTGAATTATGGGTTAGTATTGACTTTGAACGTTTTACTCTTGATTGCGGGAACTTTTTTCTTAGTCTGGTTATCGGATCTGAATTCTTTGTTTGGTGTAGGAGGCTCTCTAGTTATCTTGATGTCTAGTATGGTAGCTAGTATGCCACAAAATATACTCAATAGCATTAAAGAATTACAGGTTGGACCTTTATTTGTTGGACTATTGCTTATAATTTCTCTTGCTTTTTTATATATTTCTGTCATCATGCAAAGGGCACGCTACCGTATTTTAGTGAATAAGATTACGATTCACAATCGTTTTAAACGCTATTCTTATTTGGATATTCAGTTAAATCCTGCAGGAGGGATGCCTTTTATGTACGCCATGTCCTTGGTATCTATCCCGCAGTATTTTCTAATGTTACTCCAAGTTATTTTTCCAAATGCTTCTTGGATACAGGATTGGATAGGCCAATTTGCAATTGGACGACCAGTCTGGCTGTATACATATATTGTAGTACTGTTTATATTGGGACTTGCTTTCTCTTTTATTAATATGAATGGAGAAGAAATTGCTGAGAAGATGAAAAAATCTGGGGAGTATATCTATAATATATATCCAGGAGAAGAAACAAGCCGGTATATCAATTGGTTGATCTTGCGTTTTGCAGTCCTTGGTTCTACCTATACTGTTCTGATGGCAGGATTACCAATGTTGATTGTATTATATGATCCGCGCTATATGCAACTAACGATGCTTCCAGGTTTATTCTTTATTTTTAATGGAATGGTGTTTAATATCAAGGAAGAAATTGATGCCTTGACATTAAATGAGAACTATAGACCACTCTTAGAAATCGATTCATAATTGTGAGGAGAATATATGTATTATTTCATCCCTTTTTTAGAAAATAACAATCAATCTTGGCAGGCAAGTATTGTACCTTGGTATAGGACTCCTTATCGCTTAGAATTTGATGATGTGTTGCACCAAATTCGAATTTTTAAACGCCAAGAACTAGAATCTAAGATACTATGGTTGACTTATCATCCTCATCTACGCTACTTACTACATAGACAAGATTTATTGGAGTCGGAAGTTTTCTCTGTTTTCGATGCTATTCAAAACATTGAACATGAGGAGATGCATCCCTTACAGTTAAAAGATTTAACATGGGATGAAGACTGTGACTTTATCTACACCCCTTTCTTAATTGTAGTCAAGCAAAAGGGAGCACTCTATGCTGAAATTGAATATGGTTCAGAAGGATTTATCAGCTACATCACGTATTTTAAAGATAACCAAGTTGATTTTATTTGCTATTTTGATGATCGTGGTTTTTTGTCTAGTCTTGTAGAGTATAGGGATCAAAGACCAGCTACTCGTTATTATTACAACGCCATAGGTCAGTGGCAATTAAGGGAAAATTTGCAAGGAGAAGATCCAATTGTAAAGGTAAATCCAGCAGTAGGCTACCGTTTTGGAAAAAGTTAACTTTATGAAAGTATAGATGAAGTTATCTGGGAATTCTAACAAAATTTTTAAATCAAGACTATGAGGTTGGAGATTCATTTGTTTTGGCAGCTAATACCAAGTTTCAAAATCAATTGTTAGAAAGATTGCCAGAAGAGGCTCCTAAAATTATAAGTTTCTTTATTGAAAGAAATCAAGCAGATAATTTACAAGATCATCGTCAGGTAGTGGAGAAGTCCAGATTTTTGATTAGTGATCGGAAAGATTTTCTAGAGCGATTACAAGAGACTTATCCCCAATTTACTTCAAAAATGCATCATTTACCTTCTTTTGATACGCGTTTGAAATTAGGAGTTAGTCAACGATTAAAGGAATCAAAAATTTATGTCCAATTAGATGTACAGATGCAACAAGATCCAAAAGTTTTGTATGAAATCTTACATTTTGTCTCGAAAAATCCTTTGACGGAGGTTGTTTTTTCAGTATTTAATGCAGAAGGTTATCAGATTGAAGCTTTGCAAAATCAACTTGATACGCTGATTATGGAGCGTCTTAACCCGAGGGATCTATTAAGGATTCTGTGCTATCTGATGCAGAAAATACATTAGAGGAAAATACTAGAGATGATTATCGCTTTAAGATTATCAATCTAAATGATGAGATGGGTTTGATTCGAGAGTTAGAGTACACTCGTTTAATTGTTGATTTAAATCCAGTCGCTAATATTTACACGCAGATTGCAGGGATTAGCGCAGGAATTCCTCAAATCAATTTTTCCGAGTCAGAATATGTTACCCATTTACAAAATGGTTATATCTTATCGGATTTATCAGAGTTTAGTAAAGCGGGACACTACTTTTTAGATACCTTGGAACATTGGAATCAAGCCTTAATTTACTCAATTGATAAGATTCGACAAAATACAGGTGATCAATTTGTAGACAAGTGGGAAAAATGGTTAGAGGAGGCAAATAGTGAGTCATAAATTACAGATTTTGCAGATAGGAACTAAAAATTGGAGCCATGACTATGAACTTCCTGAGAATATGGATTGGTATTTCTTTTGGCCAGGATCAACGACTGCCATAAGGAAGGTCATGAAAATGGAAGGATTAAAGACATTTTCAGCTGTTTTAGTTGAAAATCCTGAGCATCTATCTGATTTGCTTCTTTTGATGAGAATGGTGACTCCTTATACTATTTTCTATCCCGATACAGCTGAACCTCAATCAGAAGATGTTCAAGATTTTTTGAAAAAAACTTGTGCTCAATCAACAGATTTTTCAAATCCAGCAGAACTTTTACGACTTTTATCTAAGGCCTTGTTTAGAGGTCAGTATGGGGATAAGTTAGTTGCGATTGATATGATTGTCAATCCTGCTTTTACGGGGCAGGTTCGTTATAATGGTTATGAAAATTTAGAACTATTAGGGAAGTACGGTGACGACTTCCGCCCCTTAATCAGCTGGAAGTATAATATCCGAGCTAGTGATTTCAATCCAGTTGAGCTCTGGCTAGAATATGAGAAGGATTTAACTTGTGACATTCGACTCATTGTTAGAAATATTCAAGATGCCTCTACTGCTAATTTTGTCAAAGAACGAGTTTTCACAGTTGAAGATATGCAGTCTGCCCTAGTGCTGGACGATGATTTTTCTTCATTTATCAGCGTTTCTTTAGAAGCTAGAGGTGCAGGACGTCTGAAAATAGGAGCTCTTCACCAGCGTTTAACGCGCTACCAATTTGGTAAGTATGTTCTTGGTGGTGGCATTATTCATAATGACAAGCGTGAGGAAATCAATTACTTCTTCTATCCAGGAGACTTTAAGCCACCTTTAAATATCTACTTTTCTGGTTATCGACGAGCAGAAGGGTTTGAAGGTTTCGGTATTATGAAATATTTGGGAGCCCCTTTTATCTTATTTTCTGATCCTCGGATAGATGGTGGAGCCTTCTATTTAGGCGATGAATATCTTGAAAATGGGATTCGAAATGTTATTCAAGAGTATTTAGATTTGTTAGGATTTTCAAATAAAGAATTAATCCTTTCAGGGATGTCTATGGGGACCTATGGTTCTATGTATTATAGCTCTTTTTTTGAACCCCGAGCAGTTATAGTTGCTAAACCCTTAACCAATCTTGGCTTGATAGCTGAAAGAGGTAGACTCGAAGCACCTGGACTTTTCCCGACTGCTTTTGATATCTTACGTCATCATTCTAAGGGGGATGCTAGCATAGATGCCATGAGAGCACTGGATGACCGCTTTTGGACTGCCTTTAAAAAAGCAGATTTTAGCCAAACAATTTTTGGACTCTCATATATGAAAGAGGAAGATTATGATCCACGCGCTTTTGAGGGATTAGTAGAGGCCCTTTATCATTCGGGGGCTCACATCATGGTAAAAGGTACTTCGGGTCGCCATAACGATGATAGTGCTACAAGTACAACATGGTTTATGAATTTTTATAAGATAGTATTAGAGCAAAATTTTGGGAGAAAGTTTTAATGATTATCAAACGGAATAAAGAAATTTATTGGGGAGAATTTAGAGGGGCCAGCTTTGGAGTTTTAGCAGAGAATAGCTTTTTATATGGGTCAGTCGTTATCTACCATTCACGTGATCATGTTTATTTTGAAAATAGTATGGTGAATTCTGGTACTATGATTCATGAGTGGACCTCAAGTTTTAATTTTCAGGGAAATCGCTTAACCCCAACCTTACCTCTTTTAAAAAGGGGCCATCGTTACCGTTTGGTTAGTCAGATGACTGTTCAACCTCAAAATGGTTTATATTTTAGACTCATTTTTATGGATCGTTATAATAAGCAGGTCGATCAAGTGATTGAAAAAGATTTTGATTTCACCTTTACCTATCCAGAAGAGGCCTATCATTACAAAGTACAGCTGTTGAGCGCAGGTCTTCAATCAGTTGATTTTCATTCATTTTCAATAGAAGAGGATTATTCTAAACAAGATGTGGAATAACAACAGACAATTGAGCAAGGTGAAAAAAATCTTGCATCAAATCAATCTAAAAAAAGAAGAGATGGCCTCGCTAACAGATGGTGAATTAGCAGGTAAAACACAAGAATTTAAAAAGAGATTAACTGCTGGAGAAAGCTTAGATGATATTCTAGTAGAGGCTTTTGCAGTTGTCAGAGAGGCTGATAAACGAATCTTGGGGATGTTCCCCTATGATGTACAAGTCATGGGTGGGATTGTCATCCACCAAGGGAATGTTGCTGAGATGAATACAGGTGAAGGTAAAACTCTGACAGCAACGATGCCGGTTTACCTCAATGCATTATTAGGGCAAGGTGTCATGCTAGTGACTACTAACGACTATCTTGCTAAGCGTGATGCAGGTGAGATGGGCCAAGTCTATGAGTTCTTAGGTTTGACGATTCGCATTCCCTTTTCTGAAGACGATGATGAAGAGTTAACGCCTGAAGATAAGCGGGAAATTTATAGTGCAGATGTGGTTTATACTACCAACAGTGGTCTTGGTTTTGACTATTTGCTTGATAATCTAGCTTCTAGTGAGGATAAAAAATATATGCCAGAATTTAACTTTGTCATCATAGATGAAGTTGATGCAGTCTTGCTAGACAGTGCTCAAATACCACTTGTTATTTCAGGCTCACCCAGAGTACAATCTAATTTCTATGAAATTATTGATACCTTGATGACAACTCTAGTTGAGGGCCAAGACTATATCTTTAAAGAAGAAAAAAAAGAAGTATGGCTCACTACTAAGGGCGCTAAAACTGCAGAGAGTTTTTCTAGGTATTGATAATCTATATTCAGAAGAACATAATGTATTAGCAAGACATTTGACATTTGCTTTACGAGCCCATACCTTATTCAAAAAGGATAAAGATTACATCATTCGTAATGGTGAAAAAGGTGAGGAACTTGTTTTAGTAGATCAAAGCACGGGTCGTTTATTAGAAATGACCAAGCTTCAGGGGGGCTTGCACCAAGCCATTGAAGAAAAGGAACATGTTCCCTTGTCAGAAGAAACTCGGGCAATGGCTTCGATTACCTACCAAAGCTTATTCAAGAAGTTTAAAAAAATTTCTGGGATGACTGGAACGGGAAAGGTTGCAGAGAAAGAGTTTCTAGAAACTTATGGTATGTCAGTCATTCGAATTCCTACTAATCGTAAGAATCAGCGAATTGATTATCCAGACAATCTCTATGTTACCCTACCTGAAAAAGTGTATGCTTCACTTGCTGAGATTAAATATTATCATGAAAAGGGTAATCCTTTATTGATTTTTGTTGGATCTGTAGAAATGTCTGAACTCTACTCCTCCCTATTGTTACGGGAAGGAATTGCTCATAACGTTTTAAATGCCCATAATGCGGCGCGTGAAGCTCAGATGATTGCAGAGTCGGGTCGCATGGGAGCGGTGACAGTTGCGACATCTATGGCTGGTCGTGGAACTGATATTAAGCTTGGTCCAGGAGTTGCTGAACTTGGTGGACTAGTTGTCATTGGTACCGAACGGATGGAGAGTAAACGCATTGACTTTACAGATTAGAGGACGTTCTGGTCGACAGGGAGATCCTGGTTTATCAAAATTTTTTGTATCTCTGGAAGACGATGTTATCAAGAAGTTTGGTCCTCCTTGGGTGCATAAGATGTATAAGGATTATACAGTAAACCAACAGATAAGCCCTGAACCCCTAGAAGGAAGACGCTATCGAAAATTAGTAGAAAAAGCGCAGAAGGCAAGCGATAGCACTGCTAGATCATCAAGGAGTCAAACTTTAGAGTATGCTGAGAGCATGAATATCCAAAGAGAGATGGTCTATAGTCAAAGAAATCGCTTGATTGATGGAACTGAGGATCTTGATGGTTTTGTGGTAGATGTTCTAGATGAGTTCATAAGAAAAAGCTTGTCAGAAGAATCCTTTGAAAGTAGAGAAGAACTGTATCATTTTATCGTTAAAAATATCAGTTTTCTTTATCATGCAGTTCCGCGAGAGTTGGATATGACGGATAAGGATGCTGTTAAACGAGTTCTGGAGATAACAGTTCAAAAGAGTTTACAAGAAAAACGAACGCTTCTGGAAACACTTGATCTCTTTTCTCATTTTCAGCGCTTAGCATTGCTAAAAGCAATAGATGATAACTGGGTAGAGCAGGTAGACTACCTTCAACAATTGAGTCTAGCGATTGGTGGCCAATCAGCTGCTCAAAAGAATCCTATCGTTGAGTATTATCAAGAAGCTTACAATGGCTTTGAAGAGATGAAAAAGCAGGTCAAGAAGGATATGGTTCGAAATCTTCTATTGAGTCGAGTAGACATTTCGCCTGATGGGGAAATTATAACTTATTTTCCATAAAAAGGGGACAGTATGACAATTTACAATATAAATTTAGGAATTGGTTGGGCCAGCAGTGGTGTTGAATATGCCCAAGCTTATCGTGCGGGTATTTTTCGCAGTCTGAATCTACCGTCGAAGTTTATCTTTACAGATATGATTTTAGCTGATAATATCCAGCATTTGACAGTTAATATTGGATTTAATGATGAGGAAGTTATTTGGCTATATAATTATTTTACGGATATCAGAATTGCACCGACCAGTGTGACGGTAGCTGATGTTTTGACTTATTTTGAAGGTGTAGAAGGCCGTCGTGAAAGAAATGGGAAAATTGAACGAATCTTCTTCTCAGATGAAGACAAGTTTATCACTTGTTATTTGGTAGATGAGGAGAAGGATTTTGTCCAACATGTGGAGTATGTGTATGCTGGTAAATTGATCCGCAAAGATTACTTCTCTTACACACGCTATTGCACAGAGTATTTTGCTCCTAAAGATAATGTAGCGACACTCTACCAAAGAACCTTCTACAATGAAGATGGGACTCCGGCTTATGAGATGTTCATGAATCAAGGGACCGAGGAAGTCTACCGTTTCAAGGATCGAATCTTATACGGGAAGCCTGCCCTAATTCGTTACTTCATGGAGACTCTTCAGTTAAGCAAATCAGATCTAGTGATTTTAGATCGTGAGACTGGCATTGGACAGGTTGTTTTTGAGGAAGCGCAAGCGGCACATTTAGCGGTAGTTGTTCATGCAGAGCATTACAGTGAAAATGCGACAAATGAGGATTATATCCTTTGGAATAACTATTATGACTACCAGTTTACCAATGCAGATAAGGTCGATCTTTTTATCGTTTCAACGGATCGTCAAAAGGAAGTCTTAGAGCAACAGTTTGCTCGCTATACCTCGCATGCACCTAAGATCGTAACCATTCCAGTTGGAAGTGTAGATCAATTAACAAAACCACAAGATAGTCGTAAACCATTTTCTCTCATTACAGCTTCTCGTCTGGCTAAGGAAAAACACATTGATTGGCTCGTGAAGGCTGTAATTGAGGCTCATAAGGAGTTGCCAGAATTAACCTTTGATATCTACGGTAGTGGTGGCGAAGAAGGACGTCTTCATGAGATTATCGCTGCAGGTCAGGCAGAAGAGTATATTAAACTCAAGGGCCATGCCGAACTTTCCCAAATCTATTCACAGTATGAAGTTTATCTAACTGCTTCTACAAGTGAAGGATTTGGGTTAACACTCATGGAAGCAATTGGCTCAGGTTTGCCACTGATTGGTTTTGATGTTCCATATGGAAATCAAACCTTCATCGAAGATGGCGAAAATGGTTACTTGATTCCAAGCTCATCTGACCATGTCGAAGATGAAATCAAGAAAGCTTATGCAGAAAAAATCTGCCAACTGTATTTGGAAAATCGTTTGGAAGGCATGAGAGAAAAGTCCTACCAGATAGCTGAGAAGTTCTTGACTAAAGAGATTCTGAATACATGGGAAAAAACAATCAAGGAGGTAGTGGATGATTCAGTTATTTGATGTATATAATCAAGAAAGCCAAGATTTGCACTATAGTATGACTGAAGCAGGACTGTCTGATTTGGCTGTGGTTATTGAACCCGATGGATTTTTACCAGATGGAGTTGTCACACCCTTCACCTATTATTTGGGTTATGACAGGGGTAAACCCTTGTACTTTAATCAAGTTCCTGTCCCAGATTTTTGGGAAATTGCTGGGAATAATCAATTTGGAACCATCAATGATCTCAATCAAGAACGAGCAGTGATTCATTTTGCAGATGGCTTACAGGCTCGTTTGGTAAAAAAAGTCGAATGGAAAACACCAGCGGGTCGGATCTTTCAAGTAGATCACTACAATCGTTTTGGAGCTTGCTTTGCTAAGACCACCTTTGATGCTTCTGGTCAAGCTATCATGACTTCTTATCGGAATGTAGATCAAAAAGAAGTTATTTTGGAAAACCATGTCACAGATGATATTCTTTTGACCTTGGAAGGGCAAGGTTTGCGTCATTTTTCTGGTCGAGTGGCCTTTATTATAGACTTCTTACAAGGTTTGAAAGTGAATCTTGACCACATTCTCTTTAATAGCTTATCTACATCATTTTTGACTTCCTTCCATTTCCCAGACAAATCAGGTCAGGATATCCTAGTTTGGCAAGAACCATTGCAGGACCATATTCCAGGAAATATGCAACTGATCTTGGAGAATGACCAGCTTCGAGCTAAGACCATTATCATTCCAGATTATGCGACTTATGAACGCGCTCTGCAATTGACGGATGCAAAATTCCATCATAAGTTTAGTCGCTTAGGCTATCATTATCACTTTAAGCGCGATAATTTTGTTCGTTCTGATGCCTTGATAGTGACCAATTCGGACCAACTAGAGCAAATCGAAAAACTGGTGGAGAGTTTACCAAGGGTCACTTTCCGAATCGCAGCAGTGACAGAGATGTCATCCAAGTTACTGGATATGCTCCGCTATCCCAATGTCGTACTCTATCAAAATGCGAGTCCCCAAAAGGTTCAGGAGCTTTATCAGTTATCAGATATTTACTTGGATATCAACTATGGGAATGAATTGCTTCAGGCTGTTCGACAGGCTTTTGAACACAACCAACTGGTCCTAGCTTTTGAAGAAACTGCCCATAACCGTCGCTATACAGCTCCAAATCATATTTTTGCTAAGGAAGCAGTTGACGAGATGATTCAAACTATTGAGTTAGCCCTTTCTCATGTCAAAGAGATGGGACGAGCTCTTGGAGATCAAGGGTACCACGCCAATTATGTAGATCCAATTATGTATCAGGAGCGGATGGAAACCATTTTAGGAGAAAGCCATGACTAAAAAAGATCTATTTTATCAAGATGTTGAGGGTCGTATGGAGGAGATGAAACAACAACCCATAAAAAAAGAAAAAGCAACACGTGGGGAAAAGATTAGTAAAACTTTCTCTTTCTTGTTGGGGTTAGTTATCTTGATTGGTTTATTATTTACTTTGATAGGACTTTTGAGGTAGTTAAATGACTGAATTATTGATAATTTTGACCATTATACTAGCTATTTCCTTAATCATCCTTGTGACCATTCAACCAAGACAAACTCAAATCTTTTCTACGGATGCTACTAGTAATATCGGAAAGCCCAGTTATTGGCAAAGCAATACGCTTGTTAAAGTCTTAACCTTGCTTGTTAGCTTATCACTATTTGTGTTGTTACTCCTCTTTATGGTTTTAACTTTTAACTAATCGTTATCTGTATTGCTAGAACGTTTGATTTTAACAGTGAAGATTTAAAAGAAATTTAAGTTTGAGGAGAAAAATTTTTAAGAAAAACTTTTAGGAATCTAGTTTATACTGTAGGCATAAGTTAAGAAGACCTTAACTTTAACTCCTAAAAAAATTTTTTTCATAATAATCTCCCTATAAAAATAAAGTCGCCCAATCAGGCGGCTTATTTTTGTACTAATACTCAATGAAAATCAAAGAGCAAACTAGGAAGCTAGCCGCAGGCTGTACTTGAGTACGGCAAGGGACGCTGACGTGGTTTGAATTTGATTTTCGAAGAGTATAAGATTAAGTTTGTTCATGGTATAATAGTACTATGAGATTAGATAAATATTTGGTTGCCTGTGCTATAGGGAGTCGGACTGAGGTCAAAAACTTTCTCAAGTCAGGGCGCGTGATGGTCAATGGTAAGAAAGAAAAATCTGCCAAGTTGCAAATCAATGAAGACACGGAGGAAATTTGTTTTGACGGGCAAAAACTAGACTACGAGGAGTTTGTTTACTATATGATGAACAAGCCCCAAGGAGTTATTTCAGCAACTGAGGATCCAAAACACAAGACAGTCTTGGATTTGATGGATGACTATGCACGTGTCAAGGAAGTTTTCCCAGTAGGGCGCTTGGATATCGATACGCATGGACTCTTGCTCTTGACCAATGATGGCCAACTGGCTCATGCTCTTCTTTCCCCTAAACGCCATGTGGATAAGACCTATCTAGCGCAAGTCGGTGGAATCATGACCCAAGAGGATGTAGAGACATTTGCACAAGGGATTCCGCTCAAGGACTTTACCTGTCAGCCTGCAATACTGGAGCTTGTGTCTATTGATAGAGAAAAAAACCAAAGTTTGGTTCGAGTGACCATTGCCGAGGGGAAATTCCACCAGGTTAAACGGATGGTAGCCTACTGTGGCAAGGAAGTGGTGGACTTGCAACGTTTGACCATGGGAACTTTGACCTTGGATGAGGGTTTGAAACGTGGAGAATGGCGTCGTTTAACCAAGGAAGAGCTAGAGGCTTTGCTTGAGAGTGTCAGCTAGTGATAGCAGCATCATGAAATATTAGGAAAATGCGAGGAAAATATCCTTGCCTTTTTCAGTTTTTGGTTGCTTCCTTTGTGAAAAGAGTTATAATAGACAGTAAGAAAAAAGGAGGATTTTATGAACGCGATTCAAGAATCATTTACAGATAAATTATTTGCTAATTATGAAGCAAATGTTAAATACCAAGCTATCGAAAATGCTGCTAGCCACAATGGAATCTTTGCAGCCCTTGAGCGTCGCCAAAGTCATGTGGACAATGCACCTGTTTTCTCATTGGATTTGACTAAGGACAAGGTCACTAACCAGAAAGCATCTGGTCGTTGCTGGATGTTTGCGGCACTTAATACTTTCCGCCACAAACTCATCTCTCAATACAAACTTGAAAACTTTGAATTGTCACAAGCTCACACCTTCTTCTGGGACAAGTATGAAAAATCTAACTGGTTCTTGGAGCAAGTCATTGCGACTGCTGACCAAGAATTGACCAGCCGCAAGGTTAGCTTCCTACTTCAAACTCCACAACAAGATGGTGGACAATGGGATATGGTTGTAGCTCTCTTTGAAAAATACGGTGTCGTTCCTAAGTCTGTTTATCCAGAGTCCGTTTCATCTAGCAGCAGCCGTGAGCTAAATGCCATCCTTAATAAATTGCTTCGTCAAGATGCTCAAATCTTACGTGATCTCTTGGCTTCTGGCGCAGACCAAGCGACTGTTCAAGCTAAGAAAGAAGACCTCTTGCAGGAAATCTTTAACTTCCTTGCCATGTCACTAGGACTTCCCACCACGTCAAATTTGACTTTGCTTATCGTGACAAGGATAACAACTACCAAAGTGAAAAAGGCATTACGCCACAAGAGTTTTACAAGAAATATGTCGACCTTCCATTAGAAGACTACGTTTCTGTGATCAATGCTCCAACTGCTGACAAACCTTATGGCAAATCTTACACAGTTGAGATGTTGGGAAATGTGGTTGGTAGCCGTGCAGTTCGTTACATCAACGTATCCAATGGAACGCTTGAAAGAATTGGCGATTGCCCAAATGCAAACAGGAGAAACTGTTTGGTTTGGTTCAGATGTCGGCCAGCTCAGCAACCGTAAAGCAGGAATCCTTGCGACAGATGTTTATGACTTTGAATCAAGCATGGACATTCAACTCACTCAAGACAAAGGCTGGACGTTTGGACTACAGCGAAAGCTTGATGACCCACGCTATGGTCTTGACAGGTGTTGATTTGGATGAAAACGGTAAATCAGTCAAGTGGAAAGTTGAAAACTCTTGGGGAGACAAGGTCGGTACAGATGGATACTTTGTTGCCTCAGACGCTTGGATGGACGAATACACTTACCAAATCGTTGTTCGCAAAGAATTACTGACAGCAGAAGAACAAGCTGCTTATGAAGCAGAACCAATCGTGCTTGCACCATGGGATCCAATGGGTGCCTTGGCTGAATAAATGAGATATAAAAAGAACGGTTCTATAATTTTTAGGGTTGATGGAAATTTTCCACCAACCCTATTTTAGTGTATACAAAAAGGCCAACATCCATTATATTAAAAGCGCTGAAACCTAAAACAAAAGGATGATGACCATATGAACAATATACTAGAAGCTACACTACAAATCAAAAGATAAAAAAACATTATTTGGGATAATAAATGTTCAAGAGAAGATATTTAAAAAAATAGAAAATCTTTTATTTTTATTCAGCTACTTATACGCATAAACCAGAATTTTTGTACCGTTTGTGGGTGTGTTAGCCAAAATAATAATATCGTTAAAAAAACGGCACGAAAACATCTCGTATCACTCTCTGTTCTGTTTCAGGCCTGCAGCCTACTTAAATCTACGCAAGCAGAGATTTCTCTGTAGAGAATGCGGCTCTTCATTTACCGCAGACACTAGTCGAATCGTAGAAAAAAACACTGTCATATCTCTAAACGCTTAAAAACTGAAATTAAATCAAAAAAATAAGTGAAACAGTATCTGAAACCTATATTGCAAAAAGAAACAAATGTTTCAGTTCATACCGTTAGACGTATCATAGATGATACAGCACGTTTACTAAAGATTAAACCATTACACGATTTACCCTGAGCATTTGTGTTTTTGATGAATTTAAATCTGTCAAATCTTCCGATAGTAATATGAGCTTCATTATTTGTGATAGCACTACACACAAGTTGGTCGATGTTGTACGAGATAGAAAATCTTACAGCTTTGAAAACAATATTTTTTTCATCGTTTTGAGCCTAAGACTAGATTAAAGGTGAAAAACTATCTCCATCGACATGTACTTGCCGTACATTCAATTAATAAAAGAAATGTTTCCTAACGCTAAAAATTATCATTGATCCTTTTCATATCGTACAAGCCTTGAAATAGAAATTAAATCGAACTCGGGTACGTGTCATGAATCAGCATCGTTATAAAGACTCTAAATTATATCGAAAGTTAAAAACATTATTGGAAGTTAATTTTTAAAGAACTCTAATGAACTTCAGAACTATAAATATAATCGTTATAAGCTTTTTGAAAGCTTCATAACAAAGTAAAGGAATCGTAGATTATATCTTAGAAAAACAATCCATCTCTTAAAAAAATGATTATGAGGTTGTACATTCACTTCGTGAATGTATACAGAATAGAGATTATATAGAATTCAAGGAAACGATTGAAGCAGCTACGCAATTAGACCTATCTCCTGGTTTTAAAAAGAGTATTAAAGACTCTTATGACTTACTTGCCATATATTCAAAAATACTTGTGAGTATCCAACTAGAACAAATGGCCCTATTGAAGGAATAAACAATAAAATAAAAAGTGCTTAAAAAGAAATGCCTACGGCTTTAGAAACTATTACCATTTTAGAAATAGGATTATTTTAATAACAAAAAAATGTTTGGCCCCAAAACAAAAAGGAATTAAGCAACAATTAGTTGCTTAATCCCTTCCTAAATTTCTTCATCAACACTATTTGACAAAGAGCCCTTTTTTTAGTGCTCAAAATAGCACTCAATTTTAAATGGATTTGGTGTTCAAAAAAATATAATCAAATGCAACAAACTAATTTCATTTTTTTAATAGGCACAATTAATTTTTAGAAGATAGTACGAAAAAAAATATTGACTATTTTTCTTTAGAATGTGTAAAATTTAGATAGATTATTTAAAGTGAGGTTTTTTTATCTTGTCTATATTAAAGAAGAAAGTTTAATATGTTTAGTGTACTATTGAATCTGGTATTAATAGCTATTATAGCTATTGGAGTGCTATTTTTTTCTTACCTAAGGAACATAAATCAGAAGTCAAATCGTCAATTAATATCGAAAGTATTGAAAAAAAGTGAATGAAGTTGTATTTTTTTGAATGCGGGAATTAATGAAATTATTTCTGAAACAAAAAAACAACTCAAGTTTTTTTGGGTTTGATGTGCCGTTCTCTAAAAAAAGCAGCATTAGTAATTTTTAAATTATAAACGCTAAATTTGGAATTAAAAAGTAGTGTAAAGGTTGAACAAATAAGCGAAAAAGAATATAAGGTTATTGTTCCAAAATTGGAAGTAATTGGTGTTGAACTTTCAAAAAGATAATCCTTATGATTTATATGATAGTCATGGAGAGTTATTAAGTGGGACTACAGAAGATGTTGATACTGGGAAATTGGTCACTAAACCAACTTTCTAGTGATAAACAAGTAGAGTATTTAGATAAATTTAAGAGTGAAATTAAAGAATCTGCAATCAATTATTATAAAACAATATTTTTCTTCAATGGATTCTGAAGTAAAAAGTAACTATAGAATTTACAGAATAATTTTTTTGAAATACAAAAACCCTGACCATCTCTGGTCAGGGTTTTGTGTCAGTTCTATAATTTTTTTAGGGTTGATGGAAATTTTTCCACCAACCCTATTTTTAGTGTATACAAAAAGGCCAACATCCATTATATTAAAAGCGCTGAAACCTAAAACAAAAGAATGATGACCATATGAACAATATACTAGAAGCTACACTACAAATCAAAGATGCACACAATGAAGGTGTTACATTCCATTTCTTAGAGAATATTAAAGAAGTATTGCGTGATGAGAGTGGGAAAGTAACTGGTGTAAAGGTTATTACAATGGAACTTGGTGAATCAGATGAAAGTGGAAGAAGATCAACGCATGAAGTGGCAGGTAGTGAACATATTATTCCATGTGACCTTGTCGTTGCAGCAATTGAACAAAAGTATACTTTAGTGTTCTAGATGAAAGGTAAAAATTTGACTTTCGGTCAACATCAGAAAACAATAGAAATAAATAATAACAGGTGATGCATATTTAGGTCCTCAATCTATCGCAACCGCAATTAAAGGCGGGCGAGAAGTTGCGACAGAAGTACATGAATCGTTTAAAGAAAATACATAAATAACTTGTGGTGCCTTTCGTTTTTTTACTGGAAAAATTAAGGAACTATAGTTATAAAAGTTATAAATACTTAAAGACTTCAACATATTAACATGTATATATTTATGAGAAGATTAAATAGAAATATTTGATATTAGCAACAATATCTACATCAGGAAATTAAGGGTAAACCTGTTATCGCAATAGGAGAACGTGGTCTTGCGAACTTGGAACATTGTGAGGCAATCGTTTTACCAGATACAGTACGGTATCTTGGAAAAACTGCATTTGCGATTGATGAAGCTCTAAAGTATGTCTACTTAGGTAAGTCAATAGAAACAGTAGAAGATGATATCTTCAATGGATGTAGTTCTCTTGAAGAAGTAACTTTCCCAGAAGGCACAAAGAGTATTGGAACATTAGTATTCTGGGGTACATCATCAATTAAATCCATTACAATTCCAGCAAGTGTAACAGAAATTACAGAATACTTCTATTTTGTGAAAAACTGTAATCCAGATGTAGAAATTCATACACCTAAGGGATCAAAGGCAGAAGAAGTGGCTAAAGCAATGAAACTTAAAGTAGTAAATGACTAAAGGGGAATAGTATGAACAAAAAATTACTATCAGGCTTAGGGACTGACCCCAAAAAGTGAGAATTTAATAAAAACACCCTAGGGCTACCGTCTTCGGAATTCAACCGGAGACAGGTAGTCCAATTTTTGTTGGATTCTTTTTTCATTAGGTTCTTCATCAACACTATTTGACAAAGAGCCAAAAGAATCAGATGATAAACCTGATTCTTTTTTTGTTTATACATTCTCGTCGAGATTACATGATACCGAAGAAACGAGCTGCGATACCAACTGCAAAGAGGGCAAGGATGATTGTGATTGGAGATACTTTTTTTCTTAAGCAACCACATGCAAAGGAAAAGTAAGGAGAAGTCCCATCAATCCTGGAATCAATGAGTTCAACTGACCTTGAAGGGTTTGTGGTTGAACGCTATCCCAAGCTCATACCACTAAGTGCTTGACCAAGAATACCCTTCAATTCTCCACCTGTAACAGCACCTTCTGGGAAGTTGATGTAGGCACCTTCTGATAATTGTTTACCTGGAAGGTTGATAGTGAAGTTGATGGATACCCAACGTTGTACAAGAACAGCAAGGATGAACATACCAAGGATAGAAGCTCCTTTAGTGATGTCTTTCAAGATACCACCTGACATGTCTTTGGTGATTTCAGATCCAGCCTTGTAACCAAACTCTTGTGTGTACCATAGGAAAGACATACGGATTGCATTCCATCCAAAGAAGAAGAGAAGTGGCCCAACGATGTTACCAGTTGCAGCAAGTGATGCACCAAGGGCACCGAGGATAGGACGTACTGTAAACCAGAAGACTGGGTCACCGATACCAGCAAGAGGTCCCATCATACCGATCTTAACACCTTGGATAGCAGCGTCATCGATTTCAGTACCGTTTGCGCGTTCTTCTTCAAGTGCAAGAGTAACCCCCATGATTGGAGCAGCTACGTATGGGTGAGTATTGAAGAACTCAAGGTGACGCTCAAGAGCAGCAGCTTGGTCTTCTTTTTTAGTGTAAAGTTTCTTGATAGCTGGGATCAAAGAGTAAGCCCAACCCAAGTTTTGCATACGTTCGTAGTTCCAAGAACCTTGAAGGAATTGTGAACGCCACCAAACTTTTTGGCGATCTGATTTTGATAATTGAATTTTTTCAGCCATGATTGTTCCCCTTTCTAGTAGTCTTCTAGGATATCACCGATTGGATCGTTAGAAGTTGCAGCTCCTCCGCCACCGTTTCCACCTTGTTTAGAAAGGTTGAGGTAGATGAAGGCAAGGGCAACACCGATGACACCAAGGGCAATCAAAGTCAATTGAGAGATTGCTGCAAGAGCAAAACCGATAGCGAAGAATGGCCATACTTCACGAGTAGCCATCATGTTGATAACCAAAGCGTAACCAACGGCAACGACCATGGCACCACCAACAGCCATACCACCCGTTCAGCCAGTCTGGCATTAAAGTTCCAAGACGCCTTGAACAGCTGCAGTTGGGCATTGCAACAAGGAAGTGCAGCTGGGATAGCAATACGTAGACCTTGAAGAATAAGGGCAAAGTAGTGAGCACGCTCAACAGCTACAATGTTACCTTCTTTAGCAGCAGCGTCTGCAGTGTGAACCAAACCAACTGAGATTGTACGAACAATCATAGTCAAGAAAAGTCCAGCTACGGCAAGAGGGATTGCAGTTGCAGTTGCGACTGCGATACCTTCAGTAGTAAAGTTACCACCTTTGATCATGATGATTGCAGCAGCAACAGAGGCAAGAGCAGCGTCAGGAGCTACGGCAGCTCCGATGTTAGCCCAACCAAGGGCGATCATTTGAAGTGATCCACCAAGCATAACCCCTGCTTCGAGGTTACCAGTTACAAGACCGATGAGGGTACATGCAACGATTGGTTGATGGAATTGGAATTGGTCGAGGATACCTTCAAGACCTGCGAAGAAGGCAACAACTACAACCAAGATAGCAGAAATGATTGAAATATCTGACATGGTTTTTATTCCTTTTTCTATTTAATGTTAATTATTGAACGTTAGCTTTGCTAATCAAGTCAAACAAATCTTTTTTAGTGTCGTTTGGTACTTTACGTACGTCAAATTCAACACCAAGATCACGCATTTTTTCAAATGTAGCAACATCATCTTTGTCCATTGACAATACGTTGTTGATCATTGTTTTACCAGTTGAGTGAGCCATTGATCCAACGTTAAGAGTCTTAATTGGCACACCACCTTCGATAGCACGAAGGGCATCTTGAGGTGTTTCAAACAATATAAGGGCATGTGTGTTACCAAAACGAGGGTCTTTTGAAACCTCAATCAATTTTTTGATTGGTACAACGTTAGCCTTCACTCCGTTTGGAGCTGCTTGTTTGATCAATTCTTTACGCAAGTCATCGTTTGCAACGTTATCTGAAGCAACGATGATACGGTCTGCTTTTGAATCTGGTGTCCAAGCAGTTGCGACTTGTCCGTGAAGAAGACGTGTATCAAGACGTGCAAGGTTGATTTTCAATTTACCGTCTCCAATAACAGTTCCTTCTGGGATAGCAGCTTGGGCTACAGGAGCAGCTGCAGCAGTTGCAACTTCCTCAGCTGGATTTAGCTCTTCTGGAAGAGCCTTGATGCCATCTTTGGCCTCTTTAATGATGTTCGCAGCGACTTTATCCACTCCAGCATTAGCATCCATGAGGCGCTCTGTGTAGGCTTGGATCAACATCGGCAAGTTAAGTCCTGTGATGATGGCAAATTTACGCTCAGGATTTTCTCCCATTACGCGGCTAGCTTGGTTAAATGGAGAACCACTCCAAAGGTCAGCCAAGACTAGAACCTCATCTTCTGCGTCAAATGCAGCCACAGCATTGTTGAACTTGGCGTATAGATCATCTGGACCTTCGTTTGGCATAAAGGTTACAACTTGAACCTTTTCTTGTTCACCAAAGATCATAGATCCTGACTGATGAATACCCGCGGCAAATTCACCGTGGCTCGCAATAATGATTCCGATACTCATTATTGTCATTCCTCCTTATAAAATGTTTGACTTGTAGTTTAAGAAAACTTTAAGACTCCTTAAGTATAAATCGTTTTTCAGAAAAAAAGCAACTAATTATAATAAAGAGTGAAAAAAATATCAAAGCTCTATCTTTGTAAATATTGATATATCAACTTTTTATAAAATCGTCTATAAAATGGTAAAAAAATTTAATATAAAAAAGCGGAGGGACTAGGAAGTTTTCGTCAGTAGTGCTCTTGGGCGTCTAAAAAATGCCCCAAGTTCAATTAGTTGTCGTGTCAAAATTTTATTGCTAAAAAAACGAGGTGGGATCTTCTGTCCCTACCTCGTTTTGGTATTTATTATTTATCTTAGTGAGTAAAGTCTGGAACCATACGACCTTGGATGGTTCCAGCAGCCATTTCATCAAAGACAGCAATAGCATCTTCGACAGGGCGTTTTTGAACGACTGGTACAACGAGTCCTTCTGCACCAAACTGGAAGGCTTCTTCCAAGTCTTTACGTGTTCCAACGAGAGAACCGATGGCTTGGATACCGTCAAGAACTGTTTTGACGATACTAAGGTCCATCATTTCAGAAGGGGGGCCAATAGCTACTACACGACCACCTGCACCATAGAGGACAACCCATTGGCCTGATTCAACTTTTACTTATTTGATAGCCTTGTATGTAGTAACACCGGCACAAGTGATAGAAGAAGCTTGGGCTGGATCGAGACCATCTGGAACCTTAACAGCATAATTTGCAGTTACGATACATTGTTCAGCCATACCTCCGTCAACTGAGTAGCCTGCATTTTTTACGGAACGGCAAAGAGTTTCGTATCTAGTTGTACAGTATTCACACATACCACAGCCTTCAAATAACCAAGCTACGCTGACACGGTCGCCAACTTTGAGGCTTTTAACATCAGGAGCAACTTCTTTGACGATACCGATACCTTCGTGACCGAGAACGCGTCCTGGAACTTTACCAAAGTCACCATGGGCAACGTGGAGGTCAGTGTGGCAGACACCACAGTACTCAACTTCTACAAGAGCTTCCCCAGTTGTGAGTGGACGGAGAACTTTTTCTTCAATAGCAACACCAGTGCCTTCTGGATTTACAACAACAGCTTTCATAGCTATCCTCCTTGATTAGTCGTTGAGGTGCAGTGGAAAAGGGGCTTGGCTTGAGAGGTTTTCAAGTAAAGTAGAATTTGAACTGCCCTATTATTTACTTATATGCGAAGTATATAATGATATTTACTATAGTAAAAATGGTTTTAAGGTAAAAAAACTATGTAATCGCTTAACCAGTTGATAAGACTGTGAAAAATTGAACAATTAATATTGTAGATTAACGATGAAATATCTATAAATGCTAGAAAAGTTGACTTTATATCGTCTCTTTAAGGTTTTTCAGCAAATTTCCTGAGTTTCTTCTTGAGGGATTTTTGGTATAATATAGAAAGCAATTGATCTTTCTAGTAAGAGAAGTTAGAGTTAGAGGTATGTATGTCCCCTTCAATTCAGTTATTAAAAGACCGCTATTTAAAAAATATCAAAGAAAATCCAGATCTCTATATTGGGATTGAGTTGGAGTTTCCTATCGTTCATACGAAAGGTCAACCTACAGATATTGAAGTCAGCAAGGACTTGCTACGCTTTTTGGTTGATGCCCTCGGTTTAGAAGTAGAGAAGGAAGACCAGGATGGCAATCCGATTCAACTTGTAGAACCGACGAGTCAAGATCGGATTTTGTTTGAAGTTTCTTATACAACCTTGGAATTTGCCTTTGGTAGAGCTCAGAATATCCAAGAGGTCGAAGGTCGCTTTGATACCTATATGAAGGTCATTCAGGAAAAGCTAGGAGAAAAGGAACATGCTATCCAGGGTTGGGGGATTCACCCGAACTGGGATAGCAATGATAATAGACCTGTCGCTTATCCTCGCTACCAGATGTTAATGGACTATCTGAGTATGGGGAGTCACCAAGAAAGTGCGCATTTACATGACTTTCCGCAATACGGAGCCTTCATCTGCGGGAGTCAAGTCCAGTTGGATGTTTCAAAATCCAACTATTTGTCCGTCATCAATGCTTTCACACAGATAGAGTCAGCCAAAGCTTACCTGTTTGCCAATTCTGAGTTTTCTGGAGCAGACTGGGACACCCAGATTTCACGAGATATCTTTTGGGAAGAATCCATGCATGGAATTTATCCAGAGAATGTCGGTGTCAATGCAAAACTCTTCAAAGATGAGGATGATTTCTTTGATTATCTAGACTGCTCTGCGATTTTTACAGCAGAACGAGATGGGGAAACCTACTATTTTTCTCCAATTCGGGCTAGAGATTACCTAGCTACTGATGAAATTCCTGCCTATACTCTAAATGGAAAAGAAACTCTTCTGGTTCCTCAAGAGAAGGATTTCCAGACGCACCGTAGTTACCAATATCAAGACTTAACAACTCGAGGGACGATTGAATTCCGTAGTGTTTGTACGCAACCGCTAGACCGTACCTTGCTTCAGCAGCCTTTCATCTAGGTTTGTTGGTAAATCTAGACAAGCTTGAAGCTTATCTAGAAACTGCTTCTTTCTTTGAAAACTTCGGTCGTGACTACAAGTCTTTGAGACGCCAGTTTTCTAAGAAACAACTCACAAATGAGGAAACAGCTGGTGTTGTCCAGTTCTCCAAAGACTTGCTGGCTATAGCAGAGCAAGGTCTTGAAATGAGAGGTCAGCAAGAAATGACCTATTTAGAACCTTTAAAAGAAGAAATGACTCTATAATTTTCTTATAAAGGGAGAATTTTCTGAAAAATCATGTTATAATGGATGAGACTATAGATAAAGGATAGAGATTTATGACATTAGTTTATCAATCAACGCGTGATGCGAAAAATACCGTAACAGCCAGCCAAGCGATTTTGCAAGGTTTGGCAACAGATGGAGGTTTGTTTACTCCGGTTAGTTATCCAAAGGTAGATTTGGATTTTGACACATTGAAAGATGCTTCTTACCAAGAAGTGGCCAAACTTGTCTTGTCAGCCTTCTTGGATGACTTTACAGCAGAAGAGTTGGACTACTGTATCAACAACGCCTACGATAGCAAGTTTGATACTCCAGCTATTGCTCCTCTTGTCAAACTTGATGGTCAATACAACTTGGAACTCTTCCATGGATCAACCATTGCCTTTAAAGACATGGCCTTGTCTATCTTGCCATACTTTATGACAACAGCTGCTAAGAAACATGGCTGGAAAACAAGATTGTCATCTTGACAGCAACATCTGGAGACACTGGAAAAGCTGCCATGGCTGGATTTGCGGATGTACCTGGAACTGAAATTATCGTCTTTTATCCAAAAGACGGTGTCAGCAAGGTGCAAGAATTGCAAATGACCACTCAGACTGGTGATAATACTCATGTCATCGCCATTGATGGAAACTTTGATGATGCACAAACCAACGTGAAGCATATGTTCAACGATGTGGCTCTTCGTGAAAAATTGGCAGCTAACAAGTTGCAATTTTCATCGGCTAACTCTATGAATATCGGCCGTTTGGTGCCCCAGATTGTTTATTATGTTTATGCCTACGCTCAGTTGGTAAAAACTGGTGAGATTAAAGCTGGTGACAAGGTTAACTTCACTGTACCGACAGGAAACTTTGGAAATATCCTAGCTGCCTTTTACGCTAAGCAAATCGGTTTGCCAGTTGGTAAGTTGATCTGCGCTTCAAATGACAACAATGTCTTGACAGACTTCTTTAAAACTCGTGTCTACGACAAGAAGCGTGAGTTTAAGGTAACTACTAGCCCGTCTATGGATATCTTGGTCTCTTCAAACTTGGAGCGCTTGATTTTCCACCTTTTGGGAAATGATGCTGAAAAGACAACTGAACTCATGAATGCCTTGAACACTCAAGGTCAGTATGAATTGAAAGATTTTGATACAGAGATTTTGGACCTCTTTGCGGCGGAGTATGCGACAGAAGCGGAAACCGCAGCAGAAATTAAGCGTGTCTACGAGGCTGATTCTTACATTGAGGATCCTCATACAGCAGTTGCTTCAGCCGTATATAAAAAATACCAAGCAGCGACAGGCGATGCGGCCAAAACCGTAATTGCATCAACAGCTAGTCCATACAAATTCCCAGTGGTTGCGGTGGAAGCTGTAACTGGACAATCAGGTCTTAGCGACTTTGAAGCCTTGGCTCAATTACATGAAATCTCAGGAGTAGCAGTGCCACCAGCAGTTGACGGCCTTGAAACAGCTCCAGTTCGTCACAAGACAACTGTTGCAGCAGCAGAGATGCAGACTGCAGTAGAATCTTATCTAGGACTTTAAAACAGAGGAAGTAAACTCGGTTGGGAAACTAACTGAGTTTCTTTTCATCAGGAGGAAGGATTGTTTAAGAAATATAAAGATATTCTCAACATAGCCTTGCCAGCCATGGGTGAAAATTTCTTGCAGATGCTCATGGGAATGGTGGATAGCTATCTGGTGGCACATCTGGGTTTAATCGCCATTTCGGGCGTATCTGTAGCGGGTAACATTATCACCATTTACCAGGCAATTTTTATTGCTCTAGGAGCTGCGATTTCCAGTGTTATTTCCAAAAGTTTGGGGCAGAAGGACCAGTCTAGACTGGCCTACCATGTGACAGAAGCGCTCAAAATCACCCTACTCTTGAGTTTATTTTTAGGAGCCTTGTCCATCTTTGCAGGACAAGAGATGATAGGTCTTTTGGGGACAGAAGCGTCTGTAGCTGAGAGTGGTGGACTATACCTAGCTTTGGTCGGTGGGACAATTGTCCTCTTGGGCTTGATGACTAGTTTGGGTGCCTTGATTCGCGCCACTCGTAATCCGCGCCTTCCCCTTTATGTGAGTCTTTTATCCAATGCCTTGAATATTGTCTTTTCAAGTCTAGCTATTTTTGTTCTTGATATGGGCATAGCTGGTGTAGCTTGGGGGACTATTTTGTCACGTTTGGTCGGGGTTGTGATTTTGTGGTCACAATTAAAACTTCCATATACGAGACCAAGCTTTGGACTGGACAAAGACTTACTGACCTTGGCTTTCCCAGCGGCAGGAGAACGTCTTATGATGCGGGCTGGTGATGTGGTCATTATTGCCCTGGTTGTTTCCTTTGGGACAGAGGCTGTCGCAGGGAATGCTATTGGTGAAGTTTTGACACAGTTTAACTATATGCCTGCCTTCGGTGTTGCGACAGCAACAGTCATGCAGGTAGCTCGAGCAGTTGGAGAAGATGATTGGGCAAGGGTAGACAACTTAAGTAAGCAAACTTTTTGGCTTTCTCTCTTTCTTATGTTGCCCTTAACACTTAGTATCTATACTCTCGGAACGCCCCTAAGTCACCTCTACACTAGTGATCCTGTGGCTATTGAAGCCAGTGTTATGGTGACGCTGTTCTCTCTACTAGGGACTCCTATGACGACGGGGACAGTCATCTATACAGCTGTCTGGCAGGGTTTGGGAAATGCCCGACTTCCCTTTTATGCGACAAGTATCGGAATGTGGTGTATCCGTATCGGAACAGGGTATCTGATGGGAATTGTTCTTGGTTGGGGCTTGCCTGGTATCTGGGCAGGAACGCTTTTGGATAATGGTTTCCGTTGGATTTTCCTACGCTATCGTTATAAGCAATATATCTCTTTGAAAGGATGACACATGAACAAAATTGGATTTATTTGGGATTTGGATGGAACATTATTGGACTCTTATGAGGCTATTTTAGCAGGAATCGAAGAGACTTTTGCCCAGTTTGACATTCCTTATGATAAGGCTGAGGTTCGTGCCTTTATTCTACAAACTTCCGTTCAAGATCTGTTGGAAAAAGTGGGAGAAGAAAGAGGCTTGGATGCTGATATGCTCAATCAGGTTCGTGCTCAGAGCTTGGCTGAGAAGAATGCTCAAGTGGTTCTGATGCCAGGGGCGCGTGAAATCTTAGCTTGGGCAGATCAGCAAGGGATTGAGCAGTTTGTTTACACCCATAAAGGGGACAATGCTTTTACAATTTTGGAGAATTTGGGTTTGGCCCACTATTTCACAGAAATTTTAACCAATCAAAGTGGCTTTGCTCGGAAGCCTAGTCCAGAAGCTGCGATTTATCTTTTAGATAAGTATGGATTAAATCCTCAGCAGACTTATTATATCGGCGATCGGACTTTGGATATCGAATTTGCTCAAAACAGTGGGATTCAGAGTATCAATTTCCTTGCCTCATCTGCAGCTTGTAATCAACAGATAGAGCATTTAGAAGACATTAGCTCGCTTTCCTTCTAGAATTTTCTTCAAGAAGAATGTGTCAGCCTGATGACAAGAAACTAACAAACTATTTCAAGTAATGTAATTTGTTACAACGAATGTACAGTTCTGTTAAATAGCCCCAAAAGGGCTTTTTTTCTATTTTCTTTGTGTTATGATAGACAGGTACTACATTTGAAAAGGAGTTTGATAGTATGAAGAAAAGAATTATTTTAGCATCAACAGTAGCCTTGTCCCTTGCCCCTGTATTGGCAACTCAAGCAGAAGAATTAGTATGGACAGCGCGTAGTGTTGAGCAAATTCAAAACGATGTTACCAAGAGTGAGAATAAAACAAGCTATACGATTCAGTATGGTGATACCTTAAGTACCATTGCCGAAGCTTTGGGAGTGGATGTGACCGTTCTTGCTAACTTGAACAAGATCAGCAATATTGATTTGATCTTCCCTGAGACAGTCCTTACAACAACTGTCAATGAAAAAGAAGAAGTGACAGAGGTTGAAATTCAAACCCCTGATACAGTTCAAGGTGGCGAAGGTACAACTGCAACAGCAGATTTGACAACCAACCAAGTCACTGTAGATGACCAAACTGTACAGGTTGAAGATTTAACTCAACCAGTTGCAGAAACAACTGTAGCTGAGCCAGTGGCAGAAGCAACAACAGAAGCTGTTACAGAAGTTGTAGCACCGGTAGAAGAGTCTGTAGTAGAAGCCACTACTGAAGTTGCAACACCAACGGAAGGATCTGCAGCAGAAACAACAACAGGAGTCGTTGCAGAAAAGTTTCAGCACCAGTGGAAGAGCCGGTCGCAGAAACACCTGTAGTGGAAGAAACGACTACAACAGAAGCACCAGTTACAGAGACTGTAACAGAGACTCAATCAGCACCATCAACTTATCAAGCTGAAGCAAGCCAAGGTTCATCAGCGACTTATGCAGCACCAGCAGCACCTGATTATGCAAGTATTGCAGCTTCAAAATCAGAAAATGCAGGTCTTCAGCCACAAACGGCTGCCTTTAAAGAGGAAGTAGCTAACTTGTTCGGAATCACATCATTTAGTGGCTACCGCCCTGGTGATAGTGGCGACCACGGAAAAGGTCTTGCCATTGACTTTATGGTTCCAGTAAGCTCTGCTCTTGGAGACCAAATTGCAGATTATGCTATCCAAAATATGGCTAGCCGTGGCATCAGCTACATCATCTGGAAACAACGTTTCTATGCACCATACGATAGCAAATACGGACCAGCCTACACTTGGAATCCCAATGCCAGACCGTGGTAGTGTTACAGAAAACCACTATGACCACGTTCACGTTTCTATGAACTAATGATTAATAAGAAGCTATACATTTAAAAGTGTAGCTTCTTTTTTGTAAAAAAATAGTATTTATAAGTGAAATAAAAATTTAAAACATGCTAGAATGTAAGCGAATACAAAATCGTGCTAACGATTTTAATCATAGAGAGAAAGGATGAAAAGAATGACAAACCGATTAAAAACTCCATTTGAGAAAACAAGAGATGATTTTGAACAGGAATTTACTGGAGAAATTGTTGAACTCTTGATTTTTACCCTCCAAAATGTAAATGGAGCTGCTTCTTTAAAAGATGGGTGTCTAATGCCGTCCGTTCATTTTAAAGCTAGTGTCAATGTCGCAACTCAGGACTTCTCTGAACTTGAAGGACGTTTGGAATGGCTCTTGACTCCAGAAGAATTTGAAGAAAAGCATTGGGGATTTAGTTTTGAACCCTACAAAATTCATCGTATTAAATGTCAAAAACGCCCCTTCATGGAGCTAGAGCCTTATATGTCAGAAGTGGCTAATAACTGCTACCGCTTGCTGGAATACCTAGATGACCAATACACGGACTCTAGGTTAGAGACCTTGATTGAAAGCTATCAAAAACCTGTTATCATTCAAGACGCTCTTGGCGAGTTCACCCTAAATAGAGCCTATTCTTGGTTTGAAGGCTTCATCACTTATGAGGGCGGTAAGATTCATGCTATGTTTGATGCGGGTGCAGATGAAAGTCTTCCTCCAAGTTCTTTCGATGATTTAAAGAAATTTATGGGATCTTTCCAAGTTCAAGATGCTAAGATTAAAGACTATATCGTCAAAGAACTGTGGGAAACAGCTCAAGACTGGATTGATTCAGATGAAAATGATGTGGAGTTAACAGAAGAGTATTTTACCAACTCACTTTCCTTGAGTGAACTATCAATCAACGAAGATGGGGAATTGACTCTCTACTATGATGATAGCGAGGAAATTTGCAGGCCATGCTATCGAAGTTGTCATCGATAAAGAGGGAGAAATCCTTCGAGCAGATTTGGTAGGTTAGTACTGGATTTTATCTAGAATATAGAATTAATAGCCTTTTGGGATTGAAACCAAGAGGCTATTTTTCGGAGTGAGCAAAATAGTTGCGTTTTTAATCTTTCTGTATTATACTTGACAAGTCAACTATTGATAAATCAAATATAAAAGAAAGGAGAAAATACTAAAAATGCATGAATTACTGTACCAGCTCCATTTAACAGATCAGACCATCACTCAACTTTTTGAGAAACAATTGGGAATTAGTTTGACCCGCTATCAAATCCTGCAATTTTTACTGCAACAGTCACCCTGTAACCAGATTGCCGTTCAGGAGAAGTTACAGATTGACCAGGCAGCCTTGACCCGTCATTTTAAGATACTGGAGTCAGAGGGCTATGTCAGTCGCAATCGGAATCCAATCAATCAGCGAGAAGTCTTAGTTGAATTAACCCAAGAAGCCAAGAATCAACTCTTGGTCAATCCGCCTAAACATCACTTGCGAGTGAAGGAGCAGATGGAGAACATCTTATCCTCTACTGAGCAGCAAGACCTGACAGCTTTGTTGACAAAACTAGTATCAGGATTAGAAAAATAGAATTTTAAGGAGAAAACGATGTCAATCATTACTATTATTTTAGCAACCCTTGTTGCCCTCGAACATTTTTATATCTTTTATTTGGAGAGTATGGCAACCCAATCAGACGCAACCAGTCGTGTCTTTAATATGAACAAGGAAGAATTAGCACGACCATCTGTCATCTCATTGTTTAAAAACCAAGGAATTTATAATGCCTTGATTGGGGTATTTCTTATTTATGGAATTTACTTCTCACATAGCTTAGAAATCGTAACAATCTTTGTTTTATTTGTCATAGGAGCAGCGACTTATGGTGCCTTAACAGCAGATAAAAAAATCATTCTCAAGCAAGGTGGACCGGCAATCCTAGCACTCTTGAGTATCCTTTTCTTGAGATAAAAACAACCAGCACTTTCCATAGAAGGTGCTGGTTTTAATCATTCACATTAAACTTTTCTCCGCTTGATTTCGAGTAATCTTTGATAAAAGAAGAATTGACTACTATAGATATAAGGAAAAGTAGGGATGCTCGCAATTCCGAAGCTGATCCAGATAAGGAGATACCAAGGAAGTAGCTGTAAATCAAGTACGAAGCGTTGGAACTTATAGCCTTTCATAAGGAAGCGGCTGGTTTTGAGTACGCGACTTGGCTTGGCAATTCCAATTGCAAGAGTATCACATAGGAGAAGCTCTACTTGGGAATAAGCGTAGTATTGTGGCAGATAGGCAATAGTTCCCAAAATCATCAGAAAGACGCTACCAAAAAAGTAGAGTGCAAAAGTGAGCAGAAAATGTTCGATATCTGAATTGGTGACGTCGACAGCTGGAAATTCGGGATGAAGTTCTACAAATTTACGAGCCATGGCACTGCTATAAAAGAGCAAGTAGACTCCAAAAAGATTAGGGATGCTCCACAAAAAGAGATAGAAACGCTTGAGCAAGAGAGTCAGAAAGGTCTGGGTGAAGAAGCGATTGTCAAGTAAGGATAGACTATCTTTAAAGGAAAGCTCTATCTCGGAAATTCTATAAAGATTAATGGTTGTAAAAAGAGCACCAGCTAGGATAATAGAACTTGTAAATCCGACTGCTAGAGGAAAGAGTGAAGACTGGATCAAGCTCATCAAAAAAGTAAAGAAGGATTGCTCAAGAATCCCCTCATCAAGTAGGGATAATGGACTTATAAAGCTGGATAGAATCAGGAAAATGCTTGGTAATAAAAAGACAAGCAATAGACGAGGATGTTCAGCTTGAAACTGTTTAGCTTGTTGACGAACTTCTTTTTAAATCAATTTTTGGGTATTTCATTCTTTCATTATACCATAGTTCGTGACAGTTCCTGTTTTTTTGATAAAATCATACAGTATGCCTTTGGGCACAAAGTATGAACTGGGGCTGTCTTTCCCAGCTTCGGAGGTAGAAAATGTCAGATTCACCAATCAAATACCGTTTGATTAAGAAAGAGAAACACACAGGAGCTCGCCTGGGAGAAATCATCACCCCGCACGGTACTTTTCCAACGCCTATGTTTATGCCAGTTGGGACCCAAGCTACTGTCAAGACTCAGTCACCAGAGGAGTTGAAGGAGATGGGTTCAGGGATTATCCTCTCTAATACTTATCATCTCTGGCTTCGTCCTGGAGATGAACTCATCGCACGCGCAGGCGGTCTCCACAAATTTATGAACTGGGACCAGCCAATTTTGACGGATAGTGGTGGTTTCCAGGTTTATTCCCTAGCAGATAGCCGAAATATCACAGAAGAAGGGGTAACCTTTAAAAACCACCTCAATGGTTCCAAGATGTTCCTATCGCCAGAAAAGGCTATTTCTATTCAGAACAATCTAGGCTCAGACATCATGATGTCTTTTGATGAATGTCCTCAGTTTTATCAACCTTACGACTACGTTAAGAAATCCATCGAGCGTACTAGCCGTTGGGCTGAGCGTGGTTTAAAGGCTCACCGTCGTCCGCATGATCAAGGATTATTTGGAATTGTGCAGGGGGCAGGATTTGAAGACCTTCGCCGTCAGTCAGCTCATGACCTTGTCAGCATGGATTTCCCAGGCTACTCTATCGGTGGTTTGGCAGTGGGAGAAACACACGAAGAGATGAATGCAGTCTTGGACTTCACAACCCAACTTCTTCCTGAAAATAAACCTCGCTATTTGATGGGGGTCGGAGCGCCAGATAGCTTAATTGATGGGGTCATTCGTGGTGTGGATATGTTTGACTGTGTCTTGCCGACTCGTATCGCTCGTAACGGGACTTGTATGACTAGTCAGGGACGTTTGGTTGTCAAAAATGCCCAGTTTGCTGAGGACTTTACGCCACTGGATCCTGAGTGTGATTGCTACACATGTAAGAACTACACACGCGCCTACCTTCGTCACCTGCTCAAGGCTGATGAAACCTTTGGTATCCGCTTGACTAGTTACCACAATCTCTACTTCTTGCTCAATCTTATGAAGCAGGTTCGCCAGGCTATTATGGATGACAATCTCTTGGAATTCCGTGAGCATTTTGTTGAAAAATATGGCTACAATAAATCAGGTCGTAATTTCTAAGATTATCAATCTAAAGCTCAAATCCTAAGTTTTCTCTTAGGATTTTTCTTCTTTTTTTGATAAAATAAAGGTAGTATGGAATGAACATTAGATGGTTTTTTTACTACTCTAATGAACGGAGAATAACCTCGTATGCGTATTAAATGGTTTTCCTTGATCAGGATTACAGGCTTACTCTTGGTACTCTTGTACCATTTCTTTCAGACGATTTCCAGGAGGATTCTTCGGGGTTGATGTCTTTTTCACCTTCTCAGGTTTCCTAATCACGTCACTCTTATTAGAAGAATTTGGCCAAAAAGGTAAGATTGATGTCCTAGGATTTTTCAGGAGACGGTTCTATCGGATTTTTCCACCAGTCGTCTTGATGATCCTTGTCGTTATGCCCTTTACTTTCTTGGTTCGGCAGGATTATATAGCCGGAATTGGTGGTCAGATTGCTGGTGTCCTTGGTTTTATGACCAACTTCTATGAAATGTTAACAGGGGGAAGTTATGAATCTCAGTTCATTCCCCATCTCTTTGTTCATAACTGGAGCTTAGCGGTTGAAGTTCATTACTATATCTTGTGGGGCTTGGCAGTTTGGCTCATGTCTAAGCAAGCTAAAACAGGTGGGCAACTACGGGGAATGGTTTTTCTACTATCTTCAACTACCTTTGTTGTTAGCTTCCTTTCAATGTTTATTGGTAGCTTTATTGTTTCTTCCTACTCAACGCTTTACTTTTCAAGTCTAACTCATGTTTATCCATTCTTCCTAGGTAGTGTCCTAGCTACCTTGATAGGGGTCCGTCATACGACACCTCTTCTCAAACGTTTGAATCAAACCTTGGACTTGAAACAGACCTTGTTAGTTTTTTCAGCTGGTCTCGGAGTTTTACTCTTATTGACCTTCTTCGTGAAATTCAATTATCTTTTTGCCTACTTGCTTGGCTTCTTGTTGGCAAGTTTAGCTGCTCTTCTGATGATCGTTGCAGCACGACTTTTGCATGAGAAAACTCCTACGATTGAAGAACCAAAGGTGATTAGCTTCTTTGCTGATACCAGCTATGCCGTCTATCTTTTCCACTGGCCATTTATATCATTTTCTCTCAGTTAATGAGCAATCTACCAGCTGTGATTCTCACCACTATCTTCTCTTATCTCTTTGCAAGCCTTTCTTTCTATGTAATTGAACCTTTCATTGCTGGGAAGAACAGTAGCTTATTGCAAAAGGTAAAAGAAATTCCGCATATTCAACCAATCTTTGCGGGTAGCGTTGGTTTCCTTAGCTTGCTGACACTGATTGTGATGCTTATTGCTCCCCAAGTTGGTGCTTTTGAAACGGATTTGATGGTAAATGGCCTTAATCAAGCTCAAACCAATATTACCCGTACAAAAACCATGGCGGATCAAGCAGAAGCAAGTCGCTACAATATTGCCGAAGGTGTATCCATCATCGGAGATTCTGTAACCTTGCGTGCAACACCTGGACTTAAAGAGGTTCTACCAGACGCTCAGACAGATGGTCAAGTAAGCAGAAATACCAAGCAAGCCAATGCGATTATGCTCAACCACAGTCAGAATAAAGTCCTCCCTAAAATAGTGGTTATTGCTACTGGAGTGAATAACCCTGAGGATTATAAGGCTGATATCGATTCTTTGATTACAAATCTACCTAAGGGGCATCAACTTGTACTTGTGACACCTTATGAGGGTGATACAACTCAAGCAACTCAGCCTTATGTAGAACAGTATGCTAGCTATGTGCGTGAAGTAGCTCAAAAGTATCCTTACATTGAGGTTGCAGACTGGAATCAGGTGTCTAAAGATCATCCAGACATCTGGAAAGGAACGGACCAGGTTCACTTTGGAAGTGATAGTACCAAATTAGAAGAGGGTGCTAAGCTCTACGCAGAAACGATAGCATCAGCTATCAAGGCCTTGGCAGATAAGCCTGTGAAGTCAAAATAATAGTTAAAAAGTAGAGATGACCGTTCTCTACTTTCTTTTTAGAAAGTACTTCTTAGAAAATAATTCATTCTCTAAGCTTCTCTCTCTAACCTATGGCAATATCGTCTTACTCTAGCTTATTAGATCTTTGGATAGTTTGGCCCAACTATGGCAATCTCTAGGCTTTCGTTTTTATGGCGGATCACGTCTTGATTGGGAAAAACTTGCCAAATTGTCAGAATTATGAGAAAATAGGTGCAGTCAGAAAATGGAGGGAATGGAATGAGAGAAGACATCAAGATTAATGACCGTGCTTTAGCATTAGGAAATCAAATCATTGACAAGCTAGAAAAAGTTTACGATACAGATGTGGAATTAGATGTCTATAATCTTGGCTTGATTTACGAGATTCATTTGGACGAGGCTGGTCTTTGTAAAATTGTCATGACCTTCACCGATACAGCCTGTGACTGTGCAGAAAGTTTACCTATTGAAATTGTGGCAGGCTTGAAACAGATTGAAGGAATTGAGGATGTTAGGGTTGAAGTTACCTGGTCACCTGCCTGGAAGATTACACGCATCAGTCGCTATGGACGTATAGCACTTGGACTACCACCGCGATAGTTATCTATTTTGAAACACACAAAAAAGCAAGTCAAAAATGGCTTGCTTTTGATTTGCTTATTTTTTACCCGATTGTTCCATATTCCAGAAATCTGTAACGGCACCACGTGATGCAGAAGATACGGTATGGGCATACTTACCGAGGACACCACGGCTATAGAGTGGTGGCAAGGTTGTTTCTGCCTTGCGTTTTTCAAGTTCTTCATCGGAAACGTCCATGGAAATTTCTTTTGTATCTTGGTCGACAGTGACGATATCTCCTGTACGAAGGTAAGCAATTGGTCCACCATCCTGAGCTTCAGGAGCGATATGTCCAACAACTAGTCCATAAGTACCACCAGAGAAGCGTCCGTCTGTCAAGAGGGCAACTTTGTCTCCTTGGCCTTTACCAACGATCATTGATGAAAGTGATAGCATCTCAGGCATACCAGGACCACCCTTAGGTCCAACGAAACGAACAACGACAACATCGCCATCAACGATTTCATCTGACAAGACAGCTTGGATAGCGTCTTCTTCTGAGTCAAAGACCTTGGCTGGACCAACGTGACGACGAACCTTAACACCTGACACCTTGGCAACTGCACCGTCAGGAGCAAGATTACCGTTCAAGATGATAAGCGGACCGTCCGCACGTTTAGGATTTCAAGTGGCATGATGACTTTTTGACCTGGAGTAAGATCTGCAAAGTCAGCCAAGTTTTCAGCGACAGTCTTACCAGTACATGTGATACGGTCTCCGTGAAGGAATCCATTTGCTAGCAAGTACTTCATAACTGCAGGCACACCACCAACCTCGTAAAGATCTTGGAAGACATATTGACCAGAAGGTTTCAAGTCAGCTAAGTGAGGCACACGTTCTTGGATTGTATTGAAGTCCTCAAGTGACAAGTTAACGTTAGCTGCGTGGGCAATGGCGAGCAAGTGAAGAGTAGCATTTGTAGAACCACCTAGAGCCATTGTCACTGTAATGGCATCTTCAAAGGCTTCACGAGTCAAGATATCAGACGGTTTGAGACCGAGTTCCAGCATTTTGACAACGGCACGTCCGGCTGCTTCGATATCTTCTTTCTTATCAGCAGATTCAGCTGGGTGAGATGAAGAGCCTGGCAAACTCATACCCAAAACTTCGATAGCAGTCGCCATAGTATTGGCAGTATACATACCACCACAACCACCAGGGCCAGGGCAGGCATTACATTCCAGACGTTTCACGTCCTCAGCAGTCATATCACCGTGGTTCCATTTACCAATTCCTTCAAATACAGAAACCAAGTCGATGTCTTTGCCATCCAGTTTTCCAGGGGCGATAGTACCACCGTAAGCGAAAATAGCTGGGATATCCATATTGGCAATAGCAATCATGGAACCAGGCATGTTCTTGTCACAACCACCGATAGCTACAAATGCATCGACGTTATGACCACCCATAGCTGCTTCGATAGAGTCCGCGATGATATCACGAGACGTTAGGGAGAAGCGCATACCTGGCGTTCCCATGGCAATACCGTCGGCTACGGTAATGGTCCCAAACTGTACCGGCCAAGCGCCCGCAGATCTGACACCTTCTTTAGCCAATTTCCCAAAGTCATGCAAGTGAATATTACACGGTGTGTTTTCTGCCCAAGTCGAAATGACTCCTACAATCGGTGTTTCAAAGTCCTTATCTGTCATACCAGTCGCACGAAGCATGGCACGGTTTGGTGATTTAACCATGCTGTCATAAATGCTACTGCGGTGACGTTTATCTAATTCTGTCATTAAGTTCCCTCCCATTTCAGTTCTTACCATTATAGCACATTTTAAAAACAATGAACAGAAGAAAATTCTTGAATTTTCAGACAATTCAAACCATTGAAATCTTCTTAAAAAAGATTGCATATTTTTTTGTTGACATTTAAAATTAAAGTGATATCATTTAGATATCAAATACAGGAGGTCATTCTGATGACTGAAAAACTAATCAATTCAAAACCAAATGGTGTAGTAGCATTGGTACTCATTGAGTTGGCACTCGTACTTGGTTTCCTTATATTTATAATGGGTGCTGGTTCGGAAAACATTTTTGGAATTATTATCGGACTTTTATTAAGCTTAATTGCAGGTCTAGCTCATGCTGGTTTAAAAGTTGTCAAACCTCAGGAAGCACTGGTTTTGACCCTCTTTGGTAACTATACTGGGACCATCAAAGAACCTGGTTTTTACTTTGTCAATCCCTTCAGTATAGCGGTCAACCCTGCAAATCACACTCGACTTGGTCAAAGTGGTGACGTTAGCACGAAATCCCCTTTTTCAGGGATGAAATCATCAAATGGCAATGATGTAAATCTTGAAATTGGCAAGAAACAGATTTCCCTCAAGGTTATGACTTTGAGCAATTCCCGTCAAAAGATTAACGATTGCTTAGGGAACCCTGTTGAAATCGGAATCGCCGTTACTTGGCGTGTAGTCGATACGGCAAAAGCAGTCTTCAACGTTGATAACTACAAAGAATACCTTTCATTGCAGTGTGATAGCGCCCTTCGTAATATTGTCCGCATCTATCCTTACGATGTGTCTCCGAATGTGGATACTACAGGTGATGGGCAAGCAGATGAAGGCAGTCTCCGAGGCTCTAGCGAGATTGTAGCTAGTCGCATTCGTGAAGAAATCCAAAGTCGCGTTGAGGATGCTGGTTTGGAAATTCTTGAGGCACGTATTACTTACCTAGCTTATGCACCGGAAATTGCAGCTGTCATGCTTCAACGTCAACAAGCATCAGCCATTATTGATGCACGTAAGATGATTGTTGATGGCGCTGTAGGAATGGTTGAAATGGCACTAGAACGTCTCAATGAAGGAGAATTAGTAGAACTTGACGAAGAACGAAAAGCTGCTATGGTTTCAAATCTCCTAGTCGTTCTCTGTGGCAATCATGATGCACAACCAATTGTCAATACAGGAAGCCTTTATTAGAAATGGCAGAAGCTAAAAAAAAAAGCAAATCCCCCTTCGACTCTCGAATAAGTTATATGCTGCACTCGCATCATGGGCAGAAGATGACTTTCGATCAGTCAACGGGCAAATTGAATATCTTCTTACAGAATGTGTCAAGCAACGGAAGAAAGACGGGAAATACGTCTCAGAAACCATTGATGAACCCTTCGAGATTGATATTTAATCTATTTTCCTATCCAGAACCTTGGATGGGAAAAATTTTTTTAATCTTTTTGTCAAGTAACTTTACTTTACAAAAAAGTTTTGATATACTATTAAAGTTGATGAAAATCAAACCTAACTGAATTTATATCTTAAAAGGAGAAATCAAAATGGCAGTACCTGCACGTCGCACTTCAAAAGCGAAGAAAAACAAACGTCGTACACACTACAAAGTAACAGCTCCATCTGTAAACTTTGACGAAACTACTGGAGATTACTCACGTTCTCACCGTGTATCACTTAAAGGATACTACAAAGGACGTATAATCGCTAAAGCTGCATCAGCTGAATAATAGAAGGGAGATACCATGCGCGTAAATATTACACTTGAACACAAAGAATCTGGTGAACGCTTGTACCTTACTTCTAAAAACAAACGTAACACTCCAGACCGTCTTCAATTGAAGAAATACTCACCAAAACTTCGCAAACACGTTGTGTTTACAGAGGTGAAATAGGGATTCACTACACGTCAATAGATGTGAGAAGCCTTGATTTAAAGCGATTTTTGAAATTCTAAATTTCACTACATTGCAATATAAATCAACCGAATCACTACCTTTTTCACTACCTTTTTTGAAATAAAAATAATGATTCGGATATTTAAAAGAAGAGGAACTTTAGTGTGAAGCTCCTCTTTTTGTTATTTGTTCTTTTACTTACAAATAGTAACATTTGGTTTGGAAAGTATGGGTTTCATTTGGGCTAAAAAAACAGCGTAGCATCAGCATCAAGCACTCACAGAATTCTATCTCTTTTTTCAAAAAAAACTGATTGAGTTTGATTGAATAGGGGAAAATAAAAAGTTAGCTTTCAATTAGTCTAAAATAGCATAGTATCAGACACTTGCAGAATTCTATCTGTATTTTATTTTCAATACAACATGTAGGTTCATAACTATCTAGGAGGCCTGCATCAGGCAGAATTTTACAATGATATGCTACTGTATCAAGATCAAATCCATCAATATTTAAATTATATAGTACTATTGATCTATACTTTGTCTCAATCTTAAATAAAAATCAATCGACGAAAGTTTAATATTTGCTGTTATAATAGACATTTCTTCATTTTTTTCCGTTATAACAGACACTGACATGCTCTTGTAATATTATTTTTGGTATAATTAAAAATTATAGAAGGAGGCAAAGATTATGAGAAAATTAGTAGGTATATTACTGCTTTCATTATCAATAATTACTTTAATTGCTTGCTCAAAAAACAACCACCAATCTTTAGATGGTGAGTATTATTGGATCTCAAGTGAAAGAAACGAGTTGGTGTTTACTATTAAAGGAGATAATGCTTCCATAGAGCATGGAGAAGCCGATAGTTTTATCATTAACAAAAAAAGAATACAATCGAATTAACTGGACAAAATATTGCGAGTCAATCAGAAGATTATTCATTTAAAGATGGGGTCTTTTTCTGTTGATATTAGCGGAGTTAAGCACGACTACTATCTTAAAGGTAGCGAAGCATATAAAAACGCTCTAAAACAATATGGATATAAATAACATTATTCACACCTATTTTACCGAATAGGTGTTTTTTTGTGCTGAATAGATTATTTCAAAAAAACTTTTTAAGCTTATTCTTAACCGAATAGCTTATATTTCATGTAAATTAGCTTAATCAAAGAAATTGGATTATATTTTATTATCCAATGGATTCATGAATAATTTAAAAAGAAGCAAATATTAGAAAAGCCATTTGGCATATTAGACGTCACCTAAATGAACTATTAAACTCACAGGATGAAAAATATAGGAAACATGAAATGTTTCACCTAAGATCTAGTATTGAATGTTTAGAACGTGTAATAAACAACGAAAAACCCTATCCACCTATGGATAGGGAAGAAGTGTTTTAAAAAGTCATTGTATCTATTATATTATAAAATTTAGTATTAAAAAAAGTTCAATAAACAATAAAAAAATCGGCTAAATAAAAAAATATATGTTAGAATAAAAAAATAAGGAAACAGAAAGGGGTTTCACAAATGAAGAAAAAAATCGTGGAATTCAAAAAAATTAGCTATATTAGCATTACTAGGGGTTTTTGCGTTTAGTAATACAATTCCTTACCAACAGTTTATTCAGAAGAATAAACGATTGGAGATTCGAGTAGAATCATAAAAGAAGTCTGATGGTCTTGATGTTGGGAAGGCTGATTGATTTCGTATTACTTTAAAATTCAACTATTTAGAGAAAGGTATTCTGATGAGAGCTTGTAACAATACCAGATAGATATAAGAATGGAGATGTTTGATAAAATGCTTTCATAGCTAACCAACTGTTGAAAATTATGAGTTACAAAATCTAAAGTATTTAAGATTGGTTTATAAAAATTGAAGAAGATTCTTTTTATCAATAGTTTAGTAAGCTTGTTAGTTTATAGAGGGCAGGGGTATTTCTCCCCTCTATTTTAGAATAAGGAGTGCACTATGAAAAAATTATTTATACTCATATCCAACCTGCTTGCTAGTTTGTTCTTTGTTTGGGTATTTACCATTTGGACTGATACATATGTCTCCCATTATTACCCCAACGTTGTTGTACGTGATTCTTCCCCTGAAACAACTTTTCAGCATGTTGCTACACGCTTGGAAAAACTAGCAGAAGAAACGGATAGCTTTATTGCGATTCAACACCAAGATCTTAACTCAGAAGGTACTACAGTTTTTTCTTATACGACCTTTGGGAATGGAAAGTTGCCTGATGGGCTTCAGGAAAAAAATCTAGAAGATGCTCAAAGTAGTAGTGTTGAAACAAACTATTTTATATTCGATGGACACCTAGACATTCACTTGCTAAGGGAGGAGCTAAGTCAACTTAGCTTGACTAACATGCACCTGATAATTCCATCTAAACTATCTACGTTAATGGCTATCTTTAGTAACGGATTTCAGTTAATCAGTCTATTGATTTTCATCTTAACCTTTGTAGCACTGACTTTAATTAGTCAAATTAGCCAATTACGGTCGTCGGGCATTCGCCTCATTTCAGGAGAGAAACGGTGGTCCATTTTCCTTAGACCAGTTGGTGAGGATTTGAAAGGGATAGCTATTGGTTTCAGTTTAGCTTGCGTGCTCGCCATTCTTATGCAAAAAATTCTGTCGCTTCCAACGCAATCCCTAATGACCATAGGAGAAGGCTTGCTCAGTTATAATCTCATCTTGTTGTCGATCTCCCTGTTTTTCGCTCAACTCTTCGCAGTTGGGATAAAAAAGATACACCTGATGCAGATTATAAAAGGGCAATTGCCTGTCAGAGGAATCATTAGTTTGATTTTAATCGGTCAACTATTAGCGATTATTATTGTAACGCTGGGAATAGGGAGTAGCTTAAAGTATTCCCAAGCCTGGCAACAGCATCGGATTGGACAAGAGGTTTGGAGTCAGGAAAGGCAACTGATTATCCTATCAATCAGCCGTGACGGAACGAGTCCTGGTTTTGATGAACAAGCTCAAAGGAAACTCAGAACTTGGTATCAATTGATGGATCTGGCTGTTTCAGAACAAAAGGCTTTCTTATCTAGACACCAGTTAATTGGCCGTACTTTGCAAAATGGCATGGCTTCCTCCAAAAACTTGACAACCTCTACAGAATGGCACGATTACAGCCCGAATGGCAATGTCCTTATCGTCACACCGCAATACTTGGAGCGTCAAAACATTCCTGTAGATACAACTATTGAGCAAAAGATGAATCACCTTGATGTAGGGGAGTTTGTCTTATTGCTGCCTGAACACCTCCGTTCAGAGGAAGAACATTATAAATCTGTTTTTGAAGACGACTTAACCAGTCGCATGTCTAGTCAAGATGAACGACAGCAAATGACTGCTACGGTAGGTTATTTGGAATCAGGTAAGGATCGTTTTGTGTATAATACGACCCCTATTTCTTACCAGCAGTTTTTGAAAGATCCAATCATCATTGTTATAACACCCCAATCAACTGGTCCACAGTCCATTTTGTTTTGGGTAGACGCAGTACAGAACTACGTTCTCTTTAATCAATTGTCTGATGCCCAGGAGCTTATCCAGAGACAAGGCATTGAAAATTGGGTCTCAGAAATGCAAACAGGTTACCACAACTACATCACATTATTGGATAATATCCAGAGGGAACGTTGGGTAATGCTAGCAGGAGCTGTGCTTGGGATTGCAACTTCAATCTTGTTGTTTAACACTATGAATAGGCTCTACTTTGAAGAATTTAGACGTGCCATTTTTATCAAACGCATTGCAGGTCTCAGGTTCTTAGAAATCCATCGCACTTATCTCTTTGCTCAACTGGGTGTGTTTTTACTGGGATTTGTTGCGAGTGTATTTCTTCAGGTAGAGATACTAGTTGCTTTCTTAGTCTCGTTACTCTTTACTGGTCTATCTCTTTTACAGTTACATGTCCAAATGCAGAAAGAAAACAAGATGTCCATGCTTGTTTTGAAGGGAGGTTAATATGATTGAACTTAAACAGGTGAGTAAATCTTTTGGAGAACGAGAGTTATTTTCGAATCTTTCAATGACATTTGAGGCTGGAAAAAGTCTATGCCTTAATTGGTTCAAGTGGTAGCGGAAAAACAACCTTGATGAACATGATTGGGAAATTAGAATCTTATGATGGGACGATTTTTTACCGAGGTAAAGACCTGGCCAATTATAAATCGAGTGATTTTTTCCGTCACGAATTGGGCTACCTCTTCCAGAACTTTGGCTTAATTGAAAACCAAAGTATTGAAGAAAACCTTAAGCTAGGTCTCATTGGTCAAAAGTTGAGTCGGTCGGAACAGCGGTTGAGGCAGAAGCAGGCTTTAGAACAGGTCGGCCTGGCTTATCTTGACCTAGATAAGCGCATCTTTGAGTTATCGGGCGGAGAATCGCAACGGGTTGCCTTGGCAAAAGTTATCTTAAAGAATCCACCCCTTATTCTGGCAGATGAGCCAACAGCTTCAATAGACCCAGCAACCTCTCAGTTGATTATGGAGATTTTGCTATCTCTTCGAGATGATAATAGGCTAATCATTATCGCAACACATAATCCGGCAATTTGGGAGATGGCTGATGAAGTGATCACGATGGATCGTTTGAAATAAAAATCCTTGTTTTTAATTGCACGATGAGTTACTGAAATATTATCATGAATCAATAATTGGAGTTAATTTAGAATTGTACTTTATTAATATTGAGCTAACTTTTTTTCTTGATAAAGGAAGAAATAGTAGAGAGGAAGTTAGAATGAAAAAAATTCGACAATTATATTATCGAGAAGCCTTGCGATTCTAATTCAGATAAACTGCAAAAAAATCTTAATAATTGAAAGTTTGGTAGATGATATTTTGCAATTTTCTCTCAGAATCAATAATAGTGTAGGAGAGATTTTTCCTCCTACAACCGTTTCATAAGTATTAATCTATACGCTTACATATATCTTTTGGTCTCTATCCCTTTAGGTAAAAATACCGATTTTATGGTATAATAAAGATAACGTTATACAAGGAAGTGTGCCATGACTCTTGATGTAAATAAAGAAGAATTAACAATTTTAGGGATTCCCTTTGATAACTTTTCAGATTTCGATACCGTCTGGTATGCTATTGGGTCATCAATGATTGAAAATTATGAACCTACTGTTCAAGATGTGATTGATTTAAAAACTTATGTTATCAACAAACGAAAGGAATTGAATATTGGTTAAAAATCAATACGAAGGCTATGAGTACATTGACCCCAATCACCAATATACCTATCCAAATTCTACAGTCTTAATCAACAAACAAAATATTACAAATATTGAAGAAGCCTACCGGAATGAGCATTTATTCGTTACTAGAAGGCTTGCAGACTTGCGCTTGAAAACCATAGAAGTCTACTCCATTAGTGATATTTTAGCCATTCATAAATATTTATTTCAAGATGTCTATGCTTGGGCGGGACAATTTCGCAAAGTGAATATCTCAAAAAATGGGAATCCTTTTATGTCAATACAATCTTTCAGTACTGCCCAAGACTATATCAACCATCTTATTCATACCTATTATCAAACTGCTAATTCAAAAGATGAGATTATTAAACAATTAGCAAAAATTCTTGATAATCTTAATTATTTCCATCCCTTTCGAGAAGGGAATGGACGAACTCAACGAGAAGTTATTCGTTCCTTAGCACTATCAAAAGGTTATTCTGCACAAGTACGCGTGGAACAAGATGATGAAGTTTACAATCTTTATATGGATGGGACAGTCTATGGGGACTTAGGAAAGTTAGAAGAACTACTTGGCAAAAATACTGGAAAAAAATTGTAAATTAATCTACAAAAAAACACTTGTATATTTTTTTAAATATCCTAAATATCACAGAAAATTATAACTTACTCAAAACTTAAAGACAAAAAGCTTCTGAAATCTAACGTTTCAGAAGCTTTCTTCTTATCATAAAACGACTGCAACTATTAATCGATACCACATTATCTATATTTATTAAAATAATTAATGTTTAAGTAGTGGTCCGCTAAGATGAAATTCAAAATTTGTAACATCCACTAAACCAACAACTTTGTCACTTTGATATAATTCCATCAAAAATTGGGCCATCTCTTCACTTGTGTGATATTTAGCAAAATGCTCATCATAATCATATTCTTTAGAATCTGTAGCAACTTGACCAAATTCCGTTTTTGTGGCAGCTGGAGCTAAAACCTTAGCTTTTAATTGATGTTGATTTGCCTCTAGTTCCAACGCCAAGCCTTCTGTAAAAGCACTGACATAAAATTTACTTGCACAGTATGTAACTGCATTTGGAACCATCATATATCCGCCTCTAGATGATAAGTTAATCAATTGAGCGCCTTTACAATCTTTATAATCTCTCACATATAGAGTTGATAGAATTGTTAAAGCTTCAATGTTTAAATGGATTAATGTTATTATCTTTTTCTAAATCTTGAGATTCAACCTTATCATAATTTCCAAAACCAGCATTATTTATTAGAGTAGTAATGTGATATTTTTTTCAAGCTTTCATAAAGAGCAAAAAAACATTACTGGACTTCGATAAATCAACAACTTTAATAACAACATCTAAATCCGGATAATGGTTCAAAATCTCTTGCTTCAATTTTTTTCTAGTCGTTCTTGACGCCGAGCAATTAAAATAAGATTCGTTCCTAATTTTTGCAAATTGTCTTGCTGTCTCCGCTCCTATACCAGCACTGGCTCCAGTAATACAAGTATAATTCTTCGTTTGTTCCATACTATTTTTCTCCTTTACAGATTGCTATTTGCATTTTTTTATAAGAGTCGCTGCTCCCATTCCGCCACCTACACAGAGAAGCGATTCCATAATTTCCTTTATTTTTCAATCAACTCATAAATTAGAGTACTTTATATCAAATTCCTTTGATGCTATGTATTTTACATAGTAAAGTGCACTTTATGTCAAGAGAAAACTGAAAATTTTTTTCGATTTTTTTAAAAATTATGCTAAAAATATTAAAAAAAGGGGGAAATATTATGGCTCACTATTCTATTGGAGAATTTGCTAAAAAAACTGGACTTTCTATTTCCACACTTCGATACTATGAGCAAGAAAAAAATTGATTTACTCACACAGAGAAGAAAATAATCGTAGATACTATGATGACTCTGATATAGCGTGGACTCAATTCATTATTAGATTAAAAAAAGACAGGAATGTCTATTAAAAAAATATGCAAGAATACGCTGACCTAAGATATAAAGGAGACTCCACAATTCCTCAACGACTTAGACTACTATTTTTTTCAACTTGATGAACTTCATAAGCAACAAACTGAAATTAACCAACATATTGATTTTTCTTGAAAAGAAAATTAAAAACTTATTTAGGTATTAATCCTAATTAGCACCATTATTATTTTCTTTATCCAAAAAAAGGGATTGAAAACAAAATTTCAATCCCTTCAGAACGAAGACAAAGTCCTTGGAACCCAAGTTTCTATGGACTTTTTCTTTGTGTAAAGTCATATAATAGAGATAACGTTGGCCTTACTTTTAGCATGCTTAAATATCAATAAAATTGGTGAAATGGATAGCAAATATCCCTTTTATTACTATAATTTAAAGGAAAATAATTCTTCTAATTAACAACTATTGTAGAAAGAATTTCTTTAAATCAAAAAAACTATGGTTCAACTATTTTAATTAAATAATACTTTTTATATTTTTAACTTTATGTTTAAAAGATTCTATTCCACCTTCAAGATAATCAACAATATATTTTTTTATTTTATCTTCACTTGGATATCCGGAGTTTTTCAATCCACCCATGTTCACCATTAGATTTCATTAATATAACTAAATCTGACAATGCATTTGTCACAATTGTAGCATTATGTGTTGCAATAATAATTTGACGATTTGATTTTACATCTCGTAATATTTTTGACCAAATTATTAAAAATGTATCTGGAATCTAAGTTATCCTCTGGTTGATCAATTAGCAATGGACGATTATCATCAGTTAATTCAGAATATGCAAGAATAAAATCAAGCATTGCAAACCACTTTTTTTGACCTAAACTTAAGTTAGTAACATCTTTAAAAATTGCTTTCTTATTTTTATCTGTAACCTTCGAGTTAATATTGAATTCTAAAGAGAGCTTTTCACAATTATTATATGTATCCTTTAAATAGTCTTCTATGCTAAATAGATCTAGTTTGTACCAAATATTGAAAAATTTCATCAAAAAAATATCATGTACATTTGTTTTTTTACCTCTATTAAGGACATGTCGGAATAAATTGAATTAGAGATCCTCTGATTTGCAATTTGAATTAGTTGATTCTCATAAAGAATTTCCCTATCATTCATCATTTTTTTACAAAATTTGTAAATCCTATCTTATCAAAAACAAATGATAAGTAGTCAATAATATCTTCACAGGACAGCATGTACCCTTTGAAAGGCCTTTTTAAATTTTTTTCCGGTGGGAAAAAAACCATGTTTCAAAAGCGGTCCGGTAAAAAGATACTTAAGTTCCTGCTTATAAACAATTTGTAAATTCCCCGTTTGTTGGTTATTAAAAAAATATCAATAATTGATTTTATAAAACTATATTGTTTACTTAATTTCTCATCAGCAGATTCAATTGCTGGAATTATCTTTTCTATTTTATCAATTTTTTTCGGAGAAGATATTTTTTTGTTCTTTCTATCCTTGAAAAAGTGTACCACGTAGAAAATCATCTATTTTTGCCACTACTCGCAGAATTAACTAATTCGTTAACAGAATATCTACTATCAAACATTTCATTAAGTAATGATTCTTTTCTTTCTTTTTGGTACTTTTAATAATTTTTTTCATCATCTAGAATTTCATAAATTAATAAATGATTTTTCTATTATCTTTGATTTTTATTCTATTTTCATGAAACCAATATTTATCAGTACTTCTTGTTCTAACTTGATATAAATCATAGATGTCTTCATTCTCCTTTTTGTTTAGGAAGATTCAACTCAATTATGTATTGTTTTTTTCAAAGCATTTCATACTATAAATAGACTTTTGAATGTTTAGATAAAAATTCTAACTTCTGTTTTGAGTCAGCTTTTTTGTGAAAGAACAAATTGAATTAATTCTAAAATAGTACTTTTTCCCGGTCCCTCTTCCTCCTATAATGCTATTTAATGAGTCGGAGAACAAAAATTTTAAATTTCTCATTACTTGACAAAAAAAGCCTCTTTATTAGTAGGTAAATACAGACCTCGTATAACTTTTTTTAATTTTTTTATTTGGTTTGTCTAATTTTACTGTAACATCATACTCTGATAAAGATTCTTTCAATTGTTTATAACATCTCTTACTGAATTTTTATCCACATGGGATTAATAGAATGGTTTTCAATGTAATGCGAATCATTATCAAGAATAAAAAAATGGATTAACTTCTTTATTTATTTTTTTGAAATGTAATTTCTGACATTTGAAATACTGTCTTTATTTGAAACTCCAATATACTTCAAATATTCTTTCGAAAAATAATTTTTTTCTTATAAGCATTAGTAAAAAGTTTTTCCATCTTTAAATATATCCGAACTATTTATATGAGCAATATAAGTGATGAATTCTTCCTTATTAAAAGTATCAATAACATCTAAACTAGCTTTTATATGAACCATCTTTAATACCCATAAGGTTTTCTTCTAGCCATTTTTTTAACAATTTCACTTTTTCTCATTCGGAAAAAGCTACAAGAACATGTATTCTATCAGCACATGAAATTTCCACCCCATTTATTACCTCAATATATTCCTTACCTTTATTGATATTCAATTCAGATACAATTTTTTTATAGCTTTTTTTCCATTTTCTTAATTCCTGAAATTGTATTATGATCAGAAACCACTATTGTTGAAATATTTTTCTCGATATAAACTCTGAGCAACTACCAAAAATGATATTTGCTCTTTTTCATTTTCAAAACCATTTTTTTGATAGTTATTATAAATAATACTATCACCATCTTTTGTTTTAAAAATATTCCTCTGGAAAAAAGCTTATTATTTTTTTAACTTCTAAAAGATAATCTTCTACAGATAGTTTATTCCATTCTTTCTCTGATAAATCGTTCCAAACTTTAAATAACCTGTAATCATGGGATGCTGGGGTATGGATGTGAAACAATGTTTTACTATATTTCCCACATTTATTTTTAGTTTTCAGTAATTCATCATATGCCTTTTTATTTCATTATTTTCTTTTTCTCATTTTCAATCTCCATAAACAAAAAAATAATACACTATTATTATTTTACATTAACAATATCACTGTTCAACAGGTAAGAAATTCCCTACAATAATCCCTACAATTCTAGGATCTTCATCATACGAAAGAAAAATGTCTCGATATTTTGGATTGATAGAAACTAATCGTAAACCCTGTTCTTCCTGGTAAACTCTTTTAATGTATGTCTGATTATTACAGACTACTGCATATACTGCACCATCATAATCAAACCCTGTTTCACGAATGAGAGCCACAGAACCATTTTGATATTTGGGTTCCATTGAGTCACCAGAAATCCATGAGGCGAAATCGTGGGCTAGTTCTTCATCAAAATAGACAGTATCATAGTTTTGATCGTTGTACACCGATGAACCGATACCAGCAGACATTTGTTCGTAAACATGGTATTCGTATAGTTTTTCTGACATTGAAACAATGTTCTTACATTTTTCTTTTTGAACTAGGCCTCTGACATAACTAAGTGCATTATTCTTACCTTCATCCGATAAAGTATTATATAGTCGGACGATTTCGACCTCTGTAAAATAACCTTTTGGAACATTTAGAATCTGCTCTAGTTGTTGCACTTTTTCTTTAGATGGTTGTTTTACTCCACGCTCCCATGCGGAATAAGCTTGATAACTAATACCTAATCGATCCGCAATATCTTTTTGAGTCATTTGTAGCTCTTTTCTACGAGCCTTTAGTTTTTCTGGTTGGTACATCATTTACCTCACATTAACAATAATTTCAGTTCAGCTTTTTGTTTTGCTTCTTTGTCTGTTAGTTTATTCTTATCCCAAACATAAGCTATTGATTTTCCTCTATCATAAATGAGCCATACTTTTAGATTGTCATGACAATTCTTAATTGTCTTCCAATTATCCTGATTTAAAAGCTCAGGTAACTCTTGGCTAGTAACGAAGCCTTTTTTAATTACTGATTGCTCAATCTTATTGATTAGAGAAGTCTGATAGTTGTTGAATTCCTTTATAATCTGATCTTTGACACCGTGAAACAAAAGGAGTAGTGTGGCATTTTGTCCATCAATATAAGCATCGATAGCCTGCTTAATGGTACTTTCTTTTCCAGGATAATATTCTCTAAGAAGATCTAAAAGGCGATAAAACAATGCCTGTTTTGAAACATCCAGACTATTTTGAATCTTTTGAAAGGTGTCGCAACTATAATAAATCTTTGACAACAAAACAATGTCAGGCATTAATACTACAGCAGAGAAAATATTCGCTTCTCGCTCTAGTAGGTTCTCCTGATTATCAATAGATTCTGCAAAATAATTACCTTCATGCTCTAGTATAAAATGTCCTAGCTCGTGACACAGAGTGAAATTTTGCTTCACAATGGGATTATCCTTTTCATAAGAAAAACTAATACCTAATTCATCAATAACAGTTAATCCTTCAATCTTGTGATTTGAGAAGTGGTGACTAATTACTTGAATTTGATATTTTTTTGAATACAATATTGAAAGAAGTAGTTGAAATTATAATTTAGTAATGAAATACCATGATCCTTCATGTATTGGTATAACACATGTTTTGTAGACTTACTTATTCTTGTATACAATTCATCCAAAGAATGGTACCTCCTTTAAGTATAAATTACAAAAACTAAACCAATTTGGTTGACTTTAGTATAAAAAAAAGTGGACGAATGTCCACTTTTATCTAATTTATAAATACTAGCTTGTTATAAATTATAGATTTATAATCATAAACTTTGTAATCTATAGATGTATCAATATCAATATAATCAAATACTGTCATCAAAAATTCTTAATAGAGCTTTTGTAATTAGTGCACCTTTCCTCTTCATCTAATTCAAAACGTCCATAATGCAGTGTTTCTATTGCTAAGGTTAAAAATGATCCTATGTTAAGTACATTTGATTTAAATAATGCTTGCCAGTCTTTTTTTACGGTAAGAGATACTTTTTAAGTTGTTTAAATAAATAGTCATCACTTTTTTTATTTCTTTACTTACTTTCATTAAATCAACACTATCTTTAAGGTCTTTTTAAAATTAAACTTATTGAATCATACACACTTGCGCTAGTGAAATGAGACAAATTAAATTCATTAACAATCTCAAGAAATACCGATTTGAAAAAAATTCTTCTAGAGTTTTTTTGATGCCAAAGTTTCAGAAATAGAATTATTATAATTAAAGACTAGTTTTTTCTCTGATCCCAACAGTATCGTAAAAATAAGATTTGATCTAAACTTCTATCAGAATATTCAATATCATCATTATATACTCCCCAAACATTATCAACTATTTCTTGGTTATATGGCTTCCTACCAAACATTGGAATGTGAGCTTCACCACCATTCTTGAGATATTTGTAAATTTTTAACTCCATTATTTAAATATCCAAATAGAATAGTTTCACCAATCTGTGTTTTTTTGCAGTAATATAAAACGATTCAACACTTTTTTTCTAGCAATTGTTTCACCTGATTTTACAGCTTGTTTATAAATACAATGTAAAGTGTTTGAGGACGAATAGTATTTAACTTGCTCCAAATATAAATTTTTCATTTCTCATGAATACTTTAATATATTCATGACTATCGTTTTTATCTTTTTCAATAATAAAAAGTAGGTCGAAAAATAATCTCTTTTAGCTTCTAACTCTTTTCTCCTTTAGTTCATTTGCCTTTTTTTGTTCTTCTTGTCTTTTTAGTTCTTCTTCATTTCTATCATCATCATATTTTTTTCCTGTTGTTTTTATAAATGAATAAACGGTAAAAAGTGATAGATAATGCTGTACCATAAAAGGTTATGTATGTCTTAATTGTTGAAAAAAAGAGATTTCATCAACTCTAAAAAAATCCAAATTAATAGAATTAATTCCTTTATTCAACAAAAAAAGAACATACTTCAATAATAATTGGAAATAAAAAAATATGAACAACACAAAAAAATATTTGTACGCTTATTTATTTTTATCACCATAATCCATCGAGTGAGCACTAACCTTTCCAAATTTGAAAAATATCTATAATTTTTAATAATATTGTACTAACCATTTGTTTTTATTGATTATATATTTTATAAAATTCTTTATCAAATCAACCAATAATACTGATATTTAGTTAATTTTTCTTTTTCTAAACGCCTTCTTTCGTTTTTTTCCATAAACTCTATCAATTCTTTTTTAAAGATTTCTTTTTTTCTTCATCAGTTAGTCCTTTTTGAGTTCATACGGAAAAAGAAGTTCCACATTATCTAATTCTACATCATTCCCTGCAAGGTAGTCCATCGTAACACCAAAGAAATTCGCAAATTTCTCTAAAGTTTTTAGACGATGGTTTTCTTTTTCCACTTTCCCATTGCTGATAATTAGGTTGTTTGATCCCAAATTTTTTTCCGCAATTTCCTTTTTGTGTTAATCCTTTTTTTAATCGGAGTTCTTTTAATCGTTCTGGAAATCCCATTGCTAATTCCTCAATAAATTTAAAAAAATATTTTTTAATAATCTCTTGACAATATACTCAGATGAGTATATAATATAAATATATTCGAGAGAGTATATTTCTTTTTGAAAATAATAACCTTATTTTTAGAAGGTTTTGATCATTGACAACTAAATAAAAAGTGCGTCTGACAACCAGAGGACTGACTATCAAACTACACATTAAGATTGGTACTTTTATTGTAATTGTTTTGATAAGAAAAGTCAAGTCCGTTTTATGGTTGAAGTGAAGATATAAAACATTTATTTGTGGGCTTCCACGCATTTCGGGCTTTCGCACTTTTCCGAATAGTAAAGTGAACTGGCTTCGCCAAAGGGCGTAAGAGAATCCCTTGGGTATGATCAAGACTACCTAAAGAGATTGGCTGGGAAAGCGATGGTAATTGACGCAAAGCACCTTGCTAAACGTTGCCACCGTGGAAAGAGGGATCTTTCCAACCAAATAACTTTTCTTTACTGCTGTCTATCATTATTGATAGACCTACTCTCAAGCTACTAAGTTCTTTCCTTTTTTCACTTAGTAGCTTTTTTACTTATTACAATAAAGGAGAAAAATATGACAAACTTTTTTCGCACTACAATGTAAACGACTCTACGATAACTATGAATTTACCTATGGTATGTTTAGCGAATCTGATAAACTACAGGCTAAACTCTATGCTCAAGCTCAAATTGATTTAGACCATCTCGCAGATGCTGCTCGTAGAAATGGCTATGCTCATGGGGATATTCAATTCTATAGTCGTATGTTTAAACGCAAATTATTTACCCACTATTACTCAAGAGTGAAGCAACTAGCTTAACTCTTTTTATTTTACACTCAGAAAGGAAAATCTTATGATCTCAGAAACACTTAAAATGAAACCAGAATTTATTGGCCCTGCTTACTATGAACGTTTAGGAAATGCTCCTAAATTTATTTTTGGAAAAGAAGGCAAATACCAACGTCACATTCTAAATAGCGCAGAACACGGTGCCTTTCATGTCATCACACCAGCTTCTACAACGGTCTTTCCAGAAGATGCTCTAGTAGAAACTGTCAACCCAATCTTTTTCCCAGATACTGCTTTAAACGGCAATACTGTTGCGCCTTACCTCAATGTCTTTGCGGAAAAATTGGTACTTAAAAAATAAGAAATAAAAGGAGAAAATCACATGGCTAAAATTGGATTAAACTACGGTGAAAAACTACAAATTGCTGACAAGACTTATCGTGTCATTACAGACGGACTAGATGTCCCAGCTGTCCTTGGAAAACTGACTTTCCGTGGCATTGAGGGCCCTGATATCATCTTTGAAGTGGATCGCTCACAACGGAATCCTGATGGATCATTTGTACAAGTCAATACAGGTGAGATCCGTGGCATCGTCGTAGGGATTCATTCTTCTGTCCAGCACGAAACCCTCTTTTTCACTATCGCAGATATGTCTGAATCTGAAATTGAAGACCTGGGTATTAAATACCGAGAAGAAGTTGAACTAGAAGATATTGTTATCACTCATACCCACGTCAATCGTAATGATATCTATAAGCTCTTTGCTTCTAAATCAAGAAAAAAGCTGGAGGCGCACCGACTAAAGAAAACAAACCAGTAGAAAATAAGAAAGAAAACTAGGAGGTGATGCAGGATGAAACTCTTTACCTATCGGGGAAAAAGAGTTCGAGTTTTTCATCGTAAGCTAAAGGGAATCACATGGTTTATCTGGTGGTTTCCTTTTTTGTTGGCTATTAGTTATTACAGCTACGTACATCTAGAAGAATTAAAAGTCCATCCCTTACCTCAAGGATATTTTCTAGGAGCTGGGCTTCTCTTTTCTTTGCTTCTCTCTTGGTTTATCAATCGAGTTTGCTACAGGAAGATGCTCTTTTTTCAAAAGCTCAACAGCCTTCGAATTCTTTCTCGCTTTTTGTTAGAGAATAACCTCTATCTCGTTAAAAAGGTTAGACGCGAAAACAAGATCATTGAAAAAATCACTTTACCTCAAGTATATATCAAACAGTCTCGCTACAAGATTGAAGTGAGTTTTATTCTAGAAGGCAATAAATTTCAAGATCGTTTTTTAAACCTTGGGGCCACACTTGAAGTCATGTTTAATGGTGACTTTCGTAATAAAACCTTTGACAACCGCTTTATCAAGTATGAAATTGCGATTAACCGAATTGATAGCAGGATCACCATCGATGAAGTAAAAGTCAAGGGATCCAAACTCCAGCTCATGAAAGATGTATCTTGGGATTATATTGAAGAACCGCATCTTCTCATTGGCGGTGGAACAGGTGGGGGAAAAACAGTTGTTCTCATGACCATAATCTATGCACTAGCTAAAATTGGCTTTGTTGATATCTGTGATCCAAAGAATTCGGACCTTGCTGGATTAAAGAAAATTCCAGTCTTCCATGGTCGAGTCTATACAAGTAAGGAAGATATCATTAACTGTTTTAAAGAGAATGTAGAGTTCATGGAAAAACGCTATGAACTAATGTCTACTTCGCCAAAATTCCAAGCTGGAAAGAACTTTACTCACTATGACATGAAACCAAAATTCATTCTTGTAGACGAGTGGGCAGCTCTTATGGCAAAGATTGATCGTGACTATAGCCAACAGTCAGAACTCATGGAATACCTCTCACAATTAGTTCTAGAAGGTCGTCAAGCTGGAGTCTTTATCATCTTTGCTATGCAACGGACCGATGGTGAATTTATCAAAACGGCTCTTCGGGATAACTTTATGAAGCGTCTCTCCGTCGGTCATTTAGAATCAACAGGATATGACATGATGTTTGGAGATGCCAATAAAACCAAAGAGTTTAAAAAGCTAGATGAAATTAATGGAGTCAAGGTCAAAGGACGGGGGTATATCGCAAACAACGGTGAGCTGGCTGGTGAGTTTTTCTCTCCCTATGTACCACTCGATCAAGGTTTTTCCTTCTATGATGCCTACTCTAAAATTCCGATCATGGAGTTTGAAGGAGAGGAATTCTCAGTATTTGAAGAATATAAACCACCGCTTGAAATAATTGATCCTATAGAGGAAGAGGAGGCTATAGAAAACGAATCAAACAAGAGACCACTCAAGGAATTTGCGGACGAACAAAATCTTAAAATGCCAACCTTACGCAAGATTATCTATCTCTTAACAGAACAAGGGATCATCTTTGAACGGACTGTATCCGCTATTCTAGTGGATCCTTTTCAAGAAAAACTTCTTCTTGAAATCCTCGCTCAATTTGAAGAGGGAGGACGCAGGTCTTATCCAAAAGCAGTTGAAGCGACGATTGTGCATCATGGGCTAGGACAAGGGCAAGGGCAAGCCTGACCGCAGGTCAGGCGCAGACCGTAGCCCGAAGTCTCTAGGCCATGATGAAACTTCAACCCCCGTTTTCTAATAGGGGGGTTACATTTGGCAAAAACGCCAAGTCCACCCCTCCTCATTCCTTATGGGAGTTGGGTTTTCAATTTTTATGAAGTGTGTCACTTTCGTCAAAAAAGTGTGTCACTTTGTTAGAAAGAGGTGTTGCGATGAATGGACAAAATTAGTCCTTTTCATATTAAAAACTTCAGAAAACAAACAGGACTGAATCAAAAAGCATTTGCACAAGCTGTTGATCTACCTACAAGAACCTATCGCTCTTATGAAACAGGCGAAAGAGGACTGACGATTGATAAGTTTAGAGAACTTAAAGAAAGACTTGGTTACTATCAAGATTGCGATAAAAACAGTCTTCGGGCTCAAATCGACTATCTACGATTGACCTTTCCTCGATTAAAAGATTTAGATGCTTTCTGTGAAAACTTTCTTCACTGTCACTTAAGCGAATTTACAGACCAAGAAACCCGTCTTATGAATTATACTCACTTATGGCAACGAGGGAACATATGGATTTTTGATTTCTTTGATAAGTCTGTGACAAATGACTACCAAACTTGCCTTCAACTATCTGGTCAAGGATGCCGTGAGCTGGAATTGCTTCTAGAAGACAAGGGGATCACTTGGCAGATCTTTCTTCAAAACATTCTTTATTCCTATGAAGACGTTCGGGTGAAGCGACTCGATATTGCTCTAGATGAACTCTATAAGGGTTACGGTCACGAGGATGAACAAATTCAAATCCCTAAATTGATTGATAAGCTCTATTCCAAAGAGATTGTTCTAGATACGATCAAGAAATGGAATATCACGGGTGGTGGATCTTTCACAGATAATGAAGACATGGAAGCGAATCACGGCTTGTCCATTTACTTTGGGAGCCGTCAAAGTCAACTCTACTTCAACTTTATGAAAAGCGCTATGAAATAGCTCGAATGGAAAACATCTCCTTAGACGAATCCTTGGAGATTTTTGGTATCTGGAATCGCTATGAATTGCGGTTCTCAGACCAGAAAGCTCAAGGTATTGTGGAGGAATATATCAATGGTGTAGATCTCGGAGAAATCGCACGAGGCATCATAAACAAAGAAATCCAAGTCTATGATGGTCTCACTCGATTTGGAGCCTATAAACCCGATGAAAAATGGCAACGTCTCTTTGGAGGAGTCGAACCCTTAAAACTTTCAACTAACCCACAACCTTACAGTATTGAGCGAACGATTCGCTGGCTGACCTATCAAGTTGCGAACTCTCTTGCACTAGTCACTGAAGCAGACAAGATCCTCCAAACAGAATACATGAAAATGATTCAGAATAGCGGAGAGATCACTGATCGAGGAAAAGCCATGTTACGACTTCTCAAAGCCAATAAACACTATGAACACTAGAAAGGAAAAAACGATATGGAATACAAAGTTCAAATCAATTCACTAGACAACTTTAAAGCCTGGTCTGGTGGACTAACCACCTTGAACACTGTCCGTGAACGTGGTGGAGTGGATACTCTAACCGTCATTTGTGAGGATATCTTCTCTGGGAATACTCCGACAGAAGTACAAATCAATGACTGGCTCTGGTTTGATTCAGATTTTATCTACCAAGCTCTAGGTTACGATGATCTGCTTGAGGCTTCTTAAGATGCTGAAGAAGATTTATCAAGCAGACTTTCTGCTTCTTCCAGAACAAGAATTCTGGCATATGTACGTTCTCTTACGAAAAGGAAAGGACTTCTACTATGAATGCGCTGGAAGATCTACCGAAAAACCACCAGATGCGAAAGGTTTCTATGACTATGAACATGCCTGTTTTACTTTAGATGGTCAAGTGTTGAGCGTAAATAAGAAAATGCGCCCCTCACTCATCGCTTATATTCAAAAGACTATCAAAGACAATCAAGAAACATTTAGAAAGGAAATTGAAATGGCCACTAAAACTATTTTTGAAAAGAAAGTCTCTCAAGTCACGAATGAACTGGGAGAATTACTTAAAAAGAAAGATCACAGAGAGGCTTGGACCAAGGCTGGAGAATTAAATAGTCTCCTTAAAAAAGAAGAAGCCAAAGACCTAAAACCTGACTTGATCGAACAACTCCAAACTGAGCTACGAGGCTACTATTACATTAATGGCGAGATCGAAAAAGCCAATAAGCGCCTCTATGCAAAAGGCTCAAAGCTCATTGAGCTCGCTGCTCTCTAAAAGGAGGATCTATGGATAAAGCCAAACGCTATTTGCTTCAAGCAAAAGAATATCTCTCACACTTTAAAAAGGTTGAGAAAAAAGGAGGTCCACCAAAACTAAAAGTCACCAATAAAAAGACAGTCAATATCGCAGTCATAGGAGGAATTTCTTTCCTCCTTTTTGTTGGTTTCTTAGGATCTGTTCGTGCTATCACACTCTCAAATAAGGTAGGAACACTACAAGCTCAAGTGGAGGCTACTAAAAAACAAAAGTCACAGCTAATGGAGTCTAGTAGAAAATACGACTACAAGCTCCAGTACTACTTGAACGACTATGTCTATGCTTATTTCACCCTTCCACAAGAAGGAGACAAACAACAAGCTCAAGTAGACTACCTAAATAGCTTTTACAACTTCATTCCTGATGTGAAAGCCCAAGGTCAAGTTCGAAATCCTAGTGAACTCCTCTATTCTCAGTTAGTAACTGTAGAAGGGAAAGTTGCGACCTATAAGATCAAATACAAGGAAACTATCCGCCGGGATAATAACACGGAAGAAAAAGAAATCGTGACAGGTTTCAATATTCCATTTGATGAAAAAGATGGAAAATATTACGTTTCTGGCCTTCCTTGGTTATCTGCCATTGAATCCTCACAAGCTGGACACTTTAGCGAAGATGATAAGCTTCAACTAACTGCCAATGATCATTTTTCAGATGGTCAGCGTAAGAAGGTAGAAAAATTCCTCAAGATCTTCTTTACAAACTACACCACAAACCAAGATAATCTTAATCTGATCGCTAAAAATGTGGATATCATCGCAAATAGCACTTTTAAAACGATCGACTACACTTATCTCAAACAGGACGGTGATGATTTAATCGCTTATGTCCAAGCTACCTTTGAAGTTGGAGGTACCACTCACTCGGAAAACTTCACTTTTACCCTCTCAGAAAAAGAAAAGACCTACTATGTCACAAAACTAGAACACATCATTCCACTAAATTATGCAAATGATAAAGAATAGGAGAACTCTATGAATACAGACAATCTACGAACCTTCCTCCAGGGCGATGGAATTTGGATCCTAACAGCCATTGCCGTGCTCTTAGCGATCAAGGCTTGGCGGAACAGTTCCTGGCTTCAACTCTTCTCTGTCGTTGGTTTCTATGCCGTTATTGTTTCTATTGCCAAAGGACAAGATATCCTAAAGCAGTCGGCTGGTTCCTGCGACTCTTTGGTATTGAATCAGGACTTTAAGTATGAACGAAGAAAGACTTTATGATTACAGTAAGGGCCTAAATGCTCCTTATTGGATCCAAGAAATTAAGACAAAAAAGGGCACTCGACTATGGTACTTTGCGACACCGATGCAGTTGTCCTTTTTCATTGTCTTTATCATCGTTTTTGTAGCCATGTTACTCTTTGGAGGGTTTATCTTTGTGCCACTCGCAAAAATCACTCACTCAATTTCATTGTTGCTCTACTGGTATCTCCCTTACAAATTGGCCAAGTTCTATACTGAATACGAGCCTCACGGTAAAAAGATGCACGTCTTTATCGGAGATTACCTGATTTACTTCTGGGATTTTAAGCTAAACAAAAAAGCTATCTACCACGAAGATCGAATAGAGCCTGTAGAAGAAATTGTCTTTGAAAAAACAAATCTATAGAAAAGGAGGACCTATGAGTATTACTTTAACTTATCCTATTAGGGAAACACATGAAAATCTAGCTCTCAAAAAAGATCAAACAGTCGTTGCTTATTATCGTATTCCTAACACTCCCATCACCATTACAGATGATGAAAAAAGGGCAAACATAAAATCACTGTTGCTCAAATGATGAAGAAGCTCCAGAAAAACAAATTCTTTGAAATATCTCTGATCCCTAAAGACTATCTCTTAGAAGAGAAAATGCGGGACTTTTCAGATGCTCTAGCAGATGATAGTCGTGAACTAGGAGAAGAACTGCTTCTTTACACAGTGGATCGTCTAACAGATGAAATGGAAATCCCTTATCAGTTTGATTGGGTCGTCGGAGTAACCTTACGCAAACAAAATCATGGAGCTACAGTAAAAGACTTGGCCTATGAGAGCTTTAATGAGTTCACTGAAAAAATCGCAAAGGGTCTTGGCTATGAATATGAATTAAGTCCCACTTGGTATGAAGACTATGAAAGTGATGAATTCACTATTTTTCAAGCTTTCTCCGTCCTTCGGGCAAAACGGTTATCTAATGAAGAACTCTTTTATTACCAGCGGATGCAGTACCTTCGCTATATCCCTCACTACAAGAAGGAGGTGCTCGCTAATCGTGCTCAATTCAATATCACGGACACCTTGATCAAAGTGCTAAAAGGTGGCTTCCTCAAGCTAGAAAGCCCTTATGGATCTTCCTTTGTGACGATTCTTCCGGTTGGTAAATTTCCTGTTCAATTCAATGGTTTTCACCTGGGCGAATTTATCCAACGCTTAAACTTTCCCGTTGAGCTACGAATCAAGGCAGAATTCATTGATACAGGTAAAATCAAGGGTCGAATGGGACGCTCGAATACGCGTTACAGAAACATCATGGAAGAGGCAGAAAATACCGATACTGTCCAACAAGACGAGATCATCATGGGTTCCATCTCCCTAAAGGACTTAATGAAGAAAGTCGGAAACAAGGAAGATATCATCGAATATGGAGCCTATCTGATTGTCTCTGCTTCTAGTGTGAATCAACTCCGTCAAAGACGACAAGTGGTCTTAAACTATTTTGATGATATGGGCGTTGAAATCAGTGAGGCCTCTCAAGACGGACCTTATCTCTTTCAAGCGTTGCTCTATGGAGAAAACCTCCAAAAGAAAACTCGCACCTGGACACATATGGTCACAGCCCGTGGATTTTCAGAACTCATGCCTTTCACAAATACTTCTTCTGGAAACCGTATCGGTTGGTATATTGGCCGAGTAGACAACTGGACAGGACGTTGGGATAATATTGCGAAAGCTATTGATTCCTCAAAGAACATCGTCCTCTACAATGCGACAGTCGGAAATAAGGAAGATATCGCTGGAAAGATCACCAAGAACCCACACATCATTATTACGGGGGGCAACAGGTCAAGGAAAATCCTTCCTTGCTCAGATCATCTTTTTAAGTGTAGCTTTGCAGAATGTCAAAACACTTTATATTGACCCTAAACGTGAACTTAGAAATCACTACCAAGAAGTGATCAACTCACCTGAATTCGCACGTCTATATCCTGAACGCAAGAAACAGATTGAGAACTTTAACTTTGTGACACTGGATAGCTCACTACCATCCAACCACGGAGTTTTAGATCCGATTGTTGTTCTAGATAAGGAACAAGCTGTAGAGGTTGCCAAAAATATGCTCGAGTTTCTACTACAAGCAGTGGATGATGTCACGATGGATCAAAAAACAGCGATCACAGAAGCTATTAATGCGATTGTGGAGAAACGAGTCGCTGGAGAGAAAGTCGGATTTAAACACGTCCTAAAAGTTCTGAGAGACTCTACTTCCTCTGAAATTGCTTCGGTTGGTCGTTATCTGACTTCAATTGTCACAAACTCTATCTTGGAACTAGCCTTTTCAGATGGGACTACTCAAGGTCTTAACTATGAATCACGAGTAACCATCCTAGAGGTCAATAACCTCAAACTTCCAAAAGACGATTCCACAAAAATTTCAGATCATGAACGTAACTCTATCGCCCTCATGTTTGCGCTTGGTGCCTTCTGTACCCACTTTGGAGAACGAAATGAAAATGAAGATACCATTGAGTTCTTTGATGAAGCATGGATTCTTATGAAGTCCGCAGAAGGAAAGCCGTTATCAAAAATATGCGTCGGATTGGACGATCCAAAAATAATACTCTGGCACTGATCACTCAGTCTGTACATGATGCAGAAAATGACGATGATACAACTGGATTTGGGACCATCTTTGCCTTTTATGAAAAGTCTGAACGGGAAGATATCTTAAAACACGTGAATCTTGAAGTTACTGAAAGCAATCTCGAATGGATTGATAACATGATTTCTGGTCAATGCCTGTACTATGACGTGTACGGTAATCTCAATATGATCTCTGTACACAACATCTTTGAAGATATTGATATGCTTCTAAAACCAATGAAAGCTACGGTATCATCAAGCCTTGAAAATAAATACGCTAGTTAGGAGGTGAATCCATGCAAGAAGCTTTTGACAAACTAAGAGGAGTCGATATCTTCTCTCTCAAGTCCTACATGGAGCCGACTGGTTTCGCTTCCTTTAACGGGGCTTGGGTTCTGATTAATGAGCTTTTCGTCAACTTCTTCTTTTTCATTCTAAACGCAGTGGTGGGCTTCTTTTCTTTGCTGATTCGAATTCTTGAAAAAATTGATCTCTACTCTAGCTATAAGAACTATGTATTTAATGGAGCAATGAGTATCTGGAAAGGATTTATCGGCTCAAATGGAAGTGGAGTTGCCAAGCAATCACTCGTTTCAATGTTGCTTCTGATTTTAGCTTTCTATCTTTTTTATCAATATTTCTTTTCGAAAGGATCCTTTTCAAGAACACTCCTTCATGTTTTTCTAGTTCTCATCCTTGGCTTTGGTTACTTCGGAACAGTTGCAGGGACCTCTGGTGGTCTTTATCTGCTTGATACCATCAATAATGTCTCTAAAGAGGTCACTAAAAATATCACTCATATTAAAGTAGAGTATGGAAAAAATAAGACGATCAAAATCGGTGATTCTATGGCAGATAGCTATATAGCAGAAACATCTTATAAAGCCTATGTCTTTGTCAATACTGGACAAGAAAATGGAAAATACAAGAATAGCCAAGACGGAAAACAAGAAACTTTTGACGATAGTAAGGTACTAGGAACAAGCGATAAAAATGGAAACTTTACAGCGGTTAAATCCAAAGACCGCTCCAAATATCTAGATGAACTAGGAAATGGAGCTAATGACGATGGAGAAAGAACCGTTGGGTTTCGGCAATGCCTGATTTCATCTTTACTCGTATGTTTTATGTCATATTTAAAATTTTTGATGCTTTTGTATTAGCGATACCAGTTATTTTGATTCAAATGTTAAATGTCATTGCTCAGACACTCGTCCTGATGATGATCCTGCTCTTTCCAATTGTGCTATTGATGTCCTTTGTACCAAGAATGCAAGATTTGATTTTTGGAGTTTTAAAAGTCATGTTTGGTGGATTGCTTTTCCCAGCTATCACGAGTCTATTAACTCTATTAGTCTTCTATATTGAAAAAATGATCGAAAACATTATCATTACAGGCTTTGATGGCATTCTTAAAACACTCCCATCCTTGATCATCTTTGGCCTTGTCTTTAAACTACTCATTTCAGTTGTATCCAAAGGACTTGTATACTTCCTTCTATGGAAATACAAGGCTGAACTGATCCAATTTATTCTTGGCTCTAAAGCACGAATGGTGGCAAGTGACATTGGAAACAAAGTTGAAAAAGGAGTCACAAAGACCAGAGAGGTGGCTTCACAAGTACCATCGAGAAGTCTTTCATCTGCTCAACACCTTGGGAACTTTGCCCTAGCAGGTGCGGGTTTTGGAGCTGGGATGATGATGAATGCTAAGAGTCACTTCCAAAATGTTGGTTCTTTCTTTACCAATAAGGAATCAGAGCGCCAACCCGATGAAGTGCTCCCAACAGAAACACTTGAGACACCAACAAGTCCAGATACTCCAGAACCAAACATTCCGAAAACAAAGGCAATTCCTGAGAAGGTTAAACCAGTTGAAGAAAAAACACCAACTCCTTCAATGGAATCCCCAATCACAGCGGAGCCAACATCAAGTTCAAACGAGGAATTTCAAACTCTTAAAGAAGAATGGATTTCTCCATTTAAACAACTCCGCATTAATAGTATTGAGCGTAAATTAGAGGAATATAAAGATCCTCAAGCCATGTACAAAGCTCAAGGATCGAATGCTTTCACTCGTACTTATAGAAAGACTATGACACGAGATGATAAATTAAGAGCCAATATTGAACGAAGAGACAGATTAACAGAACGCTTAAAACAACTTAGAGGAGAATGATATGAATACGAAAATACGCTCAAGAACTTCTTTTCCAAGGGTTCTTGAAGAAACTCTTTATCAGGCCTACCAAGAAGGAAAACGCTCAGTCGATTTCCTTCTTTTATTTCCAGTCACAGAACAAGAGCAAGACCAAATTATCTTACAGGCTAAGTCCTATTCAGTCGTTCTAGATGCTAAATGGCGTTTTGGGACTGTCCTGTTTACTGCTTATATAAGACATTAACTAGAAAGGAGATTCGATGAAAAAACTAAAATGGTTTCTATTAGCTGGTCTCATTCCTCTCTTTCTACCAGTCCTCATTATCATTATCCTTATGGGGGCTGTCGGAGGTGGTGGAACGAATGGCTCGTCCCAATCTCAAAATGGAGTGACTTATGCGGATCACTGGTCAGATGGAGACCCTTATACTCATAACCTACTTGTTCATCGCTTCGGTATCACAGCAGAGCAATTAGACGGCTTTAGATACGTTAGGAATCTCCTATGATAAGAACCGAATTAATGGGAAAAAGCTCCTCGAATGGGAAGCTAAATCTAATCTTGATGTCCGTGGAATCGTTGCAATCGCACTGAATGAAAGTTCCCTTGGAACTGCTGGGGTAGCCACTAATCCTGGAGCCAATATGTTTGGTTTTGGAGCCTATGACTCCAATCCAGAATATGCCAATAACTTTAATGATGAAGTTGCTGTTGTTGGATTAACCCAGCAAACCATCATTGGAAATAAAAACCAAACCTTCAAAATTCAAGATGACAAAGCTAAAAAGTTTGCGAATGGAACACTCAATCCAGCAACTGATGGTGGGGTCTATTTCACAGATACCACCGGATCAGGAAAAAGACGTGCAGAAACCATGCAAAAACTGGATGCCTTCATTGATGAACATGGAGGAACACCAAAAGCTCCTGAACAAACTACAGGAAAAACTAGAGATGGTGGTGGCATCACTTCAAATGATATACCTGTAGGCTATAGTTTGACAACAGCTATTGATACCACAGGATATATCACTAGTACCTATCCTTGGGGACAATGTACCTGGTATGTCTTCAACCGTGGAAAACAAGTCGGAGTCAACTTTGATCCATTTATGGGAAATGGTGGACAATGGATGAATAAGCCAGGTTTCACAACAACCCATACACCAACAGAACACTCTGCTCTATCATTTAGCCCTGGACAAGCTGGAGCTGATCCAATATACGGACATATTTCATTTGTGGAGCAAGTCAAATCAGACGGTTCAATTCTCGTCTCTGAATGTAATGTGAAAGGATTGGGGATTATTAGTTACCGCACATTTGATGCGGAAACTGCCAAACAATTTACCTATGTTATTGGACATTAGAAAGGATAATTATATGGATACACTACAACAAGTAAAACTAGATAAAATTGAAAATCTTCTTCAAGTATTGGTGAACCTTCTCGACAAAAAAAGCAACTCCAATCACTTGGAAATTATAACTCAAAAAGAAGTTCTAAAAGAATTGAATATATCACCTAACACACTGAAGAGTTGGGAAAGAAAAGGACTAGCTCGTCTGGAGCCACCTATTGAAGGAACGAGAACAGTCTACTATAAACGGCATGACATCATTAAATTTCTATCAACTTAATAGTAAAGCAGGATTGCAACAAACAACTCACGAATATGCTAAAAATAATATCATCTTAAAAAGAAGGTGAGGGTCTTATTTTTAGCCTTTTAAATATCCGAATCAAGAGGCGTTATGAATAAAGAAACCATTCAACACAACAATAAAAAAGTTATAAAAATTACCAAGCAGAACGGTGAAATAAGCTATTCAATCAAAGGTGTTTATATCGGAACAGACATTAAGACTGGTAAGCGAATTACAAGAACAATCACTGCTAAAACATTAAAAGCTCTAGATAGAAAAATTATTGAATCCAAAATTCAATTTGAAAAATCTGGGTCAACTACTAAAGAAACTATCCAAATCGGTAATTTTGAAAGTTTAGCTGAATTTTGGTTCAGCCATTTTAAAACTTGGGTATCTTCGCAAAATACAATAAACCGTGTTCGAGGGTACTTAGATACATACATCATTCCACAATTTGGCGATTATAGACCAGAGCAGATTGAAGCATCAGATATCCAATTATGGCTAAATCAATTAGCAAAAAAAGCCAAACAAGCAATTGAATCTGGGGAAAAACGTGCCCCGAAAGGCAGTGCAAAAGATTTTGGTGCAATGGCACATAAAATGAGTGATATTTTTGATTTTGGAATAACAAATTGCGGTTTGAAAAACAATCCTGCAAAGACAATCAAGATACCACCAAAACCCAAAGCCATTAAAGAACGCATCATGGTCCTTCATGATGAGGATTTAAAACTTTGGCTAGCTTACCTTGACACACTACCAAACACGAGAGCAAATCGTCGTTTTAAAATCATTTGTAATACATTACTGGCTTCAGCACTACGAATCAATGAACTATTAGCTTTAGAAATTACTGATCTTGATTTTGAAACTAATGAAATCATTGTCAATAAAACTTTAATGTGGAAAAGTGCTAATAAAAAATTGAACCAAAAAGGAGGGATCATTTGTAAAAATTCTCCTAAAACTGATGCCGGTAATCGTAGAGTTGCTGTTCCAATATCAACTTTAGAAGGACTAAGAGAATTTCATCAAGAAATGAGTCTCTACTTTGAAGAACATCATTTACCAAGATCCAAATTGATATTTCCAACGATTTATGGAAATTATATGTGTGATAGAAATGAGCGTGCAACTCTAAAAAAACGACTTATCGAATTAGGACTACCAAATTATGGGTTTCACCTATTCCGACATACACATGCCTCTATGATGCTCAATGCCGGAACTAACTGGAAAGAGCTACAACATAGGATGGGACATAAGTCTATTACCACAACTATGGATACATATGCTGAACTAGCACCAAAGAAAAAATTCGAAGCAGTTGATATTTTTCTGGATAAATTACAAGAACTCACGGATTAATACAATCACTACCTTTATCACTACCTTTTTACTTCAAAAGCCTGTACTCCTTGATTTGACAAGGATTACAGATTGATTATTTAACCCTTACAGAAGTGAAGTAAGCATTCAATACGAATTAATACATAAGGAAAACGCTGATTTTAAGCGTTTTTTCTTTTTTCCAATTTCAATACATTTCACTATATTTCAGTTCAATCTCTACCTTTTTCTCTACCTTTTTTAGATAAATATATCATCTGGATATTGAAGTTAAGCCCTGCTATCATTTCGATGGAGCTGAAGTTGACATCTACAAAGTTTAATGTTATAATAAATTCAAAAATATATTTGAATGAGGTGTTTTTATGGTTCAAAAATGTTGTTACTTCAATAATCCTGTATTCTGGAACAGCCGTAGACTTACTTATTATCCTAATGTTATTTTTTTGCCAAAAGAAAAAAAGCAGAAAAAGACATCATTAACATCTATTTAGGACAATTTCTAGGCTCTGTTAGTCTAATATTGCTAAGTTTACTTTTTGCATTTGTCTTAAATTATATTCCTAGTAAAGAGATTTTTAGGTTTGCTCGGTTTGATTCCAATTTTCCTAGGACTCAAAGTTTTTGCTTTTAGGAGATTCTGATGGAGAAGCTATTGCAAAAAGATGGTTTGCGCAAAGATGATAAAAACCTGATTTTTTTCTAGTCGCTATGATTACTTTTTGCAAGTTGTGGTGCTGACAATATTGGTGTTTTTTTGTCCCATATTTTATTACCTTAAATTTAGCGAATTTGATAGTGGCTTTACTTACCTTTCTAGTCCTGATTTATCTCTTGGTTTTTCTGCCCAAAAATTGGCACAAGTCCCTTCTGTTGGAGAAACTTTGGAAAAAAATATAGCAGATGGTTTATTGCCGTTGTTTATTTAGGATTGGGGATGTATATCCTGATTGAAAACAACAGCTTTTGACATGCTAAGGACTGTGTTCAGCTAGGAGAAAAAAATTATGAAAAAAAGATAGTATCTGCCAAGTGAATGTTATAAATCAACAAAATGTTACAACCGCAACGAACTACCTTGAAAAGGAAAAAGTCCAAAAAAATCACTTCGTATTTTTATCAAAGTTTACCGATAATAAACAGATAAATATCATCTTTTTATCTCCTTGCTGTTGAAGAACTCTGTGTCTGCGATATAGCCTGTTTACTAAATCTCAGTATGGCATCTGCCTCCCACCATCTTCGTAAACTAGCCAATCAAAACATCTTGGATACTAGAAGAGAGGGAAAAATTATATATTATTTTATAAAAGATGAGGAAATCAGAGATTTTTTTAATCAACTAGGATAACAACTATTTTTACTACTCTACCATTCACTCTACCTTTTTATTATGTAGCATTCTAAAAACATTGATGTACCAACGTTTCTAACAGCTAAAATAGAAATTATTTAATCTTTTATAGAAGTGAAGTAAGCATTCAATGCGAATCAATACATATAAAAAAATGCTCTAGTCATATTGCCTAGAGTGTTTTTTTGTGTTGTTTAAAAAAATTAGGTGGTGGTTTATCTAACTATATGTTTTAAACTCTTAAATGGATTGATGAATTTCATGCAATAAAAATCTGCTTTGACAGCGATTGAAACTAAAAAGTAATGAGTTTGAAGAATAATTTTTTTAAAAAGAAACTTTTTTTATTTTTTTAACACCTCTTTTTGATCAGTTTTTTTAGTATTGTGACACATTCGATATCTATCTTTATCAGATAACAAAAAAATCTAGAGAGAGGGCAATAAAACATTTTTATTAAAAAGTAATAGGTAACTTTTGACAAAAGCCATTTCGGGGGAATATAATAGATAGTTGTATGATAAATACACTCAAAAATCGGATTATGGCCATAGGGGAATATTAAACCAATATGAATGAATATAGTAGGGAAGAATTGCTTTGTATGTTTGGGCATTGTTTTCAAGTTTCAAAAACAGTATTGGATTCGAACAAGGCCATTTCGGCTGAACAAAATCAATCTGTTATTCAGACAATTCAATTATTAGAGACAAGGACTCATCATAGGATTATAGAAAACAGATAATGAGAGAGTTATAATATCGAACTTTGTTTCTCTTTGGAGAACAGGTTATAATGTGGAATTGAATCATTTTGAATTTTATACTAGGAGAATATATGCAAAAGAAAGATATTTTATTAGGTGCTGGTTTAACTTCTGTTCTTGTCGGTGCTGGTGTTGTTAATACAACTGTTCAAGCAGACGAGCTTACACAACCTACCACATCAACAACCGTACAAAAAGCAGCAGTGACAGGTCAAGATTTGACTAAGGCTCAAGAGGTTGCCAAATCTGCACAATTAACAGTTGACCAAAAGACTGCCGATGTGAAAGTCGCTGAAGACCAACTATCAGCTGCTACAAAGCTGTTACAGATGTCAAAGAAGATATCAAAACCGCACAAAACGCAGCTGCAATTGTTGAAGAACAAAACAAGGTAATTGAGGCTAAAACTGAGCAAAAATCAGAACTCAATACTGAACTCTCAAATGCAAAAACTGCTGAGCAAACTGCAAAAGATGAATCAGTAGCCGCTAAAGGTGCGCATGATGACGCTACAAAAGCTGTCACAGATGCTGAGAAAACTGTCGAAGACAAGAAAGCTGCTTTGAATCAAGCAACTGCAACAACTAGCCAAGACCCTAAAGAAATCCAAACCGAATTGGATGATGTCAATAGTCAAGTGACTGCGAAATCTGCACAAATTGCTGCAACAACTAGCCGTATTGACGCGAAGCAACAAGAAGTGGATAACTACAAACCAGTTATCAAAACGATTGACTTGAACCCATCTGAGCGTAATGCAGTAGCGCATGACAACCTCATGGACTACGAACACAACCGTGACAATGCGCCAAAAGACGCGTCAGGTAACCCAACAATGGAACCTGTTAACTTCCAAGGTGTCAAAATTGTCGAAATCGAAGCGACTCAAGATATGTTGAACTTCCAAAAAGCACTTGAAGACTACCGTAATGAGCCATATGACGTTGTGAATCATACATTTAAGAAACGTCCAGTGTTCCGCTATAAAGTGGACAATCGTGGATTATCTCAAGCGTTTGTGAAAATGCTCAACGAATTGCGTGAAGCAAATGGTGTTGAAGGTAACATGCAAGTGGACGACGCTTACTTGGATTATGCTCAACAACGTGCTAATGAAATGCAACGTAACGACAAGTTGAGCCATAAAACAGTATTAACTGAGCCAGGGAACAAACGAAAACGGTCTTGAAAATATTATTTATGGATATGGTGATGACCCAACCACAGAAGATGGATTTATCAACTTTAACAACATCGTAACCAATGAAACATTGGCCTATGATATGTTGCTCAACTGGTATGATGATTATACGAATGTCAGAGGTGCTAGTCACGGACACCGTCGTGGACTTCTAGTGCCAATGGGTGGTAAAATGGGGCTTGCAATCGCTAATATTGTGGGTTCTAACAACACATTCCGTTATGCAGCATTTGAAAACAATGCTCATACAGGTAGCACTTATTCAACTGACGAAGATGGTACATCTTATATTGAAGAAGAGAGTGAATCTAGCAAGAAATTCTGGGATAACTACGACAACTTCAAAGACGATGCACTTAACCCAACCTTCTACGGTCGCAAAATGAAATTCCTTGCGGACCATCACTTTGTATTTGTGACTCACGAACAAGAAGGTGATAACAGTGCACTCGTAAGCGCCTTGAATGCCTTGAAAGCTCTTAAAGCTCGTCAAGAAGATGAACGCAATACCCTTGTGACACGTCAAACAGCCTTGACGGGTCAATTGGCAGCGGCTACACGTAGTCAAGAACAACGTGCTGTGGCTATTACAACTGCAACAAACGAATTGAACAAGGCAACTGCAACTCTTGCGACTGCTAAGTTAGCTGCCCAAGCAACTGCAGCAACTCTTGAAGAAAAGAAAGTTGCAGCTGACCGTGCTACAGATTATGCTGATCATTTGGCTCATCGCGTAGCAGCTATCCAAGGTGAAATCGATAAAGCGATCGAGACTCGTGATAAGGCTGCTCGCTTACAAGGTCAATTGGGTAATTTGACTGCTAAAGTGACTAAGGCTGAAGAAGATAAGGCAACTGCTGACAAACGTGTAGCAGACGCAAAAGTAGCACTTGCGCAAGCTCAAAAAGCACTTTCTGATGCCAAATCTAATGTTCAACGTTTGATTGATATTCTTGCAATTGATAAGGCTTTGCTGTTTATCAAGATACAACAGGTGTAGCTTCTGCAGTTACTCGTGAAACACCAAGTGTTGAAGAACTTCCAGCTTTTGATTTGGATGCCGAATTGAACGGTTACAAAGTGACTCAAAATGAAGATGGCATCGGTGCTACAACCGTTGACGCACCAACTGTAACACCAACAGAACTTCCAGCTTTTGATTTGAATGCTGAATTGAACGGTTACAAAGTGACCCAAAATGAAGATGGTATTGGTGCTACAACCGTTGACACACCAATTGTTGATGAGTTGCCAACCTTTGATTTGAATGGTTACAAGACAAGTCCAAAATATGATGGTGCTGGTGCTACACCGAATGTCATGCCATCTCAAAAATTACCTACATTTAATCAAAATGTCGTCAACACTCGTGAACCAATGCATGTAAATATTTCAACTACAAAATCTGATTTATCGTCAAGGCTAACTAATGAACAGGTACAGTTAGTGGTAGGAGATGACAAGAAAGAAATTGAAGGTGTAAAAGCTGTATCTGCAAATAAAGATGCGACTAAACAGGAGTTGCCAAATACTGGTAGTTATTCTCGAGTGGAACGTCAGATGGCCCTCGGTGGATATACTATTTTGGGATTGATTTTAGGATTTACAATTCAACGTAAACGTGAACGCTAAAAGGGATAAAATCTGTTATTTATAAGATTATTTTAAGGTAGTGAGTTCAACTCTCACTGCCTTTTCTTTCCTCCTATTTTTGAGAGCGCTTGAAATATGTTATAATAGTTCTAGATTATTTTTTTGGAGGCAAACCGTGAGGGAATTTTTATTGAGCTAGTCTTTCATCGTTTCTTTTTTTGGGGATGATAGCTACGGCTTTATTTTTGGTTATTGACACTAGCGGGAGGTGTGGTTTTTGGTATAGCGCCAGCTAGTGCGACTCTCATGAGTTTATTTGCAGAACACGGCTATTCTTACCGTGCTTATCGTTTCAAGGAAGCATGGGCTTTATTTAAGAGCAATTTTGTTAAAAGCAATCTCAGTTTCTACACCTTTATGGGACTTGACTTGATCTTGATTTATGGTTTGTATCTCATGATCCAATTGCCGCATCAGACCATTATCCACTTGGCAGCAACATTTTTTTAAATATCTTTTTTTGGTAGCCTTGGTATTTTTTTGGCTTATACAGTTTCTCTAAAATTGCAAGTTTATTTTGACTTATCCTATCAAAATACCTTAAAGCTTGCCTTTATCGGAATTTTTATGAGCTTGTCAGCAGTGGCTAAAGTTCTTCTTGGTAGCGTCTTGTTAGCCATTATTGGGTTCTATATGCCAGCCCTCATTATTTTTGTAGGGATTGGAATGTGGCATTTCTTTATTAGTGATTTATTGGAGCCTGTTTATGAAAACATTCATGAAAAATTGGCGTCCAAATAGAATGAAACAGTTTTGGCTTCATTCGCTCCTTCGAACCTATAGTTGGGTGATGATTGTCATCATTGCTAGTTTTGCTCTTTTGATTTCCTATGTAAACTGGGATAGTCGAGAAAAAGAAGCAAGACAGGTTTCCCAGCGGGTTTTGACTCGGACGGTGAGCGAGGTTGAGTATTATTATCGAGAATCAGCGCGTTCAGCCCAAAGTTTAGTAGATAATCAAGCGCGCATCGAGGGAATTTATAAGTATTTTAGCCTTAGTACACCGGATTATTTTTACTGGCAACTGGAACGTAAGGCATCACCCTATATTTCTGTATCCATTTATGAAAATATCGATGACCTTTATGTGCGCAATGATTTTGTAACGGGTGTAGCCATTGTCTTGCAAGACTCGACAGAAGTTTATGTTTCGACTAGGGATAATCGTAGTGGCTACAAGGTTTTTGCAGAAGCTTTTAAGCCAGATGCCAATAGTTTTGCCATTTCCGTATCTGATCCCATATCTGACCAAGCTCTTGGCGTTATTTATGTTTCTGTATCTTCCGATATTTTTTATAAGGCTATTGACAATACCAGAGGAAATATCCCAATTGCTGTGAGCATTACCTCTCCTTTTGAAACGGAAATGTTTCACCTAGGTGAAAAAAGTGATCGAGAGGAATGGTTGCAAGATAAGACAGCTCATGGATATCAGGTTCAGGTTGCAGTTCCAAGGGATTATGTCCTCAGTGGTAGTATCTCTAGTTCTGTCTTTATTCTTGCTTTGAGTCTCCTCTTTATCATTATTTTATATGTAACCTTGAAAAAAACATTTTCGAAGTATCAAACACAGGTTGTTGACCTAGTGGAAACAATCCATGATATTGCGCAAGGGGAGCAGGGAAAAAGAATTGATCTCACGAAAAAAGACCAGGAATTGCTTGTAATCGCTGAGACGACAAATGATATGTTGGACCGATTGGAGAGAAATATCCATGATATTTACCAGCTTGAACTGAGTCAAAAAGATGCCCATATGCGCGCCCTACAAGCTCAGATAAATCCACATTTCATGTACAATACCCTCGAGTTTATACGGATGTACGCGGTCATGGAAAACCAAAATGAACTAGCAGATATTATCTACGAATTCAGTAGCCTCCTGCGCAACAACATCTCTGATGAGCGAGAAACAACATTGAAGCAAGAAGTGGAATTTTGTCGGAAGTACAGTTATCTCTGTATGGTTCGCTATCCAAAATCCATTGCTTACGGATTTAAGATTGACCCTGGATTGGAAGAAATGCGCATTCCAAAATTCACCCTCCAACCCTTGGTGGAGAATTATTTTGCCCACGGAGTTGATCATCGACGTACAGATAATGTGATTAGTATCAAGGCTTTGAAAAAAGAAGGATATGTCGAGATTTTAGTGGTGGATAATGGTCGTGGTATGTCTGCCGAAAAATTAGCAGAAATTCAAACTAAATTAGTCCAAAGAACCTTTGAACATACGGTGGATTATAGTGGGAAACGCCAGTCCATTGGGATTGTCAATGTGCATGAGCGCTTTGTACTCTACTTTGGCGACCGCTATGATATCAGTGTAGAATCAGTTGAACAAGAAGGTGTTCGCTATCGAATTACCATTCAAAATGAAGAGAAAGGATAAAGATGTATAAAGTACTTTTAGTTGACGATGAGTACATGATTACAGAAGGACTCAAACGCTTGATTCCTTTTGACAAATGGGATATGGAAGTCGTCGCAACAGCCAATCATGCTGACGACGCTCTGGACTACGTTCGAGAACATCCCGTAGATATTGTCATTTCAGATGTCAATATGCCTGACAAGACAGGGCTTGAAATGATTGGGGAGATGAAGGAGTTGTTGCCAAATGCTTACTATATCCTCCTTTCAGGCTACCAAGAATTTGACTATGTCAAGAAAGCCCTGAATCTCAATGTTGTTGATTATCTGGTTAAACCAGTCGATAAGGTTGAGCTTGAACGCTTGCTAGAAAAGATTGCCAGTCAGCTTGGTGAAAAATCTCATGAGCCAGAAATATTGAGTCAGCAACTAGATGAAGAAGCATTCAAGACTCATCTCAGCCAAAAAGAAAATTGGTGGATTGGACTTTCAAAAGAAAAACAAGGGGATTTTGTTATTCCCTACTACGTTCTGGGACAAGATTGGCAAATTGTCCTTGCTGATCAGGAATTTGAAGGCTTGTTGGTCATGCCTTTTGAAGCACCTTATCAAGTCAACTTTGAAAAGTGGAAGCGTGATATTGAAAAGACTCTCTTTTATGGCTCGGTCAATTTAGATCAGTCTGAAAGTCTCTTTTCTTACTACGAACCCATCTATCGAGTGATTATCCAGGGGAATCTCCAGCAGATTATCGAGGAATTGACCTTGCTTGAGAAGATTGTCCTTGAAAATACACCAAGGGTATCCATTACCAAGCAGCTCTTTACCCAGTTTGTCATGGATGTCTTCCATCTTTTTGAACATTTGAAAGCAGACGATATGACAGATATTGTCAAGAACATCCATGCCATTACAACTTTTGAGGATTTAGTCGCTTATACCAAGGAAACCTTGACTTCCTTCTTTGGCCAATACCGCATGAATGAAAATGTGGTCAGTGTGCTCGAGTTCATTGGTAGAGACTACAAAAAAGAACTTTCCCTCAAGGATATCAGCAAGGATCTCTTTATCAATCCCGTTTATTTGGGGCAGTTGATCAAGAAGGAAACCAATTCCACCTTTGCAGAGCTTCTCAATAAGCAACGCATCAAGGCTGCTCAGCAACTCTTGCTATCTACCAATGATAGTATCGAGGATATCTGTTATACAGTTGGTTACAGTAATGTAGGTTATTTCTATAAGGTCTTTCGAAAACTATGTGGGAAGTCTCCTAAGGCCTACCGTAAACAGGTGGAAGCAAACTTGTAGGATTTGTTTTACTTGTTAAAATATGTTATAATAAACTAAAAAACATAAGGAGGTTGCTTTGATGAAAAAGAAACCAATCTATCTATGGGTATTACTGATTTTTTCAGCCTTACTCTCAGCAATGTCACTATTTGGAATCATATCTCCAGTACCTACTGCGGAGGGTATGAGCAATCTAGAAACATCAGCATCAGGTGTTAATGCTACTTATGCTAAGGAGCTCGTTGCTTACACCATTAAGGTATCGGAGCATGGTCATTCTATCTTCAGCATTCTCTTGGTTGTCTTATCTGTTATTCTAGTTGTTGTGGCTTTGGTTTTCCTTATTCGTAAAAACCTTCAATTGGCTAACTACACTTATCTTGCTTATGTCTTCGTTGCCATCATTGGTTCTATCTACAACTTTATCGGCGTTCAGGATGCGGTTTCACTTTTTACAGACCCTAACATCCGTATGGGAGCGGAGCTTGGTGCCAAAGGTTCAGCTATTTTTGGGATCGTACTCAATGTTATCTTCCTAGCAATCGTCTTCTATAAAATGTGGCGTCAGCAAAAAGAATTAACAGAAGCTCAAGAAGAGGAAGAACTTACCTAAGAGTTGACAAAGCATAACTATCAAGATACAATCTTGGTAGTTATTTTTTATGATTCAAAAAAGGAGGAGAAAATGAAAAAAATTTCCTTAGTCTATATCAGTCTGAGCGGAAATACGGAGAGTTTCGTCACACGATTGAAGGCTTACCTATTAGAACAGTATGAGAACATTGAAGTAGAAAAAATTCATATTAAAGATTTGGTCAAGGAAGGAGAAGACTTCTTTGAAATGACCAACCCATATGTGGCTTTTCTACCGACTTATTTAGAAGGTGGCAATGGTGTTGACAATGGTGATGTGGAGATTTTGACTACTCCAGTAGGTGATTTTATCGCTTACGGTGACAATGCCAGCAAGTGTTTTGGTGTTGTAGGATCCGGTAATCGTAATTTTAACAACCAATACTGTTTGACGGCTAAACAATACAGCCAACGCTTTGGTTTCCCTGTTCTAGCTGATTTGAGATGCGTGGTATGTTGGGAGACATCAAGAAGGTTGCTGGGATTATTGCAGAACTTTACGAATTAGAAGCTTTGTAAGAGGCCAGATTTTCTAAGGAAGAGCATTATTCTATGGATAAAGGATTTACTCCAAAAGGGAACAAACGAAATGAATAAACTACAGAGATCATTTTTAAAGTATATAAAACGCAAACCAAGTTTTAAGGATATTATGCTATGCAGTGCCTTGCTAGTCTTAGCGATCGCTCTGCTACAGCTCTCCGAGAAATTTCTTGATGAAAGTTTGACACCTTATGGAACGATGGCATCACTAGGAATTGTTATACTGGTGGAAATCGTAGTTTCCAGAAAAAAATAGAAAAGGCTCGAGAATCTTCATCTCGAGTCTTTTTATGATTGGCGAATTTCGTCAACGATTTCTTTTGAAATGGGGATCCCTAAACGGTAGCCTTTATTCACGTAATCAATGACATCGTTGATATTTCCTATCGTTTGGATTTTTTCTTTGATAGTTGCACGAAAATCTTGATCTTTCAATAGTTGGTCCTGAAGCAGTCTTTGAAGTTTCTCTTTTTCATATTTGTTGACAAGAAAGAGAAAAAGAAGACTAATAACAACTAAGATATAAGCGTATTGGCTCATAAAAATTCTCCCTAAGTGATAAAGAAATGAATAGCAAGAGAAAAGCGAAGAGTCTCCGCTTTTCAAGTCATTCTAGTAAAGTGTTTAGGCAATTCGCCTATAGTTACGATGTCAAGGTCTCTAAATCGATTAATTTAGGAACCTTGACTAGTGTGAAGCGCCTAGCCAAATCCCCTATAGGATTTAGCGTTAGTTACATAGATTGTTCTGCAATCAAGTGATTTTATCGATTACGACATAGTGCGACAGAAATCGATAATATTTCTGTTGTACTACTAGTGAAGCAGTTAGATAGACCACATAAAAGCGGCTAGCGTCTAATAATTAGGAACTTTAGTTCCAATGACTTTAAGATTACTAATGCATTTAGGTAAATCGTCCGATAGCGATTACCGTCAAGAGACTAGAACTTTAGTTCCAGTAACTTTAAGATTACGACGTCTTTCGGTAGAAATCGATAATATTTCTATCGAAAGACTAGTGAAGCGCCTAGCCAAATCCCTTATAGGATTTGGCGTTAGTTACTTAGATTGCTTCGCAATCAAGTAACTTTGGCGATTTACATCTTCTCTGGCGCCTCCACACCCAGCAGACGAAGTGCTTCTTTGAGGACAACTGCAGTTGCATAGCTAAGGGCTAGGCGACTGTCGCGTTCTGGACTTTCATCCAAGATGCGAGTGTGAGCGTAATATTTGTTAAAGGCTTGCGCTAAGCTAATTGCAAATTTAGCAATGATAGAAGGTTCAAAGTTATCTGCCGCACGGTTGATAATACGTGGAAAGTCTTGGATGAGTTTAATGATTTCCCAGCTTTCAGGATCATTCAAGCTATAGTTGGCAGCTGTTTCTGGTTTGAAATCAGCTTTGCGTAAGATAGATTGGATACGAGCATAGGCGTATTGAACATAAGGACCAGTCTCACCTTCAAAGGATACCATAGCTTCAAGGTCGAAGTCGTATCCATTTGTACGGTCAGTTTTAAGGTCATAGAATTTAATGGCTCCAACTCCAACAGCATGAGCAACCTGGTCTTTATTTTCAAGTTCCGGATTTTTGCCTTCAATTTGCGCTTTGGCACGGCTGATGGCTTCTGCGACAGTAGGCTCTAGCAAGATAACATTCCCTTTACGAGTAGAGAGTTTCTTCCCTTCTTTTGTTACCAATCCAAAAGGAACATGGACAATATCTTGACTCCAATCGTAACCCATCTCTTGCAAGACAGCCTTAAGTTGTTTAAAGTGAGCAGATTGTTCTTGACCAACGACATAGATAGATTTAGCAAATTGATATTCGTTTTTACGGTAAAGGGCAGCGGCCAAGTCACGTGTGATGTAGAGAGTTGCACCGTCAGATTTCTTGATAAGAGCGGGGTGTTCAATTCCATATTTCTCAAGGTTGACAACTTGGGCACCTTCTGATTCAACAAGAAGTCCTTTTTCAGAAAGGATGTCTACAACTGCATCCATCTTGTCATTGTAGAAGGCTTCCCCGTTGTAGCTGTCGAATTCAACCTTCAATTCATTGTAAAGGCGGTTAAATTCCACCAAACTTTCATCACGGAACCATTGCCAAAGTGCGAGAGCTTCCTCGTCTCCATTTTCAAGTTTACGGAACCATTCGCGTGCTTCTTCATCCAAGCTAGGGTCATTTTCAGCTTCAGCATTGATGCGAACGTAGAGTTTAAGAAGTTCATCAATCGGATGAGCTTTTACAGCTTCTTCGTCGCCCCATTTTTTGTAGGCAACAATCAGCATTCCAAACTGTTTACCCCAGTCTCCCAAATGGTTGACCTTGACTGTTTGATAACCGATTTTTTGGAAAATATGTGACAAGCTATCTCCGATAACAGTTGAGCGCAGGTGACCAATAGAGAATGGTTTAGCAATATTGGGACTAGACATGTCGATAACAACATTTTTCTTGTTTACCAATATTTTTGGTCAGCATAGTGTTCTTTTTTCAGTGATAACAGCTTGTAATACTTGAGCAGAAATGGCATTTTTATCAAGGAAGAAGTTAACATAAGGACCAGTAGCAACGACTTTTTCAAAGGATTGGCTATTGATTTTTTCAGCGATATCTGCTGCGATCATTTGTGGAGCTTTTCTCTCAACTTTTGCTAGAGTAAAGGCAGGGAAGGCGATGTCTCCCATGTCAGAGTTTTTTTGGTTGTTCTAGTAAATTTAAAAATAGCCTCTTGATCCAGGCTGTCAATGACGCTAGCCAATTCGCTAGCAATCAATTGTTTTGTATTCATTATAAACTCCTTTGGACTTTTTCTTCTATTTTATCACAATTTTTGAGGAATGATAAGAATTTTTTTGAAATATTCAGTTTTTTTGGTATAATGTTCTTATTAAATAGTTGTAAAAATGTTATAAATATTCACTCGAGAGGATGTTATGAGAAAAAAAGAGAACGTCATCAGTTGATTAAGCAGATGATCACTGAGGAAAAATTAGGGACTCAAAAAGAGATCCAGGATCGGTTGGAAGCACGCAATGTTTTTGTGACGCAAACGACCTTGTCGCGTGACCTTCGCGAACTGGGCTTGACCAAGGTTAAGAAAAATGATAAGGTCTACTATGTACTAGCAAATGAGACAGAGAAGATTGACCTGGTTGAGTTTTTGTCCCATCATTTGGAAGGTGTAGCAAGAGCTGAGTTTACCTTAGTTTTACACACTAAATTGGGTGAAGCCGCAGTTTTAGCCAATGTTGTCGATGCCAACAAGGATGAATGGATTTTAGGAACAGTTGCGGGTGCCAATACTCTCTTGGTAATCTGCCGAGATCAGCATGTTGCTAAACTCATGGAAGATCGTTTGTTAGATTTGATGAAGGATAGATAAGGTCTTGGGAGTCTCTCTCAAGACTATTTTTAACAAGGAGAGAATGGATGATGACAGAAAAATTATCACCTGGCATGCAACAGTATGTGGATATAAAAAAACAATATCCAGATGCTTTTTTGCTCTTTCGTATGGGTGATTTTTATGAGTTATTTTACGAAGATGCAGTCAATGCTGCCCAGATACTAGAAATTTCACTAACCAGTCGCAATAAGAATGCTGACAATCCTATTCCCATGGCTGGAGTTCCTTATCACTCTGCCCAACAGTATATTGATGTCCTAGTGGAGCGTGGCTACAAGGTTGCCATTGCTGAACAGATGGAGGATCCTAAGCAGGCAGTAGGGGTTGTTAAGCGCGAGGTTGTGCAGGTGATTACCCCTGGTACAGTCGTTGATAGCAGTAAACCAGACAGTCAAAACAACTTTTTGGTGGCTATCGACCGTGACGGTCAGCAATTTGGTTTGGCATACATGGACTTAGTGACGGGTGATTTCTATGTGACAGGTTTATTGGATTTTACCCTAGTCTGTGGTGAAATCCGAAATCTTAAGGCAAAAGAAGTTGTCATCGGCTATGCCTTAACTGAAGAGGAAGAACAGATTCTCAGTCGTCAAATGAATTTGGTGCTTTCTTATGAGCAAGAATTATTTGAAGACATACATCTGTTGGATCCACGCTTGGCGCCAATTGAACAAGCTGCCAGCAGTAAGCTTCTTCAGTATGTTCATCGGACTCAGATGAGAGAGTTGAATCACTTGAAGCCAGTTGTTCGCTATGAAATTAAGGATTTTTTGCAGATGGATTATGCAACCAAGGCTAGTTTAGATCTAGTAGAAAATGCTCGTTCTGGCAAGAAACAAGGGAGTCTTTTCTGGTTGCTAGATGAAACTAAGACTGCCATGGGAATGCGTCTTTTGCGCTCTTGGATCCACCGTCCCTTGATTGACAAGGATCGTATCCTTGAACGTCAGGAGGTTGTACAGGTCTTTCTGGATTATTTCTTTGAACGTAGTGATTTGACAGAAAGCCTCAAGGGAGTCTACGATGTCGAGCGTCTGGCTAGTCGTGTGTCTTTTGGGAAAAGTAATCCTAAAGACCTCTTGCAATTAGCGACTACCTTGGGAAGTGTTCCACGAATTCGAGCAATTTTAGAAGGAATGGAGCAACCAGCTCTTGCCTATCTGATTGAACAATTAGATGCTATTCCTGAGTTGGAAAGTCTTATTAGCGCAGCCATTGCTCCTGAGGCTCCTCATGTGATTACAGAGGGTGGTATTATCCGGACTGGCTTTGACGAGACCTTGGACAAGTATCGTCGGGTACTGAGAGAAGGAACCAGCTGGATTGCTGAGATTGAGGCCAAGGAAAGAGAAAATTCTGGCATCAATACGCTCAAGATTGACTACAATAAAAAAGATGGTTACTATTTCCATGTGACCAATTCGCAGCTTGGTAACGTACCAGCCCACTTTTTCCGTAAGGCTACGCTGAAAAACTCGGAGCGTTTTGGGACAGAGGAGTTGGCTCGTATCGAAGGAGAAATGTTAGAAGCGCGTGAGAAATCAGCAAACTTAGAGTACGAAATTTTTATGCGGATCCGTGAGGAGGTTGGGAAATATATTCAACGCCTGCAAGCCCTAGCCCAAGGAATCGCTACTGTCGATGTCTTACAAGGCTTGGCAGTGGTAGCAGAAAATCAACACCTGATTCGTCCAGAGTTTGGTCAGGACTCGCAAATTGACATTCAAAAAGGTCGTCACGCTGTCGTTGAGAAGGTCATGGGAGCCCAAACCTATATTCCCAATAGTATCCAAATGGGTGAAGATACTAGCATCCAGCTGATTACAGGGCCTAATATGAGCGGGAAGTCAACCTATATGCGCCAGCTAGCTGTGACAGCAGTCATGGCCCAGATAGGATCTTATGTTCCGGCAGAAAGTGCTCACTTGCCTATCTTTGATGCGATTTTCACCCGTATCGGGGCAGCAGATGACTTGGTTTCCGGTCAGTCAACCTTTATGGTCGAGATGATGGAGGCCAATAATGCCATTGCACATGCGACTGAGAAATCCCTGATTCTCTTTGATGAGTTGGGACGCGGAACGGCAACCTATGATGGCATGGCCCTGGCCCAAGCGATTATCGAGTATATCCATGAACATATCGGAGCCAAGACTCTCTTTGCGACTCATTACCATGAATTGACTAGTTTGGAGACTAGTCTGGGACATCTGGTTAACGTTCACGTGGCTACGCTTGAGCAAAATGGTCAGGTTACCTTCCTTCACAAGATCGAAGCAGGACCAGCTGATAAATCATACGGTATTCACGTAGCTAAGATTGCAGGTTTACCGGTAGACTTGCTGAAAAGAGCAGATGCAATTTTAACGCAATTAGAGAGTCAAGGTCAGGAAAGTCCTGCTCCAATGAAACAAACACATGCAGTCTCTGAACAAATTTCCCTATTTGACTCGGCGGAAGAAAATCCTATTCTAGCAGAATTGGCTAAAGTAGATGTGTACAATATGACACCGATGCAAGCCATGAACCTCTTGTTAGAATGGAAACAAAAATTATAAATCAAAACCCACTCAGTCCTGTGAGTGGGTTTCTGTTGTATTATTTCTTCTGAGCCAATAATTGGTTGATGTGGGCAACCTTCTTTGATTCTCTTTTATAAAGAATCGTCCAGATGATGAGATAGACGATTGCAAATTCTGGGATGAGTTGGAGGAAGGGGAAGTCCAGCGAAGTGGGAACCAACCTGCCAGAATTGCTAGAGGAACAAAACCTAATAGCATGAGGAAGAAGTGAGTGACAGTAGCACGAAGAAGGCTCCAGTCTTTGGCAAAGAGACGGCTACCAAAACTAAAGAGGACTCCGATAGCTGCCCAGATGATAGAACAGTAGAGCAAAACTAGAGCGCCATGTACCTGTTGTTGGATCATGAATTGGCCAATCAAAGAGTTGGGGCTAAGTGGTGCGTAGTTGCTTGGTGAAAAGATAAAAGAAAAGATAATAGATAGGATGAGGCCGATGAGGATACCAGTTGTGGCATCGTGAAATATTTGTTTTTTCATAGTTCTAATTTCTCCTTAATAGCTTTGAGGTAACGGCGAGATGAGTAGGTGAAACTGTCATTTTTTAGATAGATTTCAATCAAGCCGTTAGAGGTTAGTTTTAGATGACTAATAGCATCGATGTTGACAATTTCCGATTGGGAAATTTGGATAAAGGAAGCAGGTAGAATTTCACTTGCTTGGTAAAGACGAATGTCGAGCGCATAGGTTTGGCTATCCGTTTCAGCTAAGACTTTGCGATTTTCAATATATATACGTTGAATCTTACTAATCTGAATCAAGTAGACCTGGTCTTGGAATTTTCCTTTAAGAGTTTCGTTTTGATCCAGTGATTGAACAAAGTCTTGAACTTTTTGAACTCTAGGGGACAAAGATGGTGCTTTTATGATGATTTGTTCTTCGGCATATTGTTGATCAATGTCAAGTCTAACTTTCATATTTTCTCCTTTGTAAAAGTTGTAATAGAGATCTCTTACTTACAAATCTATTAAACACCATTTTGTTGACAAATACAAGAAGGTTTGTCTATGTGGTTGGTTATAGAAACTATGTGGTAGCTATTAAAAATCTTGCTTCAAAAAAAGTCGGAATATCCAAAAATCAGAAGAAAGATATTGACAAAGAATAGAAAAACGTGGTACAATAATAGACGGTACTTTTTACTTTTGGTCTCTCAAGAGTGTACAGGGACGTGCTGACAAATGTTGCAAAAGTACACACAGATGATAGCTGTCACCAAGTGTATCATCACCAAAAATAAAAAAACACAGGAGAATGTAGATGCCTACAATTAACCAATTGGTTCGCAAACCGCGTAAATCAAAAGTAGAAAAATCTAAATCACCAGCTTTGAACGTTGGTTACAACAGTCATAAAAAAGTTCAAACAAACGTTTCTTCACCACAAAAACGTGGTGTTGCAACTCGTGTTGGAACAATGACACCTAAAAAACCTAACTCTGCCCTTCGTAAATTTGCTCGTGTACGTTTGAGCAACCTTATCGAAGTTACTGCCTACATCCCAGGTATCGGACACAACTTGCAAGAGCACAGTGTGGTGCTTCTTCGCGGTGGACGTGTAAAAGACCTTCCAGGGGTACGTTACCATATCGTCCGTGGTGCACTTGATACTGCAGGTGTTAACGATCGTAAACAAGGCCGTTCTAAATACGGTACTAAACGTCCGAAAAAAGCATAAGGAAAGGGGATAAAGAGAAATGAGTCGTAAAAATAGAGCTCCAAAACGTGACGTATTGCCAGATCCGCTTTACAATTCACAATTAGTTACTCGTCTTATCAACCGCGTTATGCTTGACGGTAAACGTGGTACAGCTGCTTCAATCGTTTACGGTGCTTTTGAACAAATCAAAGAAGTTACTGGTAACGATGCACTTGAAGTATTTGAAACAGCTATGGAAAACATCATGCCTGTACTTGAAGTACGTGCACGTCGTGTTGGTGGTTCTAACTACCAAGTCCCAGTTGAAGTTCGTCCAGAACGTCGTACAACACTTGGACTTCGTTGGTTGGTAACAATCGCTCGCCTTCGTGGTGAACACACAATGCAAGACCGTCTTGCAAAAGAAATCTTGGATGCTGCTAACAACACTGGTGCAGCAGTTAAGAAACGTGAAGACACTCACCGTATGGCTGAAGCTAACCGTGCCTTCGCACACTTCCGTTGGTAAAAATCATGATGCTAGGAACGGCAAGGATGCAAGGTGAAAATAGGAAACTGACGCGGTATTCGACGAATACAAGGAAGTTTATCTTTTCACACAGCATCCCGTTCCGGCTCAAATCGGCTAGCTAACTTTAGCCCGAGTTCAATGCTCAGTCAGCTTGACTCACTACATTTCGAAGTTGAAACCAACCATAACAAGATAAACATTGAGAACGGGTAGGTCCTGCCTATCCGTTTTTATTAAATCGTGTTATAATAAAATAGAAATAAAAAAATATAGGAGAAACAAACCTCATGGCACGCGAATTTTCACTTGAAAAAACTCGTAATATCGGTATCATGGCTCACGTCGATGCTGGTAAAACAACTACAACTGAGCGTATCCTTTACTACACTGGTAAGATTCACAAAATCGGTGAAACTCACGAAGGTGCGTCACAAATGGACTGGATGGAGCAAGAGCAAGAACGTGGTATCACTATCACATCTGCCGCTACAACAGCTCAATGGAAAGACACTCGTGTAAACATCATCGACACACCAGGACACGTGGACTTCACTATCGAAGTTCAACGTTCACTCCGCGTTTTGGACGGTGCTGTAACCGTTCTTGACTCACAATCAGGTGTTGAACCTCAAACTGAAACAGTTTGGCGTCAAGCAACTGAATACGGAGTTCCACGTATCGTATTCGCAAACAAGATGGATAAAATCGGTGCTGACTTCCTTTACTCAGTAAGCACACTTCATGACCGTCTTCAAGCAAACGCTCACCCAATTCAATTGCCAATCGGTGCTGAAGATGACTTCCGCGGAATCATTGACTTGATCAAGATGAAAGCTGAAATCTATACGAACGACCTTGGTACAGATATCCTTGAAGAAGATATTCCAGCTGAATACCTTGAACAAGCTCAAGAATACCGTGAAAAATTGGTTGAAGCAGTTGCTGAAACTGATGAAGACTTGATGATGAAATACCTTGAAGGGGAAGAAATCACAAACGAAGAATTGAAAGCTGGTATCCGTAAAGCAACAATCAACGTTGAATTCTACCCAGTACTTTGTGGTTCTGCCTTCAAGAACAAAGGGGTTCAATTGATGTTGGATGCAGTCCTTTGACTACCTTCCAAGCCCACTTGATATCCCTGCAATCAAGGGTGTAAACCCAGATACAGACGAAGAAGAAGAACGTCCAGCATCTGATGATGAGCCATTTGCAGCTCTTGCCTTCAAGATCATGACTGACCCATTCGTAGGTCGTTTGACATTCTTCCGTGTTTATTCAGGTGTTCTTCAATCAGGTTCTTACGTATTGAACACTTCTAAAGGTAAACGTGAACGTATCGGACGTATCCTTCAAATGCACGCCAACACTCGTAAAGAAATCGAAACAGTTTACTCTGGTGATATCGCTGCTGCCGTTGGTTTGAAAGATACAACAACTGGTGACTCATTGACAGATGAAAAAGCTAAAATCATCCTTGAGTCAATCAACGTTCCAGAACCAGTTATCCAATTGATGGTTGAGCCTAAATCTAAAGCAGACCAAGATAAGATGGGTATCGCCCTTCAAAAATTGGCTGAAGAAGATCCAACATTCCGCGTTGAAACTAACGTTGAAACTGGTGAAACAGTTATCTCTGGTATGGGTGAGCTTCACCTTGACGTCCTTGTTGACCGTATGCGTCGTGAGTTCAAAGTTGAAGCGAACGTAGGTGCTCCTCAAGTATCTTACCGTGAAACATTCCGCGCTTCTACTCAAGCACGTGGATTCTTCAAACGTCAGTCTGGTGGTAAAGGTCAGTTCGGTGATGTATGGATTGAATTTACTCCAAACGAAGAAGGAAAAGGATTCGAATTCGAAAACGCAATCGTCGGTGGTGTGGTTCCTCGTGAATTTATCCCAGCGGTTGAAAAAGGTTTGGTAGAATCTATGGCTAACGGTGTTCTTGCTGGTTACCCAATGGTTGACGTTAAAGCTAAGCTTTACGATGGTTCATACCACGATGTCGACTCATCTGAAACTGCCTTCAAGATCGCTGCATCTCTTGCACTTAAAGAAGCTGCTAAGACTGCACAACCAGCTATCCTTGAACCAATGATGCTTGTAACAATCACTGTTCCAGAAGAAAATCTTGGTGATGTTATGGGTCACGTAACTGCTCGTCGTGGACGTGTAGATGGTATGGAAGCACACGGTAACAGCCAAATCGTTCGTGCTTACGTTCCACTTGCTGAAATGTTTGGTTATGCAACAGTTCTTCGTTCTGCATCACAAGGACGTGGTACATTCATGATGGTATTCGACCACTACGAAGATGTACCTAAGTCAGTACAAGAAGAAATCATTAAGAAAAAAACAAAGGTGAAGAATAATTCACCGTCACTTTAAAAAGAAGTCACTTTGTGGCTTCTTTTTTTCTGTTTGGTAGAAATAGGTAAAAAGTGCCTCAAATATGGTAAAAATAGAAGGAGTATATTGTGAGGAAAATGGATGTCAACCACTTTTGAAATTTTAATGAATCAGTTGGGAATACCCGCTGAAATGAGAAATCATGAGGCCTTCTCTCAGGCTGAAATAGAACAAGTCATTGTTCATAAACGAAGCAAAGTTTGGGAGTTTCATTTTGTTTTTGAAAATATCTTGCCTTTTGAACTTTTTCTAGAGTTGAAAAGAGGTTTGAAGGAAGAATTTTCAAAAACGGGAAATCAGGCTAGTTTTGAGATAAAAACGAGAAATCAGGAATTTTCTAGAGAACTTTTACAAGCCTACTATCGAGAGGCTTTTTCGGATGGTCCTTGCGCTAGTCAAGGTTTTCGTTCTATTTATCAGAATTTTCAGGTTCGCTTTGAAAATGACCAGTTAATCATTGAAGCTTCTGAAGCGGCAGATACAGAGCATTTTAGAAAAAATCATCTGCCAAATCTTAGCAAACAGTTGGAACACTTTGGTTTTCCCAAACTGTCCTGCTGTTTAGAAAAAAATGAAGAACTCACGAGGGAAGAACAAGAAGCCTTTCAGACGGAAAATCAAATGATTATTCAAGCAGCCAATGAAGAAACTCTTCGGGCTATGGAACAGTTAGAACAGATGGCCCCGCCTCCTCCAGTTGAGGACAAACCTGTCTTTGATTTTCAAGCCAAGAAGGCAGCTGCTAAGCCTAAACTTGATAAGGCAGAGATTACTCCAATGATTGAGGTCAATACTGAGGAAAATCGTCTGGTCTTTTGAAGGAGTTGTCTTTGATGTTGAGCATAAAGGTGACTAGAACGGGTCGTGTCTTGATTAACTTCAAGATGACGGACTATACTTCTAGTTTCTCTATGCAAAAATGGGTCAAGAATGAAGAAGAAGCCCAAAAATTTGACATGATCAAGAAAAACTCTTGGCTCCGTGTTCGAGGAAATGTTGAAGTCAACAATTTCACGCGAGACCTGACCATGAATGTGCAAGATGTCCAGGAAGTCGTCCACTATGAACGGAAAGACTTGATGCCAGAGGGAGAACGTCGTGTTGAGTTTCATGCCCATACAAATATGTCGACCATGGATGCTCTGCCTGAAGTTGAAGAACTCATTGCGACAGCTGCCAAATGGGGACACAAGGCGGTTGCTATTACAGATCATGGCAATGTTCAATCCTTCCCTCATGGCTATAAGGCCGCTAAGAAAGCTGGTATCCAGCTGATCTATGGGATGGAAGCCAATATCGTTGAAGACCGTGTACCTATCGCCTATAACGAAGTGGAGATGGATCTTTCTGAAGCTACCTATGTAGTCTTTGACGTGGAAACGACTGGTCTATCTGCTATCTATAATGACTTGATTCAGGTGGCGGCTTCAAAGATGTATAAGGGTAATATCGTCGCTGAATTTGATGAATTTATCAATCCTGGGCATTCCTTGTCAGCCTTTACAACTGAATTGACTGGAATTACGGATGACCATGTAAAAAATGCTAAACCTTTGGTTCAAGTTCTGAAAAGAATTCCAAGAATTCTGTAAAGATACCGTTCTTGTAGCCCATAATGCAAGCTTTGACGTTGGTTTTATGAATGCCAACTATGAGCGTCACGGTCTTCCAAAAATAACTCAGCCTGTCATCGATACGCTAGAGTTCGCTAGAAATCTCTATCCTGAGTACAAACGACATGGTCTTGGGACCCTTGACCAAACGTTTTTGGTGTAGCTCTAGAACACCACCATATGGCCAACTATGATGCGGAAGCAACTGGCCGTCTGCTCTTTATCTTTATCAAAGAAGTAGCAGAAAAAAACACGGTGTGACGGACTTTAGCTACGATTGAAACATTGATTTAATCAGTCCAGATTCTTATAAAAAAAGCTCGATGTCAAGCATGCGACAATCTATGTGAAAAAAATCAGGTGGGCTTGAAAAATATCTTTAAGCTGGTTTCCCTCTCTAATACCCAGTATTTTGAAGGAGTTCCACGGATACCACGTACGGTGCTGGATGCCCATCGAGAAGGCTTAATCTTAGGTTCAGCCTGTACGGAAGGGGAAGTCTTTGATGCAGTCGTATCACAAGGTGTAGATGCGGCAGTCGAAGTAGCTAAATACTATGACTTTATCGAGGTCATGCCTCCGGCTATCTATGCACCTCTGATTGCCAAAGAGCAGGTCAAGGATATGGAGGAGCTCCACACTATTATCAAGAGTTTGATAGAGGTCGGAGACCGTCTCGGCAAACCCGTTCTTGCGACAGGAAATGTCCACTATCTCGAACCTGAGGATGAAATTTATCGAGAAATCATCGTCCGCAGTCTAGGTCAGGGAGCCATGATTAACCGAACGATCGGTCATGGAGAAGCTGCCCAACCAGCTCCGCTACCAAAGGCACACTTTAGAACGACCAATGAAATGTTGGATGAATTTGCCTTTCTAGGGGAAGATTTGGCTCGTAAGATTGTCATTGAAAACACCAATGCCTTGGCAGAAATCTTTGAACCTGTGGAGGTTGTAAAGGGTGATTTGTATACACCTTTCATTGACCAAGCCGAAGAAACAGTTGCTGAATTAACCTATAAAAAAGCTTTTGAAATATATGGAAATCCACTCCCAGATATCGTTGATTTACGAATTGAAAAGGAACTAACCTCTATCTTGGGGAATGGATTTGCCGTGATCTATCTGGCTTCCCAGATGCTAGTGCAGCGCTCCAACGAACGAGGCTACTTGGTTGGTTCTCGTGGGTCTGTTGGATCCAGTTTTGTTGCGACTATGATTGGGATCACCGAGGTCAATCCTCTATCGCCTCACTATGTCTGTGGTCAGTGTCAGTACAGTGAATTTATCACGGATGGTTCCTACGGTTCAGGCTTTGATATGCCAGATAAAGACTGTCCAAACTGTGGCCACAAGCTCAGCAAGAATGGACAGGATATTCCTTTCGAGACCTTCCTTGGTTTTGATGGAGATAAGGTACCCGATATCGATTTGAACTTCTCAGGTGAGGACCAGCCAAGCGCCCATTTGGATGTCCGTGATATCTTTGGGGAAGAATATGCTTTCCGTGCAGGAACGGTTGGAACGGTGGCTGCTAAGACAGCCTATGGATTTGTCAAGGGTTACGAGCGTGACTATGGCAAGTTCTACCGTGAGGCTGAAGTTGAGCGCCTAGCTCAAGGAGCTGCTGGTGTTAAACGTACGACCGGTCAGCACCCAGGGGGAATCGTTGTTATCCCTAACTATATGGATGTCTATGACTTTACTCCTGTGCAGTATCCTGCAGATGATGTCACTGCTGAATGGCAAACCACTCACTTTAACTTCCACGATATCGATGAGAACGTCCTCAAGCTCGATGTCCTTGGTCATGATGATCCGACCATGATTCGCAAGCTCCAGGACTTGTCAGGCATTGATCCAAATGATATTCCTATGGATGATCCTGGTGTCATGGCCCTTTTCTCAGGTACAGATATCCTTGGAGTGACACCTGAACAAATCGGTACCTCAACTGGTATGCTTGGTATTCCAGAGTTTGGAACTAACTTTGTTCGCGGCATGGTGGATGAAACCCATCCGACGACCTTTGCGGAGTTGCTTCAGCTTTCGGGTTTGTCTCACGGGACAGACGTATGGTTGGGAAATGCCCAGGATTTGATTAAAACTGGAATTGCGGACCTATCAACCGTTATCGGATGTCGGGATGACATCATGGTTTACCTCATGCACGCAGGTCTAGAACCTAAGATGGCCTTTACCATCATGGAACGAGTGCGTAAGGGAATGTGGCTCAAAATATCAGAAGAAGAGCGCAATGGTTATATCGAAGCCATGAAGGCCAATAATGTGCCTGAGTGGTATATCGAATCTTGTGGAAAAATCAAGTACATGTTCCCTAAAGCCCATGCGGCAGCCTACGTTATGATGGCCCTTCGTGTGGCCTACTTCAAGGTTCACCATCCGATTTATTACTACTGTGCTTACTTCTCAATCCGTGCCAAGGCCTTTGATATCAAGACCATGGGTGCAGGCTTGGATGCTATTAAACGTAAGATGCAAGAAATTGCTGAAAAACGCAAGAACAATGAAGCTTCCAACGTAGAAATTGACCTTTACACCACACTTGAAATTGTCAATGAGATGTGGGAACGGGGCTTTAAGTTCGGTAAATTGGACCTCTATCGCAGTGATGCGACTGAATTTATCATCGATGGAGACACCCTCATCCCACCATTTGTCGCTATGGATGGGCTAGGCGAGAACGTTGCCAAGCAATTGGTGCGCGCTCGAAAAGAAGGAGAATTCCTCTCTAAAACTGAACTCCGCAAGCGTGGTGGACTCTCCTCAACCTTGGTTGAAAAGATGGATGAAATGGGAATTCTCGGTAATATGCCAGAGGATAATCAGTTGAGCCTGTTTGATGATTTGTTTTAATTTAAAGTCAACTTGTTCAAATAAGCCGACTAAGTTTCATCTAATTAAGACTTAACAGTAAAACCAGTAGAGATGATTTTTATGATTTTCATTTCTACTGGTTTTTAGATATGATAGAATATAAGTAAGTTTTTTTATCCAAAGACTAAAACTTTAGGAAGTTATATATTGAAATTATCAAAAATGATTGCTATAAATTACTAATAATGATACTCTCAAACAAGAGTAAGCTCAATGGAAGTAGTGTTTGCTATACCTTAATAACTTTTCGATATGGAATGGAGATAAGTATGATTTTAGGTGAAACTTATAGGAAAATAAGAGAAGAAAAAGGGATTTCTATTTCTTCATTAGCAGGTGCTGAAATTTCAAAAATCTCAAATATCTAGATTTGAATTAGGAGAAACAGAGATTTCTGTCTTTAAGTTATTGTATCTTCTTGAAAGAATAGGAGTAACACTAGAAGAATTTCTGCTTATCTGTAATCATTATCAACCTTCGGATTTTAATACTTTAATAGCTTCTGTTAAACAGGCCGCATATAATGAAGATGCTCAAGCATTACTAGATATGGTAGAGAAAGAAATAGAACTTTTTCATGAGACAAATTCTCATTACCATAAATTAAATGCTATTTTCATCGAAAGTATTGTTTCGGGAATGGATAAGAATCATCAATTGAGTCGTCAAGACGCCTCTTATCTTACAAACTATTTATTTTCCGTTGAAAACTGGGGTTATTACGAAACGCTCATCCTTGGAAATTGCTGTCGTGTTCTATCTCCAGATTTATTATTTAGATATGCCAAAGAGGCGCTCAAAAAAGGGAAGTTGTATAGTCCTATACCTAGAAATAGACAATCTCTCATTCAACTACTTCTCAATTCTTTGATTATAATGATTGAGAACGACTTATATGAGGAATCTTTATTTTTTTAAAACAGGCTACGAAGAATATATTAGTGGATTCCACAGATTTTTTTGAACAAACTATTTTTGCTATATTTAGATGGATATTTGGAACTGAAATTCTATCATAATCAAAAATCACTTTTTAAAAAAATCGAAGAAGCTTTTAAAAAAATTTTCGAACTCTTCAATAAAACAATCTACAAAAAAATTACAAAACAATACTTTGAGAAACACATCATTCATTTAGTAGACTAGGCCATTTATCTATAAGGTAATAACGTGATCAAACTCTTCCAATATTTTTGGACTTTGATCATGAGTAATGACAATAACAATTGCATCTCTAATGGATAGAATGTAGTCCATCATTGCTTTGGCTTTTATTGGATCAAGGTTGCTTGTAGGTTCGTCAAATATATATACAGAATATGTTTTGACTAAAAAAACCTAGCTAAATCAATTCGTTGCTTTTTTTCCCCTTCTGAAATGAGTTTGATTTGATTGAGATAGACTCTTTATTAAGAAATTCTTCATTAAAAGCCTAAGGCTTTTTCTTAATTTTTTTCAGTTAAATGAAGGTTTCTAGCCAATTTGATATTCTCTAGAATATTGCCTTCAATCAGAAAAGTCATTTTTTTGCACAAACGCAATATCTTTATATAACTCCTCTGAGGGAATATCAATATTCTGTTTTTCCGTTGATTTTTATTTCTCCATCATAAAAGATTTTTTTGGATAATAATTTAGTATTAATTTTACTAAAGTTGTTTTTCCCAGTTCCTGAAGCACCGATAATCGCATAGCGCTTGCCTTTTTTTAAATTCATAGGAAAAAAATGATCAAATAATATTCTATTTTCAATTTCATAATATAATTGGCTAATAGAAATGGTCGAAATATTATCACAATTAATTGTAGTTGTTTTATGAAAAAAATTTCATGATTCGTCTCATATAGATTTTTCTTGGATATTATCAATAATGGACTTACAACTGTTGATTAAATTTTTTTATTGTAAAGAATAGATTGTAAAGGAGCAAAGACACCGTTTAATAATTGAATACTTGCTACGAGTAATCCAATAGTCAGTAAGTTATTTCTTACAAAAAGATACCAGCGACCATACAGGATAGTTGAGAGCAAAAAAACTTAGTAAGGTTCCAGTAGTTGAAGCTATGTCTTTTTAAAAAAATTGATAAGTTTTTTTCTGGACTCTTCAAATTCTAAACTGATTCCCTGAATTTTTTTCTTGAATCCAGCTTTGAACATTTAATAACTTAATTTGTTCAAAACCATCAATAAAGTTTGTCATTTTTTTGATAAATAGTGACTATTTTTGTAGGAATAATTATTAGTTGCTTTAGTCATTAACTTTCCAGGAATTTGAGATAGAAAAATCGTTATACTCGACAATAAAAGAAAGACTAATGCTAATCGCCATTCTATATAAATAATAGCAACCACACTCATGATAAGGCTCCCTAAATTTGCGATTAGAGAGATTCTAGGAATCAATAAATTTTTCTTGAATAAGGTCACTATTTTTTTGGTGATATTATTTAAGAAATCTGAATGGTTACGGTTGTCAATTTGGTTAAATTCACGCGATAAATAATGTAATAAGAGACGCCTTTTTAGATCTAAAATAACTTTTTTTACATATTGGTTTTTTAAGATAGGAATAGGAAGAAGAAATCAAGAACCACAGTAAAAGTCGAACTTACACAAATAGTGATATGAAAGAGTAATCCACTATTTGAATTAGATATACTATCAAGTATTCTTCCTAATTGCAGAGAGAAGAGCGTCATTAAAAGAGCACTTGTCAGACTTAATAAAATAAGCAAGAAATATAGTAATTTATATTGTTTCGTAATCTGGTTCATATTTTTTTCACCTCTTAATCTATGATAGCAACATTATATTCTAAAAACTAAAAACTCAGGCTGAGATCTCCCATATTTGGGACATTAATTTTATTTCTTTACTATATTTTAGCTTATAGCTATCCATTGTATATCCAATGAGTTTACATTAGCTGTCTTTTTTGTTAAAATAATAAATAGAAAGAAGGTGAGAATATGCCAAAAGACGAGTATGAGCATCCGTCTGGATAGTGAGGTTAAGGAGCAGGCCCAACAGGTTTTTAATCATTTAGGAATGGATATGACAACAGCTATCAATATTTTCCTTCGTCAGGCAATTCAATATCAGGGTTTGCCTTTTGATGTTAGGCTTGATGAGAATCAAAAATTGCTCCAAGTAGTAATGGATGTAGACCAAAATCGTAATATGAGTCAGTCTTTTGAATCTGTCTCAGACTTGATGGAGGACTTGCGTGCTTAAGATTCGTTACCATAAACAGTTTAAAAAAGATTTTAAGTTGGCTATGAAGCGTGGGTTGAAGGCAGAATTATTAGAAGAAGTATTGAAAATTTTCTAGTTCAAGAAAAAGAACTTCCTGCTAGATATCGCGACCATCAATTGACGACGTCCAAACATTTTCAAGGGGTTCGTGAGTGTCATATCCAACCAGATTGGCTTTTGGTCTATAAGGTAGACAAGTCGGAATTGATTTTAAACTTGCTGAGGACAGGAAGTCATAGTGATTTATTTTAATATATTTTAAGGAGTTCAAGATGAAACTAAGAATATTCGCGGAAGATAAACCGGCTGAGAAGGTTTTTGAGTATCAGTTAGAGCTTGCTGATCAGACAATTCTTCTATCGACAGCACTCTTGTCAGGTGCAATTGCTTTGGCAGGATTATTTTCAGCTTTGAAAGAAAAATAAAAATAGAAAAGAGAAAACAGAATGGTTTTACCAAATTTTAAAGAAAATCTAGAAAAATACGCTAAGCTTTTGGTTGCAAACGGTGTGAACGTGCAACCTGGTCACACCTTGGCTCTCTCAATCGATGTGGAGCAACGTGAGTTGGCTCACTTAATCGTTAAAGAAGCCTATGCACTTGGAGCGCACGAAGTTATCGTCCAATGGGCAGATGACTTTGTAAACCGTGAGAAATTCCTTCACGCGCCGATGGAGCGTCTGGACAATGTGCCAGAATACAAGATTGCTGAGATGAATTACCTTCTTGAAAACAAAGCGAGTCGTCTCGGTGTTCGTTCTTCTGACCCAGGTGCCTTGAACGGAGTTGATGCAGAAAAACTTTCAGCTTCTGCCAAAGCTATGGGAATTGCCATGAAACCAATGCGTATCGCAACTCAATCCAACAAGGTTAGTTGGACTGTTGCTGCTGCAGCTGGACTTGAGTGGGCTAAGAAGGTCTTTCCAAATGCAGCGAGCGACGAAGAAGCAGTGGACCTCCTTTGGGACCAAATCTTCAAAACTTGCCGTATTTACGAAGAAGATCCAGTTAAGGCTTGGGAAGAACATGCAGCTATCTTGAAGAGCAAGGCTCAAATGCTCAACAAAGAGCAATTCTCAGCTCTTCACTACACTGCCCCTGGAACAGACTTGACACTTGGCTTGCCTAAGAACCACGTTTGGGAATCAGCCGGAGCTATCAATGCCCAAGGTGAAGGATTCTTGCCAAACATGCCAACAGAAGAAGTCTTTACAGCTCCTGACTTCCGTCGTGCTGACGGTTATGTAACGTCTACAAAACCACTCAGCTACAATGGAAATATCATCGAAGGCATCAAAGTAACCTTTGAAAATGGTCAAATCGTTGATATCACTGCTGAAAAGGGTGACCAGGTTATGAAGGACCTTGTCTTTAAGAATGCTGGTGCGCGTGCCTTGGGTGAATGTGCCTTGGTACCAGATCCAAGCCCAATTTCTCAGTCAGGTATTACCTTCTTTAATACTCTTTTTGATGAAAATGCTTCTAACCACTTGGCTATTGGTGCAGCCTATGCGACTAGCGTTGTTGGTGGAGCAGAGATGAGCGAAGAAGAACTTGAAGCTGCAGGACTTAACCGTTCAGATGTTCACGTTGACTTTATGATTGGTTCTAACCAAATGGATATCGATGGTATCCGTGAGGATGGAACACGCGTACCACTCTTCCGCAATGGAGATTGGGCAATTTAAGGAGAATCTATGCTTGGAAGTATGTTTGTCGGCCTTTTGATCGGTTTACTAGCAGGAGCTATCACCAATCGTGGCGAACGTATGGGATGCTTCGGGAAAATGTTCCTGGGCTGGGTTGGTGCCTTTTTAGGACAATTACTCTTTGGTTCTTGGGGACCAAGCCTAAACGGTACAGCCATTATCCCATCAGTTCTCGGGGCCATGATTTTACTAGCCATCTTCTGGGAAAGAGGAAGCTAAGTTTCGCTTTAGAAGACAGATTAACTTTAAAGAATAAGAGAGAGGCTGGGACAAAAGTCCTAGCCTCTCAATTGTCTTTGGATTGTCGATCAAGACGCAGTGGTTGAGTGGCCTCTACTACGCTGATTTCATCAGCTTTTACAGCCTACTCAACTGTGCGGAGGTGGGACGACGAAATCGAATTCTAACGAATTACCGATTTCTGTCCCACTCTCTCTTTTTAGGTCGCTCTATAAAGTCCTTTGAAAGCACTCATCTAAGCTTAGCCACAGAGCTTTCAGTGACTAGTTCTTTTTATATTGCCTCAAGTATGGTACAATAAAAGCATGAGAATTCAACAATTACACTATATTATCAAAATTGTAGAGACTGGGTCGATGAATGAGGCTGCCAAGCAACTTTTCATTACGCAGCCTAGTCTATCAAATGCAGTTCGTGACCTAGAAAATGAGATGGGAATTGAGATTTTTATTCGAAATCCCAAGGGAATCACCCTCACACGTGATGGAATGGAATTTTTGTCCTATGCCCGTCAGGTTGTCGAACAAACCCAACTCCTAGAAGAACGTTATAAAAATCCCATCGCACATCGCGAGCTTTTTAGTGTGTCTTCGCAACACTATGCCTTCGTAGTCAATGCCTTTGTTTCCTTGCTCAAGAAGAGCGATATGGAAAAGTACGAGCTTTTTTTGCGTGAAACCAGAACCTGGGAAATCATCGACGACGTCAAGAACTTCCGCAGTGAAGTCGGAGTCCTCTTTTTAAATAGCTATAACCGTGATGTCCTTTCGAAGATGTTGGATGATAACCATCTAGTTGCCCACCATCTCTTTACAGCCCAACCTCATATCTTTGTCAGCAAGTCCAACCCTCTTGCCAAAAGAGACAAGGTGCAGTTGGCAGATCTAGAAGACTTCCCATATTTGAGCTATGACCAAGGGACCCATAATTCCTTCTACTTCTCAGAAGAGATCTTGTCACAGGAACACCACAAGAAATCCATCGTGGTTAGTGACCGTGCGACCTTGTTCAATCTCTTGATTGGTTTGGACGGCTATACCATCGCGACTGGTATCCTCAATAGTAATCTTAATGGAGACAATATCGTTTCGATTCCACTTGATATTGATGATCCCATTGAGCTGGTTTATATCCAGCATGAAAAGACAAGCTTGTCTAAGATGGGTGAACGCTTCATCGAATACCTTCTTGAAGAAGTTCGCTTTGATAGCTAATGAATTCTATTAGAAAAGAAAAGGAAAAATGACACCAATGAATACCAATGATTTTGATTTCCACTTGCCAGAGGAATTGATTGCACAAACACCTCTGGAAAAGCGCGATGCTTCTAAGCTTTTGATGGTCAATCGCAAAACAGGGGAATTTCAAGATCGCCATTTTCACTCTATTATTGAAATGCTAGAGCCAGGTGATGCCCTGGTTATGAATGACACCCGCGTACTACCAGCGCGACTTCATGGTCAAAAGGAAGAAACAGGGGGGCACGTTGAGCTCTTGCTTTTGAAAAATACGGCAGGAGACGAATGGGAAGTCTTGGCAAAACCAGCCAAACGTCTCAAGGTCGGTGCCCGAGTTGTCTTTGGTGATGGTCGCCTAAGTGCAGTCGTGACCGAGGAATTAACCCATGGTGGCCGTATTGTTCGCTTTGAGTATGAGGGAATTTTCCTAGAAGTTCTTGAAAGTCTGGGAGAAATGCCTTTGCCTCCTTATATCCACGAAAAGTTGGATGACCGTGAACGGTACCAGACAGTCTATGCCAAGGAAAGTGGCTCAGCCGCTGCTCCGACTGCAGGTCTGCATTTTACCAAAGAATTACTAGAAGAAATCCAGCAAAAAGGAGTTCACCTAGTTTACTTGACCTTGCACGTTGGGCTTGGAACCTTTAGGCCTGTTTCGGTAGATAACCTGGATGAACACGAGATGCACTCAGAGTTTTATCAATTGTCTGAGGAAGCCGCTTCGACCTTGCGTCAGGTCAAGGAAAATGGTGGCCGTGTCGTTGCTGTGGGGACTACCTCTATCCGTACGCTAGAGACTATCGGAAGCAAGTTCGACGGACAGATCCAAGCCGACTCTGGCTGGACCAATATCTTTATCAAACCAGGCTATGACTGGAAAGTGGTGGATGCTTTTTCTACTAATTTCCATTTGCCTAAGTCTACCTTGGTCATGCTTGTTTCTGCCTTTGCAGGGCGTGAATTGGTCCTTGAAGCCTATCAGCATGCTATCAATGAAAAATACCGTTTCTTTAGCTTTGGCGATGCCATGTTTATCTACTAAAGATCGACAAATCAAAATTAGAAATAAAAGGGCTAATTCCTGATTGGATTAGCCTTTTTTGATATCAGATAGCTATTGAATTATATGGAAATAAATGATACACTGAAAACTACAGCTTAGTCATCAAAAATATATGTAATTTCAGGCTAGGCATTTTAGATACAGATGAAACTGTATCATCATTTTAAAAGGAGATTATCATGAAAAAAACATTGCGCTACACCAGTCTTTCAGCTCTTGCCTTGTTGGCTGCTGTGACACTTGCTGCTTGTGGAGGAAATGCTGAAAAAACTACAGCATCTTCAAGCAAAGAGGCCTCATCCTCTAAAGTAACTAAGGAGTCATCAAGTAAAACAGAAGCTAGTCAAAAAGAGGAGCAGAAGTCTGAGACGGGCCCATCAAGTTCCGCAAGCACTCAAACGGATAAGAAGGAAGAGAAGAAAAAATCGCCAGAAGCTTACGCAAAATTCCTTGGAACTTGGGAAAACTATGCAGGAATAACAGCGACAGTTACAGAGGATGGGATCGTGACCATTCAAAGTTCAAAAGGAACCTTCCAGTATGAAATGGGCCAAGTAGAGGAAAAAGATGGCTACTACTCAACAGGAATCCATCTTGTCGATGGTGGAGAAGGTGCACTCCTTATCTTTACACCAGCAGGTGTAGCAAATGAATTGACTGGTACGGATGGTAGCCAAGACGTCTTGGCAATTGGCCAATCACCAAGCGACAAAGATAGTCATTTTTACCGTAATTAAGAATAAAATAAGAAGTGAACTCGATTGACAGCTTACTTTTTAAGTGAAGAAAAGTATTCAGGAGATTGTTAGTTATGAATCATACTCATCCGCTATAAGCTCCAGAGATTGGAATAAAAGTTTAATCTTAAATATAAAAAAAGAGAATAAAGTCGGTTATTATGATAATCAGAATTCTGTCTTATTCGCTTTTTTTATCGAGTATGAGAGTTATTAAAATCGAGATTTTTTTGCCGCTCAGAGATTCAAATTGTGAAGGTATTTATATTAAAAGTAATTGCGAATGTAGATGTATTAGATATAAAAAACTCTAAGCAGGCAGAGCCTGCTAACTCATGACAGAAAAAGAAGTTCAGCTTATAATGAAGCTGAACAATACAAATCCGTGGTGTTTAATAGGCCTGTACAAAAAACTGGATGAACAAGGGTCATGAGATAACTCGAATATGCCTTGAGCATGAAAATATCTTACTAGTAGCCTCTTGTTCTATTGTTCAAATAGTTAACAGGAGGTTTTTATAATGGAGGAAACGTGTTGTGGCATTAAAAAATCCTCACACATCACGCAAGGAAATCGCTATATCAAGCAAGCTTTGACCATGTCGGGATTAATTGCAGCACATTCTAAGGATCCAGCTTTCTCTTCTTTTTACAATCGAATTTCCCAAAGAGGAAGCAAGACTCAATCCGTCATTGCTTGCGCCCATAAGATTCTCAGAATCATTTACAAACTACTCTCCACCAAACAGACTTATCAAAAAGAAAAGGCGCTAGGACTGAGGAAACAGTTCTAACGCTTAAATTAAAAAATTTTCAATTACAGTATAGCACAGGAAGGGATTTTTTTGCGCTTTTTTTACTGTTTTTTTCAAATAAAAAAATAATTGAAATAGCTATTAAAATTTATATGAATCCTATCAGGAAAAATTTTCATAATTTTTTTCCACCTGTTGAAAAATAATAAAAAGAAAACTATAAAAGCTTGTCTTTTAAAGATTAAAAGTGGTAAAATAACCGTGAATATAACAATAGTAATATAGGAGATAACGAATGAAAAAAATGTTTTCTGAATCTAAAGAACGTTTTTCTATTCGAAAGTACACTATCGGTGTTGCTTCCGTGTTGTTGTCAACACTGGTATTTGTGGAAGGAAACGTTTATGCGGACGAAGTGAAGAATAATACAGATTCACAAACTTCAGTTGTCGTACAAGAGAATCAAGGCGAGAGACACAAGGAATCTGGTCTTGAAGCAAATGAAGCTGTAGCACCAACTAGCACTAGTGCTACACCAGCTGAGTCGACCTCTCCAACTTCACAAGCTAGTGCCGAAAACTCTGCAAATGTGATTAAAGAGGAAAAGACTGAAAGACAATCAAATGAAGTTGTAGCACCAGCTAGCATTAGCGCTACACCAGCTGAGTCGACCTCTTCAACTTCACAAGCTAGTGCCGAAGCCCCTGCACATGTGGTTAAAGGGGAAAAGACTGAAAGACAATCAAATGAAGTTGCAACCCCAGCTAGCACTAGTGTTGCACCAGCTGAGTCAGCTTCTCCAACTTCAAAAGCCAATGCAGAAGCCTCTTCATCTGCAGCTAGCGAGAAAAAAACTGAGGTGCAACCTACAACTAGATCAAGACGGTCTAAAAGAGAACTGCCTTCATCAGGTGGTGCAACAACCTATGTAAAAACAGGTGATACGATTACTGTACAAAATCCAGATGTTGAAGTGAATTTTCCAAATGGTAACGGATTGTATGCCCCAGTAGAAACTGTCATTCGCATGAATATGCCTGATAGTTTAACCATCAATCGCAATGATAAACTGGTAGTTGATATCCCAGATGCTATTAGAATTCCTACAAGTTTGCACTATGATGTGACGGGACCAGGTGGTCAAGTTATCGGGAATGCTTTCTTGGATTCAGTCAATAATAAAGTGATCACCACTTTTACAGATTACTTTGAAAAAAATAATCTTGGAAAAAATTATACGTTAAACATTAGTACAGGTTGGAAATCAACTGTTAAACCAAATGTTCCAACGGAACTCAATTTCAGTGGAACCAAGATTACGGTAACAGTAGGCCCCGAAAATGCTCCAACACCAGCAGCAAAATCAAAGGTTGAAAAATACGGAGAAGCGGTAACAGGACATCCTGAATTAATCAAATGGACCATCCGTGTAAATGCAGGAAGTCTAGTAGCTCCACAGGTTTTAAACAACTACCAATTGATTGATAGTCTTCCAGATGATCAAGAATTGGTTCAAGATGGTGATGCAGTTTTAACAGAGTTTGATAATAAGACAAAAGAAACATGGCGAGCAGGGCATGCTCATGATATTCCTTCCGATAATGTGGATTTGTGGAATGGAAAAGCTCTTAGAGCCGAAAAGGTTCAGTCAATTTCACCGTGGAAATCTAAAGGAAATGCAATTCAATTATTAGAAAACATCAAAACAAGTTCGTCTGGTTTTTCATTCAAGATAGCACAACTGAACGAAATGATCTACGTTCGTTATATGACTAGATTGAAGAATGTTTCAGCGAACCCTACACTTGAAGAGTTGCAACAAAAACACGGAAATGATATTAAAATCACCTATAACAATGGAGAAGAGTATAGTTACCAAGCAACTTTTGCCTTTAAGGCAGGAGGATCTGGTTCAGCTACAAAAGCAAAAAAACCAGCAAGGGTCGATTTATCATTTACGAAACAATTGGAAGGAAGAAATTTAAAACGTGGCGAGTTCACTTTTAATTTGATTGACGATAGTACGGGTCAAGTTGTTGACACTCAAAAAAATGATAGTTTGGGTAATATTACTTTTGATCCACTCTTGTTTAATTCTGTAGGGACCTATCATTATACAGTTGAGGAAGTCACTGGTTCAGAAGCTGGCATGACTTATGATCCAATGAAAGCTAATGTAACAATCACGGTAAATGCAAACGGAGATTCCTACGTAGCTCAAACAACGATGCCAACTGATACTGAGTTCAACAATACCTTCAAATCATCTCCTGTTAAGGTAAATCTGGAATTTAATAAAGAGCTCTCAAATGGTACATTGAATGCTGGTGACTTTAGCTTCACATTGACCGGTGATAATAATGTAAATGAAACTGTTACTAACAAGGCTGATGGGAAAGTTAACTTCAGTGAACTGTCATTCGATAAAGTTGGTGTTTACAACTATACTGTTAAAGAAGTGAAGGGTAACAAACCTGATGTAGACTACGATGAAATGACTGTCGCAGTTAAGGTGACTGTAACAAAAGATGAGGATTCAGGTCTGTTAACTGCCAAAACAGAGATGACTTCAACAGGTGGTGAAGCAACTGGCACAGATGATACAACTTTCAATAATCACGTTGTTGCTCCTGTCACTGCGCAATTTGACTTCACTAAAGCTCTTGCAGGTCGTCAGTTGAATGCTGGTGAATTTAGCTTTGAGTTGGTAGACCCAAGCGATACTTCAACAGATCCAAACGGAAAAGTTCTTCAAACGAAGACAAATGATGCCAATGGACTTGTGAAATTTGATGCTCTTACCTTCAAGAATGGTCAAGAAGGAACGCATAAGTACATCGTACGTGAGGTTCAAGGTTCACTTACTGGGGTAACTTATGACCCAATGAAGGCAGAGGTGACAGTGACTGTAACGAAAGATGGTCATACTCTTACAGCAACCAAAGCCCTTCCAACAGATACAGAGTTCAATAATACCTTCACACCAGGTGCAACTACAGCACAATTCAGTTTCACTAAGAAATTGGAAGGAAAAACGCTTGAAGATGATGCCTTCACCTTTGAATTGCTTGAAAATGGCCATGTAATCCAAACGAAGAAGAATAAAGCTGACGGAACGATCCAATTTGACGCGATCTCATACGCAACAGAAGGAACTCATACCTATACAGTTCGTGAAGTAGCCGGAGCAGATACAGACATTGACTATGATACTATGAACGCAGAAGTGACTGTTAATGTCACTAAGAATGCGACAACAGGTGTCTTGACAGCCAATGTCACAATGCCAGCTGATAGCGAATTTAACAACTATGCGGTAGCCCCAGTCACAGCACAATTCGACTTCAGTAAGGCTCTTGCAGGCCGTACCCTTAAAGCTGGTGAGTTCAGCTTCGTCTTGAAAGATAAGAATGGTACGGTTCTTCAAACGAAGACTAATGACGCCGATGGTAAAGTAGCCTTCGATGCGCTTACATATAAGAACAATGAAGTTGGCGAGCATAAGTACACTGTAGAAGAAGTAGCTGGTTCAGAAGCAGGAATGACTTATGATCCAATGAAGGCAGAGGTTACAGTGACTGTAACGAAAGCAGGTCATACTCTTACAGCAACCAAAGCCCTTCCAACAGATACAGAGTTCAATAATACCTTCACACCAGGTGCAACTACAGCACAATTCAGTTTCACTAAGAAATTGGAAGGAAAAACGCTTGAAGATGATGCCTTCACCTTTGAATTGCTTGAAAATGGCCATGTAATCCAAACGAAGAAGAATAAAGCTGACGGAACGATCCAATTTGACGCGATCTCATACGCAACAGAAGGAACTCATACCTATACAGTTCGTGAAGTAGCCGGAGCAGATACAGACATTGACTATGATACTATGAACGCAGAAGTGACTGTTAATGTCACTAAGAATGCGACAACAGGTGTCTTGACAGCCAATGTCACAATGCCAGCTGATAGCGAATTTAACAACTATGCGGTAGCCCCAGTCACAGCACAATTCGACTTCAGTAAGGCTCTTGCAGGCCGTACCCTTAAAGCTGGTGAGTTCAGCTTCGTCTTGAAAGATAAGAATGGTACGGTTCTTCAAACGAAGACTAATGACGCCGATGGTAAAGTAGCCTTCGATGCGCTTACATATAAGAACAATGAAGTTGGCGAGCATAAGTACACTGTAGAAGAAGTAGCTGGTTCAGAAGCAGGAATGACTTATGACCCAATGAAGGCAGAGGTGACAGTGACTGTAACGAAAGATGGTCATACTCTTACAGCAACCAAAGCCCTTCCAACAGATACAGAGTTCAATAATACCTTCACACCAGGTGCAACTACAGCACAATTCAGTTTCACTAAGAAATTGGAAGGAAAAACGCTTGAAGATGATGCCTTCACCTTTGAATTGCTTGAAAATGGCCATGTAATCCAAACGAAGAAGAATAAAGCTGACGGAACGATCCAATTTGACGCGATCTCATACGCAACAGAAGGAACTCATACCTATACAGTTCGCGAAGTAGCCGGAGCAGATACAGACATTGACTATGATACTATGAACGCAGAAGTGACTGTTAATGTCACTAAGAATGCGACAACAGGTGTCTTGACAGCCAATGTCACAATGCCAGCTGATAGCGAATTTAACAACTATGCGGTAGCCCCAGTCACAGCACAATTCGACTTCAGTAAGGCTCTTGCAGGCCGTACCCTTAAAGCTGGTGAGTTCAGCTTCGTCTTGAAAGATAAGAATGGTACGGTTCTTCAAACGAAGACTAATGACGCCGATGGTAAAGTAGCCTTCGATGCGCTTACATATAAGAACAATGAAGTTGGCGAGCATAAGTACACTGTAGAAGAAGTAGCTGGTTCAGAAGCAGGAATGACTTATGACCCAATGAAGGCAGAGGTGACAGTGACTGTAACGAAAGATGGTCATACTCTTACAGCAACCAAAGCCCTTCCAACAGATACTGCGTTCAATAATACCTTCACACCAGGTGCAACTACAGCACAATTTAATTTCACTAAGAAATTGGAAGGAAAAACGCTTGAAGATGATGCCTTCACCTTTGAATTGCTTGAAAATGGCCATGTAATCCAAACGAAGAAGAATAAAGCTGACGGAACGATCCAATTTGACGCGATCTCATACGCAACAGAAGGAACTCATACCTATACAGTTCGCGAAGTAGCCGGAGCAGATACAGACATTGACTATGATACTATGAACGCAGAAGTGACTGTTAATGTCACTAAGAATGCGACAACAGGTGTCTTGACAGCCAATGTTGTTATGCCAACTGATAGCGAATTTAACAACTATGCGGTAGCTCCTGTCACTGCACAATTTGACTTCAGTAAGGCTCTTGCAGGCCGTACCCTTAAAGCTGGTGAGTTCAGCTTCGTCTTGAAAGATAAGAATGGTGCGGTTCTACAAACGAAGACTAATGATGCCGATGGTAAAGTAGCCTTCGATGCGCTTACATATAAGAACAATGAAGTTGGTGAGCATAAGTACACTGTAGAAGAAGTAGCTGGTTCAGAAGCAGGAATGACTTATGACCCAATGAAGGCAGAGGTGACAGTGACTGTAACGAAAGATGGTCATACTCTTACAGCAACCAAAGCCCTTCCAACAGATACTGCGTTCAATAATACCTTCACACCAGGTGCAACTACAGCACAATTTAGTTTCACTAAGAAATTGGAAGGAAAAACGCTTGAAGATGATGCCTTCACCTTTGAATTGCTTGAAAATGGCCATGTAATCCAAACGAAGAAGAATAAAGCTGACGGAACGATCCAATTTGACGCGATCTCATACGCAACAGAAGGAACTCATACCTATACAGTTCGCGAAGTAGCCGGAGCAGATACAGACATTGACTATGATACTATGAACGCAGAAGTGACTGTTAATGTCACTAAGAATGCGACAACAGGTGTCTTGACAGCCAATGTCACAATGCCAGCTGATAGCGAATTTAACAACTATGCGGTAGCCCCAGTCACAGCACAATTCGACTTCAGTAAGGCTCTTGCAGGCCGTACCCTTAAAGCTGGTGAGTTCAGCTTCGTCTTGAAAGATAAGAATGGTACGGTTCTTCAAACGAAGACTAATGACGCCGATGGTAAAGTAGCCTTCGATGCACTTACATATAAGAACAATGAAGTTGGCGAGCATAAGTACACTGTAGAAGAAGTAGCTGGTTCAGAAGCAGGAATGACTTATGATCCAATGAAGGCAGAGGTGACAGTGACTGTAACGAAAGCAGGTCATACCCTTACAGCAACCAAAGCCCTTCCAACAGATACTGAGTTCAATAATACCTTCACACCAGGTGCAACTACAGCACAATTCAGTTTCACTAAGAAATTGGAAGGAAAAGAGCTTACTAAGGATGCCTTCACCTTTGAATTGGTTGAAGATGGCAATGTCATCCAAACCAAGAAAAATGCGGCTGATGGAACCATCCAATTTGATGCGATCTCATATGCGACTGAAGGAACTCATACCTATACCGTTCGCGAAAAAGCAGGAGCAGATACAGACATTGACTATGATAGTATGACTATCGCAGTTAAAGTTACTGTTACTAAAGATATTACTACAGGTCTTTTAAGTGCTAAGACTGAAATGACTGCATCGGGAGGTGAAGCAACTGGTACAGATGATAAAATTTTCAATAACTACTTTGTAGCTCCAGTTAAAGCACAGTTTAATTTCACTAAGAAACTTGATGGTCGTGCGTTGAAAGCTGGTGAATTCAGCTTCGTATTGAAAGACAAAGATGGTAACGTGATTGAAACCGTAAGCAATGATGCTGAAGGTAAGATCAAGTTCTCAGCTCTTGAATTCAAACGTGGTCAAGAAGGTACATATATCTATCACGTAGAAGAAGTGAAAGGTACAGAGGCTGGAGTTGAGTACGATAAGATGGTAGCGACTGTTGGAGTTACTGTAACTAAGGAAGGTAAAGTGTTGACACTTACTTCACAAATGCCTGAAGATACTGAGTTTAACAACAAGGTAACACCACCAACACCACCAACACCACCAACACCACCAACACCACCAACACCGCCAACACCACCAACACCACCAACACCGCCAACACCACCAACACCGCCAACACCACCAACACCGCCAACACCACCAACACCGCCAACACCACCAACACCAGAAAAACCTAAAGGTCCTGAGTTGCCAAACACTGGTGAACAATCTAAATCTGAACTTGTTGCACTTGGTGCTGCACTTGGTCTTGTAGGTCTAGGTTTGGTTGCGAAACGCAAAAAAGAAGATGAAGCTTAATATATATAGAATGAATCAAGATTTTATTCTAGATATTTAAATTAGTTCTATTTAAAAATTAGGCTCTTTTCTACCATTTTTCAAGTCTATCAAGGCTTTAAGTGAAAAAAGAGATAAGACAGTAGCTATTCTGAGGTTACTGTCTTATTTTTAACACTTTTTGATCCATAAAAGGGCATGCTAAAAAAAGAAGTGAGCCAAACTGACGGCTCACTTTTTGAATGGTGAAAAGTGTAGATGAGATTTTTAATGACGAACAAAAAAGCCTTTAACCAAGGCTTTTTCCTGTTGATTTAGATGCCCCCTGCAGGGCTCGAACCTGCGACCCATAGATTAAGAGTCTACTGCTCTACCAACTGAGCTAAGGAGGCAAATAAAAAGCTGTATTGGTGCCGAAACTTCACGGTTTGTATTGAACCCGCGCAATTAAGCAGGTGGGTAACTCGCTCTAACTGAAGCTGTTTCCGTGTGAGACGGCCTACATGCTGTTAGAAGACTTTTGTTTCCCTAATAATACAAAAAATAGTCGGTCAACACTTAAGTGTGAAGTCGTACACCACAGCGTTTCTATGTTTATATGATACCACTTTTTCAAAAAAAATCAAGAGGAAAATGCAATTATTTGAAAAGGATTTCACAATTTTCGTAATTTATCAATGGTTTCCTTGCGTTGCATCAAGGCTCGTTCGTATTTCCCAGTATCTTCTGGTGAGAAGTAGCTATGGTCGCGAATTTTTTCTGGCAAATAATCTTGCTTGACCCAGTGGCCGGGATAACTATGTGGATAGAGGTAGTTTTGCGCATTGCCCAGTTCCTTGCTACCGCTATAATGACCATCACGAAGGTGTCTTGGAATCGGTAGGTGACCTGATGTTTTAAGGTCAGCCAGAGCCTTATCCATAGCCACATAGGCTGTGTTTGACTTGGGCGAGAGTGCCAAATCAATGACGACATTGGCAATGAGAATGCGAGCTTCTGGAAACCCAATCCTCTGTGCAGCCTCTAAGGCAGTCACAGTATGGATCTGGGCATCGGGATTAGCCAAGCCAATATCTTCATAAGCAATCACAGTCAAACGACGCGCCAGGCTAGGTAGGTCACCAGCCTCTATCAGGCGAGCAGCATAGTGTAGACTAGCATCGACATCCGAACCTCGAATGGATTTCTGTAGAGCGGAGAGAACGTCGTAATGTCCATCTCCATCCTTGTCCATAGTAATGTAGCTCCTCTGCAGACTATTTTCCATGATATCGAGCGTGATATGGCGGATGCCTTCATCATTTGCTGGAGTGGAAAGAACGGCCAAGTCTAGTGAGTTAAAGGCAGAACGGAGGTCACCATTGGTAGATGTTGCAATAAAATCAAGGGCATCATCATCTAGCTCAACTGGGAAATCAAAACCTCGTTCAGGGTCAGTCAGGGCGATTTGAATGGCTTCTTTGACATCTTGGTTAGACAAGGGTTCCAACTCAAATCTGAACACGACTACGGATGGCTGGAGTGACAGAAAAGAAAGGATTTTCAGTTGTCGCACCAATCATGATGACCAGTCCACTTTCCAAGAGCGGCAAGAGAAAGTCTTGTTTGGTCTTGTCGAGACGATGAATTTCGTCTAGTAGGAGTACAAGACCACCTGAAAACTTGGCTTCCTCTGCGATTTCTTGGAGACGTTTTTTGCTGTCAACAGTTGCATTAAAAGTCCGAAAGGCATACTTGGTCGTTCCAGCGATGGCCGAAGCGATACTAGTTTTTCCGATGCCCGGAGGTCCATAGAGAATCATGGATGATAGACGGTTAGCCTCCACCATGCGACGGATGATTTTTCCTGGTCCGACCAGATGTTCCTGACCGATGACCTGATCGATGGTTTTAGGGCGCATACGAAGCGCGAGATTGTCTGGCATAGCAGTCCTTTCTAACATGGATTTTCTGATGTATATGTGGTAATATGGTAGTATCTATTTTAGCATATTTCCGAGTATTCGGGGCGATTTAAGAGTCGTATAGAAAGAGGACAAAATGGCAACATACGGATTTTTAGATGTTTTACAAGAAGAGTTGGACAAGAACTTTCCTTTTGATTATGAGATTAGTTGGGATAAGCGCAATCATGCGGTTGAAGTGAGTTTTCTGCTAGAGGCGCAAAATGCTGCAGGTGTGGAGATGTTGGATGAGGACGGGGAGGTATCATCAGACGATATCCTTTTTGAGGAAGCGGTGCTCTTTTACAATCCTGCCAAGTCAACAGTCAATGAGGAAGATTATTTGACTGTTATTCCATATCTCCCTAAAAAAGGTTTTTCTCGTGAATTCTTAGCTTATTTTGCGCTATTTCTTAAGGATACTGCCGAGGTTGGGCTGGATGCGCTCATGGACTTTTTGGAAGACCCAGAAGCAGAAGAATTTGTCATGGAATGGAACCAAGAAGTCTTTGAAGAAGGAAAAGTCGGTTTGGAAGAGGGAGAATTTTATCCTTATCCGAGATATTAGGAAGAAGACAAGCTTGATTTGAGTAAATGTAAAGGGAAGTAAATCTTGATAGCGGGTAAAAAATATATTGGTGCTTATAGCCGAGATGCTAGAGACTATTTTTCATTATTGCCTACAGAACGAGAAATAGTAGAGCAGTTGCAGGCTATATACAGAGAAGAGAAAGGGCTTTTTGTCTTATGTGGTAACAGAGGATCAGGAAAATCAAGTCTGAAAAATATTTCTTTGGAATTTGTTAAAAATCATAGAGGTGCTAAAGATAACAAAGAAATTCTTGTAGTAAATGTATCTTTTTTAGTGGCAATAAAAGATTTTTCATAGGGAAATTTTTGATGCAAATCCTAGCGCTATTACTAGAAGAATGAGCGATATTGAACATGATATTGATGATTATGTTTATAATGATGGCAGGTATTATCCGACTCTAGAGTATAATGCTGAGGAAAAAAAGAAAAAAAAGTACGATAGGTTAGAAGAAAAATCAAATAAGAAAAAAAATTTTTTTCAACAATACGTAGAAGACTGAAAAAAATTGAGGAAATATTCGAGATTACTTCAAATATTTATAATTTATGTAACGAGTTATCAAATCAAACTAGTAATTTATTTGAACAGTTTAATCTTTTTAAATAAACAGAATAAACTCCAAAACAGTAAGTTTCCTCTGTTTCAAAAAAATAGAGTAGATATTTCAAATTTTTCGAAAAAAACTTTGACGAACTGTATCAAAAAGGTTGAGTATTTTTGAAAGAAAATCGGTCGAGTTGATAAAATTAGAGGAATTCTTGTTTATTTCTCGACAACAACTGCAATATTTTTGATGTAGAAATAACAAATACAAAAAAAGATATTTAGAATCAACTACTTTCAGATATATCAGCCGAGTCATCTATTGATTTAAATGCTGATATAGGAATAATAAAATCGGGATTACAATTAAGAGGGAAAAATTTCTTCAAGTAATAATGAAGAGTTGTCTCGGGAGTTAAAAAGTATTGTTACTGAGGAATTAAAAGAGCGTCAGCTACTACGACTTTTTAAAAAAAACATGTCTGAATACTTTAATATTACTTTTTTTCTATAGATGAATTAGATAAATGTAACACAGCTACGATTATTGATATGATTGATAAAAAAATAAAAAGGTTATTCTTTGATTGTAATGTTTTCGACATTGCTAATTACAGATATATCCACTGCAATATCTTTTATTGGAAAAAAATCAGATTATATTTCTGAGACTAATATCATTGTTGTTCCTGATTTAGGTATTTTTAGATTATATTCACAGGATTAATAATAAAGGTCTACCCCTAAGTTATAATTTTATTAATATTCTAGATTCCTATTTTGTGAATAAAAATGAATAATAGGGAGTTAAATTATGGTAGAAAAATATGAGGGAAGAACTTATTTTTTTCCAAGGGATTTGAACTTTACAAGTTTATGAATTCGACTCTTTATAGAGATACAAATCAACTTTATAAGCCGATGATATTGAAATTTTTATTGGGAATTAATTGATTTATTGGATTTTTGTCGGGGAGTTATCTAAAGAAGAATATGAACAGTTTGAGAATAATTTTTTTAAAAAAATAATGATTTGCATTCTTTAAAAAGTTAAGTTTATTCTGCGAAAAAAATAATAGATCAATTAACGACACAATCTTTTAATTATTTTTTTATTCTCGAAGATGAGCGAAGCAGGTATAGACATACTAAAGCATTGACGGAGTTTAAATTTAAACAACATGATATTGGCAAAATTTTTTTGCGACAACTAGCTTCAAAAACCAACGATACTTTCCGACGAGACATTTTTTTAAAAAAATTAATCATATAGATTCTCAAACTCAGATTTTTTTACAACTTTAGTATAGAATTTTTCAGATTATCTAAAAAGGATTGGGGATTGATGATAAAAACTTCAGAAATATCTTGTTGCAACTATCTGAACCAAGAAAGAAAGTTTTATCCGATGGAATAAGCTGTCGTTTTGCAGAGGAATTTTACGATCCTTCTCAAGGTGTTGAAGATGCACGAGCTATCGTAAAAAGAGAGAATGTGGTTGGTGTTATTTTATTCTATCCTTACGACCATTCAGAGAGTGCTGCCCTAACTCACAAGCCGTTACGAAATGGTATTATTGTAACTGTAACTGATTTTGATGAGATTATACTATATCCATATCTAGGTTATATTGGTTTACATTCTCACAAACCGGATTATCTAACAGAGTTTAAAGAAGAATTGAGTGATCAAAATATCCTAGTTTATGAAGTAGAAGATGAAAATTTGTGGGAAGGGTGTTTCGAAAAAGATAATAAAGGCCTTGAAGACAAAATTTTTGATGTATGTAAAAAAAGAAATAAACAGATGGCTTAGTGATATGAAATATAGAGCCAACAGGTAAACATCTTGACTAAATCATCGATTTATATTGTCATGTTATTATATATCGTTATATCTCCTTATTATGAAAACTGGTTAGCAGAGCTGGAAAAGGCATTAGCTAAAGGAGTCTGATATGGAAATAGAAATTTCTGATTTTACAGGTTGCAAAATTGCCCTCTTTTGTGGTGATAAGCTCTTAACTATCTTACGTGATGACAAATCAAACATTCCATACCCTAATACATGGGAATTGCCAGGTGGTGGAAAGAGTGTCAGGGAAAATCTGATATAGTATTGCATTAAAAGAATATCCTTTCAAGGTTATTCTTTTAACTTTGTCCCAAAATAGTTGATTTCGTCCCAAAAATATAGTATTATTTGTGTAAGGAGGAATGAATCATGAAAAAATCAGATGTTCTTGATTTAATAAAGTATCATTACGAGGGCAGAGAGACAGAATTTAGAAATCAATCCATAGCAATTGCTCGGAACTTCAATAAACATGGTGATACACAATTAGCACAATATATTATGGGGTTAATGTCCCAAAGTGATAGATTCATGCCACAAATAGAGAATCCTAGTGAGTATTTGACTCCTGCTAAACTAGATATTGGTCCTCTTCCATTGCCTCTTTCAATTATGAATGATTTAAAAGGAATAATAAACGCTGTCAATCATCATATTGGAATAAATAAATTTTTATTTGTGGGATCTCCAGGTACTGGGAAAACTGAAAGTGTAAAGCAGGTGGCTAGACTTATTGGCAAGGAATTACTTGTAGTAGATTTCAGTCACTTAGTAGATAGTAAGCTGGGGCAAACAGTCAAAAACTTAGTAACTCTTTTTTTAATGAAATCAATAATCTTCCTTTCAAAACAAAAATTATATCATCTTATTTGATGAAATTGATTCCATAGTACTGGATAGGGTTAATCAGAATGATTTAAGAGAAATGGGACGAGTGACTTCTGCCTTTTTTAAAGGAGTTGGATAGGCTGTCACCAGAAATTGTATTAATTGCAACAACAAATCTTTTTGAAAATCTTGATAAAGCAGTTACGAGAAGATTCGATGCCATAATTGACTTTTGACCGTTATACTGATGAAGATAAAGTAGAAGTAGCTACTATTATTTTAAATGAGTTGTTAAAAGCAATTTAAGAATGTAGCCAGAGATTTGAAATTATTTAAAAAAATTATATATAGTTCTAATACAATTCCAAATCCAGGTGATTTAAGGAATATGATACGAACATCATTGGCATTTAGTGATCCACAAGATCCACATGATTATCAAAAAAACGTCTCTTAAGAAGTTTGCATAGTGGAAAAAAATTTATCTATTTCTAAATTATCAGAATTAGGTTTTACAGTTAGAGAAATTGAAATTTTTAACAGGTGTTTCTAAAAAGTAGTGTATCACGAGAATTAAGCGAGGGTTGACATGAATACATTATTGACATTACGTGGAAAAAGTTTTTACACAAAAAAATCAAGAAATAATGGTATGGGACCAATAACTATACCCAAAAAAATCAATAATTACATTGGAACATTTGAAGTATCTTCATTTTTTTCATTAGAAGAAACGAAAACATATTGGGAGAAAAAAATAACATTATCGATGGTATTTTTGATCAGTATTTACTATGACCGAATTGTTGCCAAAAAGTAACCGTATTAATGGCTATTTCAATGTAGGAGGAGGGAATCCATTCCTAATGATACCATTGTGGGAGCAAAAATTCAATGAGGAGAAGACAAAAACATATTGTTACTCATTATATTTCTAGAGATACTCTTAATAAAAACAATAACCGTTTTTAAGTAAGATAATTGAAGTTTTTTTGAGGAACATTTTTGATAGAGCGATAACATGTGAGATGTTCTCTGATTCATCAACGTTTGCTTCTATAAATTTTTTTCGGAGTATGGTATTTCAAAAAAAGCAAATTTCAACAGTATTTGAGAGATTCTTGCTTTATTGAGAATTTTTGGGGTTGAGCACACTACTGTTTCTGATATTCAAAAATTCTATCGTGACATTTTTATGATGTCCATACAGACATTTTTTTAGATTACTGAATAAATTAAATATTGATATTTCAGAAGCTAATATTATGAATCAGACCACGGTCTTGCTTGATGAAAAAAATATTGAATTGCTACTATCAAAAGCTCCCTATCTTGTCTCCATGATTGTGGAAGATTTTTTTCTAAGTTATCTGTAGATGATTTTTTTCTTTAGATAATAATGATTTAAAAATAAATCTTCCATCTCCAATGAACGAACCAGTTGTTGGCGTTATTGATACCTTTATTTGACAAAAAGAGTTTACTTTTAATGAGTGGGTAGAATATCATGATTTTTGTCTCACCTGATATTAGAAAAAGATAGCCAAGATTACAAGCATGGGACAGCTGTGACTTCTTTAATCGTTGATGGAGCCAATTTGAACCCTAATCTGGATGATGGTTGTGGAAATTTTTAGAGTAAGGCATTTTGGTGTGTCACTACAAAGTGGATTTAATTCATTTACAATCATAAAACAGATAAAAAGAGATTGTTTCTCAGAATTCTGATATTAAGGTTTGGAATCTTTCTTTAGGGTCCAATGATGAAATAAGAGAAAATTTTTATCTCTGCAGAGGGAGCTTTTATTAGACGAAATTCAATTTGAGAATGATGTAATTTTTTTATCATAGCTGGGACAAATGCTTCAGTAATAAATGGGAAACGTAAAAAGAATAGGTGCCCCTGCTGATTCACTTAATTCTATAATAGTAAATTCTGTTGATTTTAATAATCAATCAGTGTCATATTCACGAGAGGGTATTGTTTTTATCATTCTTTGTTAAACCAGATGTGTCATATTATGGAGGAGGAAATGGTGACTTTATAAATGTTTGTGAACCTCTAGGATTAGGTCGTGTAGCTGGAACAAGTTTTTGCGGCACCTTTTATTGCAAGGAAAAATGGCCTATCTCATTCATATTATGGGACTTAGCTGAGAAGAAGCAAAAGGCTTTTGCTAATTGATGCAGCAATACCCTGGAATGATAAGAAAACATTCACTGATTTATCTTTGATAGGAAATGGTATTGTTCCAATAAAAATGGATGATATTTTATATACACCTGATGATGAAATTAAATTTATTGTGTCAGATATCTCTAGGGCTTATGATACCTATAATTATGATTTTCCAGTACCTATTTCTAGTGAGAGTTATCCATATGTAGCTAAGGCAACAATGTGTTATTTCCCTAACTGCTCAAGAAATCAAGGGGTTGATTATACAAATACTGAGATGCAGCTTACTTTTGGTAGGTTAAAGTCAGACGGTATCGAATCGATAAATAAAGACAACCAGCATGCCGAAGATACCCCGGGATATGTGAGAGAAAACGCTGCTAGAAATATATTTAGGAAATGGGATAATGTCAAGCATATTGGAGAGTCGTTTACTTCTCGAAAGAGAGCTAAAGCAATTTTAAATCCATCTAATCCTCAGTGGGGAATGAGTATTAAAACAATCGAACGGTTGAAAAGCAGTGATGGACAGGGAGTACGTTTTGGTGTAGTAGTTACATTAAAAGAATTAAATGGAGTTAATCGTATTGAAGATTTTATTCAGCAAGCTGAATTAAGAGGTTGGCTAGTTAATAGATTACAAGTCGAAGCTCAAGTAGATCTCTTTAATAGTTTAAATGAAGAAATTGAATTTGAATAGTGTATATATCATTATTCGAGATATCAGGGGTACAAGAGGGGTAAGATATGAATATTACTTATATAGTTGGAAATGGTTTGGATTTGCAATATGGTTTGAAAAACAAGATATAAGGATTTCTATGAATTTCAAAATAAGGTTTACATAAGTAGGAAAGAGAACGAGGAAGAATATTCAAATTTCATTTATGAGTCTCTATTTTCTGATAAAGTAAATGATTATGAAAAATTGGTCAGATTTTTGAATTGTCAATTGGTAAATTGACAAAAGATAGCGACCTCATCTCCTCAAATATAGAAATGAAGGAAAAAAATTTATAGATGATTTTTAGTGAAGTAGTTGATGATTTAAGAGAATATCTACGCATGCAACAAGAAAAAAAACCTGGAGAAAGGCAATGTAATTGATTTTTGCAGCTACTCTAAATGATATGAAGAAATCTCTCCCTGCAATCAATCGGCCTGTTATCGATAAAAAAAATATAATGAAAATCCACATCAGGACGACATTGTAAATATATTAACACTTAATTATACAAATGTAGTCGATAAATTATATAATGGGTCAGCAAAATCATTCAGGAATCAATTACGAGCTAATCTTTATAATTTTTATATTGAGCCACCAATTCATGCACATGGGACAGTAGATATTTGCACGGTTTTTAGGAGTTAGCGATGATACACAAATTTCAAATAGTTTTGATGAAGAACAAAAAAAGAATCCTTAATAAAAAAATTTAGTTTTTGAAGAACTATAGAGAAAATATGGATGTAAAGAATAGTGATATTATAAAAAAACTCTGACATCATTATTCTTTATGGGGTTTCTTTGGGAGAGACTGATAGGTATATCTGGAGTCAGATCGCTGAACGATCAATCAGCGGTTCTGTTCCTGTCATAATTTACAATTATGTACCTCATTTTGATGCAGGAAATCCCACTAGGGTAAAACGCTTATATAGAAATGTAGAAGACAAATTCATACAAAATAGTGGAATTGATTTAGAGTTAGAGAAGAAATTAAGAGATAACCTTATTGTTGTTATTGGAAAGACTATTTTTAATCTGATGGAAAGGTAAGCAAAATATATAATGGAAACATGGCAAGAGTTAAAAGTTACAGTGAAGCGTGAGGGAGAGGAGCTAGTCTCTAACCTCTTGATTGAGCTGGGCGCCCAAGGGGTAGCGATCGAAGACAGCATGGACTATGTAGGCAATGTCGACCGTTTCGGTGAGATTTTTCCTGAGGTCGAGCAGCAAGAAGAAATCGTGGTGACTGCCTACTACCCTGACACAGTTGATGTAGCAGCGGTGGAAGCGGACTTGCAAATTCGTCTCTCAGAATTGACCGACTTTATGGATTTGGGTGAGGTTAAGATTGGCACGACTGCCTTGGCTGAGGAAGACTGGGCCGACAACTGGAAGAAATACTATGAACCGGCACGCATCACCCATGACCTGACCATCGTACCGTCATGGACGGATTATGAAGCGACTGCTGGCGAGAAATTATCAAGCTAGATCCAGGGATGGCCTTTGGGACAGGAACTCATCCGACGACCAAGATGAGCCTTTTTGCCTTGGAGCAGGTCCTTCGTGGAGGAGAAACAGTGCTAGACGTGGGAACAGGTTCTGGAGTTCTTTCTATTGCTAGCTCTCTTCTTGGTGCCAAGGAAATCTTTGCCTATGATTTGGATGATGTAGCGGTTCGCGTCGCTCAGGAAAATATTGAGCTCAATCCTGGTATGGAAAACATCCATGTAGCGCCAGGTGATTTGCTCAAGGGCGTAGAGATTGAGGCAGATGTCATCGTGGCTAACATCCTAGCAGATATCCTTATTCATCTGACGGAGGATGCTTATCGCTTGGTCAAGGATGAAGGCTATCTCATCATGAGTGGCATTATCAAGGACAAGTGGGACATGGTCCGTGAGTCAGCAGAAGCAGCTGGATTTTTCCTTGAAACCCACATGATCCAAGGGGAGTGGAACGCCTGTGTCTTCAAAAAAACTAAGGATATCTCTGGTGTGATTGGAGGCTAGCATGCAACAGTATTTTGTAAAAGATTTGGCTAGCTCACCTGTCACTATCGAGGATAAGGAAACCAGCAAGCACATGTTTCAGGTTATGCGCCTGAAAGAGGATGACGAAGTTACACTAGTTTTTGATGATGGGATCAAGCGTTTGGCGCGCGTGGTCAATGTGGAGGCGTGTCAGTTGGAGCTGATTGAGGAATTGGCTGACAATGTAGAATTGCCAATTCAAGTGACCATCGCATCAGGCTTTCCCAAGGGAGATAAGCTGGAGTTCATCACTCAAAAAGTGACGGAGCTAGGTGCTAGCCAAATTTGGGCCTTTCCTGCAGACTGGTCAGTGGCCAAGTGGGATGGCAAAAAATTGGGTAAAAAGGTCGATAAACTAGAAAAAAAATCGCCCTTGGAGCAGCCGAGCAAAGCACGCGTAACTTCGTTCCAAGTATTACCCTTTTTGAGAAAAAAAGGCAGATTTTTCTAGCACAACTGGACCAGTTTGACCGCATCGTGGTAGCCTATGAAGAGTCTGCCAAAGAAGGTGAGGCAGCCGCTCTGATTCAGTCGCTGACAGGATTGGAAGCTGGAAGTAAACTACTCTTTATCTTTTGGACCGGAAGGTGGTCTTTCACCCGCAGAAATTGAAAGTTTTGAAGCTAAAGGAGCAGTCTTGGCAGGGCTTGGCCCTCGTATTTTACGAGCAGAAACAGCGCCACTTTACGCCTTATCAGCCCTTAGTGTTTTATTAGAATTAGAGAAATAAGAGGAAGAAGATGGAACAAAAACACCGTTCAGAATTTCCCGAAAAGGAACTTTGGGATTTAACAGCCCTATATCAAGACCGTGAGGATTTCTTGCGTGCAATCGAGAAAACGCGCGAAGACATCAATCAATTTAGCCGTGACTACAAGGGCAATCTTCATACTTTTGAGGATTTTGAAAAGGCCTTTGCAGAATTGGAACAAATTTATATTCAGATGAGCCATATCGGTAATTACGCCTTTATGCCTCAGACGACAGACTATAGCAATGAAGATTTTGCCAATATCGCCCAGGCTGGGATGGAGTTTCAAACAGATGCCAGCGTAGCCTTGACTTTCTTTGATGACGCCTTGGTAGAAGCAGATGAAGAAGTCTTGGACCGTTTGGGTGACTTGCCACATTTGACTGCAGCCATTCGTCAAGCCAAAATCAAAAAAGCCCACTATCTAGGGGCTGATGTGGAGAAGGCCTTGACCAATTTGGGTGAAGTTTTCTACAGTCCACAGGACATTTATACTAAGATGCGAGCTGGGGACTTTGAGATGGCTGACTTTGAAGCCTATGGCAAGACCTACAAAAACAGCTTTGTGACCTATGAGAATTTCTACCAAAATCACGAGGATGCTGAGGTTCGTGAGAAATCTTTCCGTTCCTTCTCTGAAGGACTTCGTAAGCACCAAAATACGGCTGCAGCAGCTTACTTAGCTCAGGTCAAGTCTGAAAAACTCTTGGCAGATATGAAGGGCTACGACTCGGTTTTTGATTATCTTTTAGCTGAACAAGAAGTGGACCGTGCCATGTTTGACCGCCAGATTGACCTCATCATGAAGGCCTTTGCGCCAGTTGCTCAGCGATATCTCAAGCATGTTGCCAAGGTTAATGGTCTTGAAAAGATGACCTTTGCAGACTGGAAATTGGACTTGGACAGCGCCCTGAATCCTGAAGTGACTATTGATGATGCCTATGATTTGGTCATGAAGTCGGTAGAACCACTGGGTCAAGAATATTGTCAAGAAATTGCTCGCTATCAAGAAGAGCGCTGGGTAGACTTCGCTGCTAACAGTGGCAAGGATTCAGGTGGATATGCAGCAGATCCATATCGCGTGCACCCTTATGTCCTCATGAGCTGGACAGGCCGTTTGAGCGATGTCTATACCTTGATTCATGAAATCGGGCATTCTGGTCAATTTATCTTTTCTGACAATCACCAAAGTTACTTCAACGCCCATATGTCGACTTACTACGTCGAAGCACCGTCAACCTTCAATGAATTGCTTTTAAGTGATTACTTGGAGCACCAATCTGACGATCCGCGTCAAAAACGTTTTGCTCTTGCCCACCGCTTGACAGACACCTACTTCCATAATTTCATCACCCACCTCTTGGAAGCAGCCTTCCAGCGTAAGGTATATACATTGATTGAAGAAGGGGAAACTTTTGGAGCAAGCAAACTCAACAGCATAATGAAGGAAGTTTTGACAGATTTCTGGGGAGATGCTATTGAAATTGATGACGATGCGGCTTTGACTTGGATGCGCCAAGCTCATTATTACATGGGTTTGTATAGTTACACTTACTCTGCCGGTCTTGTAATTTCAACTGCTGGCTATCTCCATCTGAAACAATCAGAAACTGGAGCTGAAGACTGGCTCAATCTCCTCAAGTCAGGAGGTAGCAAAACACCACTTGAGTCAGCTATGATTATTGGAGCGGATATCTCAACAGACAAACCACTCCGTGATACCATTCAATTCTTGTCTGACACGGTTGACCAAATTATCGCCTACAGTGCCCAGTTGGGAGAGTAAAATCATAAAAGTGCAACAATAGAGCTATATTGTTGAGATTTTAGAATGACATTATTGTGATAAAGTTTGCCGAAGACTTTGTCTTCAGACTCTGCATCATTACAGATCTATCGGTTGGATTTTATATCTTGTCGTGGGCGATTAGACTAGGGAAATACTTAGAAAAGGACGGAGATGCTAGTGCGTGTCAATAAAAAACTTAGCTTGTTTATCATTGGAATTGCTATGCCGATTTTGTTTATGATTTGGAAATTCAGTCAACCTGTTCTTCCAAAAACTTATCAGGAGGCTGTTCAGTATACTAAAGCAATCAATATGAAAGAAATGCGCTCCAAACTTGCAAATGGCGACGAGTTTGTCGTCTACATTGGCAGAGAATCCTGTCCCTACTGTCAAAAGTTTGTGCCCAATTTGGCTCTAGCGATTCAAAAAAGTCACCAGACGGTCTATTATTTAGATAGTGCTTCTGATGAAAAGGATGAGATTACAGCCTTTGCAAAAGAAATGGATATCCAAACGGTTCCGAATCTTTCAGTCTATCAAAATGGTAGTAAATCACGCTATTTAGAGCAAGGAAGTTCTGCTAGTCTTGAAGAAATCCTTTCATTTTTAAAGAATGAATAGTTCTGAAGGATTATTATAAATGACAAAAAACGACTCCGAAAATTGGAATCGTAGAGATGAAAAAGAGGTTGGATTTTTTTCCAACCTCACTTTTTAAATCTTAATGGAATTGCATACCACCATCAATGATAATGGTTTGACCTGTAATGTAGTTTGAATCTGCTCCAGCAAGGAAGCTAACTGCTGCAGCTACATCTTCTGGTTCAGATAGGCGTTTCAATGTAATATCTTTTGCGAATGTTTGCATACTCCACTCGTCGTCTTTTCCTGCATTTTTTCCAACTTCATGAGCGATATCATACATCATTGGTGTTTTAACGATACCTGGAGCATAGGCGTTGACAGTGATACCTGACTCTGCTAAATCACGCGCCAATGTTTGAGTAATACCACGAACAGCGAATTTTGTACCGCCGTATACAGTCAAGTCTGGATTTCCGACAACACCTGCTTGAGAAGTAGCATTGATGATTTTACCACCGTGACCAAGTGCTTTAAATTGAGCTTGAGCAGCTTGTGCTCCCCAAATTACCCCACCGACGTTAATAGCAAATGTGCGAGCGCATTGCTCCTCTGTAATTGTATCCAGAGGTGTAGTAGGAGCGACACCAGCGTTGTTTACCACAACGTTCAAGTCTCCGAAATGATCGACAACTTTTTGGAAAGCTGCAGCAACTTCTGCTTGTTTAGATACATCAGCTACAACAGCAAAAGCTTTATCTGCTGACAATTCAGCAACTGCTTTCTCAGCTGTTTCAGCGTTGTAGTCTAAAACTCCAACCTTAAAAACCATCTTGAACCAAGCGTTTTGCGATTGCAAAACCGATCCCTTGACCTGCACCTGTAACGATAGCTACTTTAGACAAATGATTCCTCCGGTATCCGTGATACCATTCAAACGTTCATAAAAGAACAGTAAAAGGTTTATAAGTGAGTCGTGATAGGTTTTTAAAAGAAGTCCTATCACGTTTCAGCATACAATTTTGTGAAATTTGTGTTAAACAAATACTTGATTTTTTTGGGAAATTAACCCTCTAAGAGTGAAAAAACTATCTGAGACTAACATGTTTATCTCTTATAATGAAGATAGCTAGAAAAGAATGTTGTATAATAGATGTGTATGATTGGGGGTAGGCTGATGTATCAAGAATTGAAAAGAAAAGTAACAGAAGAAAAACCAAGTTATAGTCAAAAAGAACTCCAGTGGTTACTTGAGCACTTAGGGGATCCGAGTCCAGAAATTCGCGATGACTTGGTTTTTACCAGTTTGGCTAGAGGGATCCAAGAAGAGTTATTTACAAAGGAGCAATTTCAATTTATATCTGCTATGATTGTTTCTGATGGTGGACTAGATAAAGAACTCGATAAGCTAGGAGCTTCAACGCTTGACCGTTCTTTTAGGGCACTTATTTATGCTAATCTCTTATCTGCCGATGGCAACCAACACTCTCTTTATTATCAAGTGCTTAAAACTGATATCAGAAATACGATGCTCGATCAAGGTTTGCACTACCTTGAAAAAGAAGAGGATACGACTGGTTTTTCAAGCCAGTATGGTTGGGTACATGCTTTTGCGCATGGAGCGGATCTCTTGACTGAAGTCGTTTGTCATCCAGACTTTTCTGCAAGTCGAATTTATGAGGTGTTTGAGATCCTTGGTCAACTGTTTAAAAGAATTTCGATTCGATTTATAGATGATGAGGAATGGCGCTTAGCCAGAGTGCTTTACGAACCTATTTTGCAAGGCAAGGTGGATCAAGCGACACTAGCCTCTTGGATAAAGTCACTTGATTTCCCGATAGAAGAGACGGAAGATTTTTATAAATTTTCCAATTTTAGATCTTGTCTATTAGAAGTCTATGTACAACTCGACCAGAGCAATAGTTTACAAGATGACTTGAAAAAAGCAATTCAATCTTTTCAATATTAGATTTCGATTATTAAATGTGAAAACTTACACAAAATTTCCAAGCACATTTCTTGAAACCCTTTCCTTCTTCTGATAGACTAATACATAGTTTGAAAAAAGGAGACTTATCATGAAAAAATTTGTTGCTGAATTAATCGGTACTTTTATGCTTGTGTTCATCGGAACAGGAGCTGTTGTTTTTGGAAATGGTGTTGAAGGACTTGGACACCTTGGGATTGCTCTTGCTTTTGGTTTGGCAATCGTAGTCGCAGCCTTCTCAATCGGAACTGTTTCAGGTGCTCACTTGAACCCAGCTGTTTCTATCGCTATGTTTGTTAACAAACGTTTGTCATCTTCAGAGCTTGTAAACTACATTCTTGGACAAGTGGTTGGTGCTTTCCTTGCATCCGGATCTGTACTCTTCCTCTTGGCAAATTCAGGTATGTCAACTGCAAGTCTTGGTGAAAATGCTTTGGCAAACGGAGTAACTGTCTTTGGTGGTTTCTTGTTTGAAACAATCGCAACATTCTTGTTTGTATTGGTCATCATGACTGTAACATCAGCAAGCAAAGGTAATGGCGCAATCGCTGGTTTGGTGATTGGTTTGTCATTGACAGCTTTGATTCTAGCTGGCTTGAACATCACTGGACTTTCAGTAAACCCAGCTCGTAGCTTGGCTCCTGCTGTATTGGTAGGTGGCGCAGCTCTTCAACAAGTTTGGATTTTCATCCTTGCACCAATCGTTGGTGGCGTTCTTGCAGCCCTTGTTGCTAAAAACTTCCTTGGAACTGAAGAATAATTGAATTTTAAAAAGCCTTGCTCCTCATCTTGAGGAACAGGGCTTTTTCGTATCTTTTTATACTCAATGAAAATTAAAGAGCAAACTAGGAAGCTAGCCGCAGGTTGCTCAAAGCACAGCTTTGAGGTTGTAGATAGAACTGACGAAGTCAGCTCAAAGCACTGTTTTGAGGTTGTGGATAAGACTGACGAAGTCAGTTACCTATATCTACGGCAAGGTGACGTTGACGCGGTTTGAAGAGATTTTCGAAGAGTATTAACGGTTGTCAATTTTCTCTGGATAGAGGTCATGTTGGAAGAGGCGTTGTTCTGCCAATCCTTCATACTTGGTTCCAGGTCTACCGTAGTTGTAGTAGGGGTCGATTGAAATGCCACCGCGAGGGGTGAATTTTCCCCAAACCTCCAAATAGCGAGGGTCTAGCAAGTTGACCAAGTCTTTCCCGATGGTGTTGATGCAGTTTTCGTGAAAATCTCCATGATTTCGGTAGCTAAAGAGGTAGAGTTTGAGGGATTTTGACTCGACACAGAGTTTGTCAGGAATATAGGAAATATAAATCGTCGCAAAGTCAGGTTGAGCAGTGATTGGGCAAAGGGAGGTAAATTCAGGACAGTTGAATTTGATGAAATAGTCATTTTCCACATGACGATTGTCAAAGGATTCGAGGACTTCTGGTTGATACTCGAAAATGTAGTTGGTTTCTTTGTTGCCTAGTAGGCTGAGGTTTTTCATTTCTTCTTGTTGTGACATGATTTTTTCTTTCTATTTTTAAACACCTCGTTGGTTGTCGTAGAGGAGGGTATGGAGTTGAGGAAGGACGCGGACATTGCCCCAACTATCGTCAGCAGCGACTCGTTCCCAGAGTTCTTTGAGGCGGTCCAGTTGGTCTTGGACAATATTGCCTCTAGCCTTGGGCTTAGGATTTCCAGCCGATAAGAAGAGGACATCTGGTTGGTAGCGTTCTTGAATCCCTTTGGCAAAGGCCAAATCGGCATCATCAAAGACAGGGATTTTAAAGGTGACTTTATCTGGATCCAGTTGGGAAACGATAAAGTCCAAGGTCTCAAAGTTGACTTCCATCTTGGATGAAGGAGGTTTTGGACTCAGAGTAACCTGGTCGATGTCTTTCAACCAATTTTGCCAGCGAGAGCCTTGAGTTTCAACAGCCAGAGTGACACCACGTTCCTTGAGCTTGGTGACCAGTTGAGCCATATTGGCTGCTAGGATAGCAGGATTTCCCCCAGACAGGGTTACATAGTCGTAGCTTCCTAGCTTGTCTAACTCAGCGATTACTTCATCAGCTGTCATGCGAGTTGGTTTTTCAGAACCATCCCAAGTAAAGGCAGAGTCGCACCAGTCGCAGTGGTAGTCGCAACCAGCAGTGCGGACAAACATGGTTTTCTGGCCGATAGCACGACCTTCTCCTTGAAAGGTTGGGCCGAAAATTTCTAGAACTGGTAGTTTGAGGTCACGTTCCTTAGTCATCTAACCACTCCCGTCTAAACTCTGCAAGGCAGTCGGAGTTTCATAGAGGCGAACATATTCCAAACGGAGACCGCGCTCGTCTGGCAACTCTTGGCTCATGGTTTGGAAAATCCAGTAAACCATATTTTCAGCAGTCGTATTCATGTAGGGAAGGGTTTCATTGAGATAGCGATGATCCAAGTGGGGCTCTAAGTAGTCCTTGTAGATAGCTTTGATGTCTCCGAAATCGTAGGTCATACCTCTATCATCTAAAAATCCACTGACAGCGATTTGCAGATGATAGGTGTGACCGTGTAGGGATTTGCATTTTCCTTCATAGTGAAAGAGGTGGTGGGCAGCATCGAAGGTAAATTCTTTTGAGACTAAGGTTCTGTGAGGATTGTAGACAAGAGATTCCCCAGTTTCTTGTTTGATTTCTTTGGGGGCAAAAAACATCAGGCCTCTCCTTTCTGAGAGAGATAAACCTCTAAACCATGTTGGCGTAGATGGCAGGCAGGACAATCTCCACAACCAGTACCGATAATGCCATTATAGCAGGTCAAGGTCTTCTCACGAACATAGTCAAAGGCACCGAGTTGGTCGGCTAATTTCCAAGTTTCAGCCTTGTCTAGCCACATGAGAGGCGTTTGGATCACAAAGTCGTAATCCATAGCAAGGTTGAGGGTCACATTGAGCGATTTGACAAAGACATCACGACAGTCAGGATAGCCTGAGAAGTCTGTTTCGCACACTCCTGTCACGATATCCGTAATTCCACGCTGCTTGGCAAGGACTGCAGCAAAGGACAGAAAGAGATGATTGCGACCATCGACGAAAGTATTAGGAACCTCTCCTTCTTTTTGCTCAATTTCTAGATCTGAAGTCAAGGCATTTTCAGTAATTTGTCCTAGCAGAGACATATCTAGGATATGATGACGAATTCCTTGTTCCTCAGCGATTTCTTTGGCCACTTGAATTTCGAGATGGTGGCGTTGGCCATAGGCAAAGGTAACGGCTTCGACCGTTTCATAATGTTCTTTAGCCCAGAAAAGGCAGGTTGTTGAATCTTGACCGCCACTAAAGACGACCAAGGCTGATTGACGTTTCATAGTACTCCTTCCAAAATGGGAAATGTTCAGAGCACGCAAAAAGCTCCCTATAGGGAGCTAAAAAATACCAAGTAGAGGTTTTTTTTAGCGATGGCATGTCCCAAACATCGTAATATTCTACCTACAGTCTAGCATATTTTTTGAAAAATGGCAAAGGGCAAGAAAAAAGAGACCAAATGAATGCACTTGGTCTCTCCTTTGATTAGCTTAATTCAGCAACGATAGCTTTGATTTGTTCTGCTGTGTGAACACCAGCAACTTGTTTAACCACTTGTCCATCTTTTTTGAAAAGAAGAGTAGGAATAGACATGATTCCAAATGAACGAGCTGTGTTAGGATTCTCATCGACGTCCATTTTAACGATCTTCAAGACATCTTCTGAGAGTTCTTCAGACAATTTATCCAAGATTGGACCTTGCATACGACATGGGCCACACCAAGTTGCCCAGAAGTCTACCAAGACCAATCCGTCTTTAGTTTCTTGTTCGAATGTTGCGTCTGTAATTGCTTTTGCCATAGTATTTCTCCTTTTTAGTTATATTGGCTTAAATCTTGTTTCATGAGATAGAAGAAAACATCTCCGTAAGTCCCATGGTAGTCCAAGTCATGACCGTTGTAAGTCAATTTTTGAACAGGGTAGTAGTCTGCGACACCGATCAGGCAGGCATGTTGAGAACGTTCAAATTCATCGTATGACTCGAAGGTCATGGTTCTCTCTTGCTTGCTGGCATCAAGATAGGTGATTTCAATCATAGGATTCTCCTTTGCTAAATCATGATTTCATTTTACTCCTTGAAAAAAGGAATGTCAAGAAAAATGATTGCGCACGCAAGTTTTTTGATAAACTTTAAGATAACCAACTTGCTTTTGTTTCTAGACTTTCTTCGACTGCTTTTTGTAGATAAGCAAGAGTCGTCTGGCCCTCACTAGTGAGGCAGATAAAACTAGCTCGCTTGTCCTGATCGCAGCATCTCCGACTAAGTAAACCACAGTTCTTGGCTTCTAAGCGAGCCACCATTCGTGAAACAGCACTAGGGCTCAGGTGGAGTTTATCTGGCAAGTCTATTTGTCGTAGGGATTTGCCTTCAGCCTGATTTAGAAAGTGCAAGAGGTAAAATTCCTTGAGCGTCAAGGTTTGTTCACTCTGCTCAGCGATGCTCTCTTCTAAAATAGCTTCTAGCTCTACTTGCCTACGGTTGAAGTCAAACCATTTTTCTAAGTAAGTCATGTCCATCTCCTTTCCCTCTATAATAGTGTAATCATACTAGTGCATCTATGATGCTTGCGCACGCAATTAGTGTACACCTTTTTAGCTCGGATAGCAAGAAGAATGTTTTTTATATATTTCCTTGAAATTTTCTGAAAAAAGAGTAAACTGGTATGCAGAAAGTCTATTTGTGGAGTTTGCTATGAAGTTATATGTTCAGTTAATGATTCTCTTTGTGATTTCTCTAATCGGTGAAGGAATCTCCAGTTTTTTTCATTTGCCCATACCAGGAAGTATCATTGGCTTGATTATTCTTTTTCTAGCCTTGCAGTTCAAGTGGCTGCGGGTACGTCATGTCAACATGGTTGGGAATTTTCTCCTAGCTAATATGACCATTCTCTTTCTGCCACCTGCAGTTGGAATCATGGAAAAGTTTGATGTGATTGCCCCCTATCTCCTGCCGATTGTCTTGATTGTCTTTTTTGCAGCAGTAATCAATATCATCTTGATTGCGCTTGTGGTTCAATTTATCAAAAAACGCTATGAAGGTGACTACGAAGAAAGAGGTGCCAAATGAGCGAATTTGTATCCAATCCCCTATTTGGGATTGCCCTGTCCATCTTAGCCTATCTTGGGGGAATGATGATTTTCAGACGCTATCCTCATCCCTTAACGACTCCCTTGTTGCTGTCAGCTATTTTTATTATCATCTTTCTAAAGGTGACTGGCATTTCCTACCAAGATTACTACCAAGGTGGGGTTTATCTTAATAACTTGATTGTTCCTTCAACAGTGGCTCTAGGAATTCCCCTCTATAAGAGTTTCCACTTGATGAAGCATCATGTCAGAAGTATTTTGCTGGGTAGCTTCCTAGCTGTCATCGTAAATACGACTTTTACCGCTCTAGTCGCAAAAATCTTTGGCATGGACTTTTTCCTAGCTATTTCCCTCTTTCCTAAGTCAGTAACGACTGCTATGGCAGTAGGGATTACAGAAAAGTTGCAGGGCTTGACTACCGTGGCCCTAGTAGTTGTAGTAGCGACTGGGATTTTGACCAGTGTAATCGGACCAACGCTTTTGAAATGGTTAAAAATAGACGATCCAGTAGCTGCTGGACTAGCCCTGGGAGGAACAGGTCACGCCGTTGGAACTGGAACGGCCTTTCGCTATGGACCAGTTGCAGGTGCTATGGGCGGATTAGCTATCGGCGTTACAGGTATTCTCTACGTATTTGTCAGTCCGATCGTAGCCAATTTGATCTTGAGTTAAGAACCAAGGATTTTTCCCTCCTTGGTTTTTTCTATCTATTTTAAATGAAAAATCCCCAAGCAAGTCTTTTTGCTAGGAGATTATTGATTATTGAAGATTGACTTTATTCTTCAAGATATAGTAGGTTCCGAGATAGAATGCTACGCTGAGGATGAGGTCTTTAAAGATTTCGAAGGAGATCATCCAATTGTAGTCGATATCTATGCGAAGGTTGAGACCAACAAAGCCGAGAATGGTTTGGATAACAATATAGGCTAAAACGGCAAGAGCTGTACGGTATTCATTAAAGAGTTGTCCGATAGAGATTGCCAAGTAGATGCAAAGGATGCTTGCTACAGTACTAAGGATGAATGAAATCACAGAAAGCCAGAAACTATCCATGTAAATTTAAAGAGGTATTCGAGAGAAAAGATATCAAGGAAGTTTGCACCAGTCAGAACTAAAATGATATAAATACTCAAGATAAAGACTAATGAGCTCGCCAGAGACCAGATGAAAGCACCCAAAAGTTTGGATAGAATGATTTGGTGCTCAGATACGGGGAGTGTGAGAGTTAGGTATCCCTGACGATCGTAGACACTACCCTTGAAGCGACGGATGATCAAAATCAAGGTTGAAATACTTAAGGTAATGATTAGTCCACCAAAAACTAGAGCCAGAAAAACTAACATAATCATTTGTTGATCAGGTGTATCAATGGATTTTAGGGAACTAGCTTGAACCCCGATAAGGGCAGAAAGAGCCAACACAGCACCATAGAGGGCTAAATACCATTTGTTAACATTTTTAAATTCATAACGAACTAAATTCCAAAACATAATAATCTCCTTTAACTAGGCTTTGAATTCGTGGCGGAAGAGCTGGTCGATAGACTCTCCAGACTCATAGCGAATATCATCCACATTTCCTTGACGGACGACTTTTCCATCCTTTAGGAAGATAATCTCATCCAAGATTGGTTCGATATCTGAAATCAAGTGAGTTGAAATCAAGACAGTCGAAGTTGGAGAGTAGTTGTTAATGATGGTGTTCAAGATATAGTCACGAGCCGCGGGGTCGACACCACCGATTGGTTCATCAAGGACGTATAGACGAGCATCACGACTCATGACAAGGATCAACTGAACCTTTTCTTTGTTCCCTTTTGAGAGTTTCTTGAAACGGCTGTTTCATCAATGCCAAGATCACGAAGGAGACCTTGAGCACGTTCCAGATTAAAATCTTGGTAGAAGGTCTTGAAATAAGTGAGAGCTTCCTTAACCTTCATCTGTTCGTTGAGGTAGGTCGTATCAGGGAGATAAGAAACAATCGCTTTAGTTGCTGGACATGGTTCCATGTCGTTAATAAGGACACGCCCTTCCTCTGCTTGTAGCAAGCCGTTGATTAGTTTAATCAAGGTTGTTTTTCCAGAACCGTTTGGGCCAAGGAGGCCAACGATTTGTCCAGCTGGAATTTCAAGGGAAACATTTGTGAGAGCAGGGCTTGCTCCATAGGATTTTGACACATTTTCAAATGCTAACAAGGTCATAGTTTAAACTCCTTCAATATAATCTCTCAAAACAGTCGGTAGTTCTTCTTTTTCATAGCCAAATTCTACCATGCCTGTTACAAACTGTTGTAACTGTTCTTCTGACAGTTGCTTACGGGATTGGAGGATCAAGTCCAAATCCTCTGTGACAAAGCGTCCAGATGTTCGCTTGGTATAGACAAAGCCTTCTCTCTCTCCAAGTCCGATAGGGCGCGCTGGATGGTGTTGGGATTGACACCTGCCTCGCTTGCTAATTCTCTAACGGTTGGAAGCTGTTGATTGGGTTCGAGTTTATGGGAAATAATCTGCAATTTGATTTTCTCCATAATCTGCAAATAAATGGGTTTATTGTTATCAAATGTCCAAGACATCACGATCTCCTTTCTGTTTGCCTTTGTGTTAATTCAATAATACAACAAAACAAAAAACTTGTCAAGCCAAAAGGAGAATTATTTTGGGAATCTCTTAAAAAATGGTATAATGAAAAGAAAACGACAAGGAGGGAAAGGCATGCGTTGTCCAAAATGTGGCGCTACAAAATCAAGTGTGATCGATAGTCGCCAGGCTGAAGAAGGAAATACAATCAGAAGAAGACGTGAGTGTGAAGAGTGTCAGCATCGTTTTACAACCTATGAACGTGTTGAAGAGAGAACACTAGTTGTGGTCAAAAAGATGGTACACGGGAACAATTTTCAAGAGATAAGATCTTTAACGGGATTATTCGCTCAGCCCAGAAACGTCCAGTGTCTAGTGATGAAATTGGCATGGTGGTCAATCGCATCGAACAAAAACTCCGTAGTCGCAATGAAAATGAAATTCAGAGTGAGGTTATTGGCTCCTTGGTTATGGAAGAGTTGGCAGAGTTAGATGAGATTACTTATGTACGTTTTGCCAGTGTTTACCGTAGCTTTAAGGATGTGAGTGAGCTTGAAAGCCTACTCCAGCAGATTACACAATCCTCTAAAAAGAAAAAGGAAAAATAAATGAAGCCAAATGACCGTTTTTCTTTTGTAAAGAATAATCGGGTGTCGCAAGATACCTCATCAATGGTGCAGTGCTACCTCCCGATTATCGGTCAGGAGGCGCTGAGCCTCTATCTTTATGCTGTGACTTTTTGGGATGGTGGACAAAAGGAACATCTCTTTGCAGCCATGCTTAATCATCTGAATTTCGGGATGGATAGTCTTTTAAAGGCTTTTAAAACTCTGACAGCCATGAAATTGGTGACCCTCTATCAGCAGGGGGAGACCTATAACTTGTTACTCCATTCTCCCTTATCAACTCAAGAATTTTTACAACATACAGTTTATCGGACCTTGTTAGAAAAAATGATAGGGGATAGTGCGGTTGCAGTCATGAGGCAGGCAAGTATTGAGGGAGAGCCTATTTCGGTGGCCTTGAGTCAAATTTTCCCTCAGTTATCCGAGTCTGCGAGTCAAGAAACCTCTAGCAGTCAGCCAGCAGCAGATGATTTTGATTTGGAGCATTTCCGTCAGCTCATGGCTCGTGACGGTCTTCGTTTTCAAGATGAGACTTCGGATGTTTTGGCCTTGTTTGCAATAGCTGATGAGCAGAAGTGGACCTGGTTTGAGACCTATCAAGTAGCCAAAGCGACAGCAGTGTCGCAAGTGATTTCTGTCAAACGCATCCGTGAAAAGATAGCGCAAAAGCCTGTGACTTCTGACTTTAGTCCCAAGGAAGCAACCATTATCCGAGAGGCTAAGAAAAAGACAGCCTTGCAGTTCCTTGCTGAGATTAAGCAGACCCGCAAGGGAAGTATTACCCAGACTGAACGGGACCTGCTCCAGCAGATGGCAGCCTTGGGTTTGCTGGATGAAGTGATCAATGTTATCTTGCTCCTAACCTTTAATAAGGTTGATTCAGCCAATATCAATGAGAAATACGCCATGAAGGTGGCTAATGACTACGCCTATCAAAATATTCGTAGTGCCGAGGAGGCTGTCCTCCGTATTCGTGAACGTGGCCAAAAAGCAAAAACGCAAAAGCAGAATCAGACTGCCCCAGCAAAAACCAATGTGCCTAAATGGAGCAATCCTGAATATAAGAATGAAACTAGCGAAGAAACTCGCTTAGAACTAGAACGTAAGAAAAAGAAATGTTAGCTCGATTAGAAAAAGGAGGAGACTAGATGGAAAGTGTCGGAGACGTACTCAAGCGTCAACCAAGCCGATTTCAGTATCAGGATTTGGTCCAGCAAATTCTGAAAGACCCTGATGTTGCGGCCTTTATCCAGAAAGAATCTCTCAGTCAGGAGGAGTTAAACCGTAGTATTTCCAAGTTTAACCAATACATCACTGAGAGAGATAAGTTCCTCCGAGGAGATACAGACTATATCGCGCGTGGCTACAAGCCCATCCTAGTCATGAACCATGGCTATGCAGATGTCTCTTATGAAGAAACTCCAGAGCTAATCGCGGCAGAAAAAGAAGCGGCGATTAAAAACCGTCTCAAGCTAATCAATCTTCCAGCTAGTCTTAAAAAAGCTAGCCTAGCTCAAGTAGATTTGGATGATTTGGGGCGCTTGTCCGTTTTTGAAAAGCTCCTAGCCTTTGTGGAGCAATATCCAGCTATTCGAAAAGGTCTGTACTTATATGGAGACTTTGGTGTGGGTAAAAGTTTCATGGTGGCTGCCCTAGCTCATGATTTGTCTGAAAAACGTGGTGTTTCATCAACTCTCCTCCACTATCCTAGCTTTGTCATCGATGTCAAAAATGCCATTGGTGATGGCAATGTCAAGACCTTGGTAGATGAGATTAAGCTGGCTGAAGTCTTGATTTTAGATGATATTGGTGCCGAGCAATCAACAGCTTGGGTGCGTGACGAGATCTTGCAGGTCATTCTCCAATTTCGCATGCAGGAAGATTTACCGACCTTTTTCACCTCCAACTTCAACTTTGAAGATTTGGAGAAGCATTTCGCTAAAGGGAAAAATGGAAATGACGAAACCTGGGAAGCTAGACGCGTCATGGAACGCATTCGTTATTTAGCAGAGGAAACCAGACTTGAAGGAGAAAATCGCCGATGACAGAAACAATCAAATTAATGAAGGCTCACACTTCAGTGCGTAGATTTAAGGAGCAAGAGATTCCCCAAGAAGATTTATATACCATTTTGTCTGCAGGACAAATGGCTTCTTCTTGGAAAAATTTCCAATCGTATTCTGTGATTGTAGTTAGAAGTCAAGAAAAGAAGGATGCCTTATTTGAGTTAGTTCCTCAAGAAGCGATTCGCCAGTCTGCTGCCTTTCTCCTCTTTGTCGGTGACCTAAACCGTGCAGAAAAAGGGGCTCGTCTCCATACGGATGTTTTCCAACCTCAAGGGGTGGAAGGACTCCTCATCACTTCAGTAGATGCGGCGCTTGCTGGGCAAAATACCTTGCTTGCGGCTGAAAGCCTAGGCTACGGTGGAGTGATTATCGGTTTGGTGCGTTACAAGTCTGTTGAGTTAGCAGAATTGTTCAAACTTCCTGACTATACCTATCCAGTATTTGGGATTGCACTAGGTGTGCCAAATCAAAAGCATGATGTAAAACCAAGATTGCCACTTGAGAATGTTGTCTTTGAGGAAGAATACCAAGAGCAGTCAACTGAGGCTATTGAAACCTATGACCGTGTACAGACTGAATATGCAGGTGCGCGTGCGACTACAACTTGGAGTCAACGTTTGGCAGAGCAATTCGGCAATCCAGAACCAAGCTCGACTCGAGAAAATCTTGAGCAGAAGAAGTTATTGTAGAAAGTGAGAAAACATGGCCTTACCAACTGTTGCCATTGTGGGACGTCCCAATGTTGGGAAATCAACCCTATTTAACCGTATCGCGGGAGAGCGCATCTCAATCGTCGAAGATGTTGAAGGTGTGACGCGAGATCGTATCTATGCCACAGGTGAGTGGCTTAACCGTTCTTTTAGTATGATTGATACTGGGGGGATCGATGATGTCGATGCGCCTTTCATGGAACAAATCAAGCACCAGGCAGAAATTGCCATGGAAGAAGCAGATGTTATCGTCTTTGTCGTGTCTGGTAAGGAAGGAATTACAGATGCGGACGAATACGTTGCCCGTAAACTTTATAAAACTCATAAACCAGTTATCCTAGCCGTTAACAAGGTTGACAACCCTGAGATGCGAAATGATATCTATGATTTCTATGCTCTAGGTTTGGGCGAACCACTACCGATTTCATCGGTTCATGGTATCGGGACAGGGGATGTGCTGGATGCTATTGTGGAAAATCTCCCACATGAAGTTGAAGAAGAAAATCCAGATGTTATTAAATTCAGCTTGATTGGTCGTCCAAATGTCGGAAAATCTAGCTTGATCAATGCCATTTTGGGAGAAGACCGCGTCATTGCCAGCCCTGTCGCTGGTACTACTCGTGATGCCATTGACACTCATTTTACAGATGCTGACGGTCAAGAATTTACCATGATTGATACTGCTGGTATGCGTAAGTCAGGTAAAGTCTATGAAAATACTGAGAAATACTCTGTCATGCGTGCCATGCGTGCTATTGACCGTTCAGATGTAGTCTTGATGGTGCTCAATGCCGAAGAAGGCATTCGTGAGTATGACAAGCGTATCGCTGGATTTGCCCACGAAGCTGGTAAAGGGATGATTATCGTGGTTAATAAGTGGGATACTCTTGAAAAAGATAACCGCACCATGAAAAACTGGGAAGAGGATATCCGTGAGCAGTTCCAATACCTGCCTTACGCACCAATTATCTTTGTTTCAGCTTTGACCAAGCAACGTCTCCACAAGTTGCCTGAGATGATTAAGCAAATCAGCGAGAGTCAAAATACCCGTATTCCATCAGCTGTCTTGAATGATGTGATTATGGATGCCATTGCCATCAATCCAACACCGACCGACAAAGGGAAACGTCTCAAGATTTTCTATGCGACACAAGTGGCAACCAAACCACCGACCTTTGTCATCTTTGTCAACGAAGAAGAACTCATGCACTTCTCTTACTTGCGTTTCTTGGAAAATCAAATTCGCAAGGCCTTTGTTTTTGAGGGAACCCCAATCCATCTCATCGCAAGAAAACGTAAATAAAAAAGTAGAATCTGGAATGACATTTCCAGATTTTTTTGATAGAATGAAGCTAAAGAAAACGCTATCGAAAAGAGGTGTCGATAATGAAACTGTCGTTTAATCAATTGATACTCTTATTTCCTTGCTTTTGCTTTTTCTATTGGATAGACAATGCTGATAGAAACAGTAAGTTTTTCCCCATCATCTACTATTTCTACTGGATTTATTTTTCCCTTTTAGCTCTATTTAGCCTGGATTTGACAATTTTTTCATTCTTATTTTTCCCTCTTGTTCTGAAACATGTATCAGATACGAGTGCTTGGGGTGTTTGGTTGCTGTTGATAGTCCTATCTCTAAGCAGTGACTGGCTAGACTACATCTTCTTCAAAAAAATGTTTCGTTTGAGACGGGAGTTAGGGAAATCTAAAGGCGGAAGGCATTGATTTATACTCTTCGAAAATCAAATCCGCAAGACCTTTGTCTTTGAAGGAACACCGATTCACCTAATCGCAAGAAAACGGAAGTAGTGGATGTAAAAAAACGGTAGAACATCAAGACTTGTTCTACCACTTATCTACCCCACCAAATTATTTTCAAAAGGTGTGAATAGGATTTGATTTGTAGTATATTATTGAAATAGAAAAAGGATGGAATGATTTTCCATCCTTTTTTATAGCGGAATAAATCTATATTCCTAGGGGGACAATGTTTAATCTTTCTTACCTTTTAGTAAGAAGGTAGCCGATAAGGCTAGGCTGAGACCTGCTATAAAGAGGAGAGGGCTAGCTTGTTCACCTGTGGATGGGAGTTGTTTGTCATTCGTAGAGACCTGATCATTTGCTTCATTACTTTCAACTAATGGTTTTGTGGTTTCTAGGTTTCTTTCTTCCGTATGAGCTGGGACAGGTTTAACAGTTGAGCCTTCTGTCTTGTAGACAATAGCGTAGGTGCTCACGTCAAAAGTAATAAACTCAATCATACCGTCTCGAATGGTGAATTCTTGTGGTTTTAATTCATTTGTTGAAGTTAATTGATAGAGTTCTTGAATATCACCGGATACTGGTAGTCGAACGAGTACAGCACCTTTTGGTTGAACTGGCTGTCCATCTTTATCCTTGAGTTGAAGAGCGTAAGCATCGTATTTCTTGCCCAAGAGTTCTTTATTTTCAACTTTTTGACTGTCGAGGTAGCTTGCGCCTCCTAGTTCAGTTGTGCCACTAATAACTTGAACTCTTGTAGTCTTGTCTTTCAATACTTTGAGTTTAAACTCAGGAACTGTGTTACTTGGCGAGGCTTGACCACTACCTGTTCCAATAGGTTTGGTATATTCAGGTCTTTCCGCAGTAGGCGCTTCCTGTTCCCCAGTTGTTCCAATAGGTTTGGTATATTCAGGTCTTTCCGCAGTAGGAGCCTCTTGATCCCCAACTGTTCCGATAGGTTTGGTATATTCAGGTCTCTCCACAGTAGGCGCTTCCTGCTCACCAGCAGTTCCGATAGGTTTGGTATATTCAGGTCTTTCCACAGTAGGTGCCTCCTGCTCACCAGCAGTTCCGATAGGTTTGGTATATTCAGGTCTTTCCACAGTAGGTGCCTCCTGCTCACCAGCAGTTCCGATAGGACCAGTGTATTCAGGAATTTCCACAGTAGGTGCCTCCTGCTCACCAGCAGTACCAATAGGATCTGTGTACTCAGGAATGGTCACTACTGGAGCAGGCTCATCCCCTTTGCTTGTAAGGATTTTTTCTTCTACTGGGCTAGTTTCATCCTTAGGAAATACTGTTACAACAGAGCTGCTTATTATTTTTCCTTGGATGGCATAAGCTTCTATCGAATTACCGGCTTTACGATCTGTAGCCTCAGGAATGTCTAGTTGGACCTTGTTATCCTTAATGGTTAATACTGTTTGTTCGCCCGATGTGACAAGATGGTCCTCATCGACTTTTCTGAGTAGAAGAGGATCTTTGATACCAGGGAAGGTCACAGCGACTCCATCCCAATTGCCAGTTGGTAGGGTTAAGGTAACAGTCTTATCTTTGGAATTAATAGGGTCAAGGCTTGGACTATCGAGTGATACGGACGGAGCTTTTAAGATATCAAAGGAATCGAGAGAAACTTTCTTTCGTCCTTGTGGAGAATTCGGATCTACTTTCAAAGTAAGAACGTGATCGCCATCTGCTAGATTGGTAAATTCGCCAATTAATGCACCTTTTTCAGTCGCTCCCGGAGTGTAGAAATCAAGAGCTGGCATCTCTTTTCCATCCAGTGTGACAAGTGCCTTGCCTAGTGATGCCGTTTTTAATCCATAGATTCGGATACCTGTTCCAGAGAATGGAATGGTCGCAGTGGCTTCAGAAGCGAGGCTATCATCAGCGTTGATGTCAGCGTATTTTTCTGTAGAAGCATAGAGTTCGGCATCGCTCCAATCCTTAAACATGGAACCATACTGGATACGAGGGTCACGGTCGTCAATCTTCTCAACAGCTTCTCCTTGGCCTGGGAAGACTTTGAAGTAATCGAGAGAAATTTTTGCACGCTCGTTTGTACGTCCTTTGTGCTCGCGCTTAACAGTGATGGTCATGAGGTGAGAACCTGAAGATAGATTTGTGTAACGTCCTATTAATACACCTTTTTCAGTTGCTCCTGCTGTATAGAAGTCAAGTTCTCCAACAGATTTACCATCGATTTTAACGTCAGCAAGTCCCAATTGAGAAGACTTGAGACCGTAAATTTCAATACCTGGTCCATTGAATGGAATAGTTGCAGTCGCATCCTTATCGGAATAATTCCCATTTGAGATATCGGCGTATTTCTCTGTTCCACCAAAGAGTTCTGAGTCAGCCCAGTTTCCATAAGCAGAGCCGTACTGGATGCGTTTGTCACGGTCATCCATCAACTCACTGAAGGCATCGATGGAGGCAACGTCTGAAACTGGTGTTGTACGGTCCCCTAGCATAGCCTTAACGCTATAAGTATAGGCATGACTAGAATCAATTGAGCGATCGACAAAGTGAGTTTGGTTGGTGATAAACTCACGAACGCTAGGAGTTTGACTGTTTTCATCCTTGCTTTCTCGTCGGATGACATAATGAGTTGCTCCCTCAACTGTGTTAAAGTCGAGTTCAGCTGTGACGGAATCTTTTCGAAGGGCTGATAAGCGAGTCACTCGTCCAGGGAAGTTTTCAAAGGTAATGACATCACCTTTTTGAGTCGCAAGTTGGATACGGTTATCTTTGAGGCGACTAGCCTGAACTTCCTTGCCATTAATCTTGATGATACTAGATTCGATATTTGGATAGTCTACGACTAAGTCTCCACCAACATTAGAAAGGAAAGATAGGGTTTCAAGATTTTTCTCTTTCCATTTCATGCTGACTTCAAAGTTACCACGAGCGACTAAGCCTGAGACTTGCCCGTCTTTCCATGCATCTGGAAGGGCTGGTAATGGGGCAATGTAGCCTGTGTGAGACTGAAGGAGCATTTCTGCCATACCGCTGGTTGCACCAAAGTTCCCATCGATTTGGAAAGGCGCGTGCGTATCCCAGAGGTTTTCTAGAGTTGAAGATCTGAGCTGTTCTGCCAACAAACGGTGGGCGCGATTTCCATCTAAGAGACGAGCCCAGAGGTTGATCTTATTGGCCTTAGACCAACCAGTTCCACCATCTCCACGGTGGTTTAGGGTTGCGCGTGCAGCTTCTAGATATTCAGGCTGATCCTTGCCAAATAGAGTACCTGGGAAGAGTCCAACCAGATGAGAAACGTGGCGGTGATGGTTTTCGATGCCTTCGTTGGTGAATTGCGGGCTGTCTTCTTCGTACCATTCCTTGATACGGCCGTCTTGGTTGATGTGAAGTGGTTTGAGCTTGTCAAATTTAGCCTTCACTTCTGTCACCAAATCTTGGTCGACTTTCAGATGATTGGCTGCTTCCATATAGTCGTGGAATAACTGCCAAACTAGAGATTGGTCAAAGGTATTCCCAATCGTGATAGTTCCGTGTTCTGGCGAGTAAGATGGAGAAGAAACCCAACGGTCACTAGCCTTGTCGTAGTGCAAGAAGGAATTCCAGAACTTAGCAGTTTCCTTGAGCATTGGATAAATCTTTTCCTTAAGATAAGTTTCATCCTTGGTGAATTTGTAGTAGTCATAGACGTTTTGCATCATCCAAGCATTGGCAGCAGGAGACCAACCCCAATAATAGTTCCAGCCAGGAGTAGTCCAGCCAAATGGTGTCGCCTGAGTATGAACCAACCAACCGTTTTCTTGGCCTTCTTTGGATTCGATACCCGCATATTCTTTAGCAGCGATACGGCCATAGTAACGCATGTCATCGATATAATTGATCATTGGCTTAGCTGTTTCTGCGAGATTACTCATGTAGGCAGGCCAATAGTTCATTTGTAGATTGACATTGAGGTGGTAGTCTGAGTTCCAAGGTGGATTATCTATAGCATTCCAGACCCCTTGCAAGTTTGCTGGAAGTGCATCTGTCCGGTTACGAGAAGAACTGATCAGTAGGTAACGTCCGTATTGGAAGAAGAGTTCTTCTAGCTTTGACCTTTTGTTGGATTATAGGTTTGGAGAGCTTCTTTTGTAGTTTGATTAGACTTGCTACCACCGAGGTTTAATTGAACACGATTGAAAAGACTTTGGTAATCCTTGATGTGATCATTTTTCAGAGTCTCATAGTCTTTGGCTTTAGCAGCTTCGACGATAGATTTGACAGTCTTTTCTACATCAATATCCTTGCGGTAATTGGTTTTCGGATTTTGAGCAAAATTAGTCTTGGCACTGAGTAGCAGTGTTGCATAACTTGCTCCCGTAACTGTCAAATAGCCATCTTGAGTAGTGACTTGTCCATCTGTCTTGATACCAAGATAAGAGGCAAATTTAAGACCGTTGTCTTTGACAGTTCCCTTGAGTAAAATACCATTAGAGTCAACGCTAACAGTTCCTTGTTTGTATTTAGAATTCTCCCAAGAATAATCTCCATTAGCAATCAAATCTTCAGTCAAGCTATTCCAAAGTGTAAAATCAAGCGTCTTATCTCCCTTTTTAGTCAAATGGGTAACAGTGACGTCATCTGGATAACTAGAGAAGGTTTCTCGTTTGAAACTTGTCCCATCTTGGGTATAAGAGGTAGTTGTGATAGCTTCAGAAATATCTAAGCCACGATGATAGTCAGTAACATTCCAAGCCCTTCTTCTGGTTATTAAAGACCATGAAGATATCACCGAAGGCTAGGTAGCGGCCGTATTGGGCATTGTTTGGCCCAACCAAATTTCTCTCTGCTAGTTGTTTGGCTTTTTGACGGTCACCGTCTTCTAAGGCCTTACGGATTTCAGCTAGGACTTTATAGCGGTCCTTGTAGTTTCCTCCGTTGTAGTCTTGACTATCAGGTTGTGGGCCTCCAGACCAAAGTGTTTTTTCGTTGTACTGGATTCTTTCTTCACCGATGAGTCCGAAAACCTTGGCACCCATTTCCCCATTTCCGACTGGGAGGGCTTGTTTTTCCCATCCATCATAGGAAGGAGCAGTTGGTTGGTTGTAATGTAATTCGTAATGTTCTTGCTTGTTCACAGGAAGTTCTGGTTTCTCACTCTCCTTATTGTCAGCAGGGGCAGTAGTAGCACTTGTCTCTGACTGACTACTAGTTTGAGGTTGTTCTGCCTCTGGGTTTGTTTGCTTTTCAGCTGATTCAGCTACAGGCTGAGTCTCTGTGTTAGAAACAAGAACTTCCTCTACTTTCGTATCCGGTTTAGCAGAGGTTTCAGTAATGGTTGCCTCACTTTCCGTAATCTCGATACCATCAGCAGCAACACCCTGTGCTGCTAAAAAAACAGCACCAAGTAAAACAGAGGCAGCTCCGACACTTAGTTTGCGGATGCTATACTTACAGGATTTTTCCCAATATCTCTTATCCACAAAATTCTCCTTCCTTAAATCTGTAAGCGCATACATTCTCTTTTAAAAAAATAAGTCTTGCAGAAATATGTGTGATTTTTTCAGATAATCTTAATATAACAAATAAACAAAACTATTGCAAGGGCTTACAAGGTAAATGGGCTTTTTTTACTAAGTTTTACTAATACTCAATTGTTTTCAAAAAGCAACCTTGTCCATTGTCTGCTGACAGTGGACTTTAAAACGCCTTTTTCTAGTCCTTGAATAACTTCTTGAAGCTTATCAATGACGGCTTCCAATGTTGGGAAAGCCTTATTTTTAAAACCTCGTTTTCGAATTTCTTTCCAGACTTGTTCAATAGGGTTCATTTCTGGTGTATAAGGTGGGATAAAAGCCAACTCAATATTACTACTTGGAATCTCTAAGGTACTTGATTTATGCCATATAGCATTATCCATTACAAGTAAAATATAATCATCCGGATAAGCTTGTGAGACTTGCCGTAGAAATTCATTCATCCACTCAGTATTGCATCCTCCAGAAATAAGGAAGAAGGAATCTCCTATCTGAGCATCTACTGCCCCATAACAATAGCGATATTCTCGCATATAATGACTATGAATGTTAGGTCGGATTCCTTGAGGAGCCCAACAAGAACTCATCTTACTGATTCTCCCGAAACCAGCTTCATCTTGGTACATCAAACGTACTTTGTTATAAGTCCCCTTCTCTTTAAAGCGCTTACTTAAGGTCTCGAATGTAGATTTTATTTTTAGACGTCTCAATTGTTTGAGCGTCTGCCTTCTTGGGATGTTCAGGTCTGGGAGTGACCGTTCGCCAACCATGGCGTTTCAAGAGATAATAAAAACCATCACGTGTAGAAGTGCGACCAATCTCTTTTTGATAGGCTTCGAATAACTGATTGACAGTCACAAATTCCCCAGCCTGAGCAGCTTCTATATGACGTTTTAGAAATGCTTGTTCTTCTTCGTAAGTCATATATTCTCGATGACGTCCATCACGAGTCTCTTGAAGAAGAGCTTCTAAACCAAACTCCTTATATTTTTTCAAATTCCTCCAAACAGTTGTTTTATTACAATCTAGCAGATCCATGATTTCCTTATAACTTTTTCCTTTTGAGCGAAAATAAATAATCTGTAGACGTTTGTGATATTTGGCGTACGATGAATCTCTCAGGAGTTTTTCAATTTTCTGTATTTCTTCGTTTGTGAGTTTCATAACTACTATTATAAGATGGTTTTTGATTTTAGTCTAGTATTACTACTAAAAAGACTCTTTATCACCTACTATTTTATGTAGTTAATAAAGAGTCTTTTTTTATTTAGTAGAGATAATTTCGAGTAGAATTAATTAAAGATAATAGTGGGTAAGGTGGTCAACTAATTTATAGTTTTTTTAGTATTTTTACCAAATAGTTTCTCTAATTTTTTTAAATCTACATAAATTGTTCTGCATGTATCGAAGTTATGAATCTTATCACCTTATTATATTCGTATTTTTCTGCATAGTATCTTTTAGATAAATTCAGAAAATTAAATCAGATAAAATTATACTAATTTTGAAATATACATAGTGTTAAAGGTTTCTACTCGTTCTAATTTCTTCTCGTATCTTCATCCTTATCTTTCTCTAAAGACTATCATAGTATTTTTTGAAGGCATCAAAATATTTATCGACACTTTCTACATTATCTAATCCCGCTCCCCAACGCAAACTAGAGTCTCCTAAAATTTTATCTAATCCTTCTCCTTTCTCACCAGATGTCAAAACTCCTAAGCACCCTTCCTTAGGTACAGCAATTCCAATAAAACCGTCTCCTCCTATACGAAACATTTGGCGTGGACCACTATTAGCGACACCTACATCCACTCCCTTTAATTTGGGAAAATCCACAGATAACTCAAAATCAAAACTTGTCGGATCCAAATCATCATAAGTAATTTTTCGAATAATATAATCTTGACCAAAGTAACTATCAAGCATTTCAATTAAGACTTGATAACCTTTGCTCGTTCTAATTTCTTCTCGCATCTTCATCATTATCACTTTTTAAAGATTATCATAGTATTTTTTGAAAGCATCAAAATAATACTTAACTTCTTCCAGATTATCTACACGACTCCCCCAACGTAACTTAGTATTTTCTAAAGTTTTTGCTAAGCCATCTCCTCTTTTACCAGATGTTAATAGACTTATACCATTTTGTCTAGGAACCGCTATGCCAATAACACCAGTACCACCCATACGAAACATTTGCCGTGGACCGCTATTTCCAACACCAATATCTACTCCCCTTAATTTGGGAAAGTCCACAGATAAGCGAAAATCAAAACTTGTTGGATCCAAATCATCATAAGTGATTTTACGGATAATATAATCTTGACCGAAGTAACTATCAAGCATTTCAATTAAGACTTGATAACCTTTGCTCGTTCTAATTTCTTCTCGTATCTTCATCACTATCACTCTCTAAAGATTATCATAGTATTTTTTGAAAGCATCAAAATAATACTTAACTTCTTCAGCTTTATTTACTTGACCACCCCACTCTAATTTTTTATCTCCTAAAATCCAAAATAGACCATCTCCTCTTTCACCTGAAGTCAGCATCCCCAAGCCATCAATTTTAGGAATACCTATGCTAATATCACCATCTCCACCCATACGAAACATCTGGCGTGGACCACTATTAGCAATACCTACATCCACTCCCTTTAGTTTAGGAAAGTCCACAGATAAGCGAAAGTCGAAACTTGTTGGATCCAAATCATCATAAGTGATTTTACGGATAATATAATCTTGACCGAAGTAACTATCAAGCATTTCAATTAAGACTTGATAACCCTTGCTCGTTCTAATTTCTTCTCGTATCTCTAACATCTTATTTCACCATTTTAAACCTTTCATTTGCTTGAATTAAGCGATAACCATTTTCGACTAAATAAGTGTATTCTTTGTAACCGTATGATTTAAAATCAAGGTTATTAGGATTGACCGTGTACTCAAATATTTTTCCTTTAACAATCTGATTATCTAAAAATTTCTGATTAATTTTCCACATTTCATTGAACTGTTCTGAACTATCAACTCCAAGTTCTTGTAATTTATCCATAATGGCATCCCATCCTGCACTTCCCATCGTATAGAAGGTATTACCTGCTCGGTATGCTGTTTGGTCGTAAGAATCTGCACTGTTAGGAACATATGAACCAAGAGTGACAACGTTTGCTGCAGTATTAATCTCAGCCAATCTAGCTAACTGCTCAATAGAGTCTTCCGTTAACATTCCATTTTCTACCACAACCGCTGCAGCAAATTCTTGTGCTGTACGGACTCCCATTTGTTCGGGTGTATAAATTGTATCATTTATATCAGATGTCGTCTCTGATTCAGTGGTCTTTGGTGTATCCTTATTAACAGTAGCTTCTGAACTTGATGATTGAGCTTGTACAGATACAGCTTCAGATGTTGTATAGCTAATAACTACCAAGTATTTAAAACTCGATAACTATGCGCTTTATCCTATTTACTTTCGCTTAGCAAAATCTACAAATCGAAACTTCTCAAGTTTGTGTCGGCTTTCGGTGAACTGAAATTGGCGTCCGTCTTGGAGATAGACTTTTGACTTAATGGAAACAACATAGGGATCTTTACCAATATCCATGAGAATCTTATCTCTATCGTTACTATGGTCAATGGTGATTTCCTTTTGTGCATAGTCGATGATTAACTTCAGATCATTTTCAATATAGGAGTAGATAGATTGTTCGGCAATTTCTCTGGTTAGTTTAGGGATGAGTTCCATATCTAGATAATCAATATCCAGTACAGATACTAAGTCATCTACCACTCGTTGACGAACGACCTTCCAAACCATCCGAAATTCTGGGAAGCCAGTTAAAAAGGAAGTTTTTTTATCAATGATAATTTTATCTAGACTCACGACATTTGTTTTTGAGTGAAGTTCTAACTCTTGGACCAGTTCTTGGTAGCTCCTTAAGTTAGATACTGGGAAATTCACAGTTTCTTCTTTAATAACCTGAGAACCCTGCCCTCTGATTTTTTTAATCAATCCCTCTTCTTGGAGAAGAGCTAAGGCTTTTCGAACAGTGTCACGACTCACCTGATACTGGTCCATGAGTTCGTGTTCACTAGGGAGAAAATCTCCAACAGCATAGGTTTCTTCATGAATTGCTTTTTCTATTTGTTTGAATAATTGTTGATATTTTTTCACATTTTTTCCTTTTAAAAAATTGATTGATGAGCTCTATTAGAGCGACATGTATTTATTTTAACATACAAGTAGCAAAAAAATATAAAGAAAAAAATCTATTATTTTTTTAACAAACAAGTTGCATACAAGTCTGATATCGGTTACAATTTTGTTATCAAGTCAAGGAAGTCTTGACAAATATAAGGAGATTCAAATGGGAAAATTTGAACAAGAAGCTAAAGACTTGCTACAAGCAATCGGAGGCAAAGATAATATCACGGCAGTAACCCACTGTGCAACACGGATGCGGTTTGTTCTAGGAGATGATCAGAAGGCTGATATCAAGGCTATCGAATCCATCTCAGCAGTTAAGGGGACTTTTACAAACGCTGGTCAATTCCAGGTAATCATCGGAAATGATGTGCCCATTTTTATAATGATTTTACAGCTGTTTCTGGGATCGAAGGAGTTTCTAAAGAAGCGGCTAAGTCAGCTGCTAAGAGTAATCAGAATCCAGTTCAACGTGTGATGACAACTCTGGCTGAAATCTTTACACCGATCATTCCAGCATTGATCGTCGGAGGACTGATCCTTGGTTTCCGTAATGTTCTCGAAGGCGTACATTGGGAATGGCTAGGGCAGAAAATCGTTGATGGAGTAGCACAAGTCAGCCAAGATGGTCAGCCTATCTACAACACGATTACCGATGTCTCACCATTCTGGTCAGGTGTCAATCACTTCCTCTGGTTGCCAGGTGAGGCTATCTTCCAGTTCTTGCCAGTAGGGATTACTTGGTCTGTTTCTCGTAAGATGGGAACCAGCCAAATCTTGGGTATTGTACTCGGAATCTGTTTGGTTTCTCCTCAGTTGCTGAATGCCTATGCGGTTGCTTCGACACCTGCATCAGAAATTGCAGCAAACTGGGTTTGGAACTTTGGTTACTTCACGGTTAACCGTATTGGTTACCAAGCTCAAGTTATCCCAGCTTTACTGGCAGGATTGAGTTTGGCTTACTTGGAACTCTTCTGGCGCAAGCATATCCCAGAAGTCATTTCCATGATTTTTGTACCATTTTTATCATTGATTCCGGCCTTGATTTTGGCTCATACTGTTTTGGGACCAATCGGATGGACAATTGGTCAAGGACTCTCAGCAGTTGTGTTGGCAGGGTTAACTGGTCCAGTTAAGTGGCTCTTCGGTGCGATTTTCGGTGCTCTCTATGCTCCATTTGTTATTACAGGACTTCACCACATGACCAATGCTATTGATACGCAGTTGATCGCTGATGCTGGTGGAACTGCTCTCTGGCCTATGATTGCTCTTCTAATATTGCCCAAGGTTCAGCAGTTTTTGCTTACTATTTGATGCACCGTCGTGATGAGCGTGAAGCTCAGGTATCACTTCCAGCAACTATTTCAGCCTATCTCGGTGTAACAGAACCTGCCCTCTTTGGGGTTAACGTCAAATACATCTATCCATTTGTGGCTGGGATGATTGGTTCAGCTCTTGCAGGTATGCTTTCTGTGACATTTAACGTGACTGCTGCTTCTATCGGTATTGGTGGATTACCAGGTATTCTTTCTATTCAACCACAATACATGCTTCCATTTGCAGGAACCATGCTAGTTGCAATCGTCGTGCCAATGCTATTGACTTTCTTCTTCCGTAAGGCAGGACTCTTTACAAAAACAGAAGATGATACAGCCTTAAAAGCAGAATTTGCAGCTCAAGAAGAAGCTGAGTTTGTTCATCAGGAACCAACTCCTGTTGCTTCAACAAAAATTGTCAGTCCACTGGAAGGACAAGTAAAAGAACTAAGTCAAGCAACAGACCCAGTCTTTGCATCAGGTGTCATGGGACAAGGTCTAGTGATTGAAGCAAGCCAAGGTGAGTTGACTTCGCCAGTAAATGGTACAGTTACAGTCCTATTTCCAACTAAGCACGCCATCGGTATTGTATCTGATGAAGGTGTTGAGTTATTGGTGCACATCGGCATGGACACTGTTGGTCTAGAAGGTCGTGGCTTGAAAGTCATGTGTCTCAAGGAGACCATGTCACAGTAGGACAAAAATTGATTAGCTTTGACATGGATGTTATCAAAGATGCAGGACTTGTGACTGAAACTCCAGTCATCATCACTAACCAAGATGCGTACACAGCGACAATCGAAGGAACTTACCCTCGAGTGATTAAAAACGGGGAAGACTTGATGGTTGCTAAACGAATCTAATACTCGATGAAAATCAAAGAGCAAACTAGGAAGCTAGCCGCAGGTTGCTCAAAACACCGTATTGAGATTGTGGATAGAACTGACGAAGTTAGCTCAAAACACTGTTTTGAGGTTGTAGATGGAACTGACGTAGTCAGTATCCTACATATACGGTAAGGCGACGCTGACGTGGTTTGAAGAGATTTTCGAAGAGTATAAGTTTTAAAATGTATAGGGTTGGGATATAGCTCCCTCCCTTTTATCAAAAAGGAGAAACTATGGCTCTTGATAAAAGAAAAGTTGTCTATCAAATTTATCCAAAATCATATAAGGACACGACAGGAAATGGAATCGGTGATTTCAGAGGCATCATTGAAAAAATTCCTTATCTAGCAGAGTTGGGCGTGGATATGGTTTGGCTCAATCCTTTCTACCCAAGCCCTCAGCGGGATAATGGCTACGATATTTCAGACTATACAGCCGTTAACCCTATCTTTGGGGACATGGCTGATTTTGAGGAAATGGTACGTGTCGCTAAAGAGTATCAGATTGATTTCATGCTAGACATGGTACTCAACCATTGCTCAACAGAGCATGAGTGGTTCAAAAAGGCTCTTGCTGGAGATAAGTACTATCAAGATTTCTTCTTCATTCAGGACCAACCAACCGATTGGTTGTCTAAATTTGGTGGTTCTGCCTGGGCTCCTTTTGGAGATACAGGGAAATACTATCTTCACCTCTTTGACGTGACACAGGCAGATCTCAATTGGCGTAATCCAAATGTCCGCAAGGAATTGTTCCAGGTGGTCAACTTCTGGCGTGACAAGGGTGTCAAAGGATTTCGTTTTGACGTGATTAATTTGATTGGTAAAGATGAAGTCTTGGTGGATTGCCCTGAAAACGAAGGGAAACCAGCTTATACGGATAAACCAATTGTCCATGACTATCTTCACATGATGAATGAAGCGACCTTCGGTTCTGATGATAGTTTTATGACAGTTGGAGAGATGTCCTCGACAACGATTGATAACTGTGTTCTTTATTCAGCGCCAGAGCGTCACGAATTGTCTATGGCCTTTAACTTCCATCATCTTAAAGTCGACTATGAAGATGGTCAAAAATGGACCATTGCTCCCTTTGATTTTGAAGAACTCAAACGTCTCTATCACACCTGGGGCAAGGAAATGAGCGAACGTGGTGGTTGGAGCGCCCTTTTCTGGAATAACCATGACCAACCTCGTGCTCTTAATCGCTTTGTGGATATCAAAAACTTCCGCAATGAAGGAGCGACCATGCTCGCAGCTAGCATTCACTTGTCACGTGGGACCCCTTATATCTACATGGGCGAAGAAATCGGCATGATTGATCCAGACTATGATTCTATGGAAGACTATGTGGATGTGGAATCCATCAATGCTTACCAAATGCTCTTGGACCAAGGCAAGTCACCTGAGCAAACCTTTCAAATTATCCAAGCTAAGTCACGTGATAATTCTCGTACACCAATGCAATGGGATGCTTCTGAAAATGCAGGTTTTTCAACAGGCACTCCATGGTTGAAAGCTGGTAAATCCTACAAAGACATTAACGTTGAAAATGAAATCAACGGCCCAATCTTTACATTCTATAAAGAATTGATTCGCTTGCGTAAAGAAATGCCGATCATTTCAGAAGGAAGCTACCAGCCAGCATTTGAAGATAGTAATCAAGTCTACGCCTTTGAACGCCACTTAGACGGTCAAAAACTCTTGGTGCTCAATCATTTCTATGGAAACGAAGCTGAAGTAGCAATTCCAGCAGAATATCAAGCAGGGCGCGTGCTCTTGTCAAACAATGAGAATGTGGAACTTGCTGAAAAAGTAATTCTTAAACCATACCAAACGCTAGCGATTTATGTAGATTAAAATCAAGAAAGAGCCTTCTTCTAAGGAATAGAAGGGCTCTTTTTTTACTAGAATCCATTTTTTTGAAAGCGTAACTCAAACTAGTCAGGCGTAGGACTTTATGGTATAATATAGAAGATTCAAAAAGAAACAGGAGAAATGTTATGAACCTTATTTTAGCAATTGTATTGATTCTTTTGGCTTTTCTAGGAGGAGCTCTTGGAGGTATGTACTTGGTGCGCAAGCAAATCGAAAAAGAATTTGCGGATAACCCACGTTTGAACGCAGAAGCAGTTCGTACTCTCTTGAGTGCAAACGGTCAAAAGCCAAGTGAAGCCAAAGTACAACAAGTTTACCACCAAATCATTCGCCAACAAAAAGCAGCCCTTGCTAACAATAAAAAGAAATAAATAGGAAAAGTCTGGGATGAAAGTTCCAGACTTCTCACTATGTTTGACTGATATTTAGAGACAAGACTTTTTCCTTGCATTCTATTGATAATTGATTATGATTAAGAGGGAGACAGTGGGGAGCTACCCATTCTGTCAGCAATTTCAGAAAGAAATGAATAATAATGAACTATCAATCAGAAAAAAATACTAGAAAGAAGACTGTATGGATAATCGACCGATTGGTTTTTTGGATTCGGGCGTTGGAGGTTTGACGGTTGTACGTGAACTCATGCGCCAGCTTCCCCATGAAGAAATCGTCTATATTGGAGATTCGGCACGGGCTCCTTATGGTCCCCGTCCTGCTGAGCAGATTCGTGAATATACTTGGCAACTGGTCAACTTTCTTTTGACCAAGGATGTTAAGATGATTGTCATTGCTTGTAATACAGCAACGGCAGTCGTTTGGGAAGAGATTAAAGCCAAGTTGGATATTCCGGTGCTGGGTGTGATTTTGCCTGGTGCATCAGCAGCCATCAAAGCGAGTCAAGGTGGGAAGATCGGTGTGATTGGAACCCCGATGACGGTAAAATCAGATATTTATCGACAAAAGATTCATGATCTAGACCCAGATTTACAAGTGGAAAGCTTGGCCTGCCCTAAGTTTGCTCCCTTGGTCGAGTCAGGTGCTCTATCGACCAGTGTGACCAAGAAAGTTGTCTATGAAACTTTGCGTCCCTTAGTCGGAAAAGTAGATAGCTTGATTTTAGGCTGTACTCATTATCCACTCCTCAGACCTATCATCCAAAATGTCATGGGGCCTAAGGTTCAGCTGATCGATAGTGGCGCTGAGTGTGTACGTGATATCTCAGTCTTGCTCAATTACTTTGAGATTAACCGTAGCCGAGATGCGGCGCCCCTTCAACATCGTTTTTATACAACTGCAAATAGCCAAAGTTTTGCCCAGATAGGAGCAGAATGGCTGGAAAAAGAGATTCATGTGGAGCATGTAACATTATGACAAACAAAATTTATGAATACAAGGATGACCAGGACTGGTATGTTGGATCCTACAGTGTTTTTGGTGGTATTCGGACTTTGACGGATGATGAGTTAGAATTTCCGCTATTTGATTTGGCCAAAATCTTTCGAGATGAGGAGCGAGGATTTCCACTTTCAGTCACTGTTTTACGATATGGTTCAGCCTATCGTCTGCTTTCTTTTGTAGTAGATATCCTCAATCAAGAAGCGGACCGAAACTTAGAAGTTATTCAACGTCAAGGAGCTTTGCTCTTAGTGGAAAACGGAAAGCTTTTGCATGTGGAATTGCCTAAAGAAGGAGTGAATGTTGAAGCCTTTTTTGAGACAAATAAAGTCAGAGAAACCTTGTTGATTGCAACTCGTAACGAGGGTAAAACCAAGGAATTTCGTGCTATCTTTGACAAACTGAGCTATGACGTAGAAAATCTAAATGATTATCCAGACCTACCTGAAGTAGCCGAAACAGGTATGACCTTTGAAGAAAATGCTCGCCTTAAGGCTGAAACCATTTCTAAATTAACAGGCAAGATGGTTTTAGCTGATGACTCTGGGCTCAAAGTCGATGTGCTTGGTGGTCTCCCAGGTGTCTGGTCAGCTCGTTTCGCAGGAGTGGGAGCCACTGACCAGGAAAACAATGCTAAACTCTTGCACGAATTAGCCATGGTCTTTGATCTCAAGGACCGCTCAGCTCAATTCCATACAACCTTGGTCGTGGCTAGCCCAGGTAAGGAAAGCTTGGTTGTCGAAGCTGACTGGCCAGGCTACATTAACTTGAACCTAAGGGTGAAAATGGTTTTGGTTATGACCCACTTTTCCTAGTAGGAGAAACTGGTAAATCATCAGCTGAATTAACCCTCGAAGAAAAAAATAGTCAATCCCACCGTGCCTTAGCCGTTAAGAAACTTTTGGAGGTATTTCCATCATGGCAAAGCAAACCATCATTGTAATGAGCGACTCCCACGGAGATAGCTTAATTGTAGAAGAAATCCGTGACCGCTATCTTGGGAAAGTTGATGCCATTTTTCACGATGGTGACTCGGAACTTCGCCCAGACTCACCACTCTGGGAAGGAATCCAAGTAGTCAGAGGAAACATGGATTTTTACTCAGACTATCCAGAACGCTTAGTGACTCAACTGGGTCCTACCAAGATTATCCAGACTCATGGACATTTGTTTGATATTAACTTCAATTTTCAAAAGCTTGATTTTTGGGCTCAAGAGGAAGATGCAGATATCTGTCTTTATGGGCACTTGCATGTTCCAAATGCTTGGATGGAAGGGAAGACCCTTTTCCTAAATCCTGGTTCTATTAGTCAGCCACGTGGGACCATCAGAGAATGTCTCTATGCCCGTGTGGAGATTGATGATAGCTACTTTAAAGTGGACTTTTTGACACGGAACCATGAGGTCTATCCAGGCTTGTCCAAGGAGTTTGCTCGATGATTGCCAAAGAGTTTGAACAGTTTTTACTGGAGCAAGAGGAAACCTTTTTAACTCCTGCTGAAAATTTGGCTGTGCTCATTGATACCCACAATGCAGATCATGCAACTCTCCTCCTTAGCCAGATGACCTATACCAGAGTGCCAGTAGTGACTGATGAGAAAGAATTTGTCGGAACCATTGGACTTAGAGACATTCTGGCCTACCAGATGGAGCAGGGCTTGAGTCAGGAAGCCATGGCAGATACAGACATTGTACACATGACCAAGAAGGACGTAGCAGTTGTCAGTCCAGACTATACACTGACGGATGTTTTACATAAGTTAGTGGATGAGTCTTTCCTACCAGTCGTTGACAAGGATGGTATCTTCCAAGGCATTATCACAAGGAAATCAATCCTTAAGGCTGTCAATGCTCTCTTGCATGGTTTTAGTAAGGAATATGAGATTCGAAGCAAATGAGAGAAGGAATTCAGCATTTTTAGAAGAAAAACAAGGTTTGTCTGTAAATTCTAAGCAATCCTATAAGTATGACTTGGAGCAGTTTTTAGATCTTGTGGGAGAACGAATCTCTGAGACAAGTTTAAAAATCTACCAAGCTCAACTATCTCAGTTTAAAATCAGTGCCCAAAAGCGTAAGGTTTCTGCTTGCAATCAATTTCTTTACTTCTTATATCAGAAAGGAAAGATTGGCACCTTTTACCGTTTGGAATTACCCAAACAGGCTGAGAAAAAGCCAGGAAAGTCGGAACTTTTAGACCTCAGTTCTTTCTGGCAAGAAAGTGCTTATCCAGAAGGACGCTTGTTGGCCTTACTGATAGTTGAATTGGGCCTCTTACCAAGTGAAATTCTAGCCTTAAAAACAAGTGATGTGAACCTAGATTTTCAAGTGTTGAGAGTCAATAAAGCTTCTCAACAAAGAATCTTGAGCCTTCCCACAAACCTGCTTGCGGAGTTAGAACCTTTGATGGGACAGACCAACCTCTTTGAAAAATCTGGTAAGCCATACTCCCGTCAGTGGGCCTTTCGTCAGTTGGAAGCCTTTCTAAAGGAAAAAGGTTTTTCAGACTTATCTGCCCAAGGATTGAGAGAACAGTTTATATTAAGACAAATTGAAGAAAAGGTTGACTTGTACGAAATCGCTAAAAAATTAGGATTAAAGACAGTCATGACCTTGGAAAAATATAGATAATGGATATTAAATTAAAAGATTTTGAAGGGCCTTTGGACTTGCTCCTACACTTGGTTTCAAAGTACCAGATGGATATCTATGATGTGCCGATTACAGAGGTTATCGAGCAATATCTAGCCTATATCTCGACCTTACAAGCTATGCGTTTAGAAGTGGCAGGTGAATACATGGTCCTGGCTAGCCAACTCATGCTAATCAAGAGTCGCAAGCTCTTGCCGAAGGTTGCAGAAGTGACGGACCTAGAGGATGATCTGGAGCAGGACCTCCTTTCTCAAATCGAAGAATACCGTAAGTTTAAACTTTTGGGAGAGCAGTTGGAAGTGAAGCATCAAGAACGAGCTCAATATTACTCAAAAGCGCCGACAGAGTTGATTTATGAGGATGCTGAACTTGTCCATGATAAGACGACGATTGATCTTTTCTTAGCCTTTTCAAACTTGCTTTCCAAGAAAAAAGAAGAATTCTCGCAAAATCATACAACCATTTTACGAGATGAGTATAAGATTGAGGATATGATGGTTATCGTCCGGGAAGCCTTGGTTGAAGGTCAACAATTGCGCTTGCAGGATTTGTTTAAAGAAACCAAGGATTTACAAGAGGTCATCACACTCTTTTTAGCAACTTTGGAGTTGATTAAAACCCAAGAAATTCTCTTAATTCAAAAAGAGAGCTTTGGAGATATCTATCTCCTGAAAAAGAATGAGGAAAATCAAGTAGAGCAGAGTCGATCTTGATAGAGAGGAAATATGAGTACTTTAGCAGAAATAGAAGCGCTCTTGTTTGTAGCGGGTGAAGAGGGGATAAGGATTCGCCAGTTGGCTGAGCTCCTCTCTTTGCCACCGACTGGTATCCAGCAAAGCTTAGAAAAATTAGCCAAAAAGTATGAAAAAGACCAGGATTCCAGTTTAGACTTGATTGAGACAGGTGGTGCCTACAGATTGGTAACCAAGCCTCAATTTGCAGCCGTTTTGAAAGAATACTCTAAGGCACCTATCAATCAGAGCCTGTCTCGGGCTGCCCTTGAAACCTTGTCCATCATTGCTTACAAGCAGCCTATCACACGGATAGAGATCGATGCTATTCGGGGGGTTAATTCAAGTGGAGCGCTAGCTAAGTTGCAAGCCTTTGACTTGATAAAAGAAGACGGGAAAAAAGAAGTTCTTGGACGCCCTAATCTCTATGTAACGACGGATTATTTCCTGGATTACATGGGTATTAATCATTTGGAAGAATTGCCAGTGATAGATGAGCTTGATATTCAAGCACAAGAAAGCCAATTATTTGGTGAAAGGATAGAAGAAGATGAGAATCAATAAATATATTGCCCACGCAGGTGTGGCCAGTAGGAGAAAAGCAGAAGAGTTGATCAAGCAAGGATTGGTGACGGTTAACGGTCAAGTGGTTCGTGAACTAGCGACAACCATTAAGTCTGGTGATAAGGTTGAAGTTGAAGGTCAACCCATCTATAATGAAGAAAAGGTCTACTATCTGCTCAATAAACCACGTGGAGTGATTTCAAGTGTGACAGATGACAAGGGTCGTAAGACTGTTGTAGATCTCTTACCCAATGTGAAAGAACGTATTTACCCTGTGGGACGTTTGGACTGGGATACGTCTGGAGTTTTTGATTTTGACCAATGATGGTGACTTTACAGATGAGATGATTCACCCTCGTAATGAGATTGACAAGGTCTATGTTGCACGTGTGAAAGGAATTGCCAACAAAGAAAATCTCCGTCCCTTGACTCGAGGGGTTGAGATTGATGGCAAGAAGACCAAGCCAGCTGTTTATGAGATTCTTAAAGTGGATCCAGTTAAAAAAACCGATCAGTTGTTCAATTGACTATCCATGAAGGACGCAATCACCAGGTCAAAAAAATGTTTGAAGCTGTTGGTCTCCAAGTAGATAAACTTTCTCGAACTCGTTTTTGGTCATCTAGACTTGACAGGACTTCGTCCAGGAGAATCACGCCGTCTCAATAAAAAAGAAATCAGCCAACTACACACCATGGCTGTAACAAATAATAAATAATGAAAAAAATCTTAATTGCGCCAGTGCGTTTTTACCAACGCTTTATCTCGCCAGCCTTTCCACCTTCTTGCAGATTTGAGCCTAGTTGTTCAAACTATATGATTCAGGCAATTGAAAAACATGGATTCAAGGGAGTTTTGATGGGCTTGGCTAGGATATTACGTTGCCATCCTTGGTCTGAAACGGGTAAAGATCCAGTACCAGACTACTTTTCATTAAAGCGAAATACAAGAGAAGAAGGATCACATTTGTGATTCTTTTATTGTTATAAGAGTAAGTTACTTGGTAAAATGTTGATTTCCACTACCTTTCTCCTATAAAAAGTGGTAAAATGGTTGAAAGAAAGAAGGGATAGAAATGACAACATTATTTTCTAAAATCAAAGAAGTAACAGAACTTTCCGCTATCTCAGGTCATGAAGCACCTGTTCGAGCTTATCTTCGTGAAAAATTAACACCTCACGTGGATGAAGTCGTGACTGATGGCTTGGGTGGTATTTTTGGGGTTAAACACTCAGAAGTTGAAAATGCACCTCGTGTTTTGGTAGCCTCTCACATGGATGAAGTTGGTTTTATGGTTAGTGAAATCAAAGCAGACGGCACCTTCCGAGTAGTCAGCATTGGTGGTTGGAACCCTATGGTTGTCAGCAGCCAACGCTTTAAACTCTTTACACGTGAAGGTCGTGAGATTCCAGTAATTTCAGGTTCAGTTCCTCCACATTTGACTCGTGGCACAGGTGGGCCAACTATGCCAGCTATTTCAGATATCGTTTTTGATGGTGGTTTTGCAGATAAGGCTGAGGCTGAAAGTTTCGGTATCCGTCCAGGAGACACAATCGTTCCAGATAGTAGCGCAATCCTAACTGCTAATGAAAAAAATATCATCTCAAAAGCTTGGGATAACCGTTACGGTGTTCTCATGGTTAGCGAGTTGGCTGAAAACTTGTCAGGTCAAAAACTAGGTAATGAACTTTACCTTGGTGCTAACGTCCAAGAAGAAGTTGGACTTCGTGGTGCCCATGCATCTACAACAAAATTTGATCCAGAAGTATTTCTTGCAGTGGATTGCTCACCAGCAGGTGATGTTTATGGTGGTCAAGGGAAGATTGGTGATGGAACCTTGATTCGTTTCTACGATCCAGGTCACTTGCTTCTCCCAGGCATGAAAGATTTTCTTTTGACAACTGCTGAAGAAGCTGGAATCAAATACCAATACTATTGTGGAAAAGGTGGTACAGATGCAGGAGCAGCTCATTTGAAAAATGGTGGTGTTCCATCTACAACAATCGGTGTCTGCGCTCGTTATATCCACTCACACCAAACACTTTATGCCATGGATGACTTCTTAGAAGCTCAAGCTTTCCTACAAGCCTTGGTTAAAAAATTAGATCGCTCTACTGTAGATTTGATCAAAAATTATTAAACTGAAAAAGATGGAGGTGATAGGTATGGAAGAACCAAACCTAGAAACCTTGATACGGGACCTTTACAATCATGCCCGTCAAAACTTGAGTGAAGATTTAGTGGCTGCACTCCTAGAGACTGCTAAGCAGTTGCCCAGCACCAATGAACGCTTGCTTGCAGTCCGACTTTCAGGGCTAGTCACACTTGAACTTCTCAAGAATCCCAAGACTCCTGCGCCAGAGTTAGTCAATCTGGCCAGCTTTATCCAAAAGGAAGAAGCTAGGTACAAGGGCGCAGCTGCCTCTTCCATCATGATTGGAGAACTATTTAAAATGCTTTGATTCGTTCGAATCAAAGCATTTTTTTAACTTAAATTTGTTCAGCCAAAACTTTTTCAGCAAGGTTCATAGCGTGGTCTGACACACGAGTGTAGTGTGAAATGATATCGATAAAGTTGACACCAGCTTGGGTAGAACATTCGCCGTTGTTAAGACGTTTGATGTGGGTCTTACGAAGAACACGTTCCATCTTGTTAATAGCTTCATGACGTTCGATAAGAGACTCTGCCATCTCGAGGTCGTTATTTTCCACACTTTCGAGAGCATCTTTAACAAACTCACTTGTTTTACGATAAATTTCTTCCAACTCTTCTAGGGCTGAGTTAGAGAATTGAACATTCTTGCGTTGCAAGTAGTCGTTAAGATTAATCAAAGCTTCAGCGTGGTCTCCGATACGTTCCAAGTCACGAGAAGAGTCAAGGATATTTGTTAAGACTTCACTCTCTTTTTGACTCAATGCTTCACTAGATAGACTAATGAGATAACGAGTTAATTTCTCGTCGATTGTGTTGATAGCTTCTTCAGTCTTGTGTCCTTTTTCAGCTACTTTCTCGTCAGAATTGATGATGTAGTCATAAGAAAGGTCAAATGCTTTAACCGCATAGTTTCCTAAGTGCAAGAGTTCTTTCTTGGCATTTCCTAGGGCGATAGAAGGAGCTTGCTTGATGAGTTGTTCATCCAAGTAAAGAGGTTCGTATTTAACAACTTCGTCTTCACCAGGGATTAGCTTAGTAACAAAGTAAGCCAGAGCACCGATGAATGGGAATTGTACAATGGTGTTACTTACGTTAAAGGCACCGTGTGAGAAGGCAATCGTCATCTCAGGTGAGAGGTGAAGTAGTGCCTGGAAGTACTCGATCATCGAAGTGAATGGGCCTAATAAGATCAAGCAGAGGATGGTTCCTAAAACGTTAAAGGTAACGTGTGTTGCTGCAACCCGTTTAGCAGAAACGTTTGCTCCGGCTGCTGCGATAATAACCGTTAAGGTTGTACCGATATTATCTCCGAATAGGACTGGTAGTGCCCCTTTGAGGTCGAGGAATCCACCTGCATAGAGACCTTGTAGAATCCCGATGGTTGCAGAAGATGCCTGAATCAGAACGGTAATGACAGCACCAGCCACAACTCCCAAGATAGGATTTTGACCCAAGGTAATCATGTATTCCTTGAACTGAGGCAAGTCTTTAAGAGGGCTCATCCCAGCACTAATAAGGTTGAGGGCATAGAAGATACCACCCACACCAAAAAGGATACGTCCAATATTATTTGCAGTACGGTTTTTTGTAAAGAATAAGAACATTGTTCCAAGGAAAATCAAGGGTAGGGCATACTCGCCAAGTTTGAAACCGATGATGAAGGACGTTACGGTCGTTCCAATATTGGCTCCCATGATAATCCCGATGGCCTGTCTAAGGGTGAGGAGACTAGCACTAACCAGTCCAACCGTAATAACCGTTACACCTGTACTTGACTGGATGAGGGCAGTGACGACAATCCCCACTAAGACCCCTAAAAAGGGATTACTTGTGTATTTGTCAATGTAATAACGAAGGCGGTCTCCAGCAGCTTGTTGCAAACCGTCTCCCATGGTCTTGATACTATACAAAAAAACAGTCCCAGACCACCTAAAAAAAGTGAAAAAAATAATTTCCTGCCAATTAATGGACATTTTCTTTTTTCCTCCGAAAAAAATAATCGCGAATTTCTCCCATTCTATTTTTAAAGGATAAAAAGTAAATCTAACAAGTAGTAAATGCTCTTTTTTGAGAAAAAAATGTTGTTTTTAATTCGAAAAAAATGGCAGATGATTGTCTAATTTATATTAATTCTTCACTTCTTTATAGTTCTTGAAAGGGCTAGTGTTGACTCTTTTTCTAAATATCGTAAAATAAAAATGACCTGTTCTGTTTATTTTTGGAACAGCTACTTTTTTAATTCAAAAATAAAGCGCTTACTTTTAAGGGAAAGTCAAAGGAGAAAAAGATGAAGAATCCATTTTTTGAAAAACATTGTCGCTATAGTATTCGAAAATTGTCAGTGGGTGCCTGCTCATTGATGATTGGTTCAGTTCTATTTGCAGGTCCAGCTTTGGCTGAAGAGTCTGTCGTTCCAGAAAATGGGACAACAACTACAGCAGTAGCTTCAGAGCAACCGTCAACCACTACTCCAGCAGAAGCAACTACACCAGCACCAGAAGTATTGAAAGAGCTAGAAGCAAGGGAAGACAAGGAAAGTGAGCAACCAGTTTCAGAAGAAAAGCCAACCTTGGATCAGTTGACTGCAGTTGATAAGGAAGCAACTAGTCCAACTGCTGAAACTCCTAAGGCTGAAGAAGCGCCTGCTACTACAGAAAATAAACCAGAAGAAAAAGCTACTGTCGCTGACGTTCCTAAGAAAGAAGAAAAAAGCCTCCGACCAAAAGAAATTAAGTTTGACACCTGGGAAGATTTGTTAAAATGGGAACCAGGTGCCCGTGAAGATGACGCTATTAACCGCGCCTCAGTAGACTTAGCAAAACGCTATCGTGGACATGTTGTCAATGAAAAAGCTAATAAGGATGCCAAGGTTGAAGCTCTTGCAAATACCAACTCTAAGGCTAAAGATCATGCTTCTGTAGGTGGTGAAGAGTTTAAGGCCTATGCTTTTGACTACTGGCAATACTTGAATTCCATGGTCTTCTGGGAAGGGCTTGTTCCAACTCCAGACGTGATTGATGCTGGTCACCGTAATGGTGTCCCAGTATTAGGTACTCTATTCTTCAACTGGTCTAACAGTATTGCAGACCAAGAAAAATTCGCTGCAGCCCTTCAACAAGACGAAGACGGAACATTCCCTATCGCTCGCAAGTTGGTTGATTTGGCCAAATATTATGGATTTGATGGCTACTTTATCAATCAAGAAACTACGGGTGATATCGTAACGCCTCTTGGTAAGAAAATGCGTGACTTTATGCTTTACACCAAGGAATATGCAGCTCAAGTCAACCATCCTGTTAAGTATTCTTGGTATGATGCCATGACTTATGAATATGGTCGTTACCATGAGGATGGACTTGGTGAGTACAACTATCCATTCATGGAAAAAGAAGGCGATAAAGTACCTGCAGATCACTTTTTTGCAAACTTTAACTGGACTAAAGAGAAAAATGACTATTCTGTAGCTATGGCAAAATGGCTAGGACGCAGTCAGTATGATGTTTTTGCAGGTTTGGAATTGCAACAGGGTGGTTCTTATAAGACAAAAGTGAAATGGGATGCCCTTTTTGATGAGAATGGCAAACTTCGCTTGTCACTTGGACTCTTTGCACCTGATACTATCACTAGTCTTGGTAAGACTGGAGAAGACTATCACAAGAATGAAAATATCTTCTTCACAGGCTACCAAGGAGATCCAACTGGTCAAAAACCAGAGGACAAGGACTGGTACGGAATTGCCAACCTTGTAGCTGACCGTACACCAGCAGTAGGCCGTACCTTACAACATCTTTCAACACTGGACATGGGAAGAAATGGTTTGTAGACGGTAAAGTCTCTAAGGATTCTGAATGGAACTATCGCTCTGTATCAGGTATATTACCTACATGGCGCTGGTGGCAAACTTCATCAGGAACTAAACTTCAAGCTGATTATGACTTTGAAGATGCCTACAATGGCGGAAATTCACTCAAATTTGCGGGTGATTTAGCCGAAAATACCAACCAAGACGTTCGTCTTTACTCTACCAAACTGGAAGTAACGGATAAAACGAAACTTCGTGTTGCCCATAAAGGTGGCAAGGGAAGCAAGGTTTATGTAGAGTTTGCGACTCAGAAAAACTATACTTATGGTGGTGAGAATGTTCGTAAAGAACTGACTCTATCTGACGACTGGACAAAAGACGAGTTTGACTTGAGTGCCTTGGCTGGTCAGACCATTTACGGTATCAAACTCACTTTTGAAAATACTGCTGCCCTTAAGGATTATCAATTTAACTTGGGTGAGTTGACTGTGTCAGATAATCAAGAGGCTCCTCAAGCACCAACAGCTCTTAAAGTAGCCAAACAATCTCTCAAAAATGCCCAAGAAGCGGAAGCTATTGTCCAATTTACAGGTAACAAAGATGCTGATTTCTATGAAGTTTATGAGAAGGATGGCGATGCTTGGCGCCTATTGACAGGCTCATCTGCCACTACTATCTACCTACCAAAAGTTAGCCGTTCAGCTAATGCAACTGGTACTAGTCAAGAGTTGAAGGTTGTCGCAGTTGGTAAGAATGGCCTTCGTTCTGAAGCTGCAACCACAAACTTTGACTGGGGAATGACTGTCCAAGATACCAGTCTTCCAAGACCTCTAGCAGAAAACATCGTTCCAGGAGCGACTGTTATCGGAAGTACCTTCCCAGACACAGAAGGTGGCGAAGGTATCGAAGGTATGTTGAATGGAACTATCACTAGCTTATCTGACAAATGGTCTTCTGCTCAGTTGAGTGGTAGCGTTGATATCCGTTTGACACAACCACGCCGTGTCGTTAGATGGGTCATGGACCATGCCGGTGCTGGTGGAGAATCTGTCAACGATGGTTTGATGAATACTAAGGACTTCGACCTCTACTACAAGGATGAAGCTGGAGAATGGAAACTAGCTAAAGCTGTTCGTGGAAATAAAGCCCATGTTTCAGATATTACCCTTGATAGCCCAATCACTGCGCAAGACTGGCGCTTGAACGTCATCACGTCTGACAATGGAACACCATGGAAAGCTATCCGTATCTACAACTGGAAGATGTATGAAACTCTTGATACGGAGAGCCAAATATTCCAATGGCTAAAGTTGCAGCGCGTGTCCTAACGGACAATAAGATTCAGCTTGGATTCTCAGAAGTTCCTGCTGGAGCTACCATCACAGTTTATGACAAGGCAGATTCACAAACTCCAATCGCTACCTTAAATACAGCAGTTGGAGGAGATTTGGCAACAGATCCATTGAGCTTTGAAAAACGTCCGAGCCTTCTATACTACCGTACACAATTACCAGGTAAAGAAATCAGTAATACTCTTGCTGTAACGATTCCTCAGGATGAGAGAAAGATTAAGGCTGTCAGTCTAGAAGTAGCACCTAAAAAGACAAGTTACCAAGATGGTGAGGAATTGAATCTTAAAGGTGGTCTTCTTCGTGTTAAATATGAGGGTGAAGAAGCAGACGAAGTCATCAACCTTAGTCATGCAGGTGTAGTTGTTAACGGCTACGATGCTCACCATCATGGTGAACAAGAGTTAACAGTAACCTATCTTGGTCTTCCAGTTGCAGGTAGCTTTAAGGTTCAAGTCACTGGTGAAGAAACTGGTCCAAAAGAAGTCGCAGCCTTGTATATTAGCAAGCAACCGAAAATTGATTACTTTGTAGGCGATACTCTTGACTTATCAGAAGGACGTTTCAAGGTCTTGTATGATGATGAAACAGAGACAGAAAATAGCTTTACAGACCAAGGTGTCGAAATTACAGGTTATGATTCTCAAAAAACAGGCCGTCAAAAACTTCAGTTGCACTATCAAGGACAAACTGTCGACTTTGATGTTCTAGTATCACCTAAAGCAGCTGTCAACGACGAATACCTGAAACAAGAAATCACATCTGCCCAAGGACGCAAAGAAACAATAGCTTATACATTTGCTGATGCAGCAAAACAAGCAGCTCTAGTTGAGAAGATTAATGCAGCAAAAGCTGTCCTAGAAAACCACGACGCTAGTCAAGAAGCAGTCAACCAAGCCTTGAACAACTTGAAACAAGCTGGTACTGACTTGAATGGTGTACAGCTTCATCAAACAGCTAAGGAAGAGCTTGAAACTCTCCTAGGAAAAGTTCGTGAGAAAAATGCAGACGATCCAATCATCGCTCAAGCAGAAACTCTTATTGGCTCAACAAATCCAAGTCCAGAAGCATTTGCTAACCTCAAGGAAGAACTCAATAAAAAACTCCTTGTTAAAGAAAGCCATCATGTGGGTAGCTTAGAAGAAGGCGAAACTGCTCCAACAGTTGAAGCACTACCTGAGTTAGTGGTTGAAACAGAAGCTCAAGCCTTCGAGCGTCAAGAACGTCCGTCAGGAGACCTCTTGTTGGGTGAACGTCGAGTCGTTCAGGCTGGTGCAGAAGGACAAATCCGTCATCTGATTGAAGTGGATGCCAAAGGCAACCGTACTCTTCTTCAGACAGAAGTCGTCAAGGAAGCCGTGGCAGAGATTACTGAGGTTGGTACTAAGATTGAAAGTAGCACTCAACCGCTTGACGGTTCTGGAGATCTTGTTCTCGAAAAACTAGAATTGGAAGTGAAAGAAGAAGCCGTAGCCTTCAAACACCAAGAGCGTCCGACAGGAGAGCTTTTACTAGGTGAACGCCGTCTGGTTCAAGCAGGTGAGGCTGGGAAAATCCGTCACTTGATTGAGGTAGATGCTAAAGGCAGTCGCACACTTCTTCAGACAGAGGTAGTCAAGGAAGCAGTGGCAGAGATTACTGAGGTTGGTACTAAGATTGAAAGTAGCACTCAACCGCTTGACGGGCCAAAAGTCTTAGAAGTTAAGAAACCAAGCTTGGTTGTGGAAGAAGAAGTTCTTGCCTATGGACATGAAGAACGAGTAAATCCTAGTCTCCCAGTAGGAGAACGTCGTATCGTTCAGGCAGGTGTAGAAGGCCAAACTCGTCGTCTGATTGAAGTAGATACAGAAGGAAACCGTACTCTTCTTGAGACAGAAGTAGTTAAGGAAGCAGTGACTGAGATTACTGAAGTTGGTACGAAAGTAGAAAGCCGTGTTGAGCCACTAGATGGAGTCAAAGATTTGACAATTAGCAATCCAGCATTGGTGATTGAAGAAGAAAAAGTTGCATACGGCCATGAAGAACGAGTAAATCCAAGCCTTCAAGCAGGAGAACGTCGAATTGTTCAGGCCGGAGTTGAAGGGATTCGTAGAAATCTTGTAGAAGTTGATGCAGAAGGCAACTGCAGTCTTAAGGGTACAGAACTTGTCAAAGAGCCAGTAACTGAGATTGTTGAGATTGGGCCAAAAGTTGATGTCCAAGATGACAAACCTCTTGCACCTGCTCCAGTAGTGCAAGCAGCTAAGCAGGAAGTAGCACAAGCTGAAAAAAACCTGAAGGAAAACAACTTCCAAGTACGGGTGAAGAAGTAGATGCAAATCTCCTTGCTTTAGGCTTGGTTGGAGTTCTAGGTGGCTTTTGGACTACTCGCTCAAAAAGAAAAAAATAAGATTGAGTTGAACTTCTAAATTACCGTCTGACAAGATAATAGTATTAAAAAGGCAAGAGCCATTTTTGGCTCCTGCCTTTTTGCATTCTTAGAATGTTTGTGTTAAGATTTTTATTATTTTATAAGAAACCTTGTAATGAAATGTTTGCATGTTCTGCTTTTTAATTTTTTTGGTTGTGTCTGTTTATAGAGTTATTTCTAGTAACTCTCATCAAGAATTGGTTTGGGGATAAGAAAGGAAAAAGAAGATGAAATTGTTAAAAGTAGTCATTGCTGTAATCATTGTAGTAGTGAGCCTTGGCTTAGTAGTATTTATAGGAGCGAGTATGTATGCTGTTACTACGATTAATTTGCTATCTAACTCAGTCTATTATGCGCAACGGATGCCTCATAAAGAGGGGACAGAGCCTGACTTAGTTATGCTGATTGAAAACATGGGGGAGATTTATACTCCGAAAATTGAAGGTATTCGCTATGATGATGATGGAGCGAATTTTATCGAAAATTCTATCGATTCAAGTGGTCATCCTACCAGTTTTGGTGAGTTTGATGGAGGTTATGGCTACAGTGATAAAAACGATGTATCCTATAAGTTTGATAAGGATTTTGAGCTTGAGTGGGCCCTCGATAAAGAGTATAAAGAAATTGATACTGCAACAATTGATGAAACAAAGATAAAAGGAGAGATTAGAGAGACCCTTAAACCCATCCTTGATGTACAATCTAAGCCCGTGGTCAATCTTCAGTGGTTGTTTAATATGAAGTATCAGGATAGGTTTAATTAGAGATGCAGATAGGTCTTTAATTTGAAATTAAACTGAATAAAAATGATTCAACTCTTAGACATGCGATGCTGATATTTCTGAGAGTTTTTTTCTATCGCAATGCAAAACTTTCAAAATAGATTTTTTAAAAATTGAATAGTTTCTGAAGAGTTAGTTCAAAAATAAAGACACAACTCCAGACATTAGCTCTTCCTCTATAAATGAGCAACATACCATAGATGAAGATAAAAACAGTGAGGGCTTTCCTCAGAGAGTAAAGAGTAAGTCTGATTTACTAGAGAGACCTGTTTCAGGATAAAAGTTTAAGGTTTTGCTATCTCTTTTATTGATTTTGTGATATAATTAACACGTAAAAAAAATTAAGGAGTCTTTCCAAATGGCAAAATTGACTGTTAAAGACGTTGAGTTGAAAGGGAAAAAAGTTCTCGTTCGTGTTGACTTCAACGTTCCTGTAAAAGATGGCGTGATTACTAATGACAACCGTATCACTGCAGCTCTTCCAACTATCAAGTACATCCTTGAACAAGGTGGACGTGCGATTCTTTTCTCTCACCTTGGACGTGTAAAAGAAGAAGCAGACAAAGCTGGTAAATCACTTGCTCCTGTAGCTGCTGACTTGGCTGCTAAATTGGGTCAAGAAGTTACTTTCCTTCCAGGTGTAACTCGTGGTGCTGAATTGGAAGCAGCTATCAACGCTCTTGAAGATGGACAAGTTCTTTTGGTTGAAAACACTCGTTTTGAAGATGTTGACGGTAAGAAAGAATCTAAAAACGATCCTGAACTTGGTAAATACTGGGCATCACTTGGAGATGGTATCTTCGTAAACGATGCATTCGGTACAGCTCACCGTGCACACGCATCTAACGTTGGTATCTCAGCAAACGTTGAAAAGCAGTTGCTGGATTCCTTCTTGAAAACGAAATTGCATACATCCAAGAAGCTGTTGAAGCTCCAGAACGTCCATTCGTGGCTATCCTTGGTGGTTCAAAAGTTTCAGACAAGATCGGTGTTATCGAAAACTTGCTTGAAAAAGCTGATAAAGTTCTTATCGGTGGTGGTATGACTTACACATTCTACAAAGCTCAAGGTATCGAAATCGGTAACTCACTTGTAGAAGAAGACAAATTGGATGTTGCGAAATCTCTTCTTGAAAAATCAAACGGCAAATTGATCTTGCCAGTTGACTCAAAAGAAGCAAACGCTTTTGCAGACTACACTGAAGTGAAAGACACTGAAGGTGAAGCAGTAGACCCAGGTTTCCTTGGTCTTGACATCGGTCCAAAATCTATCGCTAAATTCGACCAAGAATTGACTGGTGCGAAAACAGTTGTATGGAACGGACCTATGGGTGTATTTGAAAACCCTGACTTCCAAGCTGGTACAATCGGTGTGATGGACGCTATCGTGAAACAACCAGGCGTTAAATCAATCATCGGTGGTGGTGACTCAGCAGCAGCAGCGATCAACCTTGGCCGTGCAGACAAATTCTCATGGATCTCTACTGGTGGTGGTGCTTCTATGGAACTCCTTGAAGGTAAAGTTCTTCCAGGACTTGCAGCATTGACTGAAAAATAAGAATATAGAAAAAGGAGGACTCAGGTTCTCCTTTTTTTGCGTTCTTTTAAAGTATGGGAGTACTGAGGGATAATTGGACAGAATCCAAAAAAAACAGTAAAATAGAGGAATACCAATCTAAATGAAATTTGAGTGATAATCGTGGAAAAAAGAGAGAAACCTATAAAAACAGCTATTTGCGGTATTATCAATGTCACCCCAGATTCTTTTTCTGACGGGGGTCAATTTTTTGCTATTGAGGAAGCCTTAAAACAGGCTCGAAAATTGATAGCTGAAGGTGCCACTATCTTAGATATCGGTGGAGAATCTACTCGACCTGGAAGTAGCTATGTTGAGATTGAAGAGGAAATCCAGCGTGTGGTTCCAGTCATTCAGGCTATTCGTCAAGAAAGTGATGTTCTGATTTCGGTCGATACTTGGAAGAGTCAGGTGGCAGAAGCAGCTTTAAATGCTGGTGCCAATATAGTCAATGACATTACAGGCCTCATGGGTGATGAGAAGATGGCAGAGGTGGTTGCCAGGGCTGGAGCTCAGGTAGTCATCATGTTTAATCCAGTCATGGCACGTCCTCAGCACCCTAGTTCACTTATCTTCCCCTCATTTTGGATTTGGAGAGACTTTTACAAAGGAAGACTTAGCAGACTTTGAACAACTATCAGTAGAAGAATTGATGACAGCTTTCTTTGACCGTGCTCTAGCAAGAGCGAAGGAAGCTGGTATTGCAAAAGAAAACATCATGCTGGATCCAGGGATTGGCTTTGGTTTGACAAAGAAAGAAAATCTCATTCTCCTACGTGACCTTGATAAGATTCACGAAATGGGCTATCCTATCTTTTTAGGAGTCTCTCGCAAGCGCTTTGTCATTAATATCCTTGAAGAAAATGGATTTGAAGTAAATCCAGATACTGAAGCTGGTTTCCGAAATCGTGATACGGCTTCAGCTCATGTGACTAGTATCGCTGCTAGACAAGGTGTGGAAGTGGTGCGCGTACACGATGTAGCCAGCCACAAGATGGCAGTTGAAATTGCATCTGCTGTCCGTCTAGCAGACCATGCGGAAAATTTAGATTTGAAACAATATAAGTAAGATGAATAAAAACGAAACGAATCAGTGGATTGCCCACTACCGGACAGACCAACCGCACTTTGGTTTGGAAAGAATGGTAGAGCTTTTAGCTTTACGAGGCAATCCCCATCTTCAGCTTAAGGTTATCCACATCGGTGGAACCAATGGCAAGGGCTCTACTATAGCCTTTTTGAAGAATATGTTGGAAAAGATGGGACTAAGAGTTGGTGTCTTTAGCTCTCCCTATCTGATTCATTATACCGACCAGATTGCCATTAATGGGGAATCTATCCCAGAAGCAAGATTAGAGTCTTTGATGGCGGATTATCGTTTACTACTTGAAGGGGAGCATGCTCAAGCCTTGCAAGGAACGACAGAATTCGAGATTATCACTGCTATAGCTTATGACTATTTGCTTCTGAGCAAGTCGATGTGGCGATTATGGAAGTTGGTATGGGCGGACTTTTGGATAGTACCAATGTCTGTCACCCCATCCTAACAGGCATCACTACCATCGGGTTGGATCATGTAGCGCTTTTAGGAGATAGCTTGGAAGCCATAGCAGAGCAGAAAGCAGGGATTATCAAGCAAGGAGTTCCTCTAGTGACTGGTCGCATTGTCCCAGAAGCCTTGGCGGTTATTGACCAGATTGCAAAAGCGAAACAAGCTACCAGAATCGCCTGTGGAGATGCCTATCAAGTCAGTCATTATGAGAGTATTGTGACTGGCGAGGTCTTTGGCTATACAAGTGCTGTTAGACAAGGTCGCTTCCAGACAGGATTGCTGGGTTTGCACCAGATAGAGAATGCAGGGATGGCGCTGGCCTTGTTAGATAGCTATTGCCAAGCGACTGGTCGAGAATTGCCAGATAATGCTTTAGTGGCTCAAGCTTTGGAAGAAACAAGATGGCCTGGACGCTTGGAAGTTGTTTCTAGAGAACCCTTGATGATTTTAGATGGGGCCCACAATCCTCATGCCATCAAGGCTTTGTTGGCTACCTTGAAAGAACGCTTTACGGACTATCAGAAGGAAATCCTCTTTACTTGTATCAAAACCAAGGCCTTGGAGGATATGTTGGACTTGCTAGAAACCTTGCCCGATACTAAGATTACGCTAACTCATTTTGAGGATAGTCGGGCGACGGATGAAAAAGTCTTGAAAGAGATGTCTGATTCTAGAAATCTCAACTACCAAGATTGGCAAGAATTTCTAGACCAAAAATTATCAGAAAATGAAGAGAAAAAAACAGTTAGGATTATCACGGGCTCATTATACTTTTTAGCCCAAGTGAGAGCCTACCTAATGGAGGGGAAAAATTAGAATGGATACACAAAAGATTGAAGAAGCTGTAAAAATGATTATCGAGGCAGTTGGTGAGGATGCAAATCGCGAAGGCTTGCAGGAAACACCAGCCCGTGTCGCTCGTATGTACCAAGAGATTTTTTCAGGTCTTGGGCAAACTGCTGAAGAGCACCTGTCAAAATCCTTTGAGATTATTGATGACAATATGGTAGTGGAAAAGGATATTTTTTTCCATACCATGTGCGAACACCACTTCTTGCCATTTTATGGTCGTGCCCACATTGCCTATATCCCAGATGGGCGTGTAGCAGGTTTATCAAAGTTAGCTCGTACTGTGGAAGTTTACTCTAAAAAGCCACAGATTCAAGAGCGTTTGAATATCGAAGTTGCTGATGCCTTGATGGAGTATTTGGGTGCTAAGGGAGCTTTTGTTGTCATTGAAGCAGAGCATATGTGTATGAGTATGCGTGGTGTTCGAAAACCAGGAACTGCGACCTTGACTACAGTAGCTCGTGGTCTATTTGAGACAGATAAGGATCTTCGGGATCAGGCTTATCGTCTGATGGGACTATAAAAAATCCGCGTCAAGCGGATTTTTCTAGAAAGGACTAGTTATGGATCAACTGCGAATTAAAGACCTAGAAATTTTCGCCTTTCATGGACTCTTTCCTAGTGAGAAGGAACTGGGGCAGATGTTTGTCGTTTCAGCCACCCTATCCTATGATATGACCAAGGCTGCGACAGACTTGGATTTAACTGCTTCTGTCCATTACGGAGAACTTTGCCAGCAATGGACGACATGGTTTCAGGAAACGAGTGAGGATTTGATTGAAACAGTAGCCTACAAACTAGTAGAGCGTACTTTTGAGACCTACCCTCTCGTTCAAGAGATTGAGTTGGAACTTAAAAAACCTTGGGCACCTGTCCATCTACCACTGGATACTTGTTCAGTAACCATCCACCGTCGCAAACAGCGTGCCTTTATCGCTTTAGGAAGCAATATGGGGGATAAGACGGCTAATCTCCAGCAAGCGATTGACAAAATGCGAGCTCGTGGCATCCACATTCTCAAAGAGTCTAGTGTGATTAGGACCGAACCTTGGGGTGGTGTGGAGCAGGATAGCTTTGCCAATCAAGTCATTGAAGTGGAAACCTGGTTGCCAGCTCCAGTCTTGTTAGAAACCTTGTTGGCGATTGAGGCAGAAATGGGACGGGTTAGAGAGGTTCATTGGGGACCTCGCTTGATTGACCTGGATTTGCTTTTTGTAGAGGACCAGGTCATCTATACAGACGACCTCATTTTGCCTCATCCTTATATTGCTGAACGCCTCTTTGTACTAGAATCACTCCAAGAAATAGCTCCGCATTTCATCCATCCAGTCTTGGGACAACCAATTCGTCACTTGTATCAAGAATTGAAAAAATAAGAAAACTCTAGTTTCCGAAGTATTTACAGAGGAGACTAGAGTTTTTAAAAATAGGTCATTTTCTTCTGGTAGGAGAATGGTTTCCTTTCCATCCATATCCATGACCAGAACTTTAGGTGGGTAGAGTGGATCAAAGGGGTGATTAAAATCAAAGTCAATCGTTGTTGGTAGATGGTGACTAGAAAAACGGAAAGTGATGGAGCCTTCATGATTCAAAAGTCGAAATTCCAATTCATCTTCTAGCTCAAAAACATGCTTTAAAAAATGATCGATTATATACCAGATTGAGTCGATAACATCATCGGGTAGATTGGTCACCACACCGAAACTGGCACATCGTCTATGAGAATCTGTAAAAAGCCATCCCTATCTCCTAATTGATTTTCTTATTATCATACTGCAAACTGCTAGAAAAATCAAGAAAAGTCAACTACCTTTAAAAAGATGAGAATGATTTTGAAATTTTTTCAACGAATCTTCATCAAATGCTTGAAAATGCTTACAATTAGTGGTAAAATGGAAGCAGTGGAATCATGAAAACAAAATTTTCAAAGTAGAAAGGAAACGGAATGAACACAGATGATACAGTAACAATTTATGACGTTGCCCGAGAAGCGGGAGTGTCAATGGCGACTGTCAGCCGTGTTGTCAATGGCAATAAGAACGTCAAAGAAAACACCCGTAAAAAAGTCCTAGAGGTTATTGAACGTCTAGATTATCGTCCTAATGCAGTAGCACGTGGTCTAGCAAGCAAGAAAACGACAACAGTTGGAGTCGTCATTCCAGATATCACAAATACTTATTTCTCTGCCCTTGCTAAAGGGATTGATGATATCGCGGAGATGTACAAATACAACATCGTCCTTGCCAATAGTGATGAGGATGATGAAAAGGAAGTATCTGTGGTCAATACTCTCTTTTCTAAACAGGTGGATGGCGTTATCTTCATGGGTTATCATTTAACTGAGAAGATTCGCTCAGAATTTTCACGCTCACGCACACCTGTGGTTCTTGCAGGAACAGTGGACGTAGAACACCAACTTCCAAGTGTCAATATTGACTATAAACATGCTACTGTTGATGCAGTCCGCCATCTCTTGAAACGAAATAAAAAAATTGCCTTCGTTAGTGGACCGTTAGTGGATGATATTAATGGCAAGATTCGCTTAGCTGGTTACAAAGATGCTTTGAAAGAAGCGGGAATTAACTACAGTGAAGGTCTTGTTTTTGAATCAAAATACCGTTATGATGATGGTTATGCCTTGGCAGAACGCTTGATTTCTTCTAAAGCAACAGCAGCGATTGTAACAGGTGATGAATTAGCGGCAGGTGTTTTGAACGGACTTGCTGACAAGGGAGTTTCTGTACCGGAAGACTTTTGAAATTATCACCAGTGATGATTCACAAATCGCGCGTTACACTCGTCCAAACCTAACCACCATTGCGCAACCTTTGTATGACCTTGGTGCTATTAGTATGCGTATGTTGACGAAGATTATGCATAAGGAAGAGTTAGAAGAGCGTGAAGTTCTTTTTGCCACATGGTTTAGTAGAACGTCATTCAACTCGTAAAGATTAACAAGAAGAGGTCGGGATAAAAATCCCGACCTCGCTTTTAGTAATAAAAAAACTTTTTGGTCAATAGTTCAAGCATCAAGTTGATGGTAGAAGGCTTTGCGAGGGTGACTAGAAAACAAGATTTGATCCAGTAATTTATATCTCACCGACTTTTTATACTCAATGAAAATCAAAAGAGCAAACTAGGAAACTAGCCGCAGGCTGTGCCCTGAGTACGGCAAGGCGACGTTGACGAGGTTTGAATTTGATTTTCGAAGAGTATTATCCTTCCATATAGGCTCGTAATTCATCTCCTGTAAGGCCAGCATTGATAGCAATGAGGAGTTTGAGACGAGCCTTTTGAGCATTGAGCTCTTTGACAAAGAATACACCAGCCTTTTGTAGACAAACGCCACCGCCTTCATAGGCATAAACAGGTTCAGCAATCCCGTTAAAACAACGAGAAACCAAGGCGATTGGGAGTCCTTCTTGGATAAGGGCGTTCAATTTTTGTGATGTTTCCTTGGGAACATTTCCAGCACCAAAGGCCTGGATAATAAGACCATCTAGCTGGTCAACAGGAAGCAAATCAAGGAGTTCTTCTGTCATGCCAGCATAGACTGGAATAATTGGAATCAAGCCCTGGATCCTATCAAGGTCAAAACGAACACGGGGTTCAGCTGTTTTGAAGTAGAGAATCTCCTGTTTCATGATGAGCCCAAGAGGGCCGTGGGTCGGCGTTTGAAAGGTACTAACATTTGTCGTGTGCGTCTTGGTCACATACTTAGCAGCGTGGATTTCATCATTCATCACGACCAAGACACCCTTATCAGCAGCCTTATCGTCACTCGCTACGCGTAGGGCACTGAGATAATTGTAGACACCGTCGCTTCCGAGTTCGTTGGAACTACGCATGGCCCCTGTTAGTATGATCGGTTTGTGAGGAACCTCCATGGTATCGAGGAAATAGGCAGTTTCCTCCAAGGTATCTGTCCCATGTGTAATCACGAAACCGTCATAATGATTAGACTCCTTTTTGATTTTTTGATAGAGGGCCAGCATATGCTTGGGTTTAATATGGGGACTTGGCAGATTAAAAAAGTCGAGAGCGTGGACTTCAACTCCCTCAAGTGGATTGGATACATGATTCATAGGGTTGTCTTGACTAGTCACAACAGCGCCAGAGTCATCGGCTTGCATGGAAATAGTACCACCCGTATGTAAAACAAGGATTTTCTTAGGCATGATTTACTCACTCTTTCTGAAATGTGGTATAATCATTGTATCACAAAAGGGGAGATTGAGGTAGGATGGAAGTCAAAGCTGTTTTTTTTGATATCGATGGAACACTGGTCAACGATCGCAAGAGTGTTTTGAAATCCACTAAGGATGCGATTAAGATTGTGAAGGAACAGGGAGTGCTTGTTGGAGTAGCGACAGGGCGAGGACCTTTTTGTTAAGGATTTAATGGAAGATTTAGATCTGGATTTTGCTGTAACCTATAACGGCCAATATATCTTTAATAAAGACAGAGTCTTGTTTACAAGTCCTCTTTCCAAATCTCATTTACGGCAGTTGATAGCTTATGCCAAAAAAGAGGGCAAGGAGATTGCTTTGGGGACCAAGGATGCCATGCTGGGTTCAAAAATCATGTCTTTTGGACTAGGTTCTTTTTCTCAAAGAGTGAGTCGTTTTGTCCCTTCTATGTTGACTCGTACAGTTAGTCATTCCTTTAATCGAATGGTGAGTAAGGTTGTTCCTCAGAAGGAAGAAGACTTGCTTCAGTTGATGAACCAGCCCATTTATCAAGTTTTGATGCTAATGACGCCAGAAGAATCTGAGAAAGCAGCAGCTGATTTTCAAGACTTGAAATTGACTCGCAGTAATCCTTTTGCGGCCGATGTCATCAACCAAGGAAATTCCAAACTAGAAGGAATTCGTCGTGTTGGAAAAGAGTATGGTTTTGATCTCAATCAAGTTATGGCCTTTGGTGACTCGGACAATGACCTAGAGATGCTGGCGGGTGTTGGGATGTCAGTCGCCATGGGCAACGGTAGTAGCAGTGTCAAGGAAGTGGCCAAGCATATTACAACCAGCAACCAGCAAGATGGGATTCACAAAGCTTTAGAGCATTTTGGTGTTTTGGCTTCAGAAAAAGTCTTTGTCAGCCGTGATTACCATTTTAATAAGGTCAAGACCTTCCACCACATGATGGATGAACGAACTCAAGAGGAGCCCCAAGCTTGGGACTTAGAAGGTGCCACCCATAGAGCGGGATTTAAGATAGAAGAATTGGTGGAGTTTGTTCGAGCTGCTAGCTCTTCTGAAGAAGATTTCGAACAGGCAGTAGGACAGTTACACCAAGCTCTTGATCAAGCAGCAGAGAAAGTAGTCAAGAAGACACCTGCTAATCAAGATTTGGTAGGGCAAGTGGATGCCTTGATTGATACTTTGTACTTCACCTATGGTAGTTTTGTTTTGATGGGAGTGGATCCAGAACGGATTTTTGACATTGTCCATCAAGCCAATATGGGTAAAATGTTCCCTGATGGAAAAGCTCATTTTGACCCAGTGACCCACAAAATCCTAAAACCAGATGACTGGGAAGAAAAATACGCTCCAGAACCAGCCATTAAAAAGGAAATTGAGCGCCAGATAAAGGCCTATGAACGCCACAAGGAAAGAGCCGATAAGAAATAGGCGGTAGGAAAGGAAGCCTGGAATGATGTTTTTATTTCCTAGCTCCAACTACGACATCAACAGTTTATAGTTGGTTGAATCTAGAATAGTACACTACAGATTCTAAAAAAACTTCTAGAAATCAAGTTGGCTTTCCCAATCTCTTTGTTCGCATCTTAATTCAATCTATTATAAAAAAAATGAGGTTAGGAGAAAAATCCCAACCTCATTTCTGTTTTTATTACAAAGTTTTATCCTTATCTCTAACGACGAGAAGGTCAACGCTGGTATGGCGTAGGATATATTCTGATGAAGAACCAACTAGCAGGCGCTCAAAGGCATTGAGTCCTGTTGCTCCAACTAAAATCAAATCAACCTTTTCTTTGTCTGGAATTGTTTTAGCTAAGAGAGTTTTAGGGTTACCCATCTCAATAACAACTTTTATGTCTGTGAGACCAGCATCTCTTGCACGCTTTTCATATTCTGCCATCAAATCGTTGGCCTCTACTTGCAATTCTTCGTAAACTTCAGCATCAAATGTTGAGATGCTTTGAAGAGCACGTGTGTCAATGACATGAGCAATAGTTAGTTTTGCTTGGTTACGCAGTGCTGAATGAACCCCTTTGATGAAAGCCAAGTCAGCTTCCTTAGAACCGTCAACTGCTACCATGATATTTTCATAACGTTGTGTCATAGCAAAAACCTCCTCATTCTTATTACCTTCATTGTAATCCTTTTCACTAAAAAAGTAAAGTAAAAAACGATAGAAAAGATAGGTGCTTTTTGACTTTGACTTGGAGTTTGTTATAATAAAAATAGAAAAGCTAAGAGGAAAAGATATGACAAAAATCGCAGTATTATCAGATATACATGGCAATACAACAGCCTTAGAGGCTGTTCTGGCAGATGCCCAGAAGGCGGAGGTTGATGAGTATTGGCTCTTGGGAGATATCCTCATGCCTGGAACAGGACGAAAAAATATTCTCCAGATACTGGACACTTTACCCATTACTCTTAGAGTTCTGGGAAATTGGGAAGATAGTCTTTGGCGCGCCTGCCATCGTCAGTTAGATGAAAGCAGACCGAGCCATCGTTACCTCTTACGCCAGTGTCAGTATATTATGGAAGAGATCAGCATCGAGGAGATTGAGGCGCTGCAGAACTATCCCTTGCAAGTGCACCGCCAGTTTGGAGATCTGAAGCTAGGGATTAGCCATCACTTGCCTGATAAAAACTGGGGAAGAGAGCTGATTCATCTTGGTAAGCAAGAAGACTTTGATCGTCTTGTCACCAATCCAGATTGCGATATTGCCATTTATGGTCATATCCATCAGCAGTTTCTTCGCTATGGTAGTGGTGGCCAGCTTATCCTAAATCCAGGTTCGATTGGGCAACCCTTCTTTTTATCTGGGAATTTACGCAAAGACTTGCGGGCCCAATACATGATCTTAGAATTTGACGAAAAAGGTTTAAAAGATGCTGATTTTCGTCGTGTCGATTATGATATTGAGGCAGAATTACAGCTAGCTAAAGACTTACAATTACCCTACTACCAAGTTTATTATGAAAGTTTGGTTAATGGGATTCACCATACCCATAATCAGGAACTACTTCATGAAATTGCCCAAAGTCAAGGGCATGATGCTGAGTTGGATGACTGGCTTAGTGGTAACTCTTGACATTACAACTACATGAGATATAATAAATATAAGAAAAAGAACGAGTTAGTCTACTTAAAAAGGAGGAGAGGATGCAAATTTCAAGTCGATTTACCATCGCGACCCATATGTTGATTATCATAGCCTTAAAAGGGAAAGAAAGTAAGGTGACTAGTGATTTTCTTGCTAGTAGCGTTGGAGTCAATCCTGTCATTATCCGTAAGACCTTATCTCAACTGAAAAAAGCTGAGTTGATTTCAGTTGCGCGTGGAACTGGTGGAGCGGCAATTATCAAAAATCTAGAGGATATCAGTCTTTTAGATGTTTACCAAGCAGTTGAGTGTCTAGGAAAGACAGGTCAACTCTTTAGTTTTCATGACAATCCCAATCCAGCCTGTCCAGTTGGTGCAAATATCCATGGGGTTTTAGATGAAAAATTACAAAAGATTCAGCTAGCCATGGAGCAGGAACTGAGTCAAACCAGCCTTGCCCAAGTAGTAGCGGATGCAGAAGCAAGGATAGAGAAATAAGAGCTTCTAGAAAGAGGCAGAACGTAGACCTACTCTATCAGTAATAAAAAAATTGCCCTTATAGAGGTTGGATACTATATAGTAAATACTCTTAGAAATGCTGACATAATGCTATTTTTAAGAGTTTTTTTATTATGTGACTATTAGTCCGTCTCGCTCTGTGAGGTGCGAGACAAATAAACTACCCACTATGCGGGTGCGCGTCGAAGGTTATACCAAAAAAACTCCAAACGCGATACAATAAAGGTGTTCAAGCCAATTGTAAAGCGAAAGGAGAAAACCATGGTACAAAAGTCTCATAGTTTATCACACACAAAGTGGATGTGTTCCATCACATTGTGTTCACCCCTAAGTATAGACGAAAAGTCATCTATAATCAATATCGGAGTAGTTTAGGTGAAATATTTCATCGCTTGTGTAGTTATAAAGGAGTTGAAATTATCGAGGGTCACTTAATGCCAGACCATGTACATATGTTAGTAAGTATTCCACCAAGGATAAGTGTTTCGAGTTTCATGGGTTATTTAAAAGGTAAAAGTGCACTCATGATGTTTGACAAATACGCCAACCTCAAGTACAAGTTTGGGAATCGGCATTTCTGGGCAGAAGGTTATTATGTGAGTACAGTAGGGCTTAATGAAGCCACGATAAGGAAATACATACAAGATCAGGGAAAAAAAGCATGATATAGCACTAGATAAATTAAGTGTAAAAGAATATGAGGATCCCTTTAGGGATAGTGGCAAGTAATACTCACGCCTCTTTAAGAGGCAAGTGACGAGTCAAGAGCAATGAGGCTTGAACAACGTGAAAGCCAGCGTTTTTAGGCGCTGGCTGGTAATTTGGGCTTATAGCGCTGGTGCAAACCACCCGTTAGACGGGTGGTTATGATTTTCTCTAGTAAAAGAAAGAGATTGAAGCAAATTGATCAAAATGAACCTTTTTTTAAATCTGAAGAGGCGAGACACAAAAACATAATTTTAGTAGAATATTGAGTATAAATCTTTCATCAATAAAAACGCATATTATCAAGTTTTTTTAAACATCTGAATAATATGCGTTTTTTTCTGATTTTAAAGACTTTTATCCCAGCTTCTTTTTACATGTTTTTCTATCAAGTTGCTGGATTTATAGAGTCCTTGCTTTTATTGTTCCTTTCTTGACTTGAGGAAGCTACCAAGTCCAAGGAGGGCTAGGAGGCTGATTCCTGCAAGAGTAAGAAGAGATTTGCTCTCAGTTCCTGTGTTTGGAAGGACTTTCTGAGAAAGAGTCTCTGCAGCAGTTTCTTGGGTTTCAGGATTTGCTGCTAGGTTTTGGGCTTGACCTTGTTCTTGTTCGACATTCAAGCTAGAAAGATCAAATTCTGGTTTTTCTTCCACAGCTGGGGCAACGATGGCACCACCTTGTGCGATTCGAAGAACAGTAGCTGTAAGGGCATTCAATTTCAAGCCTTTTTCAGTCCATTCAAGTCCTTGAGGGTTGGCAATTCCGACTGGTCCTGCTTGGTTTTCATCTGCTAAAACTTCAGCATTTCTGAGGTGGGCAAAGGCAGTTCCCAAGTTAAATTCGCGAGCTTTTTCGTCCGCATTGACAAAGACTGCGTAGATATCTCCATTTGGAGCAGTGATTTGGTAGCCAATCACTACATCTTCTTTTTCCACACCATTTTGGCCTGGGACAGTGATGAGTTGGACACGGTCTTTGATATCTTGAAGACTCTTGAGTCGGAAGGCATCTGTAGATTGGCGAAGGCAATCAAACCTTTCATGTAGTCACGGCTCTTGACATTTTCAGGATAAGCTTTTCCATCAGTTGCCTTGGTCCAATCAAACTTGTTGACAGCATCGCTAGAGTCATAAGAGTCATGGATGAAGTAAGGATAGTCAAATGGGTTACCGTCCTTGTCACGAAGTAAGTGAGATTTGTTTGGAACCTTATCCTCTGCTACTGGAGTCTTGTAGGCTGGGTCACGGAATTGTTTGGTACGTCCATACTCTTGACCAGAGTGGATAAACGGAGTTCCTTGAGCTGTCAAGACCATGAGATTTCCAAGTCGCAAACGACGATGGATTTCAGCATAGTTCTCAGCTTTGCTTGGGTCTTTTTTGATAGATTGGGCAATGATGTCAAAGAGGGTCAAGTTATCATGGGCTGCGATATACTGGATAACATCTCCAGGACTGTCTGCTTCAAAGTTGGTTGGTTGAGCAATGAGGTTTTTAAAGATAGTATTGATATCACGTTTACCACCTGTGATAAAGGCAGGTTGACCTTCGTTTGGATAACCTGACTTGAGGTTGTTACGGATGTCATCTGAAAATACAGCAACAGTATCAGTATGTTTCATCCAATCCTGATCAGCAGGTCTAGTAGGCATATTTTCATCACCAGAATAGGTTCTCCAACCTTCACCAAGCATGATGAGATTTGGATTGAGGGCACGTGCAGCCTTGTAAGCTTCTTCGACAGAAGCTGCATCATGATCTCCCATCATATCGAAACGGAAACCATCTACTTTATAGGTTTCAACTAGATACTTGATAGAGTCTACCATGACGCGTTTAGACATGTAGTGGGTTGTTCCTAGACGACCACCACCAAAGCTAGTACGAGGTGTCCCATCTGCATCCATGAAGTGGTAGTAGTTTGGCTCAATGTCTTCAAAGATATCAACATTGGCAGTATGGTTGTAAACTACGTCTAAGATAGCACCCATGCCACGTTTATGGATTTCGTTGACAAGGTTCTTAAATTCTGCGATACGTTTTTCTGGGTCCTTAGGATTGCTTGAGTACATACCAGTCAAGGAGAAGTAGTTTTGAGGATCATAACCCCAGTTGTAGTTGCTATCGCTTGAAGCATAGGCGGACAAGCGTTCATGGTTTTTCAATTCATTGACATAGTAGTATGACAAGACTGGAAGGAGCTGGATGTGGGTTACACCCAAGTCTTTGAGGTAGTCTAGTTTTTCGATAAAGGCTTCAAAAGTACCAAATGGTTTGGTCAAATCTTTTGCGATAGCAGGATCTGAGGTAAAGTCACGAACGTGAGCCTCGTAGATAACAGCATCTTCACGAGATTTGAAGTTATGAATCTTACCATAAGTCAGGTCTTGAGGTCCAAGTTTTGCTGGATCCACAAAAGCAGCTTTAGCAACTTTATGGGCAGGATCTGTTTTTGCTAGATCACTGTTCCAAGCAGCGAGAGATTTAGCGTAAGGATCGAGTGCGAGAACAGTCTTGCCTTGGCGCTCAATTTGATATTGGTAGTAGTAGCCAGTATAGTTGCTGATGCCAAGACCAGAGTTTTCATTCAGAGTTTGTTTCCAGGTTCCTTTTTCTCCTTTTTCAAGGGCGACGGTTCCGACCACTTTTTCAGGATCTTTCTTATCGTAGACGACAACTGAAACCTTATCGGCACTTGGAGACCAAAGAGTCAGATCAACACGTTTACCATCTTCTTTAAGATTTGCACCGAGTGGACCATCGTAACTGTAAGTCTCATCTTTGAGACGCCAGCTTGAACGAGTTGTAAAACGGTCTGAATCGTAGGCAACTGTATAAGGGTTTTTAGTGTCCGAAAAATCACCGATGTAGGTTACCTTCTTACCTGCTTCATCGATTGTAACATCGGAGATAGCCACTTTATTCCCTTGGTGGTCAGTGATGTTGGAATGTTTAAGGATGTCTTCTTTTTTAGCACCAACCAAGGTAGAAAAACTACTTTCAATACGGGACTTAGCCACATGTTGGGCACCAGTCATACGGATGTCATGCACATAGTAAGGGTTGGTGTAGATTGTTTCGTCATCATCCTTAAGGAAGATTTGACTGTGGTTTTTCAGGTCAGTAAATTTATAATCTTCTTTTCTGATTTTCACATCATCGCCTTTCTTGCTCTCATCTAATAGTAAAAATCCAAATTCTCTGGCGGCTTCATTGAGCGGAATATCGATGTAGCGTCCGTGTTTTCCACTTGCAGTAAAGTCTGTACCGTCAGGCCATTCTCCACTACTTGGAGTCTTCACATCTCCCCAGTACCAGAGAGATTTCTTGTCATAGTTGCCATCGGTGCGGAAATAGTTGACGCGGATTGTTCCAGCTGGCTGCGGTTGGTAGTTATGAACCTTGAAGTCCTCATCAAGCCAAGCTTCATTCATCTTTGGAGAGAGGCGCTCTACCGAACGGTCTCCAGTAAGGTTGTCACCTTTGGAGTTGTTGATGAGGAAGCTGACTTTCTTGGCTTGTTCATTTTTTAGTTTGACATCTAGGTAGTAGCCGTAGTCGTCTTTCTTGGCATCCTTGAAGGACTGGGCGCCATTTGGCCAGTTCTCAGATGGTTTTTCAACATCATCCCAAGTCCAAAGACCTTGCGAATCTTGGTTTTCTTGGGGAAGTTTTTTGACGTGGATACGGAAGTAGTTGTCTTGGATTGGATTTTCAGCTACAGTGTCTGCTGGCGCAGCTTTCTCAGCAGCTAGACTTGATACTTCAGTTTTCTCGTCTTTATTGTTTGGAAGGCTTGCACTAGTCTCAGTTGTAGCTGTTTCAGAAACTGCTACTGGTTCAGATGTTTTAGACTCTAGGGAAGCGTTTGCATCTTTGTGGTCCAAAATAGTCGTTTTTTCCTCAGCTTGGCTGGTTTCTGTAGTAACTGGGCCTGCACTAATAGCGCTTACATTTTCTTGTGTGCCAAGACTAGTTTCAGCTGCAGATACAGAAGGTGCTGTTAAGGCAAGGAGGATAAAGCTTGCTCCAATAAGGACAGAGCCAGTTCCGTTTTTCAGAGAACGGATGCTGTAAATCATTTTTTTATCTGGTTGAGATGACGTGTTTTTCATAGACACTCTCCTATCATTTATTTCTATCTTAGTATAGCACGTAGTAACAGTTTATGCAATCGTTTTCTTTGATTTTGTAGAAAAGAAATGTGACTCTGTGAAAAATCATACTCACGTAAAATCAATACGGTTTTTTGTTGATAGCCTACTAAAGAAATATCATAGTCTAAGCATAAACTTTGAAATGTGCCTACTAATCAATGGATCTGACTGTATTTTAGCAAATCAAGGAAAAAGTTTTTAGAGAGTGGGACAGAAATCGGTAATTCGTTAGAATTCGATTTCGTCGTCCCACCTCCGCACAGTTGAGTAGGGCTGTAAAAGCTGATGAAATCAGCGTAGTAGAGCCCACTCAACCACTGCGTCTTGCCCGACAATCCAAAGACAATTGAGAGGCTAGGACTTTTGTCCCAGACTCATTGTTCAAAGAAATAAAATCTCAACAAATTTACTAGAGAACTTAAGTCAATTTCTAGTAATTTTTTAGAATTCACAATGTATAGTGGATTGAATCTAGAATAGTAGATTACGACTGCTAAAAATATTTCTAGAAATTAGTTTGACTTTTTCTAATCGAATTGTTCATACCTTATTTCAATCTACTATAGTGTTTTTATATTCAATCTATCATACAACAAAAATTATTGTAAATGAGCAAAAATTTATCGACAAGTGCGAATCCATTGTTGAAAGTAATACTCAATGAAAATCAAAGAGCAAACTAGGAAACTAGTTGCAGGTTGCTCAAAACACTGTTTTGAGGTTGTGGATAAAACTGACAAAGTCAGCTCAAAGCACTGCTTTGAGGTTGCAGATGGACGTTGACGCGGTTTGAAGAGATTTTTCGAAGAGTATAAAAACGCATAATATCAAGTTTTTAAGATAACTGACATTATGCGTTTGTATATGTTTTAGTCTGCTTACTTGGTTATAAAACAGAGGCTTTTTTAAAGTTTACTAATGGAAAGAGTATTGAGTTCATTGACGACTTGTAGATTAGCCATGCGACCGACGTTCATGAGTTTCGGATGAACCAATCCTTCAATATCAAAGTTGGTAATGATGGCATCGTAACCCGCTTCCATGATTTCATTGACATTTAGTGTCGCTTTATCCCATGTTTCAAAGTGGATGTTTCTAGAGGTGTAAAAATTGATAGAGTGAAATCAAAGCCTGAGGATGGGCAAAGTCAAACTCACTCAAAACAAGAACACGAACCTTGGTTTGGTGCTTTAGGAGTTGTTCCATTAGATCGAGTTGCGTGGGTTAAAAAGAGTATAGGCTAGATGGATTACAGCGTGAAGTTGCTCCTTTTGCCCCAAGCTAGACTTATAGCGCATCATTTCAAAAACTAGCTGCTTCGTAAAAATCTGGGAAGAACTTTTTAATCTTATTCAGTGCATAAGATTTGTTATGAGAAATGATAGATTCTGAGTTGATTTCTTGACGTTCTAGAAATGCAGTGTTATGCAAGTGCCAAATCAATTGATCGGTATTTGAAAAGTGGACATCAAACTGTCGGGTAAGATTGTCTAGGACATCTCGAGCGGAGTGATAGGAGTGATCGACTTTCTCATTGTCTTTCCGCGCCTCTAGGAAATCCTCGACCGTGAAGAAAATCCCCTCTTGAGTATAGGAGCTGAAAATTTGGTCAAGAGTTGTAAAATCGAGTGTGATTCCAAGACGATCACCAAGAGATTGCAATTCCTGCTGGAAGTTTGAAAGTTGACTAAAAATAGGGCGAAGAGGGTCAAACTCGATTTCCTCTTTAGGTCTCGGTAAAATCTTTGCTCGATGGAGATTGACTGCAATTTGTGTCTTCAGCTGAAGCATATTTTGGTAGGTGATGGGATAGCCTGTTACCTTGACAAGAAAAGTCACAATTTCCTCTACATCTTCAGAAGACAGATGAAATGGCCATTTGAAGAAACCATAGGCTTCATGGAAATACTGGGCAAAAAAGAAGCGAATGTCTCTTTCGTCTCCAATAATTGAAATAGGCGTCACCTTGAGCTTGAATTTATATTTTGACTGCAGAATATTATTGATTTCAGCAACCTTCTTACGAAGTGAGGGAAGAGAAATGTCAAGCGTTTGAACTAGGTGCTCGAAAGTAAATGGTTCTTCTAATAGGAAGAAAGCTCTGAGTACCTGAAAATTAACAGACTCTTGCAAAACGTGTCTATAAATTCGCTCAATACCAAAATTATGTTCGTTCGTCAGTATGATACCAGCGGTTGATGATAGAATATCAAAACACGAAAGTTGCTCGCGCATTTCTTTGATATCGCTTTTGATGATGCGTCCATTCAAATCTAGAATATCAGCCAAGGTGTCAATATGAATCCATTCTTGGTTCTCAAATAAGTATTCTAGAATTTTTAATTGTCTCTGTTCTTTGTGAGATAATAGTTCTCTCATGGAAATACTCCTTGAAATATAAAAGTCTTATAAACAAAAAAAGATAAAAACAATTATCAGGGCTTTTTCTATTATAGCATGTTTTTCGGAAAAAAATTTTTAAAATTCGTTTATAAATTATCAATTTTTATAATAATTTTACTAAAAATCGAAAAATTTGGAAATGATTTGCATCAAATGTCTAAAAGAGCAAAAATACTTGACTATGTTGATACCATATTTTTATAATAGCAACGTATGTAAAAACACATGCGACTCTAATAAAAAAATAAATAGGAGATAAGAATGTATTTTTAATCGTAAAAAAATGCAGAGCAGAAGAACTGGCGTATGATTAAAAAAGGAAAAACATTTCTTTTTGGTTGTTCGCTTGTTTTTGCGGTCGGAGCTAGCTTAGCTACTCAAACGGTCCATGCAGACACAGCATCGGAATCTACAGTTGAGAGTGGCTCAAAAGCTAAAGAGGCTAAGTCTGGATATGGTGGAGAAACGGGGACTTATGAAGCTCCTGCTGCTGTGGCAGAGACTCAGCCAGCAACAGTTGAAAAAGCAGTGGTAGCGGAAAACACTACTGCTAAAACAGCTAACAAAGAAGCTTTTGACCCAGTTGGTCGAAGAAGTAAAAGGCTTGGACAAAGCAGGAAAGACAGAAGACTCTCTTTCTCGCTTGAACACAGCACTTGAACAAGCACAAAATGTTTTGGCAAATGCAGAAGCTAGCCAAGAAGAAGTGGACACAGAGTACACTGCCCTTGAAAAAGCGCTAGCTCAACTTGTTGAAAAAGAAGCTAAAGAAGCGAAAGCTGAAGCAACAAGTGAGGTTACAACTGAGGAAGCAGCGCCAGCTGCACCAGCCCGTTCAAGAGGGAAACGTGATCTAAGTTCACGTGCAGCATACCGTTCAGTTGACGGATCAGTCGCTGAAGGTGAATTTGCTGGTGCGGGTGTCAAGCAGTTTCAGTCAGTTCGCTACAGTGTGGATGGAAACAAAACAACTTGGACAATCGATGTTGTACCGCAGCATAAGAGGCACCTAGCTGCTGGCTTGGTGGTCGCATCAGATGATACCATCGAAAGTATTACTGTCATAGACCGTGGACCTAATGCTGGACGTCTGGAGGAGGACTATTACGTTGAGAAAGATTTTGGGAAGCTCCCTGCTATGAGCAATCACAAAGCTTTGGCGTCGCATTATAAAACCATTGGTGGAGGAATTCCTGATTCGCTTACCTATAGAGTAGTGACTAAAGGGACTCATCACAATCTGTTTGCTCGTTTTGCAACGGCTATTGTAAAAAACTCACTAGAAAATGGTGGGATGAATGGTTCATCAGCTGTTAAAAATCGTACGTCAGACTTCCCAACAGTCGGTGTCAATATCTCATCAAGACTGGCTCCAAAACCAGGAGTCAACAACACCTATACCCAAACAAATGACACGATTACAGTGCCTACTATAGCTTCTACCGATACAGTCTTGACAGGTACAGGAAAACCAGGTGCCCGCATCAATATTAAGGTAAATGGCCGAACTGCTAGACAAACTCAAGTTGCAGCAGATGGGCGATGGACATTCCCGCTTGAAATTGGTTTGAACAGCAATGTTACTGGTGGTGCACAGTTAGTTCCTGCAAATAAAATTAGCGTAAGCCAAACCGTTAATGGTCAAGAAAGTGGAGATACAGATGTAAACGTATCTCTAGGTCACTCAGAAATCCTTCCATCATCTAAATCAAAACAACAAAATAATCTTGTTCAAGGTGAAAAAAATGTTACCTTGAAAGTACCACACGATGCGGGAGCCGCTTATTTCCAATTCACGGACGCTGATGGCAAGTCGCAAGAAGTTGGACTCAAACGTGATGCTGTTCCAGGTAAATGGCAAGTGAACTCTTCAAGCAGTGCACTTGCAAGCGTTGCTTCAAGTGAAGATGGTAAGTTCTACTCAACGATCAACTTGACTTTGAACAAAGATATGAAAGCTGGAACAACAGCTCGAGTTATCTCTAACATGCAAGAAGGTAGCTACTCAAGTCTTCAAGGATGGCAAACACGTAACGTTGAAGCAGCTCCAAAAGAAGAAACTCCAGCACCAGTTGCACCCACAACCAGAACCATCAAAACCAAACACTCCAGCAGTAGATAGCGCAACTACAGCCCCAGCATCAGCCCCAGAAATTGTCAATAACTTGGCAGGTAAAAGCAAGTACTCCAGCTGATGTAACAGTGAAAAGCACCAGCAGGTTCAACTGTTAAACTTTACAACAAAGATGGCGTTGTAATCGGTGAAGCTGTAGCTAACGACCAAGGTGTAGCAACTGTTCACCCTACAAACAGCCTTCCTGAAGGTGAGATTACAGCGACTACAACACCAGCAGGTGGAACAGAGTCAGCTAAGAGTGCACCGATTACGGTTACAAAAACACCATTGACTGAAGGAAAAGTAAGTCAACAATCTAATGGTTCTCTGGTTCTTATAGTGTCTAAGAACCTTGTAACAGTTTATCCTGGAGATAAGATTGATATTGACGTTTGGGCAGATGGGACACCTTCTCTTGAGAAATTCGATGCTTATCAAAATCCAACTGGGGTCGCAGGAGTGTTCCCACAGGGTCACTTCTTCGCAACTGCAGGTTCAAATACCTGGAGAAACAAAAAAAATAAATACATTGGTACAGTTGCTGAGACACAAAAGGCAGGCACTGTAGATGTTGGATTCGTTGCTCGTAATAAAAAGGGTAACCAATTTACAGATGTTATTAGAGTTGTTGTTCTTGAGACTGCTAAGAAGTATGAACCAGTAGCAGGTACAAAAGTAGATGTTGCAGATCCTAATAAGGTTTCTGAAGATGAAAAGACCAAGATCATCGACTCAGTTAAAACTGCTAACCCAAGTCTTCCAGCAAATGCGACATACAGTGTAGATGAAAAAGGAACCTTACCATCACTTATCCTGATAAGTCAACAGATAAGGTTGCAGCAGCATATCTCGTTAACCCAGCGAAAGACACAACAGCTCCAGACAAACCAGTTGTGAACACAGACCTTACAGGTAAAGCAGGCACTAAGACACCAGTTGAAGTAACTGCAGAAAAAGGTTCAACTGTTGCCCTTTACGATAAAGACAACAACAAGATCGGTGAAGCAACTGCAGGAGAAAATGGTAAAGCAACGATTACTCCAAAAGTTGATATTCCAGCAGGTCCTGTAACAGCCAAAAGCAACTGATGCAGCAGGTAATGAATCAAAACCAAGTGATGCTAAAGTTGCGACATCAGCAACTCCAGTAGTAGCTCCAACAGTAGAGATTCCTTATTCTAATAAAGCTGAAAAAGAAGTTTATGTCTATGCTGGAGAAGCAAACTCATTCGATATCAAATTCAAAGATGATAGCGGAAAAATTGCAAGTGCTACTGTAAACGCTGGAGGAAACCAAGCATTTAAACCAGTTGAAGGTGAAGAAAATAAAATTAACACTCAATTTGGATTTAAAGCAAATGTAATCTCTACTGAAACCCCAGCAACAGCAGATGCCCCAGCAGTCATTACTTATTCAGGTACTCCAGCACCAGAAGGGAAATTTACACAAAACGACTTAGATGCTGCCACTAGAGGTGAAAATCCAAAAGGTGTAGCTTTAGGCTGGCGTTATGCAACTGCAACGGATACAGATGGTGCGAAAATTGAGAATAAAAGCCGTAGGCAGCTCAAACGCGACGGACCCAGGTTCATTCCGTGTTATGCTTAAGGCACAAACTCAAAAATATGACATTGCTACTCCAACTGAAAAAGTTACTGTAGCAGATCCAGCTAACGTAACAGAAGCTGAGTTGGCTAAAATCAAAGAAAAAGTCCAACTTGAGTACTCTCAAAATAACGATGATGCTAACTTAGCAGACAAAAAAGGTACAGCTGTAGCTGATAAAGATGCTAAGATTAAATCAATTGAAAAAGATGGAAACAATCTTGTTGTAACCTATAAAGATGGTTCTCAAGATAAAAAACCATTATCAGAATTTGTAAACGTAGCTCCAACAGTTGAACTTCCATACTCAAATGAAGCTAAGAAAGAAATCTATGTTTATACAGGTGAAAACACTGATCTAACATTCAAAGCATCAGACAACACTGCTGTTAAAGATATGTATGTACGTGGTCCTGGTGGTATTGGAAAAGATAATACGGCAGATTACGGTTTCACAACTGGAAAAATCGAGAATTCAGCAGTCACTCATGGTGATGGTACTGTATCAGGTCCTACAGCTACTATTAAGATGACAGGTGTTACAACACTTAAAGCTCCAAACCATTGGACAAGTTTTGTTGTTGCTAATGACAATGATAATGCACCATCAACTACTGATTTTAGAGCATTAGATCAAAATCCAAATGCAACCCAGACTCCAGGATATGTTCACTTCATCGTTAAATCTCAAACAGATAAGTACGATATTGCAACTCCAGCTCCAGCTGATAAAGTTGAAGTATCAGATCCAACTAACGTAACAGATGCTGAGTTAGATAAAATCAAAGAAAAACTTCAACTTGAGTACAACAAGAAAAATGACGATGCGAATATCGCAAAAGATACTCCAGTTGATAAAGATGGTAAGATTAAATCAGTCACAAAAGATGCAGATGGAAATCTTGTCGTAACATACACAGATGGTTCTACAGATAAAAACCACTATCAGAATTTGTAACTAAAAAACCAACAGATGCAGATAAGAACGAGCCAAAAGCTAAGGATCAAACTGTTAAAGTTGGAGAAGAACCAAAAGCAGAAGATTCAATTGAGAACTTCAAGGGACTTCCAGAAGGAACAACAGCTAAGTTCAAGGAACCAGTAGATACAAAAACACCAGGTGATAAAACACCAACAGTCGTTGTAACCTACCCAGATGGATCAACAGAAGAAGTTCCAGTTAAAGTAACTGTTGAAAAACCAAGTTCAGAACCAACAGATGCAGATAAGAACGAGCCAACACCAAAAGCTCAAACTGTAGATAAAGGAACTGAACCAAAAGCAGAAGATTCAATCGGTAACTGAAAGATCTTCCTAAAGGGTACAACAGTAGCCTTCAAGGATCCAGTAGATACAAAAACACCAGGTGAAAAACCTGCGACAGCAGTTGTAACTTACCCAGATGGTTCTAAGGAAGAAGTTCCAGTTAAAGTAACTGTTACAGACCCAAGTTCAAAAAACCAACAGATGCAGATAAGAACGAGCCAACACCAAAAGCTCAAACTGTAGATAAAGGAACTGAACCAAAGCAGAAGATTCAATCGGTAACTTGAAAGATCTTCCTAAAGGGTACAACAGTAGCCTTCAAGGATCCAGTAGATACAACAACACCAGGTGAAAAACCTGCGACAGCAGTTGTAACTTACCCAGATGGTTCTAAGGAAGAGTTCCAGTTAAAGTAACTGTTACAGACCCAAGTTCAAAAACCAACAGATGCAGATAAGAACGAGCCAACACCAAAAGCTCAAACTGTAGATAAAGGAACTGAACCAAAAGCAGAAGATTCAATCGGTAACTTGAAAGATCTTCCCTAAAGAGTGTACAACAGTAGCCTTCAAGGATCCAGTAGATACAACAACACCAGGTGAAAAACCTGCGACAGCAGTTGTAACTTACCCAGATGGTTCTAAGGAAGAAGTTCCAGTTAAAGTAACTGTTACAGACCCAAGTTCAAAAACCAACAGATGCAGATAAGAACGAGCCAACACCAAAAGCTCAAACTGTAGATAAAGGAACTGAACCAAAAGCAGAAGATTCAATCGGTAACTTGAAAGATCTTCCCTAAAGGGTACAACAGTAGCCTTCAAGGATCCAGTAGACACAACAACACCAGGTGAAAAACCTGCGACAGCAGTTGTAACTACCCAGATGGTTCTAAGGAAGAAGTTCCAGTTAAAGTAACTGTTACAGACCCAAGTTCAAAAACCAACAGATGCAGATAAGAACGAGCCAACACCAAAAGCTCAAACTGTAGATAAAGGAACTGAACCAAAAGCAGAAGATTCAATCGGTAACTTGAAAGATCTTCCTAAGGGTACAACAGTAGCCTTCAAGGATCCAGTAGATACAACAACACCAGGTGAAAAACCTGCGACAGCAGTTGTAACTTACCCAGATGGTTCTAAGGAAGAAGTTCCAGTTAAAGTAACTGTTACAGACCCAAGTTCAAAACCAACAGATGCAGATAAGAACGAGCCAACACCAAAAGCTCAAACTGTAGATAAAGGAACTGAACCAAAAGCAGAAGATTCAATCGGTAACTTGAAAGATCTTCCTAAGGGTACAACAGTAGCCTTCAAGGATCCAGTAGATACAACAACACCAGGTGAAAAACCTGCGACAGCAGTTGTAACTTACCCAGATGGTTCTAAGGAAGAAGTTCCAGTTAAAGTAACTGTTACAGACCCAAGTTCAAAACCAACAGATGCAGATAAGAACGAGCCAACACCAAAAGCTCAAACTGTAGATAAAGGAACTGAACCAAAAGCAGAAGATTCAATCGGTAACTTGAAAGATCTTCCTAAGGGTACAACAGTAGCCTTCAAGGATCCAGTAGACACAACAACACCAGGTGAAAAACCTGCGACAGCAGTTGTAACATACCCAGATGGTTCTAAGGAAGAGTTCCAGTTAAAGTAACTGTTACAGACCCAAGTTCAAAACCAACAGATGCAGATAAGAACGAGCCAACACCAAAAGCTCAAACTGTAGATAAAGGAACTGAACCAAAAAGCAGAAGATTCAATCGGTAACTTGAAAGATCTTCCTAAAGGGTACAACAGTAGCCTTCAGGATCCAGTAGATACAGCAACACCAGGTGAAAAAAACCTGCGACAGCAGTTGTAACATACCCAGATGGTTCTAAGGAAGAAGTTCCAGTTAAAGTAACTGTTACAGACCCAAGTTCAAAACCAACAGATGCAGATAAGAACGAGCCAACACCAAAAGCTCAAACTGTAGATAAAGGAACTGAACCAAAAGCAGAAGATTCAATCGGTAACTTGAAAGATCTTCCTAAGGGTACAACAGTAGCCTTCAAGGATCCAGTAGACACAACAACACCAGGTGAAAAACCTGCGACAGCAGTTGTAACATACCCAGATGGTTCTAAGGAAGAAGTTCCAGTTAAAGTAACTGTTACAGACCCAAGTTCAAAACCAACAGATGCAGATAAGAACGAGCCAACACCAAAAAGCTCAAACTGTAGATAAAGGAACTGAACCAAAAGCAGAAGATTCAATCGGTAACTTGAAAGATCTTCCTAAGGGTACAACAGTAGCCTTCAAGGATCCAGTAGACACAACAACACCAGGTGAAAAACCTGCGACAGCAGTTGTAACATACCCAGATGGTTCTAAGGAAGAAGTTCCAGTTAAAAGTAACTGTTACAGACCCAAGTTCAAAACCAACAGATGCAGATAAGAACGAGCCAACACCAAAAGCTCAAACTGTAGATAAAGGAACTGAACCAAAAAGCAGAAGATTCAATCGGTAACTTGAAAGATCTTTCCTAAAGGGTACAACAGTAGCCTTCAAGGATCCAGTAGACACAACAACACCAGGTGAAAAAAACCTGCGACAGCAGTTGTAACATACCCAGATGGTTCTAAGGAAGAAGTTCCAGTTAAAGTAACTGTTACAGACCCAAGTTCAAAACCAACAGATGCAGATAAGAACGAGCCAACACCAAAAGCTCAAACTGTAGATAAAGGAACTGAACCAAAAGCAGAAGATTCAATCGGTAACGAAAGATCTTCCTAAAGGGTACAACAGTAGCCTTCAAGGATCCAGTAGACACAACAACACCAGGTGAAAAACCTGCGACAGCAGTTGTAACTACCCAGATGGTTCTAAGGAAGAAGTTCCAGTTAAAGTAACTGTTACAGACCCAAGTTCAAAAACCAACAGATGCAGATAAGAACGAGCCAACACCAAAAGCTCAAACTGTAGATAAAGGAACTGAACCAAAAGCAGAAGATTCAATCGGTAACTTGAAAGATCTTCCTAAAGAGGTACAACAGTAGCCTTCAAGGATCCAGTAGACACAACAACACCAGGTGAAAAAAACCTGCGACAGCAGTTGTAACTTACCCAGATGGTTCTAAGGAAGAAGTTCCAGTTAAAGTAACTGTTACAGACCCAAGTTCAAAACCAACAGATGCAGATAAGAACGAGCCAACACCAAAAAGCTCAAACTGTAGATAAAGGAACTGAACCAAAAAGCAGAAGATTCAATCGGTAACTTGAAAGATCTTCCTAAAGGGTACAACAGTAGCCTTCAAGGATCCAGTAGATACAACAACACCAGGTGAAAAAAACCTGCGACAGCAGTTGTAACTTACCCAGATGGTTCTAAGGAAGAAGTTCCAGTTAAAGTAACTGTTACAGACCCAAGTTCAAAACCAACAGATGCAGATAAGAACGAGCCAACACCAAAAGCTCAAACTGTAGATAAAGGAACTGAACCAAAAGCAGAAGATTCAATCGGTAACTTGAAAGATCTTCCTAAGGGTACAACAGTAGCCTTCAAGGATCCAGTAGACACAACAACACCAGGTGAAAAACCTGCGACAGTAGTTGTAACTTACCCAGATGGATCAACAGACGAAGTTCCAGTTAAAGTAACTGTTAAAGAACCAAGTTCAGAACCAACAGATGCAGATAAGAACACTCCAGTAGCGAAAGATCAAACTGTTAAACCAGGAGATAAACCATCTGCTAAAGATTCAATCGGTAATGTAGGTGATCTTCCAGAAGGAACAACAGTAGAGTTCAAGACACCAGTAGACACAACTACCCCAGGTGACAAAGACGCTACAGTCGTTGTAACATACCCAGATGGATCTAAGGATGAAGTACCAGTTAAAGTAACTGTAAAAGATCCAGAGAAGACATCTGATGCGAACAACAACACTCCAACAGCGAAAGATCAAACTGTTAAACCAGGAGATAAACCATCTGCCAAAGATTCAATCGGCAATGTAGGTGATCTTCCAGAAGGAACAACAGTAGAGTTCAAGACACCAGTAGACACAACTACCCCAGGTGACAAAGACGCTACAGTCGTTGTGACATACCCAGATGGATCTCAGGATGAAGTACCAGTTAAAGTAACTGTAAAAAGATCCAGAGAAGACATCTGATGCAGACAAGAACACTCCAACAGCGAAAGATCGAAACTGTTAAACCAGGAGATAAACCATCTGCCAAAGATTCAATCGGTAATGTAGGGTGATCTTCCAGAAGGAACAACAGTAGAGTTCAAGACACCAGTAGACACAACTACCCCAGGTGACAAAGACGCTACAGTCGTTGTGACATGCTAGATGGATCTAAGGATGAAGTACCAGTTAAAGTAACTGTAAAAGATCAGAGAAGACATCTGATGCAGACAAGAACACTCCAACAGCGAAAGATCGAACTGTTAAACCAGGAGATAAACCATCTGCCAAAGATTCAATCGGTAATGTGGGTGATCTTTCCAGAAGGAACAACAGTAGAGTTCAAGACACCAGTAGACACAACTACCCCAGGTGACAAAGACGCTACAGTCGTTGTGACATACCCAGATGGATCCCAAGGATGAAGTACCAGTTAAAGTAACTGTAAAGATCGAGAAGACATCTGATGCAGACAAGAACACTCCAACAGCGAAAGATCGAAACTGTTAAAACCAGGAGATAAACCATCTGCCAAAGATTCAATCGGTAATGTAGGGTGATCTTTCCAGAAGGAACAACAGTAGAGTTCAAGACACCAGTAGACCAACTACCCCAGGTGACAAAGACGCTACAGTCGTTGTGACATACCCAGATGGATCTGAGGATGAAGTACCAGTTAAAGTAACTGTAAAAGATCCAGAGAAGACATCTGATGCAGACAAGAACACTCCAACAGCGAAAGATCGAAAACTGTTAAAACCAGGAGATAAACCATCTGCCAAAGATTCAATCGGTAATGTGGGTGATCTTCCAGAAGGAACAACAGTAGAGTTCAAGACACCAGTGACACAACTACCCTAGGTGACAAAGACGCTACAGTCGTTGTGACATACCCAGATGGATCTAAGGATGAAGTACCAGTTAAAGTAACTGTAAAAGATCCAGAGAAGACATCTGATGCAGACAAGAACACTCCAACAGCGAAAGATCAAACTGTTAAACCAGGAGATAAACCATCTGCCAAAGATTCAATCGGTAATGTAGGTGATCTTCCAGAAGGAACAACAGTAGAGTTCAAGACACCAGTAGACACAACTACCCCAGGTGACAAAGACGCTACAGTCGTTGTGACATACCCAGATGGATCTAAGGATGAAGTACCAGTTAAAGTAACTGTAAAAGATCCAGAGAAGACATCTGATGCAGACAAGAACACTCCAACAGCGAAAGATCAAACTGTTAAACCAGGAGATAAACCATCTGCCAAAGATTCAATCGGTAATGTGGGTGATCTTCCAGAAGGAACAACAGTAGAGTTCAAGACACCAGTAGACACAACTACCCCAGGTGATAAAAGACGCTACAGTCGTTGTGACTTACGCAGATGGATCTGAGGATGAAGTACCAGTTAAAGTAACTGTAAAAGATCCAAGTGCACCAGCTACAGATGCAGACAAGAACACTCCAACAGCGAAAGATCGAACTGTTAAACCAGGAGATAAACCATCTGCCAAAGATTCAATCGGTAATGTCGGAGATCTTCCTAAAGGGCACAACAGTAGAGTTCAAGACACCAGTAGACACAACTACCCCCAGGTGACAAAGACGCTACAGTCGTTGTGACATACCCAGATGGTTCTAAGGATGAAGTACCAGTTAAAGTAACTGTAAAAAGATCCAAAGTGCACCAGCTACAGATGCAGACAAGAACACTCCAACAGCGAAAGATCGAACTGTTAAACCAGGAGATAAACCATCTGCTAAAGATTCAATCGGTAATGTCGGAGATCTTCCTAAAGGGCACAACAGTAGAGTTCAAGACACCAGTAGACACAACTACACCAGGTGATAAAGGAACTACAGTCGTTGTGACTTACCCAGATGGTTCTAAGGATGAAGTACCAGTTAAAGTAATTGTAAAAGATCAAGTGCACCAGCTACAGATGCAGACAAGAACACTCCAGTAGCTAAAAGATCGAACTGTTAAACCAGGAGATAAACCATCTGCTAAAAGATTCAATCGGTAATGTCGGAGATCTTCCTAAAGGGCACAACAGTAGAGTTCAAGACACCAGTAGACACAACTACACCAGGTGATAAAGGAACTACAGTCGTTGTGACTTACCCAGATAGTTCTAAGGATGAAGTACCAGTTAAAGTAACTGTAAAAAGATCCAAGTGCACCAGCTACAGATGCAGACAAGAACACTCCAACAGCGAAAGATCGAACTGTTAAACCAGGAGATAAACCATCTGCTAAAGATTCAATCAGTAATGTCGGAGATCTTCCTAAAGGGCACAACAGTGAGTTCAAGACACCAGTAGACACAACTTCACCAGGTGATAAAAGGAACTACAGTCATTGTGACTTACCCAGATGGTTCTAAGGATGAAGTACCAGTTAAAGTAACTGTAAAAGATCCAAGTGCACCAGCTACAGATGCAGACAAGAACACTCCAACAGCGAAAGATCGAACTGTTAAACCAGGAGATAAACCATCTGCTAAAAGATTCAATCGGTAATGTCGGAGATCTTCCTAAGGGCACAACAGTGAGTTCAAGACACCAGTAGACACAACTACACCAGGTGATAAAGGAACTACAGTCGTTGTGACTTACCCAGATGGTTCTAAGGATGAAGTACCAGTTAAAGTAACTGTAAAAGATCCAAAGTGCACCAGCTACAGATGCAGACAAGAACACTCCAACAGCGAAAGATCGAAACTGTTAAACCAGGAGATAAACCATCTGCTAAAGATTCAATCGGTAATGTCGGAGATCTTCCTAAAGGGCACAACAGTAGAGTTCAAGACACCAGTGAGACACAACTACACCAGGTGATAAAGGAACTACAGTCGTTGTGACTTACCCAGATAGTTCTAAGGATGAAGTACCAGTTAAAAGTAACTGTAAAAAGATCCAAGTGCACCAGCTACAGATGCAGACAAGAACACTCCAACAGCGAAAGATCGAACTGTTAAACCGGAGATAAACCATCTGCTAAAGATTCAATCGGTAATGTCGGAGATCTTTCCTAAGGGCACAACAGTAGAGTTCAAGACACCAGTAGACACAACTACACCAGGTGATAAAGGAACTACAGTCGTTGTGACTTATCCAGATGGTTCTAAGGATGAAGTACCAGTTAAAGTAACTGTAAAAAGATCAAAGTGCACCAGCTACAGATGCAGACAAGAACACTCCAACAGCGAAAGATCGAACTGTTAAACCCAGGAGATAAACCATCTGCCAAAGATTCAATCGGTAATGTCGGAGATCTTTCCTAAAGGGCACAACAGTAGAGTTCAAGACACCAGTAGACACAACTACACCAGGTGATAAAAGGGAACTACAGTCGTTGTGACTTACCCAGATGGTTCTAAGGATGAAGTACCAGTTAAAGTAACTGTAAAAGATCCAAGTGCACCAGCTACAGATGCAGACAAGAACACTCCAACAGCGAAAGATCGAACTGTTAAACCAGGAGATAAACCATCTGCTAAAGATTCAATCGGTAATGTCGGAGATCTTCCTAAGGGCACAACAGTAGAGTTCAAGACACCAGTAGACACAACTACACCAGGTGATAAAGGAACTACAGTCGTTGTGACTTACCCAGATAGTTCTAAGGATGAAGTACCAGTTAAAGTAACTGTAAAAGATCCAACTAATAAAGTCGTTAAAGATCCAGCGGTAACCCCAGTTACAGATCCAAGTAACTTGACTGATGCAGAAAAAAAGCTAAGGTAGCAGATGAAGTTAAGAAAGCTAACCCAACCGCGAAAGATATCAAGGTTAACAAAGACGGATCAGTAGTTGTAACCTTTGAAGATGGTACAACAGCTGTTATTCCAGCAGATAAGACAGTTAAGAAATCATCAGATAAAGTTAAGGAATCAGATGGAGTTAAGAATCCATCAGTAACCCCGAGTTACAGATCAAAAGCAACTGACTGACGCCGAAAAAGCTAAAGTAGCTGACGAAGTTAGAAAGCTAATCCAACCGCGAAAGATATCAAGGTTAACAAAGATGGATCGAGTGGTTGTAACATCTGAAGATGGTTCAGTAGCAGTCATTCCAGCTGAAAAAAAGCTGTTACAGCTGCTAACCAAGATTCACCTGCTCAAGCACCAGCTAAGAAAGCAGGAGCGAAAGAATTGCCAAATACTGGTACAGAACAATCTAGCGCTTCACTTGCTTTAGCACTTCTTGCAGCAACGACAGGCGGACTCCTCTTCGCTAAAAACGTGAGGAAGAAGAGTAAGAAATTACTCAAATAAAGGCAAAAGCTGAGAATCTCAATTCTATGAATTTGCTATAAAAACCGTAAGAAGAAATTCTTACGGTTTTTTTGATGGATAATGATTAGGAGAAAGGGAAATGTCAGTCTTGCAGATCTTTGAAAATGCTAAAAATTCAATTGAATAGCTGTTCAATGTATAGTTGATTGAAATAAGATGTGAACAAAGAGGTTAGGAAAGTCAAATTAATTTCTAAAAATGTTTTTAGAATTTATATTGTACTACTCTAAGTTCAATCCACTATATATGCTATTTTTCCCATAGAAGAAAAGTTAATGTTGCCATCTTTCAAGTGTCTTGATGTAACATTGTAAACTTGTATGATGACAGAAAAAACGTTGATATCATCAACGTTTGAAACATAGGAACACCTCACAACTCTTCTTGCCTCTATTATACGACTTTACACAAAGAAAAGCCCTTGGAAACTTGACTTCCAAGGACTTTGTCTTCGTTCTAACGTTGAGAACATCAACGTTTTTTTAATATAATGGAGCCGGTGGGAGTCGAACCCACGTCCAAACACCTGCTAACATATTTGTCTACGACCATAGGTTATGTATTGTTTTAACAGCCCCTCGACACATAACTCAAGCCTAGGAACTGCGAGTCTATAAATCTCTTATCAAACTGCTAGACAAAGCCTGATCGTATCTCGCTAATAATAAGACCTGTCATCAGACACGAGCAATCCGAATCGGGTCACGCCTGCTGGTTTTTAGGCAGCTAGAGCGTAAGAAGTGTTATTTTTTGCAGTTATATTTAACTGGGCGTTTACGTCGCCACACGAGTCGCAAAATATGCCTCATAATGCCTGTCGAATCCGTAACGACCCCAAAAGACAATACAACTATTATACCTTATCTATTGGGAAAATGCAAAAACTGAGTAAAGATTAGCATTTGCTTTGTTTTTAGTGCTTGTCTGATACTCTAAGGGCTAAATATTTTTGCTACTTGTAAGAAATAATTGGGAAGGTTTATGGAGAAAGAGATGGTCTGAGCTGTAGAGTATTTGACTTGTTATTTCCGAGAAACCTTGTTGGCTGAGGCTTTCTTCAAGTTCAGAAATGATAAAACCGTGTGTCTCTCCAGCTGGTAGAGTAAAATCAGCAATAAAGAGTTGTCCGCCATGAGTCAAATGTTCCTTGAACATAGATAGACTGTCATCAAGATTAGGCATATGATGAAGAACTCGACTGACGATAATAAGGTCGAACTCTTCTTCAAGTGGTTCAAGTAATAAATCCTGTTGAATCAAGTATAGGTTTGCAAGTTTTTGACTGTCAATCTTGAGACGAGCTTGCGCAAGCATCTTGTCCGCAATATCAACCAAGGTCACTGATTTAGCTTGTTTGGCAAGAGGAAGGGCGATAAGGCCAGTTCCACCTCCAAAGTCTAGGATTGATTTGTTTGACAAATCAGGCACTTGTTTTATTAGATGCTGGCAAACAAGATCGGCCAGAAATTGATTTTTTGGAGAATCAAATGATTCTGCTCGATGATTAAAATGATGTTCCATATTTCTAGTCTAGCATAGAGTTTGTCAGTTTAACATTTCCTAGCTTATTTTTTAGTAAAGAAATAAGCAAAAAGATTTCTCTCAAAAGGCGGTGGGACAGAAATCGATAGACAAAGTCTCGATTTCGTAGTCCCAGCCCCGCGAGGATGATTAGGAGCATTTTGGAGTCTAAAAGACAGAACAAAAAGTTCAATCAGCTACCGCGTCAATGTTTGATTGTTAATAAAAAGTGAGGTCGGGATTTTTTGTCCCAACCTCTTGTTATTCTGCAGCTTGTTGCCAACGTTTTGCTAGAGTCCGTGAAAGGCTTGAAATAGCTAGGTTGAAGCTGAAGTAGATTAGAGCGACCAGGATATATAAGCTGAAAACCTGTTCCGGTTCAAAGTATCGGCCCATGAGAATTTGACTGGCACCAAAAAGCTCTTGGAGGGCGATTACAGAGTATAAAAGAGATTGTATCCTTAATCACTGTTACAAATTGAGAGATGATGGCAGGGAGCATCTTGCGGATGGCTTGCGGTAGGATGATGTGATAGAGGATTTGGCGATAGGAGAAACCTTGTGCCATCCCCGCCTCGTATTGTCCTTGATCCACTGCGTTAAGACCACCTCGGATAATTTCAGCAAGAGCTGCAGATGTAAAGAGAGTAAAGGCGGTGATTCCAGCTGGGGTAGATTTCATTTTAAAGACTAAAAAAATAGTGAAAATCCATAGTAAATTAGGAACATTTCGGACAAATTCAATGTAGACACTAGCAAGGATTCGTAATAGGGTGTTTTTTCCATTACGCATGACAGCGAGGATGGTTCCAATCAGTGTTGAAAGCGTGATAGCAATCAAAGAGATATAGAGGGTTAGACCAAAACCTTTTAAAATAAAGATGAGGTTGTCTAGACTGAGAACTTCAAGAATACTTTCCATAAAAACCTCCTAAAGTGAATAAGCTTTTTTGTTAGCTTGCTCCATTTTTCGTCCAAATTGAGCTACAGGGAAGCAGAGGGCAAAGTAGAAGAAGGCAGCACCTAAAAAGGCTGGGATGTAGTTGCCGTTGAGTGCGGACCAAGATTTGGTGACAAACATGAGATCAACTCCAGAAATGATAGCTACTGTCGAAGTATTCTTAATCAGGTTGACGACTTGGTTGGTCAAGGGAGGGAGAATGATGCGAAAAGCCTGCGGTAAGATAATCAGGCGCATTGCGTTTGCGTAGGTGAATCCTTGAGAAAGAGCGGCTTCGAGTTGGCCTCTAGGGATAGACTGAATTCCTGACCGAATGACCTCGGCGATATAGGCACCGTGGTAGAGTCCGACACAAAGAACGGCAGTCCAGTAGATAGGGAATCATGATAGTATGGTTACTAATCAGAGGCAAGCCGTAAAATACAATAACGAACTGAACTAGGAGAGGGGTGTTTTGATAAAATTCGACAAAGATACGAGACAAGATCCGTAAACTACCATGTTTGCTAGTGGATAAGGTACCAAATAGGATGCCCAATAGCATGGCTAGGGCAAAAGAACCTAGAGCGATAGCTATAGTAAAGAGAAATCCGTTAAAAAATTGACCAAAATGTTGAAAATAAGCTGTCCAAGATGATAAATCTATCATGTAGCTACCTCCTTATTCTGCTGAGTGTTTGGAAGGTTTGAGATTGTAGCGACCGTATAACTCCTGCAAGGTCCCATCCTGACTCCATTTGACAACCAATTGATCTAGGTAGTCATTCAGTTGCGTGTTTGATTTTTTGGTTACAATACCATAGTCAGAAGGTTTGAAGCTATCGTCAAGTAGTTCAGTTCTTTTGCTGGTATAGCCGGAAAGGATAGAACGGTCTACCGAGAAGGCATCAATCCGATGGGCGTGGAGGGAGGTGATCAATTCAGGATAAGAGCCGAGTTCGACAAATTTAAAGGCATAGTCCTTTTTTTCTTACCCTAGCTCTGCTAATCAGCTTTTTGGGTGATGGATCCTGTGCGACTCAATGGTTTTTCCGTTTCAAATCCTCAATATCTTTTAATCTTACCTGATTTATTTACCAAAAAAATCCACAGGCGTCTGTATAGTAAGGGCTGGTGAAGTTGTAGAGCTTTTTCCGCTCGTCAGTAATTGTGAAGGTGGCGATATCCATATCCACTTGTTCGTTGTCTAACAGAGGACCTCGAGTTTGAGCAGTAACTGGAACATAGCGGACCTTGACCTTGAGTTGATCTGCAATCAGTTTAGCTAAATCTGTTTCAATACCTGAGAATTCTCCTGTTTTTGGATTTTTATAGCCGAAATTAGGGACGTCTTGTTTGACGCCAACAACGATTTCTCCCTTTTTTTGGATATCTGAGATACTGGTATCTGCTTGAACTGATGTCACAAATCCAAATACTTAAAAAGACTGGTAACTACTGTTGCAAGAAAGAAATTCTTTTTCATAGGCTTCTCCTTATTTGACCTTGTCACTTTCGTGGTTAATAATCTTGCTGAGAAATTGTTGGGCGCGCGGTTCACTTGGGTGGTCAAAAAATGCATCCACATCTGTTGTATCGACCAGGACTTGCCCATCTGCCATAAAGATGATGCGATCAGCTACCTTACGAGCGAAGCTCATTTCGTGTGTGACGATCATCATATTCATGCCGTCGTGGGCTAGTTTTTGCATAACAGCTAGGACATCACCGATTGTTTCGGGGTCGAGAGCTGAGGTTGGTTCGTCAAAGAGGAGGAGGTCAGGTTTCATAGCCAGGCCTCTAGCGATAGCTACTCGTTGCTTTTGTCCGCCTGATAAGGTGGCTGGATAGGAATCTTTCTTATCCCACATATTTACAAATTCTAAATATTTTTGCGCAGTTTGTTTGAGCCTCTTTTGGGAACTCATATCCCAGTACTTTAATAGGTGCAAGAGTTACATTTTCTAACACAGTCTTATGTGGATAAAGATTAAAATGTTGGAAAACCATACCCACTTCTTTGCGGAGGGGGACCAAATCCTTTTGGCTCGCACCTGCTACTTGGTGTCCGTTTACCAGGAGACTTCCGCTATCAATCGCCTCTAGACCATTGATAGTACGGATAAGGGTTGACTTTCCAGAACCAGATGGTCCAAGTAAAACAACAACTTGGCCTTTTTCAAAACGAAGGTTGATATTCTGGAGTGCGTGGTAGTCTCCGTAATACTTTTCAACAGCTTTAAATTCTACTAAAGTCATAATTCTTTCTCCCTTTGTGTTAGATTTTGTAACATAGATTCTACAACAAAAAGCGTTTTCCTGTCAAATGATATTACAAAAGAAAATTAGTAAAATTTTTGATAAAAAGCAAAGCAGATAGAGAAAAAAACTGAAATCATGTTATAATAAAAACAGATAGAATCGTAAGAAAAGAGTGGATGATTTTTTTGATAATTCCTACTTATAATTGGCAATTTGCTCCGCAAGTTGAGGATGCGGATTTTACAAAGATAGCTAAGAAAGCTGGTTTGGGACCTGAAGTAGCTCGTTTGTTATTTGAACGAGGCATCAAGGATGAAACTAGTCTGAAAAAATTTTTAGAACCTTCTTTGGAGGATTTGCATGATCCCTACCTTTTAAATGATATGGAAAAGGCAGTGGAGCGGATTCGTCATGCTATTGAGCAAGGGAGTTGATTCTCATTTACGGGGACTACGATGCGGATGGGATGACTTCGGCTTCCATTGTCAAGGAAAGTTTAGAACAGTTAGGCGCTGAGTGCCTGGTCTATCTTCCCAATCGCTTTACGGATGGTTATGGTCCAAATGCCAGTGTCTACAAATATTTTATCGAACAGCAGGGTGTGTCTTTGATTGTGACGGTGGACAATGGTGTGGCGGGGCATGAAGCCATTGATTTGGCTCAGTCTATGGGAGTGGACGTCATTGTGACCGACCACCATTCTATGCCCTGAGGTTTTACCAGATGCCTATGCTACTATTCATCCTGAACATCCAGGGGCGGACTATCCTTTCAAGCATCTGGCAGGGTTGTGGTGTCGCATTTAAGTTGGCTTGTGCCCTTTTAGAAGAAGTGCAGGTTGAGTTGTTGGACTTGGTTGCCATCGGTACAATTGCCGATATGGTCAGCTTGACGGACGAAATCGTATCATGGTCCAGTATGGTCTTGAGGTCTTGCGCAACACTCAACGAATGGGTCTACAAGAAATGTTTGAAATTGCTGGGATTTCGAGTAGTGATGTGACAGAAGAAACGGTCGGTTTTCAGTTGGCACCTCGTTTAAATGCCTTAGGGCGCTTGGATGATCCCAATCCAGCTATTGATTTGTTAACTGGATTTGACGATGAGGAAGTGCATGAAATCGCCCTTTTGATTCATCAAAAGAATGAAGAACGTAAGGAAATTGTTCAGTCCATTTACGATGAAGCCAAGGGCATGGTGGATCCTGATAAAAGTGTTCAAGTTTTGGCTAAGGAAGGCTGGAATCCGGGGGTTCTTGGAATTGTAGCTGGGCGCTTGCTTGAAGAACTAGGTCAGACAGTCATTGTACTGAATATCGAAGATGGACGAGCCAAGGGGAGTGCGCGAAGCATTGAAGCAGTCGATATCTTTGAAGCTTTGGACCCGCATCGGGAACTATTTATCGCCTTTGGTGGTCACGCAGGTGCTGCAGGTATGACCCTTGAAGTGGATAAGTTGGAAGTCTTATCTGATCTTTTGGAAGCCTATATTCGAGAAAAAGGTGCAGATGCCCAAGGTAAAAACAATCTATTTTTAGATGAAGAACTGGACTTAGAGATCTTGAGTTTGGAGACAGTGAAAAGTTTTGAACGCCTAGCTCCTTTTGGGATGGATAACCAAAAACCTGTCTTTTATATTCGAGATTTTCAAGTTGAAAATGCTCGCATTATGGGGGTTGGTAATGCTCATCTCAAGCTGAAAATTTCCAAAGGTGAGGCTAGTTTTGAGGTGGTCGCTTTTGGTCAAGGGAAATGGGCGACTGAATTCTCACAGACCAAGCAATTGGAATTGGCGGTGACTCTCTCTGTCAATCAATGGAATGGACAAACAACCTTGCAGTTGATGATGGTTGATGCCCGTGTAGAAGGTGTCCAGCTCTTTAACATCCGTGGTAAGAATGCCCTGTTACCTGAAGGTGTACCTGTTTTGGACTTTACGCAAGAGTTACCTGATGTGGCCTCTTGTTCAGCTATTGTCGTTAAGAATATCCCTGAGGATATATCCCTCCTTAAGAAAATCTGTCAGGAGCAGGAGTTTTTAGCTCTTTACTTTAAAAATGATATCGCTAAGGCTTACTACTTGACGGGCTATGGCACAAGAGAGCAGTTTGCAAAATTGTATAAAACCATCTATCAGTTCCCAGAGTTCGATATTCGCTATAAACTCAAGGATTTGGCAGCCTATCTCAAGATTGAGCAAATCCTATTAGTCAAAATGATTCAGATATTTGAAGAGCTTGGCTTTGTGACCATTGAAAATGGAGTCATGAGGGTAAATAAAGAGGCTGAAAAGCGTGATATGGCTGAAAGTCAGATTTATCAAAAAGCTGAAAACAAACTGTTCAAAGATCAAGAGATTATGGCGCTTGGAACAGTCCAGGAAATCTATGATTTCTTGATGGAAAAAGTGAATAGAGATCGAAAGAGTTGGCTTGCTGACTCTTTTTGTTTTGCTATCAAAAACCTCTTCTATGAAAAGGAATTTAGTGCTATTAATGAGAGGAGTGAAGGACTGTTGAACTTTGTTGAAGAAAGTTATACTCTTCGAAAATCTCTTCAAAACCACGTCAGCGTCGCTTACCGTATATGTGTTACTGACTTCGTCAGTTCTATCCACAACCTCAAAACGGTGTTTTGAGCAACCTGCAACTAGCTTCCTAGTTTGCTCTTTGATTTTTCATTGAGTATTAGTATCAAAAGTACCAGAGAAGTTAGTCGGAGGAGAAAATGGAAAAAGAGAAGAAAAAGAAATTACTGGCAGAGTATAAGCAGCAACAGAAGAAAGAATTTGAAAGCAAGTTTACCGATACCAAGGGAAATATTTTTAGACTTGTTTGATTTTTTTGGATGAGGAGTTAGAGTCGCTGGCTTGTTATGACGCTTTTTCTTTTGAAAAATTATGTTTAAAAAGTATTTTTGGATAAATTCCTTGGTAAATCAAGTGGAAGTTACTTTTGAGAAATTACCTTAAAAATCAACAAACGATTTAACTTGTCAAAGCAGAGGTT